>Ga0247713_1000047_pt1 | contig 83694 bp, 81 predicted proteins | sample 21E_NmetaG_FD_189936 | JGI IMG/M metagenome (GOLD analysis project Ga0247713, IMG submission 189936) | Soil microbial communities from hillslope of Landscape Evolution Observatory, University of Arizona, Oracle, AZ, United States - 2-1-E_N | ecosystem: Engineered > Artificial ecosystem >... | reverse complement strand
TCCAGCAGAAGCTCGCCGACATGCAGACGGAGACCGAGGCCGCGCGCGCGCTCACCTGGCGCGCCGCGCGGCTGAAGGACGCCGGGCGCCCGCACACCGTCGAGGGCGCCCAGGCCAAGCTGTTCGCGTCCTCGGTCGCGCGCCGCGTGACCGGCGAGGCGATCCAGGTGCTCGGCGGCTACGGCTACTCGCGTGATCTGCCCGCCGAGCGCTACTACCGCGACGCGAAGGTCACCGAGATCTACGAGGGCACCTCCGAGATCCAGCGTCTCGTCATCGCCCGCGCCCTGCTGGGCGACGTCGCGCGCGAATAGCGCCGGCGGCAGCCCGCGCGCGGTCAGCCGGGCCGTGCGGCGCCGCGGGCGAACCGGCCGTACAGGCCGATCGCGAGGATTCCGCCGATCCCCGCGAGGTACAGCCACGCCGCCGGCTCCTCCCAGCGCACGTCGCCGGCGAACCGCAGCAGCGCCCCGAGCTGCAGGACGCCGAGCACGACGAACGTCGTGGCGGCCGTGCGCAGCCGCCGGACGTCGCGCTCTCCGATCGCCCACGCGGCGGCGAAGCCGAGCGCCACGAGCCAGGCGCCGATCGCGCGCCCGGTCAGCGGCGTCAGCTGCCAGGGCCAGCCGCCGCCGACCCACTGCGGGTCGACGAGCAGCATCGCGCCGGCGCTCAACATCACGATCGCCTCGACGGCCAGCAGGGCGCGCAGCCACGGCGTCATCGGCTGCGCCGGCGGCGGGTCGGCGCCGGGCGCGCGCGACTGCAGGCGGATGAGCAGCGCCATCCACGGCGGCACGACGACATAGACGACGATCCACAGCCACGCGGCGATCCGCGCCGCCGGCCCGGCCGCGTCGAAATGGAAGCGGTCGAGGTGCAGGAGCGTCACGACGAGCGTCACCGCCGTGAACACGAGCACCGTCACGAGCGCGATCCGCGCGTGCGCCCAGAGGCGCTCGCGCATCGTCATGGCGATCAGGACGAACCCGGCGGCATATCCCGCGCCCAGGAACGCCGCGCTCAGCGGGGGCACGATCGTCCACGCGAACAGCGTCTCGGTCTCCTCGGAGAGGACGTACAGCAGCAACGTCGACAGCAGCGTCAGCGCGAGGAACACCGCGAACAGCGGCCGCATCGCCGCGATCACCGTGCGCTGGTGGCCCGCCGGAGCGCCTGCCGGCGCTGCGCCGTCGGACGGCGGACCCGGCTGCGTCCCGGCGCCCGTGCTCTGCACGGCTCGATTCTACGTGCACGTCGCAGCCGGAAGGCGAGCCGTCGAAACCCGCACGCCACGACGGCGCGGGCGGCCGCCGGGTACGGTGTGCGGACCGTGCGCCTGCGAGTCCTGCTCGCCGTCGCCTCGCGCCGTCGCCGCGCTCACCGCGACGGCGGCGATCGTGCTCGCGCTGCACGGCGGGCGGCCGCGGACGCCGAGCTGACGCTGAAGAACGTAAGACGGCGCCGCGATCGCAGCGTGAAGCTCAGGCAGCGCACGTCGCGCTCCCCGGTCGACGTGCGCGCGAGCGTGCGCCGCCTGCAGCCCGGCTTCCACGGCTTGCACGTGCACGCCGTCGGCAGCTGCGCGAGCCGACGTTCTCCTCCGCGGGCGGCCATCTGAAGACGACGGACGAGCGCCACGGCGGGCATGCCGGCGACCTGTCGTCGCTGCTCGCCCGACGGGCCGACCAGGCGACGCTCGACACCGGCGACAGCGGCGCGTGGGTGGCCTGCGGGGAGACCGCCACGCGCCGCTGACGCGTCCGCGTTCCTCGCCGAAGCCCAATAGGCTGCGGCGCACGTGACGACGAAGCCGCTGCACATCGACCCGATCGCCGAGGCGCGTCGGCACTGGACCGAGCGCTGGGGCGGCGAGCCGGCCCGGCCGATGGCGGCGATCACGTCGATCATGCGCGCCCAGCAGATCCTGCTCGCGCGCCTGAACGAGCTGCTGGCCCCGCTCGGGCTCACGTTCCCCCGCTACGAGGCGCTCATGCTGCTGTCGTTCACGCGCACCGGCACGCTGCCGCTCGGCAAGGTCGGCGAGCGCCTGCAGGTACACCGCACGAGCGTCACGAACATCATCGACAAGCTCGAGGCCGACGGGCTCGTGCGCCGGGTGCCGCACGAGGCCGACCGCCGCACGACGCTCGCCGAGATCACGGACGCCGGCCGCGACGTGGCGGCGCGCGCGACCGAGCTGCTCAACGCCGACGCGTTCGGCCTCGCGGCGCTCGACGAGTCCGAGCAGGAGCGCCTGACCGAGCTGCTGCGGATCCTGCGCCTGGAGGCCGGCGACTTCGAGTAGTCAGCCGGAGGCGACGACCTCGCCGTGCCACGCCGCGTACGCGACGAGTTCGTCGCGAGCCAGCAGCGGGATGCCGTAGGCGTCGGCCGCGACGGCGCGGCGCAGGCCGCGCTCGCGGCGGTCGTCGGGGTTGTGGACGTCGAGCAGCGCGATCGGTCGCGCGTGCTGCGCGCGGAAGCCGGTCTCGCACTCGACGATCCGCCCCCAGGCGACGATCGCCCCCCAGACCGCCTCGGGCGCCGGCAGCTCGGGCTCGGCCGGCAACGCGTAGTAGGCCGAGAAGCCGCACGTGCAGTCGCGGTGCGGCGCCTCGTGGCCGGCGAGCCGGAAGCACTTCGCGACGCGGTCCTCGCCCGTCGGCCACGGCATCGGGCGCGTGCGCGGAGCGATCATCCGCAGCGCCGGGTTGTCGAGGAAGCGCCCGGCGACGAAGATCCCCGAGTACAGCCCGCCGCGTCTGCAGCCCCACCGCCGGAAGCCGACGAGCGGCTGTGCGACCGGCTCGGGGGTCACGTGCGGGCGGGCTCGCGCTCCGGCGGCGTCCGCGCCGGCTCGGGCGCCGGCTCGCGGCGCGGCTCGGGGACCGGGACCCGTACGGGGGCGGGACGGTCTGTCTCGCGCAGCGGCTTGCCGATGTCGCCCATGACCGGCAGGAAATGTACGCGACGACGGCGATGGGCGGCAACGGCTGCCGGCCGACGGCGGGCCCGAGTGGTATAAATATTCGGAACTCCGACTTTCTGGCGTCCGACACTATGGCAACCACCCACCCGCCGACGACAGAGGCCGAATGGCGCGCGGCGTACGGCCTGCAAGCCGAGCGCGACGTCCCCTTCACGACCCTCAGCGGTGCGCCGGTCAAGCCGCTCTACACGGCGGCCGATGCGCCCAGCGACCCCGGCCACCCGGGCGTCTATCCGTACACCCGCGGCATCTACCCGTCGATGTACCGCGGCCGCCTGTGGACGATGCGCCAGTTCGCGGGCTTCGGCACGGCCGAGGAGACCAACGAGCGCTTCCACCTGCTGCTGCGCCACGGGCAGGACGGCCTCAGCACGGCGTTCGACATGCCGAGCCTCATGGGCCGCGACTCCGACGACCCGCTGTGCCTCGGCGAGGTCGGCCGCGAGGGCGTCGCCGTCGACACGCTCGACGACGTGCAGACGCTGTTCGACGGCATCGACGTCGGCGACGTCTCGGTCTCCATGACGATCAACGCGCCGGCGATCGTCATGCTCGCCTTCTACGTCGCGGCGGCGGAGGCCCGCGGCATCCCGGCCGAGCGCCTGCGCGGGACGATCCAGGCCGACATCCTCAAGGAGTACATCGCACAGAAGGAGTGGTGCTTCCCTGTCGACCCGGCGATGCGCCTGTGCGGCGACATGATCGAGTGGTGCTCGCGGCACATGCCGCGCTGGCATCCGATCTCCGTCTCCGGCTACCACATCCGCGAGGCCGGCTCGACGGCGGGCCAGGAGCTCGCCTTCACGCTGAAGGACGGGCTGACCTACGTCGAGCAGGCGGTCGCGCGCGGGCTGCACGTCGACGACTTCGCGCCGCGCCTGAGCTTCTTCTTCAACGCCCAGATCGACTTCTTCGAGGAGGTCGCCAAGCTGCGCGCGGCGCGTCGCATCTGGGCGCGCGAGCTGCGCGAGACCTTCGGGGCCCGCGACCCGCGCTCGTGGCGGATGCGCTTCCACACGCAGACGGCGGGCGTCAGCCTCACCGCCCAGCAGCCGCTGAACAACATCGCCCGCACCGCGATCGAGGCGCTCGCCGGCGTGCTCGGAGGCACGCAGTCGCTGCACACGAACTCCTTCGACGAGGCGCTCGCGCTGCCGACCGAGGAGGCCGCCCGGGTCGCGCTGCGCACGCAGCAGGTCATCGCCCACGAGACCGGCGTGACGAACACGATCGACCCGCTCGGCGGCTCGTACTTCGTCGAGGCGCTCACCGACCGGCTCGAGCACGAGGCCTACGACCTCTTCAGCCGCATCGACGAGCTCGGCGGGATGGTCGAGGCCGTCAAGCAGGGCTTCCCGCAGCGCGAGATCGCCGACGCCGCCTTCGAGCTGCAGCGCGCGTACGACAGTGGCGAGCGGATCCTCGTCGGGGTCAACGACTTCGTCGACGACGGCGATGAGGAGATCCCGGTCCTGCGCATCGACCCCGAGCTCGAGCGCAAGCAGATCGGCCGGCTGCAGGCCGTCCGCGCCCGCCGCGACGCGGGCGAGGTCGAGCGCACGATCGCCGAGCTGCGCGCCCAGGCCGCCCGCGCCGGCGCGAACCTCATGCCGGCGCTGCTGGCGTGCGCGCGCGCGCACGCCACGGAGGGCGAGATCGTCCGCGCGCTGCAGGACGTCTTCGGGACCTACCGCGAGACGCCGGTCTTCTGAGCCGGGAAGAGCTCGTGGCGCCGCCGTCACGCGGCGGCATATGATCCGTCGCGCCTGCGGGCGGCCATGAGCGAACCAGCCTCCACGAGCACGAAGAAGATCCGCGTGGTCGTGGCCAAGCCGGGCCTCGACGGCCATGACCGCGGCGCGAAGATCATCGCGCGCGCGCTGCGCGACGCGGGCATGGAGGTCATCTACACGGGCCTGCACCAGACGCCCGAGCAGATCGTCGAGACCGTCATCCAGGAGGACGCCGACGCCGTCGGGCTGTCGATCCTGTCCGGCGCGCACATGACGCTCGTCCCGCGGATCGTCGAGCTGCTCGCCGAGCAGGGGATCGACGACGTCGTCGTGACGGTCGGCGGCACGATCCCGAGCGACGACATCCCCGAGCTCAAGCGGCTCGGCGTGGCCGAGGTCTTCACGCCCGGATCGAGCACGCAGGCGATCGTCGACTTCATCCGCGGCGCCGTCGCGGCGCGCTAGGGGCCCGCCCATCCTGGGCGATTGACTGGTCAGTCAATCCGTTATCCTCCGGCCATGTCCCGTTCCGTCCAAGGAGGCTCGCGTTGAAGATCTGCGTCCTGGTGAAGGAGGTGCCCGACGCCGCGGTCGAGAAGCGGATCAACCCGCAGACCGGACGGATGGACCGCAGCGGCGAGCGCAACCTCAACCCCTACGACACGCACGCGATCGAGGCCGCGATGCAGATCAGGGAGGGCGGCGTCGTCGAGGTCGACGAGGTCGTCGCGGTGACGATGGGCCCCGAGACCGCCGTGCGCGCGCTGCACAAGGCGGTCTCGCTCGGCGCCGACCGCTCGGTGCACCTCTCCGACGACGCGCTCGCCGGCTCGGACGTCGCCGCCACCGGCTTCGCGCTGGCGCGCGTGCTCGAGCGCGAGAGCCCCGACCTGGTGCTGCTCGGCCAGCAGTCCGACGACGGCGAGTGCTACACGATCGGCGCGGTCGTGGCCGACCACCTGCAGATGCCGTCGCTGACGCAGGTCATCAAGCTCGACGTCGCCGACGGCATGCTCGTCTGCGAGCGCCAGGCCGAGTACGGCTACGACACGGTCGAGATCGAGCTGCCGGCCGTCATCTCCGTCGGCGACGCGATCAACGAGCCGCGCTACCCGTCGCTGAAGGCGATCATGGGCGCCAAGAAGAAGCCGCTGGACGCCGTCGGCATCGCCGACGTCGGGATCGACGCGGCCAACGTGGGGGAGGCCGGCTCGAAGGTCGCCTGCGGCGACTTCAAGGCCCCGCCGCAGAAGACGGCCGGCGAGATCATCGAGGACGAGGACACCGAGGCGACGGTCGAGAAGATCATCGCCTGGCTCGACGAGAGGAAGCTCTTGTCGTGATGCCCACGAGGAATCACCGATGAGCGCCATCCTGGCCTTCGCCCTGCACTACGAGGGCGCCTTCAACAAGAACTCGCTCGGCGGCGTCTCCGAGGCCGCCCGGCTGGCATCCGAGGTCGGTACGGAGGCGCACGCGGTCGTCGTCGGCGACATCTCCGACGAGCTGGCCGCCTCGCTCGGCGGCTACGGCGTCTCGAAGGTCTTCCGCGCGAGGGACGTGCCGGAGGGGCTCGCCCAGCCCGTCGTCGACGTCATGGCCAAGGTCATGCAGGACGGCGGCCACGAGTACGCGATCTTCGGCGGCGGCCTGCTCGGCTTCGAGATCGGCGCCGGCCTCGCCGCGCGGCTGAACGCCGGGGTGACGATGGAGGTCACGAGCGTCAACGTCGAGGACGGCAGGCTCACCGCCGAGCGCCCGATCCACGGCGACTCGATGATCTCGACGTCGCGCTACCGCGATCGCGGCATCATCATCGGGCGCCTGAACGCCTTCGAGGCCGCCGTCCCGAGCGACGCGACCGCCGAGCTCGAGGACGTCGACGTGCAGCTGTCGCCGTTCTCGACCAAGGCGCGGATGGTCAAGCGCGGCGAGGCTCGCGGCGAGGACATCGACATCGAGGGCGCCGACATCCTCGTCGCCGGCGGGCGCGGCCTCGGCAAGCCCGAGGGCTTCGAGCTCTGCGAGGCCCTCGCCGAGGCGCTCGGCGGTGCGGTCGCGGCGACGCGCGCGGTCGTGGACGCCGGCTGGTACCCGTACTCGACGCAGATCGGCCAGACCGGCAAGACCGTGTCGCCGAAGCTCTACCTCGCGGCGGGGATCTCCGGCGCCATCCAGCACAAGGTCGGCTTTCAGTCCTCGGAGAACATCGTCGCGATCAACAAGGACTCCAACGCACCGATCTTCGAGTACTCCGACCTCGGGATCGTCGGCGACCTCAACAAGATCCTGCCGAAGCTCACCGCGGCCGTGAAGGCCAGAAAGGGCTGACCCCGCGTTGGCCGCAAGCAGCTCCAACGGCGCAGGGCCCGCGCCGGCGCAGTTCCCGCCGCCCGTCGATCCGCAGGCCGAGTTCGTCAAGCGCGGCCTCGACCCCGAGGACGAGCTGATCGAGGTCGGCGTGGTGATCGTCGGCGGCGGCACCGCGGGCCTGGCCTGCGCCAACCGCCTGCTCGCGCTGCTGGCCGAGGACGAGCAGCTGCTCGAGAGCCTCGGCGAGGTGCCGGTCGCCGTAATCGAGAAGGCCAAGGCCTGCGGCGGGCACGCGCTGTCGGGCGCGGTCATGCGCCCGGCCGCGCTGCAGGAGCTGTTTGCCGACCTGACGCGCGAGGACTGGCGCAGGGAGGGCTTCGCCTTCGGCGCCGTCGACAAGGAGGCCGTCTACCTGATGCCCTCGGCCAGGAGGGCGGTGAAGATCCCGACGCCGCCGCCTTTTCGCAACCACGGCAACGAGGTCGTCTCCGTGGCGGCGCTCGCGCGCTACGCGCAGCGCGTCGCCGAGGAGGCGGGCGCGTACGTCCTCACGGAGACGGCCGCGACGCAGCTCGTCGTCGAGGACGGCGTCGTCGTCGGGGTGCGGTCGGGCGACAAGGGCCGCGGCAGGGACGGCGAGCCGCTGCGCAACTTCGAGCCCGGGACCGACGTCAAGGCGAAGTTCACCGTCCTGGCGGAGGGCTGCTGGGGCCATCTCACCGGCGCCGCGATCCGCGAGTTCGGCCTCGCCGAGGGCCGCGAGCCGCAGGTCTGGGAGCTCGGCGTCAAGGAGATCTGGAAGGTCCCGCAGCCGCTGGACCGCCTGATCCACACGATCGGCCCGTGGCCGCTTCACGCCAGGGCGAAGCACGGCCAGATCGGCGGGACGTGGCTGTACCCGATGAAGGACCACAAGACCGGCGACGACCTCGTCTCGATCGGCTTCGTCGTCGACCTCGACTACGCCGACGCGACGACGTCGGCCCACGACCTGCTGCAGCAGTTCAAGCTGCACCCGCTCGTCCGCGAGATCCTCGAGGGCGGCGAGCGCGTGAGCTGGGGCGCCAAGGCGCTGCCCGGCGGCGGCTACTGGTCGATGCCGAAGCTGTCGATGCCGGGAGCGCTGCTGGTCGGCGACTCGGGCGGCATGGTCGACACGGTCGCGCTCAAGGGCGTCCACCACTCGCTGCGTTCGGGGATGCTCGCCGCCGAGGCGATCTACGCGGCGCTCAAGCGCGGCGACACGAACCTCGAGTCCTACGAGACCGCGGTCGACGAGTCGCCGATCGGCAAGGAGCTCTACGAGGTCCGCAACACCCGCCAGCCCTTCCAGAAGGGCTTCCTCAGGGGAGGGCCGCTCGTCAACCTCATGATCATGACGAGGGGTCGCTTCCCCGGCGGCCGCCGGCAGTGGCAGCGCAACGACGAGCGCCCGGTGTTCGTCGGCGACACGAAGGACGCCTATCCCAAGCCCGACGGCAAGTACACCTTCGACAAGCTGTCGTCGGTCTACATCAGCGGCAACGCCACGCGCGACGATGCGCCGAACCACATCCGCATCCGCAGGCGCGTGCCGCGCGAGATCGCCGAGACATGGGCGTGGATGTGCCCGGCGGGCGTCTACGAGATCCCCGAGGACGCCCCCCGGTCGGGTCCCGTCGACGTGATCGTCAACTACACGAACTGCGTGCAGTGCGGTGCGATCACCGCGAAGGGCGGGCGGCTGACGACGCCCGAGGGCGGCGACGGGCCGCTGTACCGGATGACCTAGAGCCGCCTCTAGATGCCGACCGCAACTCGGGCCGCTCGGCGTTGTCTTAGCCCAGCGTGCGCCGACTTGCGCCCATCGGCCTGCTGACCGTCGTGCTGCCGCTGGCGGCGAGCGCGTCCGCCGCGGCGCAGTCCGCGCCCGACACGCGCCCGCCGCGGCTGGCGGCCAAGCTCGAGTCCTGCACGAAGGGCGCGCTGCGCTCCGAGCGCGCGGTGACGTTCGTCGGCTCGATGCCGGCGGTCCCGGGCGCCGAGCGGATGCGGATGCGCTTCGAGCTCGAGCGCCGGCGGCCGGGAGAGCGCCGCTGGCGGCGGATGCGCGGCGTGCCGGGCTTCGGCATGTGGGAGCGGTCGGCACCGATGCGCGCGGGCTTCATCTTCCACAAGCGCGTCGACGGCCTCGCGGTCCCGGCGCGCTACCGCGCCGTCGTCCGCTTTCGCTGGGAGAGCCGCGATGGCCGGCTCGTGCACAGCGCGCGGCGGCGCACAGCGACGTGCGCGCAGCCCGACCTGCGCCCCGACCTGGTCCCCGGCGCGCTGGCCGGCGCTCCCGAGCCGCGGGCCGGCTCCGCCCTCTACACGCTCGTCGTGCGCAACGGCGGCCGCTCGGCGGCCGGTCCGTTCAGCGTGCGCGTCGGCCCGTCCACGGTCGAGCTCGACGGCCTGCCGGCGGGCGAGCAGCGCGCCGTGCTCGTCTCCGGGCCGGTCTGCGCGCCGGGGACCACGGTGCTCGTCGAGGTGGATGCCGACCGCCGCATCGAGGAGTCGCGCGAGCGCGGCAACGCGTCGCCGCGACCCTGTCCGCTCGCGGATGGCTGAGCCCCGGGGCGAGCCCGCGGACGTCGATAGACTGCAGCGACCATGAAGACCGACATCCATCCCGAGTACGTGCAGGCCCACGTCCGCTGCACGTGCGGCAACGAGTTCGAGACGCGCTCGACGCAGGCCGAGATCCACGTCGAGATCTGCTCGAACTGCCATCCGTTCTACACGGGCCGGCAGAAGCTCGTCGACACCGGCGGCCGCGTCGACCGCTTCAAGCGCCGCGCCGCCAAGCGCCAGGTCGGCAGCCGCTAGCCGCACATCCGTGCGGGCCGCCGACGAGTCCGAGCGGCTGCCCGACGGCACGCTCGTAGCGCGCGCTGACGCGCCCGTGGGCGGCCAGGCCGTGCTCGAGGGCGTGATGATGCGCGGCGTCTGGAGCTGGGCGGTGGCCGTGCGCACGCCGAGCGCCGAGCAGCTTCGCGCCGGACGCCGGCTCGAAGCCGACGAGCCCGCCCTCGGCGGGATCGAGCTGCAGACCTTCCCGCTCGCGTCGGTGCTCCGTCGCCATCGCTGGCTGCGCTGGCCGGTCGTCCGCGGCGTCGTGGCGCTCGGCGAGTCGCTGAAGATCGGCTTCACCGCGCTGAACGTCTCGGCCAACGCCCAGCTGCCGGCCGGCGAGGAGCCGATGTCGGGCCGCGCCTGGGCTGGGACCGTCGCGCTCGCGCTCGCGCTCGCGATCGGGCTGTTCTTCGTGCTGCCAGTCGGCCTGACGAGCATCTTCCGCGACTCGCTGCCCAACTCGGTCGTCTTCGTCACCGTCGAGAAGCTGGTGCGAATCGCGATCTTCCTGGCGTACCTGTGGGCGATCTCGCGGATGCGCGACCTGCGGCGGGTCTTCGAGTACCACGGCGCCGAGCACAAGGTCATCTCCTGCTACGAGGCGGGGCTCGAGCTGACGCCCGACAACGCGCAGCGCTTCAGCCGCCTGCACCCGCGCTGCGGGACGAGCTTCCTGCTCGTCGTCATGATCGTCGCCGTCGTCGTCTTCGCGCCGCTCGGGACGCCGGAGTGGCACTGGCTCGTCGCGTCGCGCGTGCTCGGGATCCCGCTCATCGCGGGCCTGGCCTTCGAGGTCATCAAGTGGTTCGGGCGCAACCGCTCGAAGCGCTGGGTGCGAGCGCTCATGCTCCCGGGGCTCAAGCTGCAGCTTCTGACGACGCGCGAGCCCGACGCCGCGCAGCTCGCCGTCGCGATCGCCGCGCTGCAGGCCGTCCTCGAGGTCGAGCGCCCGCGCGACGCCCGCGACGAGGACCGCGTCGGCATGGAGGTCGTCGCCTAGCGCCTGCACTACCCTCGACGCTGTGATCGAGCAGCTCGTCGAGCAGATCGAGGCGCGCTTCGCCGACGCGCAGCGCGAGATGTCGGACCCCGAGGTCTTCGGGGACCGTCAGCGCGCGGCCGCGGCCGGCCGCAACTTCCGCCAGCTCGAGGCCGCCGCGAAGCTCGCCGAGCAGTGGCGCCGCGCCGTCGACGACGAGGCCGGCGCGCGCGAGCTGCTGGCCGAGGGCGAGGACCCGGAGGTGCGCGAGATGCTCGCCGCGGCGCGGGCGGAGATCGAGCGCCTCGAGCAGGAGATCCGCCTCGCGCTCGTCGAGCGCGACCCCAACGACGACAAGAACGTCATCGTCGAGATCCGCGCCGCCGCCGGCGGCGACGAGGCCGGCATCTGGGCCGGCGACCTCTACCGGATGCTCACGAAGTACGCCGAGCGGCTCGGCTTCACGGTCGAGCCGCTGGAGATCGGCGAGGGGGCCTACACGTTCGCGATCAAGGGCGACGGCGCGTACTCGGTCTTCAAGTTCGAGGCCGGTCCCCACAAGGTCCAGCGCGTGCCGGTGACCGAGTCGCAGGGACGCATCCACACGTCGACCGCGACCGTCGCCGTCCTCCCTGAGGCCGAGGCCGTCGACGTCGACGTCGACCCCAACGATCTGCAGATCGACGTCTACCGGTCATCGGGCCCCGGCGGCCAGTCGGTCAACACGACCGACTCGGCGGTGCGCATCACGCACAAGCCCAGCGGCATCGTCGTGTCGATGCAGGACGAGAAGTCGCAGCTGCAGAACCGCGAGCGCGCGATGCGCGTCCTGCGCGCGCGCCTGTACGAGCAGGCGCTCGCCGAACAGCAGGCCGAGCTCGCGGCCGACCGACGCTCGCAGGTCGGCAGCGGCGAGCGGTCGGAGCGTATCCGGACGTACAACTACGCCGAGCGGCGCGTGAAGGACCACCGCATCAACCTGCTCGTGCACAACCTCGACGAGGTGCTCGAGGGTGCGCTGGACGAGTTCACCGCGGCGCTCCAGGCCGACCAGAAGCGCCGCGCGCTGGAGCTGCAGGCGACGGCGTGACGTGAGCCGCTCGTTCGGCGGGGCGTCGGTGCGCGAGGCGCTGGACTCGGCCGTCATCGCGATCTCGGCGGCGGGCTCGGACACCCCGCGCCTGGACGCCGAGCTGCTGCTCGCCCACGCGCTGGGCGTCGACCGCGCGGCGCTCGTGACGGACCCCGGCCGCGAGGTCACGGGCCCGGCCGTGCGCGCCTTCCAGGACGCCGTCCGGCGCCGGTCGGCCGGCCGCGAGCCGGTCGCCCTCATCCTCGGGCGGCGCGGCTTTCGCCACATCGAGCTGCGGGTGGACGGGCGCGCGCTCGTCCCGCGGCCGGAGAGCGAGCTGCTCGTCGAGGTCGCGCTCGAGCTCGACGACGGCGCGCGCGTCGTGGACGTCGGCACCGGGACCGGCGCGATCGCGCTGGCGCTCAAGCACGAGCGCCCGGACCTCGACGTCGTGGCGACGGACGTCAGCGCCGACGCGCTCGCGCTCGCGCGCGAGAACGCCGCGCGCCTCGGCCTGGACGTCGAGTTGCTGCACGGCGACCTGCTGGCGGGCTGCGAGGCGGTCGACGCCGTGCTGTGCAACCCGCCGTACGTCGCCGAGCGCGACCGCGCGACGCTGGCGCCGGAGATCACCCGCCACGAGCCGCCGGGGGCGCTGTTCGCGGGCCCCGACGGACTCGACGTCATCCGCCGGCTAGTCCCCGCCGCGGCGGCATCGGCGGCGCGGCTGCTCGCGATCGAGGTCGGCGCCGGCCAGGCGGAGGAGGTGGCGGCGCTCGTGCGCGGGAGCGGCTTCGCGAGCGTCGACCGCCGTCGCGACCTCGCCGGCATCGAGCGCGTCGTGATCGGCACGCGATGAGCGAGTTCGAGCGCTGCATCGCCGCCGGCGGTGTCGCGGTCTTCCCCGCCGACACCGTCTACGGGCTGGCCTGCGACCCGGAGTCCGCGGCGGCCGTCGCGCGCCTGTACGCGCTCAAGGGGCGCCCGCCGGACAAGCCGGCGGCGGTCATGTTCTTCGCGCTCGAGCGCGCGCTCGCCGCGCTGCCCGAGCTCGGGCCGCGGCTGCGCGCCGCCGCGCGCGAGCTGCTGCCCGGCGCGGTCACGCTGCTGCTCCCCAACCCGCTTGCGCGCTATCCGCTGGCGTGCGGGCCCGACCCCTCGACGCTCGGCCTGCGCGTGCCCGCGCCGGGGCCGCTGGCCGACGTGACGATCGCCGTCCTGCAGTCCAGCGCCAACCGCTCCGGCGGCGCCGACCCGCGCATGCTCGACGAGCTCGACCCGGCGATCCGCGACGGCGCCGACCTCGTCGTCGACGGCGGGCCGCTGCCGGGCACCCCGTCGACGGTCGTCGACCTGCGCGGCTTCGAGCGCGACGGCTCGTGGTCGGTGCTGCGCGAGGGCGCGATGGCGCGCGACGACGTCGCCGGCGCGCTGAGCCGGACGGGCGTACCATGAGCGCATGCGGATCGCGATTGGGTCTGACCATGCGGGCTTCGAGCTCAAGCAGCACGTCAAGCAGCTGCTGACGGACGAGGGACACGACGTCGTCGACGTCGGCACGGACTCCGACGAGTCGACCGACTACGCGAGCTACGCGCGCCCGGCGGCGAAGCTCGTCGCCGAGGGCGACGCCGAGCGCGGGGTCCTCGTCTGCGGCTCGGGCGTCGGCGTCTCGATCGTCGCCAACAAGGTCCCCGGCGTGCGCGCGGTGAACGCGCACGATCCCGAGGAGGTCTCGCTGGCGCGCGCACACAACGACGTCAACGTCGTGACGCTCTCCGGCCGCCGCCTGGACGCCGAGCAGGCCGACGCCATCGTGCGCGCTTTCCTCGAGGGCGAGTTCGAGGGCGGCCGCCACGAGCGCCGCGTGGCGCTCATCGAAGACGACGGCTGACGGCGCCCTCGAGCACCGCCGCCATGCGCGCCGCCTGGCGGCGGACGTCATGCTCGGCCGCCGCGAGCCGCGCGGCCGGGTTCGGCGACGGCAGCGCGGCCGCCCGCGCGAGCGCGTCGGTCAGGGCGCCGACGTCGCCCGGAGCGACGAGCACCCCGGCGTCGGGGGACACGAACTCCGGCGGCCCGCCGACCGTCGTGGCGACGACCGTGCGCTCCATCGCCATGGCCTCCAGCGCGGCCTGCCCGAAGGGCTCCGTCCGCGACGGCTGGCAGAGCACGTCGCAGGCCGCGATCCACGCCGGGACCTGCTCGTGCGCGACGCGGCCGACGAGCCGGACGCCGGCGCGGCCGGCGAGGCGCTCGCGCAGCGGCCCGTCGCCGACGTAGGCCAGGCTGCCGCGCCCGAGCCCTGCGAACGCGTCGGCGAGCTCGACGACGCACTTGCGCTCGAGCAGCGAGCCGACCGCCAGGAACGCCGGCCCGTCGTCGCCCCAGCCGACCTGCGCGCGCGCGGCCGCCGCCGGCCGCGGGCTGAAGACGTCGAGGTCGACGCCGCAGTCGATGATCTCCACCGGCGCGCCGACGGCGCCGAGCCGGTCGGCGAGCCAGCGCGAGTTCGCGATCACCGCGGCGGCACGGCCCGTCACCGCGCGCGTCGCCGCCGCCAGCACGCGCGAGCGGCGGGCGTTCTCGACGTCGGTCCCGTGCGCCATGACGACGAGCGGCGCGCCGGCGGCGGCCGCCGCCGCGGCGCCCGCGGCGCCGGCGGGAAACAGGAAGTGCGCGAAGACGACGTCCGGGCGTCGGCGCCGCGCGGCGGTCACGGCGCGCGCGCTCAGGCGCGCGTACTTCGCGGGGCCGCCGCCGCGCCGGTCGATCGCGCAGACGTCGAGCTCGTGCCCGAGCCGGCGCAGCTCGCGCGCGATGTCGGCGACGAACACGCCGAGGTCCGGATCGCGCGGCCCCGGCCACATCTGCGTCACGAGCAGGATCCTCACGGCGCGTCCTGTCGCTGCCAGAGCACGAAGCACAGCAGCCCCCACAGCGCCCGCGAGTGGTCGTCGCGGCGGGCGACGTGCTCGTCGAGCAGGCGCGTGACCGGCGCGGGGTCGAGCACGCCGCCGCGGCGCAGCGCGTCGGGGGCGAGCAGGTCGCGCGCCATCGGCAGCAGGTCGCCGCGCAGCCATGCGGCCATCGGGATCGAGAAGCCGCGCTTGGCGCCGCGCGCCACCTCGCGCGGCACGAGCGTCGCCGCGACGGAGCGCAGCAGCCGCTTCTTCGCCAGCCCGCGGACCTTCGCCGACGTCGGCAGCGCGAGCGCGAGCTCCGCGACGACCGGGTCGAGGAACGGCACGCGGACCTCGACGGAGTGCGCCATGCTCATGCGGTCGGTCTTCGTCAGCAGGTCGTCGGACAGGTACGGCGCGAGATCGACGTCCTGCAGCCGCGCCAGCGGCTCTGCGCCGGCGGTCTCCGCGTAGCGGGCGCGCAGGCGGTCGACGGGGTCCTGCGGCGCGCGCCCGTCACGCAGCGGCGCGAGCAGCCGCGCGCGGACCTCGGGCGCGAGGATCTCCTTCCAGCCGTGGTGGCGCTCGAGCGGCGGCAGGTGCGCGGCGCGCACGAAGCGGCGCGCCTTGTAGTCGAGGCTCACGCGCCGCGACGAGCTCGGCAGGCGCTCGACGAGCGGCCGCGCGAGCCGCGCGACGGGCGCCAGCCGCGGGGCCAGCAGGTCGGCGGCGTACGTGTGGTAGCCGCCGAACAGCTCGTCGCCGCCCTCGCCGCTGAGCGCGACCTTGACGTGCCGGCCGGTGAGCTGCGCGACGGCATCGGCGGGCAGCGCCGAGCTGTCGGCGTAGGGCTCGTCGAAGGCGGTCGCGATCCGCGGCAGCTGCTCGGCGGCGTCCGGTCCGAGGATCGCCTCGTGATGGTCGGCGCCGAGGCGCCCGGCGACGAGCCGCGCGCGGTCGAGTTCGTCGAAGCTGCGCTCGTGAAAGCCGATCGAGAACGTCCGCAGCCGCTCGCCGGACTCCTGGGCGGCGAGCGCGGCGAGCAGCGACGAGTCGATCCCGCCGCTCAGCCAGATGCCGACCGGCACGTCGGCGACGAGGTGCGCGCGGACGCTGTCGCGCAGCCGGTCGGCGAGCTCGGCGGCGAGCTCGCGCTCGTCCTCGCGGCGCACCTCGCCGGCCGGCACGGGGGAGGGCCGGCACCAGCGCCGGACCTCCGGCGCGCGGCCCGGGCGCCAGGACAGCAGCGTGCCCGGCTCGAGCTTGCGCACGTCGCGGAAGATCGTCAGCGGCGACGGGATGCTGTTGAAGGCGAAGTACGCCTCGACCGCGTCGGGGTCGAGCTCGGCGTCGAACCCCGGCAGCCCGCGCAGAGCCTTCAGCTCGGAGGCGAAGCTCAGCACGCCGTCGGCCGCCCGCCAGTACAGCGGCTTGATGCCGAAGCGGTCGCGGGCCAGCAGCAGCCGGCGCTCGCGGGCGTCCCAGATCGCGACCGCGAACATGCCGCGCAGCGCGTCGAGCATGTCCACGCCTCGCTCCTCGTAGAGGTGGACGAGCACCTCCGTGTCGCAGCGCGTCGCGAAGCTGTGGCCGCTGCGCTCCAGGTCGCGCCGCAGCTCGGCGTGGTTGAGGATCTCGCCGTTGTGCACGACGTGGACGCGGCCGTCCTCGCCGGCCAGCGGCTGGCGGCCGCCGGCGAGGTCGATGATCGCCAGGCGGCGCGCGGCGAGCGCGACCGGCCCGTCGGTCACCGACGCGGCGTCGTCGGGCCCGCGATGCACGAGCGCCGCGCTCATCGCCTCCAGCGGCGCCGCGTCGACGGGGCCGCCGTCGAGCGCGGCGAGCCCGCAGATCCCGCACACGTCAGCGGCCGTCCCGGCGGCTGGCCACTAGGCCTCCAGGCGGGCGGCGCGTCCGAGCTCGTCGCCCATCCGACCGAGCAGCCGGCCGGCGGTCGCGATGACGACGCGGACGTACAGGCGCACGGAGCGGTCGGCGAGGTACTCGAGGTCGTGCGCGAGCTTCTCGGCCCAGGTCGTGTCGCGGCGCATGCGCAGCTGCGCGAAGCCGGTCAGGCCCGGGCGCACGACGAGCCGCTGCCAGTACTGCGGGATGTCGACGACGAGCTCCTCGAAGAACGCCGGCCGGATCGGCCGCGGGCCGACGATCGACATGTCGCCGCGCAGGACGTTGAAGAGCTGCGGCAGCTCGTCGAGCTGCGTCGCGCGCAGGATGCGGCCGATGCGCGTGTGCTCGCTCTCGGTGAGCCGGTCGAGCTCACGGTCCTGCAGGCCGCGAAGGCGCTGCTCGGCGTCGGGGCGCAGCGTGCGCAGCTTGTACATCGTGAACGTCCGGCCGGCGCGCCCGACGCGCGCGCCGCGATAGAGCACCGGCGAGCCGGACGTGAGCCGGATCGCGAGCGCGGCGACGCCCATGACCGGCGCCGCCGGCACGAGCAGCGTGCTCGCGAGCACGATGTCGAGCAGGCGCAGGACGCGGTCGACGGGGCGCGGGCGCAGCTCCAGGCCGGCGAGCTGCGCGTACCGGGCGGCGAGGTCCTGGCCGAGCTCGAGCTGCGCCGAGCGGCGCGCGTCGGCCTCCGTCCGCGGTTCGGGCAGCGTGCGCAGCAGGCGCGCCGTCACGCCGCCTCCAGCATGAGGTCGACGAGCAGGTCGGGGTCGCGGCGGGCGGTCGGCTCGCGGCGCTCGTGCTTGACGATCTCGATCGCCCGCACGTCGGTCGCCGGACGCAAGCGGCCCTGGCGGATGAGCTCCTCGTCGACCGCGCCGAGGCGCCCGCCGTAGGTCGTGTACACCGGCGTGCCGAGCGCGACCGCCTCGCGATTCATCGTGCCGCCGGCGGATATCACGAGGTCCGCGAGCGCGATCAGGCTCTGGCCGTCGACCGCGCCCTCTGGGACGATGACGCTCGGCAGCGCCATCGCGCGCAGCGCGCTGCGCTGCGCCTGCGTGCGCGGGATCACGACGGCGTGCACGCCCTCGTCGTGGCCGACGTGCTGCAGGACCTGCACGTAGAGCGGGTTCGACCGCCGGTGGTACAGCGAGACGTCCGGCGGGGGACGGACGACGACGACCGTGCGGTCGGCGTCGATGTCCAGGCGGCCGAGCAGCCCGCGGTCGGGCTCGAAGTCGGCGAGGTAGTACTCCTCCTTGATGCCCGGGTACTGGCGCAGCCGCTCGGCGGTCACGCCGTAGCGGCGCAGGCGCTCCAGCGAGATCGCCTCGGGCACGATCACCCGTCGGGCGAGCCGGCAGCCGACGTTGTGCTGCAGCGTCGCCCACTCGTAGTCGAACGTGTTGCACGCCGGCACGCCGAGCATCCGCGCGACGAGCGCGAGGTCGTTGGAGCCGTGGGCGGCCGCCAGCGAGGGACGGAAGCGGCGCACGACGCGCAGCAGCTTCGCGGTGCGCCGCGCCAGGCTCGCCGCCTTGGCGGCCATCGACCCGCCGCCGTGAGCGCCGACGACCGTCGGCTCGATGCCGTGCAGCCGGCAGAGGTCCAGCGTCTGCGCGTAGTCGCGCGCCGTGACCAGCACCTCGTGTCCGCGCGCGCGCAGGCGTGTGAGCAGCGGCCGGAAGACGACCGGGTGCGCGGGTGCTGTGAGATCGACCCAGATTCGCATGACGTCGCGCGGTCGCAGGCACGGCGACCGCGGTCCCCGGACGTCCGGGCACGACAGTCTCGCATTCGCGGCGGCTGCCCGCCGCCGAGGATGGGATGCTGTGCCCGTGGGGCCCTCGACGTGGGACGCAGTGGCGGCCGCGGCGGTCGCCGCCGTCGTGGTCGTCTGTCTGACGCCGTTCGCGGTGCGGCTCGCGCGGCGCATCGGCGCCGTCGACGAGCCGCGCGCACGCGGCCTCTCGGATCGGCCGATGCCGCGCCTGGGCGGCGTGGCGATCTTCGGCGGGGTGCTCGCGAGCGCCGGGCTCTTTCTGCCGCTCGACGGCAGCTTCGGCGCGATCCTGCTCGGCGCCGCGGTCATCACCGTCGTCGGCGTGCTCGACGACATCTTCGAGCTCAGCGCTGCGGTCAAGCTCGCCGGCCAGACCGCCGCGGCGCTCGTGCCGGTGCTCGAAGGCGTGCGGGTGACCGACTTCACGCTGCCGTTCGTGCACCGCGTCGAGCTCGGCGACCTCGGGATCCCGCTCACCGTCGCCGGGATCGTCCTGATCATGAACGTCGTCAACTTCTCCGACGGGGTCGACGGGCTGGCGGCGGGCGTCTGCGCGATCGCGGCCGCGGCGTTCGTCGTCATCGCCTTCGATCTCGAGCGGGCCAACGCCGCCGTGCTCGCGGCGATCATCGCCGGCGCCGCGCTCGGCTTCCTCGTGCACAACTTCCACCCGGCGACGGTCTTCATGGGCGACTGCGGCTCGAACCTGCTCGGCCTGCTGCTGGCCTGCGTCGCGGTCGAGGGGACGGTGAAGACGCAGGCCGTGCTGGCGCTCGTGCTGCCGCTGATCGTGCTCGCCGTGCCGTTCCTCGACACGACGTTCGTCGTGCTCAAGCGCCTGAAGTACCGCCGCCCGGTGTACGCCGCCGACCGCGAGCACTTCCACCACCGGATGGACCGCATCGGCTTCTCCACGCGCCGCACGGTGATGTACCTCTACGCGTGGACGCTGATGCTCGCCGGCCTCGCGATCGCGCTGCGGTTCGTCCCCTACTCCGACAACGGCGGCCGCCTGCACGCCGGCTGGACGGCGTTCATGGCCACCCTCGGGCTGATCGCGGTCGTCGCCTCGGTGTACCTCGTCTACGTGCTCGAGATCCTGAAGTTCAAGCGCCTGGACGCGATCCGGCTGCGCCGGATGAAGCCCGACGCCACCGAGCGCGAGATCGACGAGGACGTCGCCGCGCGGCTCGAGACCGGCGAGTTCGAGGCCGTCCGGCGCGAGACGGAGGAGTTCGAGCGGCTGCGCCTGTAGGCCGGCGGCGCCGGCCGCCCGGCGCGCCGTCTACCGTTGTGGGCCGCATGCAGGTCTCGCACATCGACGCCACGCAGCCGTTCGCGACGCTCGACGGCTCGACGATCCGCAGCGGGGGCCACGACGACACGGTCCTGACCGGCCGATGACCGTCGGCTTTCGCCGGGCGCTGCGCCTCGGCGCCCTCCTGCTGCTCGCCGCGGTCGTCCCGGCGTCCGCCGCCGCCGCCACGCCGGCGCAGGCGGACGTCATCGTCGGGATCGCCGACCAGAAGCCGGACATGTTCGGCGACCCGCGCTTCGCCGAGCTGGGGATCGGGCACGTCCGGCGCGCCGTCGCGTGGGACGCGATGACGAGCGACTGGCAGGTCGCCGAGCTCGACGAGTGGCTCGACGCCGCCCACGAGGCCGGCGCCGAGCCGCTCGTCTCGTTCACCGCGTCGCGGACGCGCAAGCGGTCGCTGCCGACGCCGCAGCGGCTGAAGGGCGAGCTTCGACGCTTCCGCCGCCGCTACCCGTGGGTGACGACGTTCGCGACGTGGAACGAGCCCAACCACTGCGGCCAGCCGACGTGCCACCGCCCGCGGCTCGTGGCCGGCTACTACCGCGCGCTGCGGCGCGAGTGCCCGACCTGCACGATCCTCGCGCCGGAGGTGCTCGACATCCCGAACATGGCGCGCTGGGTGCGCGACTTCCGCACGGAGCTCGGCTTCAGCCCCAAGCGCTGGGGCCTGCACAACTACGTGGAGGCCAACCGCTTCAAGATGGGCCGGCTGCGGCTCCTGCTGCGCCTGACGCCCGGCTCGGAGCTGTGGCTGACGGAGACCGGGGGGCTCGTGCGCCGCAACAACGGCAGCCGCACGGCGATCCCCGAGGGCGCGCGCCACGCCGGCGACGTGACGCGCTACATCTTCGACGAGATCGTCCCGCGCAACCCCCGCGTCAAGCGCGTCTACATCTATCACTGGAACGCCGGACCGCGGAGGACCACGACGTGGGACTCCGGGCTGCTCACCTACGGCGGCCGCGAGCGGTCGGCGATGTTCGTGCTCGCGCGCGTCATGCACTTCGGGCTGCGGCCGCAGGCACGCGTGCGCTGGCCCCGCTTGGGCGCGCGACCCGGATAGGGTCGAGTCGTGATCGTCGACTGCGCGCACTACAGGGACGGCAGTCGCCAGCACGAGGGAGCGCTGCCCGTCGAGGAGGCGGCCCGCCGCCGCGACGAGGAGGGCTTCGTCTGGCTGGGGCTGCACGATCCCGACGCCGACGAGCTGCTGCAGATCGCCGAGCGCTTCGACCTGCCGGCACTCGCGGTCGAGGACGCCATGCACGCCCACCAGCGCCCGAAGCTCGAGGACTACGAGCATGGCTACTTCCTCGTCCTGCACACGGCGCGCTACCTCGACGACCGCGAGGAGGTCGAGTTCGGCGAGGTGCACGTCTTCACCGGGCCGGGGTTCCTCGTCGTCGTGCGCCACGGTGCGGCGAGCGACCTGGGACCGGCCCGCGAGCGCCTCGAGGCCCAGCCCGAGCTGCTGAGCGAGGGGCCGGCGGCCGCCGTCTGGGCGGTGCTCGACAAGATCGTCGACGACTACGAGCCGGTGATCGCGGGCCTCGAGAACGACGTCGAGGAGGTCGAGGTCTCCGTCTTCGGCGAGTCGCGCGACGAGACGCGCAGGATCTACTTCCTGCGCCGTGAGCTGGCGGAGTTCTACCGCGCGGTGCATCCGCTGCTGCACCCGCTGGAGGAGCTCGTCGTCGACGCGCGCTCGAGCACGAGCTCGCAGATGCGCGAGCAGATGCGCGACGTAGCCGACCACGTCAAGCGCGTCGAGGACGCGATCGCGACGCAGCGCGAGCTGCTGACGAGCATCCTGCAGGCGAACCTCGCGGTGATCTCCGTCCAGCAGAACGACGTCGTCAAGCGGATCTCGGGCTGGGCGGCGATCATCGCCGTCCCGACGCTCATCGCGAGCGTCTACGGCATGAACTTCGAGCGCATGCCCGAGCTCGCCTGGCGGTACGGCTATCCCGCGGTGCTCGGGGTCATGCTCGTCGTCGCCACCGCGCTGTTCCGCCTCCTGCGCCGCGCAGGCTGGCTGTAGCGGCGGGCGCGATGGGACCCGAGGGCAGCGTCGTCCTGGCTGCCGGCGTGCTGCTGGCGTTGGGGCTCGGCGCGTCGCTGCTGGCCGGGCGCCTGCGGATCCCCGGGCTCGTGCTGTTCCTCGGCATCGGGATGCTGGTCGGCAGCGACGGCCTCGGCCTGATCGCCTTCAGCGACTACGAGCTCGCGCGAATGGTCGGCGTGATCGCGCTCGCGCTGATCCTCTTCGAGGGCGGCCTGGCGGCCGGGCTGCCGGAGATCCGCCCGGTGCTCGGCTCGGCGCTGAGCCTCGCGCTGCTGGGCACGATGCTGACGGCCGTGATCACGGGGCTCGCGGCGTCCTGGCTGCTGGAGCTCCCGCTGCTCGAGGGCATGCTCGTCGGAGCGATCGTGTCGGCCACCGACGGCGCGGCGATCTTCGCGCTGCTGCGCGGCTCGACGCTCAAGCGGAGCCTCGCGCGCACGCTCGAGGGCGAGGCCGGCATGAACGACCCGGTCGCCGTGCTGCTCGTGATCGGCTTCATCGAGTGGATCCAGCGACCGCAGTACGGCGTCGGCGACATGGCGCTGCTGTTCGTCCAGCAGCTCGGCCTCGGCGCCGCAGTGGGCGGAGCGGTCGGCTGGCTTGCGGTCTGGGTGTTCCGCCGCGCGCGCCTGGCGACGACGGCGCTGTACCCGGTGGCGTCGCTGGCCGTCGTCGGCATCGCGTTCGGTGCGGCCGACGTCGTGCAGGGCTCGGGCTTCCTCGCGGCCTACCTCGCCGGCCTCGCGATGGGCTCCGCCTCGCTGCCGGCGCGCCAGACGGTGGCCGTCTTCCACGAGGGCCTCGCGGGCGTCGCGCAGCTGGCGATGTTCCTGACGCTCGGCCTGCTCGTCTTCCCCAGCCAGCTCGGCGACATCGCGCTGGACGGCACGCTCGTCGCGCTCGTGCTCGTGCTCGTCGCCCGGCCCGTGGCGGTCGCGATCGCGACCGCATGGGCGCCGCTGTCGACCGGCGACCGGCTCGTGCTCGGCTGGGCCGGCCTGCGCGGCGCGGTGCCGGTCGTGCTCGCGCTGTTTCCGATCATCGCGGGCATCGACGGCAGCCTCACGTTCTTCAACATCGCGTTCTTCGCGGTGCTGCTGTCGACGCTCCTGCAGGGCGCGACGTTCGAGCCGCTCGCGCGCTGGCTGCGGGCGACGACGACCGAGCCGGCGCTCCCGCGGCCGCTCGTCGAGGTCGGCTCGATCCGCCAGCTGGGCGCCGACGTCGTCGAGGTCCCGATCGTCGACGGCGACGCGGCGATCGGCGTGCGCGTGCGAGACCTCGGGCTGCCGCGCGACGCGCTCGTCAACCTGCTCGTGCGCGGCGACGACGCGCTGCCGCCGCGCGGCTCGACGCGCCTGGAGGCCGGCGACCGGCTGCACATCGTCGCCCGGCAGTCGGCCGTCGAGGCGCTGGAGTCCGCGCGCCGGCGCTGGCGCGACGGGCCCGTCGGCCCCGCGCCCCGGCCGCCGCGCGTGCCGGCCACGCGCGCTCCGATCTTCACGACGCGGCCCTGGACGAAGGACGACGGCGACCCCGACGCGCCCGAGAAGGTCCTCGGCCTCGAGGTCGTCGAGCGCCTGAAGACGCGCTGGGACGTCCCCGGCGCGCTCGTCGTCCTCGAGGACGGCCGCTACGCGGTGACCGGCCCGCACGTGCTCGTCGGAAGCCGCGAGCAGCTGCAGTGGCACGCCCGCCGCCGGCTGCGAACCGCGAGCACCGACGCCGAGCGCGCGTGGTGGCAGGAGGTCATCGGGGGTTCGGCGCTGTAGGGCTGGTGGGGCACGAACGCGACAGGAAGGGAGGAGACGCGAACCGTCGTGCGGATGTGACGTCTCGACGGCGCGCGCCCGGGCGGCCGTCACATGCGCATGGCATGCGTGCACGACTGACGGCGCGTCGGCGAGCGCCGCTCGAGCGGCGCCGTCCGCGCTCGCGCCCGAGCGAACCGCTACGGCCCCTCGATCTCCACGAGCCCCTGCCACGACTCGTGGTCGACCTGCAGCGTCGTGTGCTCGATGCCGAAGCGCTCGCGCAGCAGCGCCTGCAGCTCGCGGCGGCGGGCGTGGCAGTCGTCGCCGGGCGCGACGACGACGTGGGCGGCGAGCGCCGGGAAGCCGGAGGTCACCTCCCAGACGTGGAGGTCGTGGACCTCGACGATCCCGTCCTGCGAGGCGAGCGTGTGGCCGACCTCCTGCGGGTCGATCCCGCGCGGCGCGGCCTCGAGCAGCACGCGCGTGGAGTCGTGCAGCAGCGACCAGCCCGACCGCAGCATGAGCGCCGCGACCGTCAGCGCTGCCAGCGCGTCGACCTCCGCCGGGCCGCCGCCGGCGATCACGGTGCCGGCGACGATCGCCGCCGCCGAGCCGTAGAGGTCGGCGAGCACGTGGGCGCGCGCGCCCTCGACGTTGAGGCTTCGCCGCTCGGAGCGCGACAGCGCCCAGAACGCGCCGACGTTGACGAGCGCCCCCACGGCGCCGACCGCGGCGACCGCGACGCCGGCGACGTCCGGCGGCGAGCCGAGCCGCCGCACGCCCTCGATCGCGATCGCGCCGGCGAGCAGGAAGAGCGTCGCGCCGTTGATCTGCGCCGACAGGATCTCCGCGCGCCCGAGACCGAACGTGAACGTCGCCGACGCCGGCCGCGCCGCGAGCCGGGCGGCGACGAGCGCCAGGCCGATCGCGGCGGCGTCGGTCAGCATGTGCGCCGCGTCGGACAGGAGCGCGAGCGATCCGGCGAGCACCCCGGCGACGATCTCGACGGCCATGAAGCCGACGATCAGCGCGAGCGCGATCCTCAGCCAGCGGCGGTCGGCGTCGGCCGACGGCGCATGGCGATGTTCGGCGTGGTGGGGGCCGTGGTCGTGCGCCATCGTGCGCAGACGTTACGCCGCCCACATGCCGCTCGACGCGCTCGATGCGGCGGCCCGCGCCTCAGGCGCTCTCGAGCAGATGCTCGCGCGTCAGCACCGGCGGGAAGTCCGCGGAGACCTTCGTCAGCGTGTCACGCAGCACGCTGAGCGCGCTGCGCACGCTGCCGGTGTCCCTCAGCCGGGCGGCGAGGACGTCGAGGGCGCCGTCGTCGAGGACCTCGCTCGCGCTGTGGTCGATCCGGTCGCCGAGCGTCCAGCTCACGCGGCCGGCGACGATCGCCGTGATGACCTCGCGGGCGCGCGGCAGGCTGTACGTCGGCACGTCGATGCGGGCGACCGCGCGCTCGCTGATCGCCGAGAACGCGTCGAGCCCGCTCCACCGCGTCTGTGCGGCGACGACGACCGAGAAGCCCGGCGACACGAGCGGCGCCAGGACGCCGGCGAAGAACGCCTGCGCGGTCTCGAGGCCCCCGTCCGGCTCGAACGCCCACGCGTCGGTGTCCTCGACCATGATCACGAGCTCGCGCCGCAGGACGCGCAGCATGTCCGCCAGCTCGTCGAGGCCGCCGTACGGGTCGTGGTCGAGCGCTCCGGGGGAGCTGATGGCCAGCACCTCGCCGCGCAGCGTCACGCCGAAGTCCGCGCCGGCACGGGCGACGCCTCCCGGGAGGCCGCCCCTCAGCGCCAGGCGCGCGTTGAAGTCCTTGCTCGGCAGCTGGCGGGTGACGTTGTCGGCGGTCATGCGCTCCAGCCGGCTGCGGTCGTCGGCGCCGACCGGCAGCGCGGCCAGGAGGCTGGCGATCGCCAGGCGCCCGAACGTGGCGAGGTTCGCCGCGCCGGCGCTGTGCGCCGCGACGGGCACGAGCAGCGGCAGGTAGCGCCGGCCGTCGCGCTCGAGCTCGGTGAGCCGCTCGGCGGTGTACGTCATGAGGCTGCTCTTGCCGGCGCCCGACGCCCCGACGATGAGCGTCAGGCCGTCGGTCTGGCCGACGGCGTCGATCAGCAGCCGCTCGGGAGCCGGGCTGATCCCGAGGCGGCCCAAGGGGATGTGCGCGGCGGCCAGCTCGTGCTGGGGCAGCGCGGGGTTGAACGCTCCCTGCGCGTAGAGCTCGGCGAGCAGGCCGCCGCTCAACGGCTCATCAGCTCCGTCTCGGGGACGAGCTCGTAGAGCTTGCGCGGGCGTCCCGTGCGGCCCTCGCGCGCCTCGAGGAACGACCTCGCCAGGGCGGCGCCCTCCAGCCGGCTCAGGGTGCTCGCGATCCGCGGACGCGGCCATCCGAGACGCCCCGCGAGCGTCTCGTCGGACGCGCTCACCGGACCGAGGCTCTGCATCTCCACGACGAGCATCGCGCCGTCCCGGCCGGCGGCGCTCTCGGCCAGCTGCAGCCGCCTGCGCGCCGCGGCGATGAGCTGCTGCGGATCGACGTCGTCCTCCGCGGCGAGGCGGCCGAGGTCGACGAGCCGGCGCGGGTTGCCGGGCCCGGAGTCGCCCAGGCTCTCGATCTGCGCGCGCGACAGGTCGCCGCGCCCCGACGTCGCGCGCTTCTCGACGAGCTCGACGCGCTCGCGTGCGTCGAGCGGGCGCAGCGCGACCGTCGTCTCGAAGAACGCGTCGGCGGGCGGCGTCAACAGCCCGCCGACGTCGTCGTCGTGGACCGCGACGCCCCAGGTCAGCGGCAGCTGCCACAGGTCGTCGCGCAGACGACCGAAGAGCGCGTGGCCGACGGCCGCGCCGACGTCGTCGACGAGCAGGACCGTGCCCGCCGGCAGCGAGCCCAGGCGACGGACCGCGCGGTTGACCGCCAGCGGGCTCTCGGCCCCCGCGCGAGGTCGCGGCTCGCCCGCCCCGTCGCCGGCGACCAGCCCCGCCTCGGCGGCGGCGTCCAGCAGCAGCTCGGAGGCCTCGAGCGCGTCCGCGACATCGCGCAGCGCGACGAACAGGACGCTGCCGCCGGCGGCGCGGAGCTCGTGCTCGATCTGGTGCAGCAGCGTCGTCCTGCCCGCGCCCGACGGGCCGTGCACGAGCGTGTTGCGCCCGCGTCCGAGCGCGGCCCGCGCGGCCCGTGCGTCGGCCGTCCAGACCATGTACCGGCTGTCGGCGGTCGTGGCGTAGAGCGGCCGGCTGCGAAACACGGTACGAAAGGTACAGTACTTTTCGTCTGGCGTCAGCGCCGATACGGTGGCCGCGGCTCCGGGTGCCGAGTGTCACAATGTTGTTACAAAGTCCCGGATTCCGCTATGGTCCGCGCCGCCCGAACGGATGTCGCATGCGGGCCGCGCCTCTGCGCGGCCCCTGCTTCTGTAGGGTCGCCCACTCTCCATGCCAGACCCCGAGAACACGGACCTCACGGCCGATGAGCCAGCCCCCCTCCCGCGAGAAGCGGCCCTCGGGCGCGGCGCCGATCATCGCCGGCAGCATCATCGTCGGAGCGATGCTGGGGTGCGCCGGCATCGGCTTCGCGCTCGGCTCGCTCGCCGGCTTGGCGGTGCTGCTGGGCCTCGTCGGGCTGTTCGTCGGCCTCGTCCTCGGGTTCGCCCTTGTCTACGCACGCTTTAGGGACCTCTGACGTGGGCGGCGTGCGCCTGGCTCGCAACGTCGACCTCGTGCTGCTCGCGCTCGCGCTGCCGGTGTTCGTGCTCGCCGGCCTGCCGCTGCTGGGCTACGCGACCGCGGCCGTCATCTGGTGCATGTGGCGCACGATCGGCGCGTACGCCGAGCGCCGTGCGCAGGCGACGGACGATCTCGGCCGGATGGCGGCGATCACGACCGGCTCGATGGTCGGCCGCGGATGGCTCATGGGCCTCACGCTCATCGCCGTCGGGCTCGCCGCCGGCGACGACGTCGGCCTGTCGGCGGCCGTGCTGTGCGTCGTGCTCTTCACGGCCTCGTTCGCCACCAGGCTTGTGCTACGCCCGTTTGAGGGTACGAGACCTACAGCACCGTGAGCCGGCGCCTCAAAGTCCTCCTGTCGTTCGCGGCCGTCTTCGGACTCGTGCTGGTCCTCTTCGCCGCCTTCGGCTCGGCCGGCAAGAACGACCAGTTCCAGCCGCAGAACGAGTTCAAGCTCGATCCCTGGATCGCGCTGAACATCGGCCCGCTGGACCTCTCGTTCAACCGCGCCGTCCTGTACCTGCTGCTCGCGACGGGGGCGACGATCGGCACGATGCTCTACATCGCCAACCGCATGACGGCGCGGCCCAATCGCGTGCAGACCGCGGTCGAGGCCGCGTACCTGCTCATGCGCGACACGATCACGCGCGGGAACATGGACGACGCGATGGCGCGCAAGTGGTTTCCGTTCGTCGGGACGCTGTTCCTGTTCATCTGGTTCTCGAACATGATCGGCTACATCCCGCTGCCGACGAACACGCACGAGACGATCGACGTCTTCGGCTTCGCGGTCCCGTCCTTCGCGATCTACGCGGCGACCGCGAACATCTCGGTGCCGCTCGTCCTCACCCTGCTGGTCTGGTTCACCTACCACGTCGAGGGAGTGCGCGCGAAGGGCGTGATGGGCTACTTCCGCAGCTGGGTCCCCGACGGGACGCCCGGCGGCCTGCGGCCCGCGATCTTCGTCATCGAGGTGATCTCGCAGTTCGTGCGGATCATCTCGCTGAGCGTCCGGCTCTTCGCCAACATCCTCGCCGGCCACCTGCTGATCCTCTTCATGGGAGGCGGCCTCGCCGTGCTGCTCGGCCTCGCCGCGCTCGGCGCGCTGACGCTGCCCGTGGCCGTCGCGTTCTTCCTCTTCGAGATCGGCCTGATCGCAACGCTTCAGGCGTTCATCTTCGCCACGTTGACCTCGATCTACTTCGGCGGCGCGGTCGCCGAAAGTCACTAGACAAGACAAGGAGCTGCCCACGTGGACCCCATGGCCGTCATCACAGTGATCGCACAGGGCGGAGGCGGCGTCACCGACGCCGGCCTGAAGTCGATCGCGCTGGGCGTCGGCGCCGGCCTGGGCACGATCGGCCCCGGCATCGGCGTCGGCTTCATCTTCGGCAAGGTCATCGAGTCGGTGACCCGCCAGCCGGAGATGCGCGACGAGATCACCTCGATCCAGTGGCTGGGGTTCGCCCTGACCGAGGCGATCGTCTTCTACGCCTTCATCTTCGGCCTGATCGCGTTCTTCCTGTAGGCCGATGACCGGCCTCACGAACATCGTCCCGTTCGCGGCCGAGGAGTCCGGCGGCGGCAACTTCCTCGTCACGCCCGGCATCGGGCTGATGGTGTGGACGCTGGTGGCGTTCGGGCTGACGCTGTACGTCCTCAAGAAGCTCGCCTTCCCGCGGATCGCCGCGGCGCTCGACAAGCGCCAGCGCGCGATCGAGGAGTCGATCGACACGGCCAACCGCCTCAAGGAGGAGTCCGAGGAGCTGCTGGCCGAGTACCGCAAGCGCCTGAGGGAGGCCCGCACCCAGGCGGAGGAGATCCTCGTGCGCGCCCGCAAGGCCGCCGAGGTGCGCGAGGCCGAGGCGGTCAAGGACGCCAACGCCAAGCGCGACGAGCTGCTCGAGCAGACCAAGCGCGACATCGAGGCCGAGACGCGGCGCGCGATCCAGGAGATCCGCAACGAGGTCGCCGACCTCACGATCCTCGCGACCGAGAAGGTCACCCGCAAGGTGCTCACCGAGGACGATCAGCGCAAGCTCGTCGAGGAGGCGCTCGGCGACCTCGACTTCTCCCAGCTGTCGGGCGACAGGAGCGGGAGCTAGTGGCCCCTCTGCCGTGTGCGGCCGAACGTCGTAGAAAGGGCCACTAGTGGAGGAGATCGCCGAGGTCTACGGCCGGTCGCTGTTCGAGGTCGCCACCGAGCACGACGCGATCGACGAGCTGCGCGAGCAGCTCGGCGAGTTCGCCGACGCGCTCCAGGACAACCGCGACCTGGCGATCTTCTTCTTCTCCCCGTACTTCTCCACGCAGGAGAAGAAGGACGGGCTGCACCGGGCGGTCGAGGGCGCCGACAAGACGCTGCTCAACTTCCTCGAGCTGCTCATCGAGAAGCACCGCATGCCGGCGATCTTCCGCATCCGCCGCATCTACGACGCGCACTGGGAGCAGACGCACAACATCCTGCCCGTCGAGATCGCCACCGCCGTCGAGCTCGACGACGACGTCGTCCGCAAGCTCGGCGACCGCATCGCCGAGACCACCGGCCAGAAGGTCGACCTGTCCGCGCGCGTGGACCCCGACATCCTCGGCGGCATCGTGCTGCGGGTCGGCAACTCGATCCTCGACGCGTCGATCCGCAACCGCCTCGAAAACCTGAGAAAAGCCGTCGCCCGCGGCGCCGCCTGAGCCCCCGGCACACGAAGGAGCTGACCGACTTCCATGCAGATCAAGCCAGACGAAATCACCTCCATCCTGAAGAGCCGCATCGAGGGCCTCGATGCCGGCTCCTCCGACCTCACCGAGGTCGGCACCGTCCTCTCCGTCGGCGACGGCATCGCGCGCGTGCACGGCCTCGAGAACGCGATGTCCTTCGAGATGCTCGAGCTGCCCCACGACGTCACCGGCCTGGCCCTGAACCTCGAGTCCGACAACGTCGGCGTCGTGCTGTTCGGCGAGTGGGACAAGATCGTCGAGGGCGACACCGTCAAGCGCACCGGCAGCCTGCTGGAGATCCCGGTCGGCGACGAGCTGCTCGGGCGCATCGTCGACCCGCTCGGCAACCCGCTCGACGGCAAGGGTGACATCAACACGGACAAGAAGCGCCCGGCCGAGTTCAAGGCGCCGGGCGTCGTCCAACGCCAGCCGGTCACCGAGCCGATGCAGACGGGCCTGAAGGCGATCGACTCGATGATCCCGATCGGCCGCGGGCAGCGTGAGCTGATCATCGGCGACCGCCAGACCGGCAAGACCGCGATCGCGCTCGACACGATCATCAACAACAAGGACCGGGACCTGGTCTCGGTCTACGTCGCGATCGGCCAGCGCATGGCGACCGTCGTGCAGATCGCGGAGACGCTGCAGGAGAGCGGCGCGATGGAGAACACGATCATCGTCGCCGCCGCCGCCGACGAGGCGGCGCCCGTGAAGTTCCTCGCCCCCTACGCCGGCTGCGCGATGGCCGAGCACTTCCTCTACAGCGGCCGGGCCGCGCTGTGCGTCTACGACGACCTCACGAAGCACGCCTACGCCTACCGCCAGATGTCGCTGCTGCTGCGCCGCCCGCCCGGGCGCGAGGCGTACCCCGGCGACGTCTTCTACCTGCACAGCCGCCTGCTCGAGCGCGCGGTCAAGCTCAACGACGAGCTCGAGGGCGGCTCGCTGACGGCGCTGCCGATCATCGAGACGCAGGCCGGCGACGTGTCGGCCTACATCCCGACGAACGTCATCTCGATCACCGACGGGCAGATCTTCCTCGAGCCGAGCCTGTTCTTCTCGGGCGTGCGCCCGGCCATCAACGTCGGCATCTCGGTCAGCCGCGTCGGCGGCAACGCGCAGATCAAGCCGATGAAGAAGGTCGCCGGGCGCCTGAAGCTCGAGCTGTCGCAGTACCGCGATCTCGAGGCCTTCGCACAGTTCGGCTCCGACCTCGACGCCGACACCCAGGCGACGCTGGCGCGCGGCGAGCGGCTCGTCAAGGCGCTCAACCAGAAGGAGCGCTCGCCGATCCCGCCCGCCGAGCAGGTCGTCATGGTGTACGCGGCGACGAACGGGCACCTCGACCGCGTCTCGGTCGACCGCGTGCCGGAGTTCCTCGAGGGCCTCGGCGATCGCATGCGCGCGGAGTGCGCGGATCTCCTGGAGAAGATCGAGGACGGCAACTGGGAAGACGACGTCGTGGAGGCCGTCGAGGGTGCGGTCAAGGACTACGCCGACGACTTCGGCTACGACCTCGACGAGGAGGGCGAGCCCACCGACGCGGCCGCCGACGACGAGGACGACGACAGGGACGCCGAGGCCTCCTCGGACGACAGCGACGACGACGCCGACGAGACGGCCGACGAGCCGGAGAAGGAGGCGGCACCCGCGTGATCTCGCGATGACAGCGCGTCGTTGCGCGACGGTCGTCGGTCCGATCCCGGAAGACAGGTCCTCGCGATGAGCGCCTCGCAGAAGGACGTCAAGGACCGCATCTCCTCGGTCAAGAACATCCAGAAGATCACCCGCGCGATGGAGATGGTCGCGGCGGCGCGGCTGCGCCGTGCCGAGCAGCGCATCGAGGCGCTGCGCCCGTACGCGGGCGCGATCCGGCGGATGACGCGCCAGGCGGCCGAGGCCGCCGGCACCGAGATCTCCAGCCTGCCGGTGCTCAGCGAGCACGACGAGCTGGACGCCGTGGCGCTGCTGCTGGTGACCGGCGACCGCGGGCTCGCGGGCGCCTTCAACTCGCAGATCATCCGCGCCGGCCTGCGCGCCGCGCGCGAGCACGAGAGCGAGGGGCGCTCGGTGGCCTACAGCGCGGTCGGCCGTCGCGGCGTCTCGACGTTGACGTTCCGCGGCAAGGAGCCCGTCGGCCGCTACGTCGGCTTCACGGATCGCCCGTCGTATGCGGACGCGCGGGACATCGCCGAGGCGCTCATCGCCTCCTATGTCGACGGCGACGTGGACCGCGTCGAGATCCTCTACAACGGCTACATCTCGCCGCTGACCCAGGAGGTCCGCCGCGAGACGCTGCTGCCGCTGCAGCAGGCGACGATCCTCGAGGCCGGCGAGGGGCAGGACGGCGACGACTCCGACGAGGACGACGACCGCGACGACGGTCACCACGCGCTCGTCGAGTACGAGCCCGATCCCGAGGACATCCTCGCCCGCCTCGTCCCCGAGTACGTCGAGATCTCCGTCTACCGCGCGCTGCTGGAGTCCACGGCCTCCGAGCACGGCGCCCGCATGACCGCGATGCGCAACGCCTCCGAGAACGCCGGCGAGCTGATCGACGACCTCACGCTCGAGATGAACCGCGCCCGCCAAGCCGAGATCACGCAGGAGATCATGGAAGTGGTCGCCGGCGCCGAGTCGTTGACCTAAGGAGAAGCATGGCCACCACCGAGACCGAGAAGACCGAGAACGAGACCACCAGACGCACCGGGCGCATCGAGGAGATCCAGGGCGTCGTGATCGAGGTGACCTTCCCCGAGGGGGAGCTGCCCGAGATCTACAACGCGATCACCGTCGCCCGGCCGCGCTCCACCGAGGAGGAGGAGGACGACGACACGACGGTGAAGGAGGGCGAGGACGTGCTCGTCTGCGAGGTGCAGCAGCATCTCGGCGACGATCGCGTGCGCGCCGTCGCGATGGACTCGACCGACGGGCTGTCGCGCGGGATGGAGGTCGTCGACACCGGCGGCCCGATCACCGTGCCGGTCGGCGAGGGCACGCTCGGGCGCATCTTCAACCTCCTCGGCGAGCCGATCGACCTCGCCGGCGACGTCGAGTACGAGGAGCGCTGGCCGATCCACCGCCCGGCGCCCAACGTCGAGAACCTCACGCCGACGACGGAGATGTTCGAGACCGGCATCAAGGTCGTCGACCTGCTCGCGCCCTACGCCAAGGGCGGCAAGGTCGGCCTGTTCGGCGGCGCGGGCGTCGGCAAGACGGTGCTGATCCAGGAGCTCATCAACAACCTGGCCCAGGAGCACGGCGGCCTGTCGGCGTTCTGCGGCGTCGGCGAGCGCTCGCGCGAGGGCAACGACCTCTGGCTGGAGATGAAGGAGTCGGGCGTCATCGACAAGACGATGCTCGTCTTCGGCCAGATGAACGAGCCTCCGGGCGCGCGCATGCGCGTCGCGCTTTCGGGGCTGACGATGGCCGAGTACTTCCGCGAGCAGGGCGGCCAGGACGTCCTGCTCTTCATCGACAACATCTTCCGCTTCGTGCAGGCGGGCTCGGAGGTGTCGGCGCTGCTGGGGCGGATGCCGTCGCAGGTCGGCTACCAGCCGACGCTCGAGACGGAGATGGGCCAGCTGCAGGAGCGCATCACGTCGACCCGCGACGGCTCGGTGACCTCGGTGCAGGCGATCTACGTGCCCGCCGACGACCTCACCGACCCGGCGCCGGCGTCGGTCTTCGCGCACCTCAACGCGACGACGGTGCTCTCGCGGGCGATCTCCGAGAAGGGGATCTATCCCGCGGTCGATCCGCTGGACTCGACGTCGACGATCCTCAAGCCGGACATCCTCGGCGAGGAGCACTACGACGTCGCGACGCGGGTCAAGGAGATCCTGCAGCGCTACAAGGAGCTGCAGGACATCATCGCGATCCTCGGCATCGACGAGCTGTCGGACGAGGACAAGCTCATCGTCGGCCGGGCGCGGCGCGTCGAGCGCTTCCTGTCGCAGCCGTTCTTCGTCGCCGAGCAGTTCACCGGCACGCCGGGCGCGTACGTGCCGATCGCCGAGACGATCCGGGGCTTCAAGGAGATCATCGACGGCCAGCACGACGACGTGCCGGAGTCGGCGTTCTTCCTGAAGGGCACGATCGACGACGTCGTCAAGGCCGCCCGCGGCGACAAGGACGAGGGCGACGAGCGCGGCGGCGACGACGACAGCGGCGAGGAGGGCGACGAGTAGTGGCCCGGACGAGCTTCCGCGTCGAGGTGCTCACGCCCGAGGGCGCGTGCTTCGACGACGAGGTCGAGATGGTCTCGACGCGGACGCACACCGGCTCGATCGGCATCCGCGCGCGTCACCAGCCGCTGCTGGGGATGCTCGAGCCGACCGAGCTGCGCCTCTACAAGAGCGACTCCGACATCGTCAGGTACGCGCAGGGCGAGGGCTACGTCCAGGTGTCGCGCGACGGCGTTCTGCTGCTCGTCGAGGAGGCGCACCCTCCGGGCGACCTCGACGCCGGCGACCTGCGCGACAAGCTGCGCACGGCCGAGGACGACCTGTCGGCCGCCGAGGAGGGCAGCGAGGAGGCCCGTCGCGCCGCGCGCGCCAAGCGCCGCTGGGAGACGTTCCTGTCGATTGCGGAGGACGGCGGGAGCAGCTAGGCGCCGTTCGGAGGGGCGGCGTCGCCGCCCCTCCGCGACAGCATCAGTGGTGGTCGTCGTGCCCGGCGCCGGGCGCGACCGGTGGCGCGCCGGCCTGCGCGAGGAAGCCGCGCATCGCGCGGATCTCGCTGCTCTGCGAGGACATGATCTGGCGGGCGAGCTGCTTCGTGGCGCGGGCCGCGCCCCTCGCCAGGAGCACCCGCGACATCGTGATCGCGCCCTGGTGGTGGGGGATCATCATCTGCGCGAACGCGACGTCGAAGGGATTGGCGTTGAGCAGATGCGAGGCGTCGTGGTCCATGCCCATCTCGGCACGGCTGAGACGCATGCTCACGGGCCTGATGCCGGCTGCGCGAAGCCTCGCCGACATGCGCCGCATCGTCGCGATCTCCGCGTTCTGAGAGCGGATGATCTCGCTTGCCAGCCCGAGCACGAACGGGGTCTGCGCGCGGCCGGGCGCGAGCCTCGCCATCTCCACCGCCGCCACGTGGTGGGGGATCATCTCGTCGACGAAGGCGCGGTCGATGCCGTTGCCGTGGCGGATGAGCCGCGCCCCGGAGCGCACGCAGCGCGCGTACGGCGTTGCCCCGGCGCCCGCGACGCGCTTGCGGCTCAGCCCGGCGCACGCGATCCGCGGCGAGCGCGACCCCGCGCCCGCAAGGCGCGCCATCGCGGTGACGCAGCGCGCGAACGGCGTCAGCCGCGCGCCGGCCGTGCGCGTCTTGCTCTGGCCCTGGCAGTGCTTGCCGTACGCGCGCGCGTCCGACGACGATGGCGCCGCCGCGTGCAGCGGCGAGGCGCCGGCGGCGCCGGCGGCGAGCAGGACCGCCAGAAGCCCGGCCACGCTCGAGAGACGTCTGATCAAGGTTCCTCCTCCATTTCGCGACATGGTGCTCGACGACTCTAGCCATCGTCGAGCGCCGCTCTGCCGGCGACGCCCGATCTGGCGCGGGCGCAGCGGCGCGATCGTCGTCCATCTGCGAGCCTGCGGCGGATGCTCGACCGCCTTCGCGCCGCGTTTCCGGTCGCGATCGCCGTGGCGCTGCCGCTGGCGGGCATGGTGCTCGCGGGCGCAGCGATGGCGGCCGGTGACCGCGTGCAGGCGTTGCGGCTCGCCGCGGCGACGCTGCTGGGCCTCGCGCTCTACGCCCTGCTGCTGACGGGCTGACCCTCGCCGAGCGCCAGCCGCGCGTGCAGGCGGGCGAGCGGCCGCGGCGCCCACCAGTTGCGATCGCCGAGGAGCTTCATGAGCGCGGGCACGAGCAGCGCGCGCACGATCGTCGCGTCGATCAGCACCGCCGCCGCGGTCCCGAGCCCGAGCTGCTTGATGATCGCGATCTCCGAGGTGGCGAACGCGCCGATCGCGACGACGAACAGCAGCGCGGCGGCCGTCACGATGCGTCCGGTGCGCTGCAGGCCGATCGCCACCGCCTCGTCGTTGGGCGCGCCGGCGTCGCGCGCCTCCTTGATGCGCGTGAGCAGGAACACGTTGTAGTCCGTGCTGAGCCCGAAGGCGATCGCGAGCAGCACAAGCGGTTGCGTGATCTCGAGCCCGCCCTGGCTCTCGTAGTCGAGCAGCCCCTCCAGGCGCCCGTCCTGGAACACGAGCACGAGCAGCCCGAACGTCGCGCTGAGGCCGAGCACGTTCATGACGAGCGCCTTGAACGGCAGCACGACCGAGCCCGTCAGCGCGAACAGGATCACCAGCATCGTGACGGCGAGCACCCCCAGCGCGTACGGCAGGCGCTGCGCGAGCCCGGCGCGCTGGTCGACGAAGCGCGCGGTCTCGCCGGCGACGCGCACGGGCCCGGGCGCAGGTCTCGCGCGGATGTCGGCGACGAGCTTGCGAGCGCGCCGATCCAGCGCGTCGCCGGCGGGTGCGACGACGATCAGCCAGGTGCCGTCTCCGACGAATCGCGGCGGCTCGACGGCGGCCACGCCGCGGTGCGCCGACAGCCGCCGTGCGTACGCGCGCACGCGGGCCGCCTGGCCGCGGGGCGCGCCGACCGCCACGTTCAGCGGCGATGTTCGCCCGGGCGGGAACTCCGTGCGCAGTGCCGTGTCGACCTGCCTCGGCTCGCTGCTGTCGGGCAGCAGCCTGGCGTCCACGCCCGTGAACTGGATCCGCGCGAACGGCAGGCCGGCGACGACGAGCACCGCGGCGGTGCTGACGGCGACGAGGACGGGGCGTCGCATGACGACCCGCGACAGCCGGTACCAGAAGCCGCGCGCGGTGGCGACCTCGCGGTGGCGCCAGCGCCGCGGCGCCAGCGCATCGACGCGCGGGCCGAGCGCCATGAGCAGGGCCGGCAGCGCGGTCAGCGAGATGATCCCGGCCGCCAGCGCCGTCAGCGACCCGCTGATCGCCATCGAGTACAGGAACCGCTGCGGGAAGACGAGCAGCGACAGCAGCGCCGCCGCGACCGTCAGCGCGCTGAACACGATCGTGCGGCCGGCCGTCCGCAGCGTGCGCTCGAGCGCCTCGCGGCCCGGCCCGTCGCGCGCCATCTCCTCGCGGTAGCGCGACAGCAGGAACAGCGAGTAGTCGATCGCCAGCCCGAGCCCGAGCCCGATCGCGAGGTTCAGCGCGAAGATCGACAGCGGCGTCGCCTCGTTGAAGAGCCGCAGCCCGAGGAACGTCGCCATGATCGTCAGCAGCCCGACGAACAGCGGCAGGACCGCCGCCACGAGGCCGCGGAAGACGACGAGCGCCAGCGCGAACAGCAGCGGGAAGGCGAGCAGCTCGGCGCGCGCGAGGTCCCGCGAGACCTGCTCGCCGACGGCCGGCCCGGCGATCGCCAGGCCGCCGGCGCTGACGCCGGACATGCCGTCCAGCGCGCGATCGATGCGCGCTCCGGCGTCGCCGCCGTCGGCACGGTCGCGAATGTAGACGGCGATGAAGCTCGCGCGGCCGTCGCGCGACACGAACGGGCTCGCGCGCCGCCGGTCCGACAGCGCGGACGCCGTCTGCGCGACGGCCGGGTCGGCCTCGATCCGCCGGACGACGCGGCGCAGGCGTTCGCGGCCCGCCGCGCTGCGCACCGGCGCCGGCGAGCGCACGAGCACGACGACGCCCGGGCTCAGGCCCCGGCCGGCGGCGCGTCGCAGCGCCCTGCCCGTGACGTTGCTCTCCGACCGCGGATCGACGAAGTCGAGGTCGGGATCGACGGACAGCTTGGTCGTGACCGGAGCGCCGAGGGCGACGGCGACCGCGAGGAACGCGGCCGCCGCGAGCAGGACGCGACGCGGGTGGGCGGCGAGCAGACGGGCGATCGCGGTCATCGCGCCCTACGCGTCGCGCGCGATGCCGGCCTCCGCGACGCCCGCCTCGAGGAGATCGAGGCCGAACGCGTCCACGGGGCCGAGCGCGCCGCTGCCGCGCAGGCCGTGCTCGGCTGCGCGCGCCGCGCCCCAGGCGAGCATCTCGCCCGTGAAGTCGTACGGGTTCGCGCCGCTCAGCCGCACCGTCGCCAGCGGCCGGCCGCCGGCGTCCGAGGCCACGGCGACGATGCGCGACCGCGCTCGCTCGCGCGTGGCCGCGTCGGGGCCGCCCGTCGAGCCGCGCGCGAGCCGCTGCGCGGCCGCGCCGATCGCGGTGCGCGCGCCCGGCAGCCTCGTGACGACAGCCGTCGCGGCCGACAGCGCCTGCAGGGGCCGCGACGCGGCCCCGAACCAGCCGAGCCAGACGCCCACGTCGCGCAGCGCCGGGTGGACGCGGGGCAACGCGAAGTGCTCGCTGCCGCCGATCGAGATCGCCGGCCGCCCGTCGAGCTCGCGGACGCGCAGCGCCGCGCGCTCGGTGACGAGCCGTCCGCCGCGGAACGCGTAGCCATCCTCGGCGAGCATGCCCGCAGCCGACGCGCGCGTGCCGCCGCTGGGCTGCGCGGCGCGACCGCCGTCGACGTAGAGGCCGACGTCGACGCGCACCGCGCGGGCTCCGGCCTCTCTCAGCGCGAGCGCGCCGGCGAGGTTGCCAGGGACGTAGTCGTAGCCGAAGGCGGTCAGCAGGCCGCATCGGGCGCGCTCGGCGCTCGCGCCGTGGCGCTCGAACACCGAGCGGATGAACGGCGGCTCGCCGGTGGAGTCGACGTAGTGCGCCCCGGAGGCGATCGCCGCCAGCAGGCCGGGCTCGCCCCAGCGCATGAACGGCCCGACGGTGCAGACGAGCACGTCGCCGCGACCGGCCAGCGCCGCCAGCGCCGTCGCGGCGTCGCTCGCCGTCGCGTCGACGACCGCCGTCTCGAGGTCGCCGAGCGCGGCCGCGAGCGCCCGCAGCCGGTCGGGGCTGCGCCCGGCGAGCAGCGGCCGCACGCCGCGCGCCACGAGCGCGCGGGCCGCGAGCTCTCCGGTGAACCCGGTGGCTCCGAAGAGGACGACGCGCCCGGCCATGCCCACACGCTACGCGAGACGACGAGAGGCGCGGCCGGGGCCGCGCCTCTCGTGCTGCCTTGCACGCCCGCAGCGCGGGCGCCCCGCGCTACCTGCGGGCGGTCCTCTTCTTCTTGCCGGTCGTCACGCGAAGCGACGCGCCGCGCGGCTTGCCGTACCTGCCGGCCTCGGACCTCAGCGCGAGCTCCACGCGGTACTGCCCGGGCTTGAGGAGCCTGCCGATGGCGCGCTCCTTCAGGCGCAGGCGGTACACGCCCGCCTTCGGCGTCTTGCGCGTCAGCGTCAGCAGCCGCTTGGCGCGCGACTTGGCCTTCCTGCCCGCCTTCCTGGCCGCTGCGCGGTCGGCTGCGACCGTCGCCGGGCTCGGCACGCGGAAGATCTGGATGCGTGCCAGGTCGGTGTTCTCGTCGGCCCTGAACCGCACGGGCAGGCCCATCGTGCGCAGGACCGGCTGCGAGATCGCCACGGGCACGAGCCTGCCGGTCGCCGACGCGCCGATGATCGGCCGGATCGGCTCCAGGATCGGGCCGACGATCGATCCGCCGCCGCCGCTGGGCGGCGGGTCGGTCGGGGCCGGCACGACGGGCGTCGACGTGTCGACGACGATGTTGCGGGTGGCGTTGCGGCTGACGTTGCCGTGGTTGTCGGAGGCGTGCACCTGGAAGCGGTGACCGCCCTCGCTCAGGCCGCGGTAGGTCGCCGTGACCCTGCCGTCGGCGAGCTTCTGGATCGCGGCCGGCCGGCCCGGGCCGCCCGCGTCCGACGGCCGGTCGCAGCGGTGGAACGCCACGCCGTCGATGCGACACGCGTACACCGTGTTCTGCAGCTGGTCGGCCCGGAACACGAACGTGACCTCCGACGCCGTCCGCTGGCCCTCCTCGGGCGAGGAGATCGTCACCTCGGGGATCGAGGTGTCGGCCTGGAACTGGAACGCCGGCGACTCGGGGCTCGTGTTGCCCGCCTTGTCGGTCGCGTTGATGTACAGCGTGTTGGCCCCGTCCTGGACGCGGACCGTGCCCGACAGCGGGAACGTCCGACCGGGACGGCAGGGCACCTTGTTGTAGGTGTCGCTGTTCAGGCGGCATCCGAACTGCACGCCGGACTCACCCGCGAAGGTGAAGAACGGCGAGGCGCTCGTGAACCCGTCGGCGAACAGCGGCGCGACGCTCGTGACGCTGGGCTGCGCCGGCGCGACCGTGTCGACGGTGAAGCGCTTCGTGTCGGGCACGTAGCGCGTCGTGTCGTTCGTGTCGCCCTCGCCGGTCGCGCGCACGGTGAGCTTGTACGCCCCGTCCGCCAGCGACGCGGTCGTGAACGTCTCGTCGTCGCACGCGACCCACTCGGCGGCGGCGGTCGAGCCCGCCGGGCGCACCCAGCACTCGCGCGGCGTGTCGCCGGCCAGCGCGAACGACGGCGTCGGGCTCGACGTGTGCGACGCGTCGAGCGCGTTGCCCTCGGGGTCGGTCGGCCCGCTCACGATGCGCGCCGCCGGCATGCCGACCTGGTACATCAGGCCCTCGGCCATCGGCTCGGCGGGGTCGAGCAGCGCCTTGTCGTCGACCACCAGGATGCGGCCGTCGTTGCGGATGCCGATGCCGCCGACCATGCTGAAGCCGGAGACCTCGCCGCCCTCGACGGGCTGCATCGTCGCCGGGTCGATCCGCACGAGGCGGTCGACGCCCTCGGTGATCGACACGACCTCGTGGGTCACCGGGTCCTCGACGATGCCGTCGGAGGTCCCGACGTAGAGCAGGTCGCGCTGCAGGTCGTAGGCCATCGCGCCGGGCGTCCCGCCGAGGCCCGGGACGGCGACCGGGGTCGCCGTCAGGGTCGTCGGAGCGTTCGGCTCTCCCTGCACCCGCGGGTTCTCGAGACGGTCGATGCCCTCGGCACCGCCGATGTAGATCACGGGGCGCTTCTCGACGTTCTCGGGCTCGCCCTCGGCGGCGACGTTCTGGTCGCGCTGACCCACGGCGAGCACCTCGGCGCGGTCGTTGCCCGCGGCGACGTAGCCCGCGATGTGGACCGTCGGGTCGTCGCCGGCCGGGTCGTCGACGCGACCGATGTAGACGTCGCGCATGTTCACGAAGAACACGGAGGGCTGCTTGGGCCCGTCGAGGCCGTCGGGATCGGGCCCGATCTGCGTCGTGACCGGGCGCGGGCGGTTCTGCCGCGGGCGCTCGATCGCGGGCACGGTGATCTGGTCGAGGTACTGGAACAGCTCGGTCCCCGGATCCCAGCGGAAGCGGACGAGGAAGTTGCTGCCGGAGAACCCGTCGGCCATCAGCACGACCTCGTCGCCGCTGCCGGGCCGCCTCGGGGTCGGGTCGACGAACGTCGGCGCTCCCGCCGCGTCGGCACCGGGGCCGGCGTCGGGCAGCAGGCCGCCGAGGCACGTGCGCGCCTCCCTGCGGGGCTGGTTGGGCACCTCGGGATGCTCGATGTTGCCGGCGCCGTCGATCGTCGGGTCGGTCATGCGGCAGAAGCCGGCGTTGTGGTCGGTGACCCAGACGCGTCCGGCCGGATCCTCCATGGCGCCGGTCGAGACGTGCAGGCCCTTGCCGTAGACCGACGCGGAGTTCGGGTGCGTCATCTGCACGTACGGGGTCGGCTCGACGTCCTGCCCGACCGGGGAGGCTCCGACGGTGAACGCCACCTCGGCGGACTCGACGCTGCCGACGTTGCCGGCACCGTCGACGAGCCTGATCTGCAGCGTGTGGTCGCCGTCGGGCAGGCTCGACGGACCCTCCTCGCAGGGCGTGTACTCGGCCGCGCCGTCGATCTTGCACTCGTAGCCGTACTCCGGCTCGTTGGGGTCGTCGTTGTCGAAGGAGAAGCGCGGCGAGCGCAGGTTCGTGCTCTCGTGCTTCGGGTTGAGGATCAGCGGGGTCGCCACCGGCGCCGTCGTGTCGACGGTGAACCGGCGCGAGTCCGCGGGGCCGATGCGCGTGCCGTCGACCGAGCGCACCGCGAAGCGGTAGCGGCCGTCCTCGAGCCCGCCGTCGGCACCGGGGCCGGCCGCGGTGTACTCGCTCTCAGCGCACGGCTGCCAGCTGTTGGTCGAAGCGCTCGCGAGCGTCAGCGAGCACTGCCGCGAGAACTCGCCCGCGTAGGTGAAGGTCGGCGTGGTGTCGGCCGTGTACCCCGAGGCGAGCGCCGGCTGGCCGTCCTTCTGGGTCGGTCCGCTGAGGATCTCCGTGAAGAGATCGCCGATGACGAACGCGCGACCCTCGCCGAGCGGCTCGTTTTCCATGGAGATCGCCGGATCGTCGAACGCGAACAGCGCGCCGTCCTCGGGACGGATCGCCATGCCGCCGATCGTGCTCATGCCGCCGGCGACGGTCGTCGCGGTGCCGTCGTTGTTGAGCTGCAGGACGCGGTCGGGACCGGGGAGGACGAGCGGCGCCTCGGCCTCGCTCGTGCCCGCGTAGAGGGTTCCCTGGCCGGCGCCCGCGTCGGTCACCTTGTAGGCGAGCGTGCCCAGGACGGTCGCGCCCTCGGCGGTCACGCCGGCGCTGAACGGCGACGGGCTCGTCGTCCGGTTGCCGTCGCCGGCGGTGCCGGGGATCTGGCGGATGCCCACGCCCTCGCCGACGTAGACGGTCGGCGGGCTCATCGGACCCATCGGCCCGTAGCCCGCGGCGATCGCCGACGAGCCGCGGCCGTCGGACGTGCGGCCGACGAGCTCGACGCTCGGCGAGGTGCCGGTCGGGTCGACGATGCGCTGGATGGAGGAGGAGCGCTGGAAGACGACGTACGCGTTGCCGTCGGGCGCGATGCTCACCGCCGTGGGACGCGGGCGGTCCTCGGCCGTGTCGGCGCTCATCGCGATGACGTCGCCCGGGTCGGCCTCGAACAGGCCGGTGTCCGGATTCCAGCGCGCGCGCCACACGTCCATGCTCGGCGACGCGCCGTCCGGCACGAGGGCGACCTCGTCGCCGCTGCCGGGAAAGAGGGGGGTGGGATCGGCGAGCGCCGGCTGGCCGGCGGCGTCCGGTCCGGGCGCGGCGTCGGGGAGCAGGCCGCCGAGGCAGGTGCGCACCGCGTCCTCGGGCGCGCCGGGAGCCTCGGGGTGCTCGATCGTCCCCGGGCCGCTGTCGTCCGCGGCCGACAGGCGGCAGAAGCCGCCGTTGTGGTCGGAGACCCACACGCGGTTGTTGGGATCGACGAGACCTCCGGCGGGGATGTGCAGCCCATCGGCGTACAGCGACGCGCCCGTGGCAGCCGACGCGGCGCCGGGCGCGCCGAGCCCGAGCAGCAGAGACACCGCGGCCCCCGCGAAGAGTGTGGCGCGCCGCGAGAGCACGGCGCGAGCTGATGAGGACATTCGGTTGTACCCCTTGACGTTGTTCGAGCGGGAACGCCTTATCCGTGGCGCAGGCCCTGAGACAGACGTGCATCGTGCATCCCACCCGCCGGCCGCAGTAGCGCAATCCGTGCGCAGTGGGGGTGCAGGAACACGCAACGCACGGGAGGAGCAGCGCAATCGAGCGGACGGCGCATCCCCTTGCCGTGTGCCCACGTGCGCGAGGCGGCGACGAGGCTGAGTAACGGTCGACCTCACCCTCGACCTTACGCTCAGCTCCGAGAGCCGCCAGGCGATCGACTACCCTGCCGCGCATGGACGAGCGGGTACTCGCGGAGCGCCTGATCACGTACGACACGTCCACCCGCGATGGGCTCCGCGCGGCGGTCGGCTTCGTCAAGGGCTGGCTCGAGGCACGCGACATCCCGGTGACCGGCCGCGAGTTCGGGGGCCTGCCGGTCGTCCTCGCCGACGTCGGGCCGGCGGACGGCCCGAGCGTGATCCTCCACGGCCACGTGGACGTCGTCCCAGCGCACGACGAGCAGTTCGTGCCGCGCGTCGACGGCGACCGCCTGATCGGCCGCGGCGCGTACGACATGAAGGGCGCGCTGGCGGCGATGATGTGCGCCGTGCACGACGCCGCCCGCAACGGCCAGGTGCGTGTGCGGTTCATCTGCGTCCCCGACGAGGAGTCCGAGGACGTGGAGGACCGCTGCACCGACGCGCTCGTGCAGGAGGGCCTGCGAGCCGACTTCGCCATCACCGGCGAGCCGACCGACCTGCACGTCGGGGTGCAGGCGAAGGGGGTTCTGGCGGTCCGCGTCGAAGTGGCGGGCACGGCTGCGCACGGCTCGACGCCGTGGGTGGGCGACAACGCGATCCTCAAGGCCTACGAGGTGTTCCGGCGCATCGAGACGCTGCCCTTCAGCCGTGAGTCGTCGGACCTGTTCGACCGCCCGTCGATCAACGTCGCGCGGATCATCGGGGGCGACGCCTTCAACAAGGTCCCCGACCTGTGCACGATGGACGTCGACATCCGCTTCCTGCCGGAGCAGGACCCCGGTGAGATCCTCGCCGACATCCGCGCGCTGCCCGACGTTCGCATCGTGAAGACCTTCCAGCGTGCCCCGGCCCGCGTCTCGCGCGCGAACCCCTACGTGGGCGCGCTGCGCGAGGCGGTCTCCAACGTGCTCGACGGCGAGGCGCTGTCGATCGGGCGCGACGGCGCCTCCGACGCGATCTCGTTCCTGCAGGCCGGCGTCCCGGCCGTAGAGTTCGGTCCGATCGGCGGCGGCCATCACGGGCCGGCCGAATGGGTCTCGATCGAGTCCCTTCGCAGCTACCGCCGCGTGCTCGGGGACCTTGTGGCGAGCCTGCCGGCGTGGCTGGCCAGGGCGGCCGCGACGGAGGGCAAGGCGCCGCTGCGCGCGGTCGAGGGCGGGCGCGCGTGACGCCCGACGTCCCGCGTCTCGGCTTGGCGATGGCCAAGCGGTTCGCGGTCGGCGCGGTGCTCATCGTGCTGCTGTCGGCGACCGCCGTCGCCAGCGCGGTGCTGCTCGAGGTCGACAAGAACATCGAGGTCTTCCAGGAGGCCTCGGTCCCGATCCCGGACATCGAGAACGAGCTCGACAAGGTCGACCCCGGCGGCCCGCAGACGATCCTCGTGCTCGGCTCCGACAGGCGCTTCGGCGACGCCAAGGCGGGGATCCCCGCGCGGTCGGACACGATCATCGTCGTGCGTCTGGACCCCGACAAGAACGCGACCGCGATCCTGTCGATCCCGCGCGACCTGCGCGTCGACATTCCCGGCCACGGCCGCGACAAGATCAACACCGCGTATGCCCTCGGCGGGCCGAAGCTGACGGTGCGGACCGTCAAGGAGCTGCTCGGCATCCCGATCAGCCACGTCGTCAACGTCAACTTCGGCGGCTTCCGGCGCGCCGTCGACCGCCTCGGCTGCGTCTACGTCGACATCGACCGGCGCTACTTCAACGACCGCGGCGGCCCGGGCGGCTACGCGACGATCGACCTCAAGCCCGGATACCAGAAGCTTTGCGGCAAGGACGCGCTCGACTACGTGCGCTACCGCCACACGGACGACGACTTCGTGCGCGCGCAGCGCCAGCAGGAGTTCCTGCGCCAGGCGAAGAACCAGATCGGCCTCGGCAAGGTGTTCGGCGACCGCCGCGAGCTGCTGCGCATCTTCGGCAGGTACACGCAGACCGACATCGCGCGCGACAACGACGCGGCGATCCTGCGGCTGCTGAAGCTGGCCTACGAGTCCTCCAAGCATCCGATCCGCGAGATCCGCTTTCGCGGCGAGCAGTCGCCCAACGGCGACTACGTCGAGATCTCGCACGAGAACCTGCAGCGGACCGTCGACGAGTTCATCGAGGTCGGCCTGCTCGGCACGACCGATCCCGAGCCCGCGCCGCGGCGCGCGGCGCCCAAGCGCGTCAAGCCCCGCAAGGGCCTCGCGCGCGGACTCGTCATGCGCAAGCAGGAGGGTGAGAACCACGTCATCGACATCGCCGCGAAGCTGCCCGAGCTGCCGGTGTACTTCCCCAAGGCGCGACTGTCGCGCGGCGGTTACGTCAAGGACAGCCCACGCTCGTACGACATCTACGACCGCAACAAGAGAAAGTACCGTGCGTACCGCATCGTGCTGGCACAGGGTGAGAACGGCCAGTACTACGGCGTCGAGGGGATGACCTGGAAGGCTCCGCCGATCCTCGACGACCCCGACGACGAGGTTCGCATGCGCGGGCGCACGTACCAGCGCTACTTCGACGGCCGCAAGCTGCGGCTGATCGCATGGAAGACCGACCGCGGCGTCTACTGGGTCGCCAACACGCTGTCCAAGCGGCTGACCAACCGGCAGATGATGGACATCGCCCGCTCGCTGCAGCGGATCGGCCAGTAGCCGCGCGCGCCGCCGCGCCGCGCGACCGCGGCGCCCGACGTCCGCAGGCCAGTAACGTGCGCGCCGTGAACGGCGGCCGGCGTCCCATCGGTGTCATCGGAACCGGCTACGTCGGCCTCGTGACGGCCGCGGGCTTCGCGCACCTGGGCAGCGACGTGTACTGCATCGACATCGACGCGGACAAGATCGCGCGCCTGCACAGGGGCGAGATGCCGATCTACGAGCCCGGCCTCGCCGAGATGGTGGCCGCCAACCGCGACCGGCTGCACTTCTCGACGGACATCGCCGACGCGCTCGAGCGCGCCGGCCTGCTGTTCGTGGCCGTCGGCACGCCGCCGACGTACTCCGGCGACGCCGACCTCAGCGCGGTCTACGCCGTCGTCAACGCGATCCCCGCGCATCCTTCGCGAAGCGAAGAACAGCGGCACGCGCTCGTGATGAAGTCGACGGTGCCGGCGGGGACCGGGGCCTCGATCAAGCGCGTGCTCGCCGAGCAGCGAAAGCAGGACCTCAGCTACGTCTCGTGCCCCGAGTTCCTCAAGGAGGGCTCCGCCGTGCACGACTTCCTCGCGCCCGACCGCGTCGTGATCGGCGACGACGGCGACTGGGCCGGCGACGCCGTCGTCGAGCTCTACGCGCCGCTGGAGGCGCCGCTCGTGCGCACCGACATCGCCTCCGCGGAGATGGTGAAGCTCGCCTCCAACGCGTTTCTCGCAACGAAGATCTCCTTCATCAACGAGATCGCCAACGTCTGCGAGGAGACCGGCGCCGACGTCATCGAGGTCGCGCGCGGCATGGGGCTTGACGACCGCATCGGTCACAAGTTCCTGCAGGCGGGGATCGGTTACGGTGGCTCGTGCTTTCCAAAGGATGTCACTGCACTGAAACAGCTTGCCGGTAACTCCGGGTATCACTTCCAGCTGCTCAACGCGGTCATCGAGGTCAACGAGCTGCAGAAGCGCCGCGTCATCGGAAAGCTGCACAAGCACCTCGGCTCGCTCGTGGGCCGCACGATCTGCCTGCTCGGGCTCGCCTTCAAGCCGAACACCGACGACATGCGCGAGGCGTCGTCGCTGGTCCTCAGCGCGCGGCTGCAGGCGGACGGCGCGAAGGTCCGCGTCTACGACCCGGTCGCCACCGACGAGGCCCGGCACCTGATCCGCGGCGTGCACTTCGCGACCGATGCGCTCGACGCCGTCGCCGGCGCCGACGCGGTCGTCCTCGTCACGGAGTGGGATGAGTTCGTGGCGCTCGACTGGCCGGAGGTGGCCGCGCGGATGGCCGGCACGCTCGTGCTCGACGGCCGCAACGCGCTCGCCGCCGAGGCGGTCGCGGCGGCCGGGCTGACGTACGAAGGCATCGGGCGCAGAACGCTGACATCCTCTCGGTGATGCGCGCGCCGAGCCACGCATGCAGGCCGTGATCCTCGTGGGCGGTCGGGGCACCCGCCTGCGACCGCTCACGTCGACGGTGCCGAAGTCGGTCGTGCCGCTCGTCGACCGGCCGATGATGGTGTACATGCTCGAGTGGCTGCGCGGCCACGGCATCGAGGACGTGATCATGTCCTGCGGCTTCAAGGCGACCGACGTGCGCGCCGTCCTGCGCGACGGGTCGCAGCTCGGCATCAGCCTGCGGTTCGTCGAGGAGCCCGAGCCGCGCGGCACCGCCGGCGCGCTGAAGTTCGCCGAGCGGCTGCTCGACGAGCGCTTTCTCGTGCTCAACGGCGACGTGCTGACCGACCTCGACATCGGCGCGCAGATCGCCCAGCACGAGCGCACGGACGCGACCGGCACGCTCGCGCTCGTGCGGGTGCCCGACCCGTCGAGCTACGGCCTCGTGCGCCTGCGCGACGACCGCTCCGTCGACGCCTTCCTCGAGAAGCCCGCGGCCGAGACGGTGCTCGACACGAACCTCATCTCCGCCGGCGCCTACGTCCTGGAGCACTCGGTCCTCGATCTCATCCCGCCGGACCGCAACGTCTCCATCGAGCGCGAGGTCTGGCCGGCGCTCGTCGACGCCGGGCTGTACGGCTACGTCGACGAGTCCGCCTACTGGCTGGACGTCGGGACGCCGGAGCGCTACCTGCAGGCGACCTTCGACATCCTCGAGGGCAACGTCCGCACGGGCGTCGCCGGGCGCCTCGGCGAGACGTTCCTGGCGGTCGACCCGTCGGCGCGAGTCGACGGGCGCGCCGTACCGCCGGCGATCGTCGGCGCGCGCGCCCACGTCGCCTCGGGGGCGCACGTCGGGAGCCTCGCAGTGCTCGGCGACGACGTGACCGTCGAGGCGGACGCCAGCGTCGAGCGCAGCGTCGTGCTGCCGGGCGCCACGATCGGCGCCGGCTGCGTGCTGCGCGACTGCATCGTCGGCCCCGGCGCGCGGATCGGCGAACGCACGCAGATCCTCGGAGGTGCGATCGTGGGCGAGGGCGTGACGATCGGCGCCGACAACGTCGTCGCGCGCGGTGCGCGCGTGTTCCCCGGCATGGAGGTACCCGATGGCGGCCTCGCCTTCTGAGATGACCGAGCTGCGACTGGACCGCGAGACGATCGCAGCCGTCGACCGATCCGACCTGCACGGCGACATCGTCGGCCTGCCCGAGCACCTGCGCGACGCGCTGTGGAAGGTGCAGTCCGCGCAGATGCGCTCGTGGGAGTCGCCCGGCGGGCTGATCGTCGCCGGCATGGGCGGTTCCGGCGTGGGCGGCGTGCTCGCGCGGGCGATCCTCGGCGACCACGCCTCGAGGCCGATCCTGTCGCTGCGCACGTACGGGCTGCCCGCCTGGACGACGCCCGACACGACGGTCATGTGCGCGTCGTACTCGGGCAACACCGAGGAGACGCTCGCCTGCTACGAGGCCGCCGGCGCGCTCGGCGCCAAGCGTGTGGCGGTGACGAGCGGCGGCGAGCTCGCGCGGCTCGCGCGCGCCGACGGCGTTCCGGTGCTCCCCGTCGCCGGCGGCCTGCAGCCGCGCGCCGCGGTCGCCTACATGACGGTCGCCGCGCTGGAGGTCGCGGGCCTGTGCGGCGCCGGGCCGCGCGTCGGCTCGGAGATCGACGTCGCCGCCGAGCACCTCGAGCAGCTCGTCGTTGAGTGGGGCGCCGACGGGCCCGAGGAGTCCGAGCCCAAGACGCTCGCAAGGGCGCTGCGCGACAGCGTGCCGGTCATCGCCGGGTCGGGCATCACGCAGGCGGTCGCGTACCGCTGGAAGACCCAGCTCAACGAGAACGCCAAGCTGCCGGCCTTCACGCACGAGCTGCCCGAGCTCGACCACAACGAGCTCGTCGGCTGGGAGGACGCGCCGTCGCTGGGCCGCTTCGCCGGCATCTTCCTCGACGACAGCGACACGCCACCGCGCGTCAAGCAGCGCATCGCGCTGACGCGCGAGCTGATCGCCGACAAGGCCACAGGGACGTTCGTCGTGCAGTCGCGCGGCCACACGGCGGTCGAGCGCATCTTCTCCCTCGTGCTGCTCGGCGACCTGCTGTCGCTCTACGTCGCCGTCCTTCGCGGCGTCGATCCGACGCCGGTCGCCGCCATCGAGCAGCTCAAGGCGAGGCTCGCCGAAGACGACTGATCGCGCGCGCCTCGCATGCTCCCGGGCCGAACGGGGCATCGAGGGGACATGAGCACGCTGCTGCGCCTCTCGCAGAAGTTCGCCGGCCTCGCCGCCGGTGCCGCCCGCACGTCGCTGCAGCTCGCCGAGGCGGCAGCCGAGGCCGCGATGCAGCGCGTCCGCGCGCGCCGCGACGGCGGCCACGACGGCGGCGAGGCGGCCTCCCCGGCGCCCGCCGGCAGCCGCATGCCGACGTCGCCGCCACCGCCGGCCGCGCCCGCCGGCACCACCACGCCGCCGCCGCCCGCGCCGGCGCCGCCGCCCGTCCAGAGCCGCGCGCCGGCGTCGCCCCCGGCGCCGCCTGCGCCGCCGGCCGCCGCCGAGCGACCCGATCCTCCGCCGCTGACCGTCGTGCCCGAGCCGACCCCGGGGCAGGCCGCGCGTGTCCGGGCCGAGCAGCGCGAGGCCGAGCGGACCGAGGACAGCCCCGGTGCGCAGGTCCGCGTCGAGGAGCCGTGGCCCGGCTACAAGCAGATGAACGCCCCGGAGATCATCGACCGCCTGCGCGCCGGTGACGACGCGCTCAAGGGCGTCGTGCTGCTCTACGAGCGCGGGCACCGCAAGCGCAAGACCGTGATCCGCGCCGCAGGCGGCTGACCGCTCGCCTTCGGCGCGCGCTCAGCGCGTCGCGGTCCCGCCCGTCGTCATCGCCACCACCTCCTCGCCGGTACAGCCGCCGGCGTCCGTCTCGCGCACGTCGACCGCTCCGACCCCGCGCGCGACCCGCATTCTCGATCATCGCGCGCCGCCCACCCTTCACACGATCCTGGTAAGGTTGGGCCGGTGGATGCACTGACGATCCAGGAGGCGGCGCAGGTCACCGAGTGGTCGCCGCGCATGCTGCGCTACATCGAGGAGGCCGGCCTGATCGAGCCGCAGCGCTCGCCGGCCGGCTACCGGCTCTACGGGCCCGGTGAGCTGCAGCGCCTCCGCACCCTCCGCGAGCTCGTGACGACCTTCGACATCGGGCTCGGCGAGATCGGCTTCGCGATGCGCCTGCGCCGCGACGAGCAGCTTGCCGCCGCGGTCGACGCGTGGTTTGAGGCCGAGCCGCGCCGGCCCGACGACGTCCCGCCGGCCGAGTGGCTGCGCTGGGAGCAGGACAAGCACCTCAAGCTGCTGGCGCTCGCCGCAGCGCCCGCACGACCCGAGCCGACCCCGGCCTGAGCAAGGAGCCCGCCACATGAACCCCTCCACCGCCGTCGACACCAGCCTCGACTTCAAGGTCGCCGACCTGTCGCTCGCCGACTACGGCCGCAAGGAGATCGAGCTCGCCGAGCACGAGATGCCGGGCCTCATGCAGACGCGCGCGCAGTACGCCGACGCGCAGCCGCTCAAGGGCGCGCGGATCACGGGCTCGCTGCACATGACGATCCAGACCGCGGTGCTGATCGAGACGCTGACGGCGCTCGGCGCCGAGGTTCGCTGGTGCAGCTGCAACATCTTCTCCACGCAGGACCACGCGGCCGCCGCCGTCGTCGTCGGCCGCGACGGCACGCCCGACGACCCCAGGGGCGTGCCGATCTTCGCCTGGAAGGGCGAGACGCTGGACGAGTACTGGTGGTGCGCCGAGCAGGCGCTGACCTGGGGGGGTGCGGACGGTGTCGCAGGACCGAACCTCATCCTCGACGACGGCGGCGACGCCACGATGCTCGTGCACAAGGGCGTCGAGTACGAGGCCGCCGGCCGGGCGCCCGATCCCTCCACCGGCGAGTCCGAGGAGTTCGTCTCGTTCCTGAAGGTCCTCAACCGCTCGCTGGCCGAGGACCCGCAGCGCTACACGAGGATGGCGGCCGGGATCATCGGCGTCAGCGAGGAGACGACGACCGGCGTCGGGCGCCTGTACCAGATGGCCCAGCGCGGCCAGCTGCTGTTCCCGGCGATCAACGTCAACGACTCCGTGACGAAGTCGAAGTTCGACAACCTCTACGGCTGCCGGCACTCGCTCGTCGACGGCATCTTCCGCGCGACCGACGTCATGCTCGCCGGCAAGGTCGCCGTCGTCTGCGGCTACGGCGACGTCGGCAAGGGCTCGGCCGCCTCGCTGCGCGCGCAGGGCTGCCGCGTCGTCGTCACGGAGATCGACCCGATCTGCGCCCTGCAGGCCGCGATGGAGGGCTACGACGTCAAGACGCTCGACGACGTCGTCGAGACCGCCGACGTCTTCATCACGGCGACGGGCAACAAGGACATCGTCACCGCCGAGCACATGGCGCGGATGAAGCACCAGGCGATCGTCGGCAACATCGGCCACTTCGACAACGAGATCGACATGGCCGGCCTCGAGCGCACGCCCGGCATCGAGCGGGTCAACATCAAGCCGCAGGTCGACAAGTGGGTCTTCCCCGACGGGCACGCGATCATCGTGCTGTCAGAGGGGCGCCTGCTGAACCTCGGCAACGCGACGGGCCACCCGTCGTTCGTGATGTCCAACTCGTTCACGAACCAGACGCTCGCGCAGCTCGAGCTGTACACGAACAACGACGCCTACGACAAGCAGGTGTACGTCCTCTCCAAGGAGCTCGACGAGAAGGTCGCCCGCCTGCACCTGCCGGCGCTCGGCGCGAAGCTCACGGTCATGACGCCCGAGCAGTCGGACTACATCGGGCGGCCGGTGGAGGGGCCCTACAAGTCCCACGAATACCGCTACTGATCTCGCGGGGTCTCGGCGCCGCTGGCGGCGTTCTCGGGCGGGCCGTGCTTGAAGCACCGTCGCACCCCTGCGTCCTTGCCAGCGACGCCGATCCCTCCCCGAGATCGCGCGCTGGAGGGACGAGTTAGATGGACGCTGTCGTCGCCGACGTGTCGCTGGCGGACGCCGGGGCGGTGCGGATCGCGTGGGCCGATGGGCAGATGCCGGTCCTGCGGTCGGTCCGCGAGCGGTTCGGGCGCGAGCGCCCGCTGGACGGCCTGCGGATCGCGGCCTGCCTGCACGTCACGTCGGAGACCGCGAACCTCCTGCGCGCGCTGACCGCGGGCGGCGCGCGCGTGGCGCTGTGCGCCTCCAACCCGCTCACGACGCAGGACGACGTCGCGGCGGCGCTCGTCGCCCGCCACGGCGTCGCGGTCCATGCCGTGCGCGGCGAGGACGCCGATGCGTACGCCTCGCACGTCGTCGCGCTCGCGGCGGGCGCGCCGCACGTCACGCTCGACGACGGCGCCGACCTGCTCGGCGCGCTGCACGAAGGCGACGAGGACTGGCGCGGCCCGCTGCTCGGCGGCACGGAGGAGACGAAGACCGGACTGCTGCGGCTGCGCGCGCTCGAGGCCGAGGGGCGGCTGCGCTGCCCGGTGCTGGCCGTCAACGAGTCGCTCGCCGAGCGCACCTTCAACGACCGCTACGGCACCGGGCAGTCGACGCTCGACGGGATCCTGCGCGCGACGAACCTCCTGCTGGCCGGCCGCACCGTCGTCGTGCTCGGCTACGGCTGGACCGGCAAGGGCGTCGCCCTGCGCGCGCAGGGCGCGGGCGCGTCGGTCGTCGTCTGCGAGGTCGACCCGATGCGCGCGCTGGAGGCGCGGATGGACGGCTGTGAGGTCATGCCGGCGCTCGACGCCGCCGAGCGCGGCGACGTCTTCATCACCGTGACGGGCGGCCGCGACGTGCTCGTCCGCGAGCACTTCGAGCGCATGAAGGACGGGGCGATGCTCGCCAACGCCGGCCACTTCGACGTCGAGATCGACGTCGGCGGGCTCGCGGCGCTGGCGACGAGCCGCCGGCAGGTGCTGCCGCTCGTCGAGCAGTTCGACGTCGGTGACCGGCGACTGAACCTCCTCGCGCAGGGTCGCGTCGTCAACCTGGCCGCCGCCGAGGGTCACCCGGCGGCGGTCATGGACATGTCCTTCGCCAACCAGGCGCTGTGCGTCGAGCACCTCGCCCGCGAGGGCGACGAGCTGCCGGCGCGCGTGCTGCCGGTGCCGCCGCAGATCGACCGCGAGGTCGCGCGCCTGAAGCTCGCGTCGCTCGGCGTGCGCATCGACGAGCTGACGCCCGCGCAGCTCGAGTACCTCACGAGCTGGCGGGCGTAGCGACGCGGCAGCTGTCGCCGGCGGCGTCCGCGGGCGCCGGCTGCTCGCGCGCGGCCCCGCCCACGTCCGCGAGGCGCGCGGTGGCCGCGCGCCGCACGCCGAACCGGCGCAGGCGCAGCGCGTTGCCGACGACCGACAGGCTCGAGAAGACCATCGCCAGCCCGGCGATGATCGGGTTCAGCAGCCCGATCGCCGCCAGCGGGATGGCGGCGGTGTTGTAGCCGAACGCCCATGCCAGGTTCTGCTTGATCGTGCGCAGCGTCGCGCGGCTGAGGCGGATCGCGTCGGCGGCGGCGCGGACGTCGCCGGAGACGAGCGTGAGGTCGGCGGCCTCGATCGCGACGTCGGTGCCGCTGCCGATCGCCAGTCCAAGGTCGGCCTGCGCGAGCGCGGGGGCATCGTTGACCCCGTCGCCGACCATCGCCACGACGCGGCCCTCGCCTTGCAGGCGCCTGACGACGGCCGCCTTGTCGGCCGGGAGCACCTCGGCGATGACGTCCTCGATGCCCAGCTCGCCGGCCACCGCCCGCGCGGTCGTCTCGTTGTCGCCGGTCAGCAGGACCGGCCGCAGGCCGAGCGCGACGAGCGCGGCGACGGCCTCCGCCGCGCCGTCCTTGACGGTGTCGGCGACGGCGAGCACCGCCGTCGGACGCCCGTCCCAGCCGGCGGCGACGACGGTCTGGCCGCGTGCCTCGGCGGCGGCCCGGGCGGCCGCCAGGCGCCCGTCGAGATGCATGCCGCGGTCGGCGAGCAGCACCGGGCGCCCGACGACGACCGCGCGGCCGTCGACGGTGCCCTCGACGCCGAGGCCCTCGCGGTTGGCGAAGCCCTCGACGGCCGGCAGCGGCCCCGTGCCGGCGGCCGCCCTGGCGACCGCCCGGGCGATGGGATGCTCCGAGGCATGCTCGAGCGCGCCGATCAGGCGCAGCGCCTCGTCGCGGTCGACGCCGTCGGCGACGGTCACGCCGACGAGCGTCATGTTCCCCGTCGTGACGGTCCCGGTCTTGTCGAGCACGACCGTGTCGACCCGGCGCGTCGACTCGAGGACCTCGGGGCCCTTGATCAGCAGCCCGAGCTGCGCGCCGCGGCCCGTGCCGACCATGAGCGCCGTCGGCGTCGCGAGGCCGAGCGCGCACGGGCAGGCGATGATCAGCACGGCGACCGCCGCCGTGAAGGCGAACGTCGCGCTCTCGCCGGCGCCCAGCCAGAAGCCGAGCGTCGCGAGCGACAGCGCGATGACGGTGGGCACGAAGACGCCGGAGACCCGGTCGGCGAGGCGCTGCACCGGCGCCTTGCCCGCCTGCGCGTCCTCGACGAGGCGCGCGATCTGCGCCAGCGCGGTGTCGGCGCCGACGCGCGTGGCACGGACGACGAGCCGTCCGCCGGCGTTGACGGTCGCGCCGGCGACGTGCGTGCCGGGGGAGACCTCGACGGGCACCGGCTCGCCGGTCAGCATGCTCATGTCGACCGCGGAGCTGCCCTGCTCGACGACGCCGTCGGTGGCGATCTTCTCGCCCGGGCGGACGACGAAGCGGTCCCCGACGACGAGCTGGTCGACCGGGACACGGTGCTCCTCGCCGTCGGCGCGGAGCATCGCGACGTCCCTCGCGCCGAGCTGCAGCAACGCCCGCAGGGCAGCGCCGGCGCGGCGCTTGGCCCTCGCCTCGAACAGGCGGCCGGCGAGCACCAGGGTGGTGATGACGCCGGCCGTCTCGAGGTAGATGTGGTCGGCGCTCGCAGCGCGCTCGGGGATCACCTCGAAGGGCATCCGCATGTCGTTCATGCCGGCGTCGCCGATGAACAGCGCGTACAGCGACCACAGCCAGGCCGACAGCGTGCCGACGCTGACGAGCGTGTCCATCGTCGCGGCCGCGTGCCTGAGATTCGCCCACGCCGCCCTGTGAAACGGCCATGCCGCCCACAGGACGACCGGCGTGACGAGGTTCAGCGACAGCCACTGGAAGTTGTCGAACTGCAGCGCGGGGACCATCGCCAGCACGAGCGTCGGGACGGACAGCACGGCGGCGACGATCAGTCGTCGGCGCAGGTCCGCCGTGTCGTCGTGCTCGCGGGCGCCGGGGTCTGGCTCGGGCGTGGCCCCGGCGGCGGCGGGTCCGCCCGGCGCCGAGGGCAGCGACGCCCGGTAGCCGGCGGCCGCGACCGCCTCGACGAGCTGCTGCGGGGCGACCGTCGCGGGGTCGAACTCGACGCGCGCGCGCTCCGTGGCGTAGTTGACGGTGGCGGTGACGCCCTCGAGCTCGTTGAGCCGATGCTCGACGCGGGCGGCGCACGAGGCGCAGGTCATGCCGGAGATCGCCAGCTCGAGGCGTTCGGTCGCCGTCGGGCTCATCGGGTCACCTCCTGGGTGAGCGCAGCCGTGCGCAGGCGGCCGTCGTAGGTCTTGAACTGCAGGTACAGGCGGTACCTGCCGGCCGTCGGGAACGTCGCCATGAAGCGCAGGCTGTCCTCGTCGGGATGCACGTGCAGGTAGGCGAGGTCGCCCTCGCGCAGCGCGACGAGGTGGCCCTTCGCGCCGAGGAAGTCGCGAACGGCGACCGGCCGGCCGTCGCGCGTGACCGCGAATCGCAGGTCGGACTCCATGCCGGCGCGCGCCGCGCCCTGCGCCAGCGAGACGCGCAGTCCGTCGACGGTGACGCTGTCGACCGGCGGCGGCAGCGGCCGCGAGAGGACGGCTCCGTCGACCGTGAGGTCGGCGGCGAGCGTGCGCGGCCTGCCGTCGACCGAGAAGTCGGCGAAGAGCCTGTAGGCGCCGGCCTCGCGCAGCGTCACGGGAACCGTCCAGCTGCCGTCGCGGCGCTGGACGGGGTGGACGTGCTGGAAGCCCGTCATGTCGCGGCGCACGACGATCACGTGCATCCGCTTCGTGTGCTCGAGGTCGAAGTCGCGGACGGTCCGCCCGCGGCGGTCGGCGATCCGGAAGGCGAGGTCGAAGCGGGCGTTCCGCGGCGCGGTCGTGCGCTCGGGCTCGAGCGTCAGCCCGTCGTCGCTGACGGCGAGGCCGCGGACCGTCTGCGGTGGCGTCCGGTCCTCGCCGTGGCCGCCCGCCTCGGCGGCCGTGTCGCGCGCGCCGGCGCCGGTCTCGTCCGTGCCGACGTCGACCTGGCTGCCGGCGAGCATCGCGACGGCGAAGACGGCGCCCAGCATGGCCGCGAAGCCGGCGAGCTTCGCCGCGGGGCTCATGCCGCGACCTCGCGCGAGTCGGCCGGCGTGCGGCCGTGCTCGTGGACGTAGGCGGCGGGGCGCATCACCATGACGCCGAGCATCGCGAGCAGCATCGCGACGTGCTGGAGCGTGACGAGCACGCCCACGTCCTGCACCAGCCCCGCCCACATCAGCGCGATGACGGCGAACGTCGGCGCGAACATCGACGCCGACATCTCGGCGCCGGCCCGCGCGTCGTGGCCGCGGACGGCCATCCAGCCGACCATCGCCACGGTCATGATCGCGGCCATGGCGAGCAACATGAGCGCGGGCGCGTCGTCGGACAGCTGCGACCAGCTCGTGCCGGCCGCGCTCATCGCCCAGCCTGCGGGTGGACCGAGGACGGCCATCCCGACGAACATCGCGACGACCATCTCGATGTAGTGGCGCAGCAGGCGGCCCGGCGAGGCGCTTGCGTGGACGGTCTGCGTGGTGGTCATGGGATCCTCCTGACGAAGATACGGGGCGGGGGTATGTCGTGGCGCGACGGTAACATACCCCCCCGGGGTAATGCAAGGATGTTTTTGGCGGCCGACGCGCAGGCGTCGGGCCGTCCCCATGTCACGACGACCGCGAACCGTCTGCCGGTACGGTCCGCGCATGGACCCGCTGGAGGCCTGCCTGGCGAAGATGCGCGCCGACGGCGTCGGCGATGCCGCCGTGGCGACGTTCGGCCACTACTTCGAGCGCCTGCGCGAGGGAGACACCGGCGTGCTCGCGGAGGACGACATCGAGCCGGTCGACGAGCTGCCGGACGCCGAGCAGCTGCCGGCCGACGAGGAGGGCGCCCGCGCGGCGCTCGACAAGACCGTCGTCATCAAGCTCAACGGCGGGCTCGGCACGAGCATGGGCATGACGGCCCCGAAGTCGCTGCTGGAGGTCAAGGAAGGGCTGACGTTCCTCGACATCACCGTCCGCCAGATCCTCGAGCTGCGCAGGACCAGCGGTGCGCGACTGCCGCTCGTCCTCATGAACAGCTTCGCGACGCGCGAGGCGTCGCTGGAGGCGCTCGCGCGCTACGACGAGCTTCCGGTCGATGGCGTGCCGGCCGACTTTCTGCAGAGCAAGGCGCCCAAGCTGCTGACCGAGGGCCTCGAGCCCGCGACGTGGGAGGACGACCCGTCGCTGGAGTGGGCGCCGCCGGGTCACGGCGACCTGTACCCGTCGCTGCAGAGCTCCGGGATGCTCGAGGCGCTGCTCGACGGCGGTTACGAGTACGCGTTCGTGGCGAACGTCGACAACCTCGGCGCCGTGCTCGAGCCGCGGATCCTGGCGTGGCTCGCGTGCGAGCGGATCCCGTTCCTCATGGAGGCGGCCGACCGCACGGAGGCCGACCGCAAGGGCGGCCACCTCGCCCGGCGCCCCGACGGCGGTCTCGTCCTGCGCGAGATCGCCCAAACGCCCGACGAGGACATCGACGCGTTCCAGGACATCGACCGCCACCGGTTCTTCAACACGAACACGCTGTGGCTGGACCTGCGCGTGCTGGCGGACGTGCTCGCCGAGCGCGACGGCGTCCTCGGACTGCCGATGATCGTCAACCGCAAGACCGTCGACCCGGGCGACTCCGACTCGCCGCCCGTGCTGCAGCTCGAGACCGCGATGGGCGCTGCGATCGACGTCTTCGAGGGGGCGCAGGCGATCCGCGTGCCGCGGACGCGCTTCGCCCCCGTCAAGACCACGAACGACCTCCTCGCGCTGCGCTCGGACGCGTACGTCCTGCACGACGACGGGCGAGTCGCGCTGGCCGACGAGCGGGCGACCACCGGCGCGCCGCTCGTCGACCTCGATCCCGATCACTTCAAGCTGCTGCGCGACTTCGACGCCCGCTTTCCCGCGGGCGCGCCGTCGCTGCTGGCCTGCGAGCGCCTCATCGTCCGCGGTGACGTTGCCTTCGGCGCGCGCGTCGTCATCCGCGGCACGGTGATCATCGAGAACCTGCAGGACGATCAGCTGCGCATCGACGACGGCGCCGTCCTCGAGGGCTGAGCGCCCGCCGCGATCCGCGGCGCGATGCCGCGGCGATGAGGCATCCTGAAGGCATGTCGCTGCATTCGCCTCCGTTGGTCCCGGTCGCCGGACCGGCCGTCGCGCGCCGGGGTCCGTCGTGATCGATCCGTCGGCGGGCGTGGGCGTCCTCGCCGCGCTGGCGGCCGGGGTCGTGTCGTTCCTGAGTCCCTGCGTGCTGCCGCTCGTGCCGGGCTACCTGTCGGCCGTGTCGGGCGTGCGGCCGTCCGAGCTCGACCGCGCGCCGCTGTGGAAGGTGCTCGCGCCGAGCCTGCTGTTCGTGGCGAGCTTCTCGGCGATCTTCATCGCGCTCGGGCTCGGCGCCACCAAGCTCGGCTCGACGCTCAACGACCACATCGGCACGCTCGAGAAGCTCTCGGCGGCGGTGATCATCGTGCTCGGGCTCTTCTTCCTCGCGACGCCGTTCGTGCCGCGCCTGAACCGCGAGTGGCACGTCGACGCGCTCATGGAGCGAGCCGGCCGCGGCGGGCCGCTGCTCGCGGGCGCCGCCTTCGCGATCGCGTGGACGCCGTGCATCGGCCCCACGCTGGGCGCCATCCTGAGCGCGGCGGCGCTGTCGGAGACGACGGCGCGGGGGGCGTACCTGCTGGCGTGGTACTCGGCGGGCCTGGCGATCCCGTTCCTGCTGACGGCGGTCGCCTTCAACCGCATGACGACCGTCTTCGCCGCCGTCAAGCGCCACTACGCGGTCATCGTCGCGACCGGCGGCGCGATCCTCATCGTCATGGGCGTCCTCATCTGGACCGGCGAGCTGACGCAGCTCAACATCGAGGCGCAGCGGCTCCTCAACGACCTGGGGCTCGAGTTCCTGACGGGGATCTAGGCGGCGGGGCGAGGACGCCCCCGAGCGCCGGACGCCGCGGCCACGAGCGTTGCGCCGCCACGACATCTCCGCGGCGGTAGGCGGCGGGACGTACGGCATCACCGAGGAGAAGGCGGTCCGCGGCGCGAATGGCGGGTCGTCGCGCCGTGCGGTGGCGACGTCGCCAGACGCCGCGGGCGAGGCGCTCGCGGGCGACGCCCCGCGGAGCGACTGCTGGTCGCGCCGCGCGCGCAGCCCCGACGGATCGTCGAGCCGTCGCCAACGCGACGTCGGTCGTGCACGCATGCGGTGCGCATCTGACGGCGCCGTCGGGCGTGCGCCGTCGAAGCGTCCATCGGCGCCGCGCGACGGACCCCAGCCGCACATACGTCGAGCGTCGAGGCTGGCCGAGACGCGCCATCACCGAGCTTCTCGCGGCCGGCGCCCGCGCCGTTCGCGCGGCCGCGCCCGCGGGCCTCTACGACCCGTAGCGCTCGGCGCGCTTCTCGTCGCGCTCGCTCTCGGCGAGCGCTCGCACGAAGAGGAAGACGAGCGCGACGCCCATGACGATCGACTGCTCGAGGGCCATGATCAGGCCGCCGACGGACTGGTCGGTCTCGGGCGACAGGCCCCAGAGGCCGGGCTGGCGCTCGTAGACGTCGTAGAGGGCCTCGGGCGAGAAGGCCAGCAGCACGCCGAGCAGCCCGACGAGCACCTTCGTCGCGAGCATGTAGACGACGGGCCCCATGCCGCCCAGGCGTTGGCGGGCGCGGATCGGGGACAGCAGGTGCCACCAGTACAGGCCGCCGGCCAGCGCGAAGGTCAGATGCTCGGCGACGTGCACGAGCGGCAGCTCGAGCGCCGCGTCGTACATCGCCGGCACGTGCCACAGCGCCATGACGGCGACGTAGAGGACGATCGCGAAGATCGGGTGCGCGAGCGGGCCGGCGGCCTGCTCGATCGGCATGAGCCGGCGCGTGAGCGGTCGCAGGAGGACGCGCGTGAAGCCGAGCAGCACGAGGATCGGGGCGAGGTCCAGCAGCAGCAGGTGCTGGACCATGTGCATGAGGAACAGCTGCTCGCCGAGGCGGTCGAGCGGCGAGACGAGCGCCGCCAGCACGAGCGCCATCCCGGCGAGGAAGCTCAGCAGGCGGCCGGGGCTCGCCTTCACCGCCCACCAGCGGCGCACGTAGACGACCGTCGCGAAGGCCACGAGCAGCAGCGGGCCGGGCGCGAGCGTCCACGACGCGTCGGGGGAGACGGCCAGCGCAGGAATGCGCGCGATTGTCGCAGTCGGCGTGTCCGCTGTGACGCCCGCGCGGCGATCCTCGACCGATGCTCTCGCAGCTGCTCTCGCTGCTCGTGCCGCCGTGCTGCGCGGCCTGTCGCGCACCGGGCCTCCGCGCCGCCGACGTGCTGTGCGCGGCATGCCGGCGGGCGCTTCCGTGGCTGCCCGCGCAGCGCTGCCCGCGCTGCGCGCTTCCGCTGCCGCGCTGTCGCGCCCAGCGCTGTCCGGCGCGCGCGGCGCCGTTCTCGGCGGCGTGGGCGAGCGTCGCCTACGAGGGCGCCGCGCGCGAGGCCCTGCACGCGCTGAAGTTCGCGGCCGCGCGTCCGCTCGCCGACGTCATGGCGGCGCAGATCCTCGCGGGCGCGCCGCCGGCGCTGCTGGTCGGATCCGTCGTCGCGGTGCCCGCGCATCCCGGCCGCCGCCGTGCCCGCGGCCATGACCCGGCCGAGCTGCTCGCCCGCGCGCTCGCGCGCCGCGCGGGGCTGGCGCTGGAGCCGCTGCTGCGCCGCGGCGGCGGCCCGGCGCGCCAGCTCGGCGCCACGCGCGAGGTGCGCCGCGCGCCCGGCCGGCTGGCGCTCGACGCCGTCCGCGAAGCGCCGCCGCGCGTCGTCCTCGTCGACGACGTCCACACGACCGGCGCGACGCTGGCCGCATGCGCCGGGGCGCTGCTGAGGGCCGGCGCCGAGCGCGTCGTCGCGGTGACCTGGGCGCGCACGCTGTGACCTGGCGCGCATGGACAGCTCGCCGTATTGAAGGTGCCCGGTGCCCGGCGTACCATCGGTGGCACGTCCGTTGTCCACAGAGAGGACCCCGACATGAAGATCGAGGTCAAGGGCCGTAACGTCCCCGTCAACGACGAGCTTCGCGAGCTCGTGGAGCGCAAGTTCCGCAAGGTCGCAGCCCAGGTCTCCGACCTGGCGAGAATGGAGGTCGAGCTGCGCGAGGAGCGCAACCCCGCCATCCCCGACGACCACGTCGCCGAGGTGACGCTCTACCTCAAGGGCGTGACCCTGCGCGCCGAGTGCGCGTCACAGGACCATGCGCACGCGATCCGGCTGTGCTCGCAGGAGCTCGCGCGCCAGGTCAAGCGCCACCGCGAGAAGCGCCGGCGCCGGCGCGAGGCGCGCGCTCCGGGGACGCAGCCCGCCGTCTAGAACGCTTGTGCCAGCGCGGCGGGCGGGCGCCGCCGCGTTGGTAATCTGACCGCCATGGCGATCCTCGACCGTGCCCTCCGTCTGGGCGAATCGAAGCAGTTCAAGCAGTTCGAGAAGCGCGTCGCCCGGATCAACGACTACGAGCCCGAGCTCGAGCTGGAGTCGATGGACGAGCTGCGCGCGCGGATGGAAGAGCTGCGCGAGAAGGCCCGCAACGGCGCCAAGCTCGACGACCTGCTGCCCGAGACGTTCGCCATCGTCCGCGAGGCCTCCAAGCGCGAGATGGGCATGCGCCACTTCGACGTGCAGCTGATCGGCGGAATGGTCCTGCACTCCGGCGCGATCGCCGAGATGAAGACCGGCGAGGGCAAGACGCTGACGGCGACGCTCGCGGTCGTCCTGAACTCGCTGCCCGGCACCGGCCTGCACGTCGTGACGGTCAACGACTACCTCGCCCGCCGCGACGCCGAGTGGATGAGCCCGATCTACCACGCGCTCGGCATGAAGGTCGGCGTCCTGCAGAACATGCAGAGCTACGAGGACAAGCAGGTCGCCTACGCCGCCGACGTCACCTACGGGACGAACTCCGAGTTCGGCTTCGACTACCTGCGCGACAACATGGCCACGTCGCTGGAGGAGAAGGTCCAGCGCGGGCATCAGTACGCGATCGTCGACGAGGTCGACAACATCCTCATCGACGAGGCACGCACGCCGCTGATCATCTCCGGCCAGCCCGAGGCGGCCGCCGACATGTACGGGCAGTTCGCCCGCCTCGCCCGCACGATGGTCCCCGGCAAGAAGCCCGAGGGCATGGACCCGCGGATGAAGAAGGACTACGTCGCCGACTACGACTACGAGTTCGACGAGAAGCACAAGACCGTCTCCGTCACGGAGAAGGGCGTCGAGAAGGCGGAGCGGTTCCTCGGCATCTCGCATCTGTACCGGGCCGAGAACGGCCCGCTCGTCAATCACCTGCAGCAGGCGCTGAAGGCCGAGTCGCTCTACAAGCGCGACGTCGACTATGCGGTCATCGACGACCAGGTCATGATCATCGACGAGTTCACGGGCCGCATCCTCGAGGGCCGGCGCTGGTCGGAGGGCCTGCACCAGGCGATCGAGGCCAAGGAGGGCGTGCACGTCCAGGAGGAGAACCAGACCCTCGCGACGATCACGCTGCAGAACTACTTCCGGCTGTACGACAAGCTCGCGGGCATGACCGGCACGGCCCTCACCGAGGCCACCGAGTTCATGAAGATCTACAAGCTGTCGGTCGTCGAGATCCCGACGAACCGGCCGATGGTCCGCACGGACCACAACGATCAGGTCTACAAGACCAAGAACGGCAAGTGGCACGCCGTCACGCGCGAGATCCTCGCGCGCCACGAGAAGGGCCAGCCGGTGCTGGTGGGCACCGTCTCGGTCGAGGTCTCCGAGCTGCTGTCGGGCGAGCTGTCCAAGCACGGCGTCAAGCACACGGTCCTCAACGCCAAGCCGGAGTACGCCGAGCGCGAGGGCGAGATCGTCGCCGAGGCCGGCCAGCCCGGCGCCGTGACGATCGCGACGAACATGGCCGGCCGCGGCGTCGACATCAAGCTCGGCGGCAACCCCGAGCACCTCACCCGCGTCGAGCTCGCCAAGCTCGGCCTGAAGCCCGGCGACCCCGACTACGACGAGCGCTTCGAGGACGTGCTGACGTCGATCGAGGAGCGCGTCGCCGCCGACCGCAACAGGGTCGTCGAGGCGGGTGGGCTGTACATCGTCGGCACCGAGCGCCACGAGTCGCGCCGGATCGACAACCAGCTGCGCGGACGCTCGGGCCGTCAGGGCGACCCCGGCGAGTCGCGCTTCTTCCTGTCGGCCGAGGACGACCTCGTGCGCCTGTTCGCCGGCGATCGGATCTACAAGATCCTCGACCGCCTCGGCACCGTCGACGAGGACGGCAACGAGGAGCCGATCGAGGCGAGCATGCTCTCCAAGCAGATCGAGAAGGCCCAGAAGAAGGTCGAGGAGCAGAACTTCCTGCAGCGCAAGCGGGTGCTCGAGTACGACGACGTCATGAACGAGCAGCGCCGGATCGTCTACCGCTACCGCAACGAGGTCCTCGAGGGCAAGGACATGAGCGCCACCGTCCGCGAGGAGATCGGCAACGTCGTGGAGCGGATCGTCGCCGAGTACACGCCGACGGACTTCATCGAGGACTGGGACCTCGACGGGCTCTTCACGGCGCTCGCCGACATCTTCCCGGAGGACCTCGGCGCCCAGGATCTGTTCGAGGGCGAGACCGACCGCGAGCTCGTCGTGCGCAGGCTCCAGGAGAGGGCGATCGAGCTCTACGACCAGCGCGAGGAGGAGCTCGGCTCCGAGCTCATGCGCGCGGTCGAGCGCTTCGTCCTGCTGCAGTTCATCGACTCGCGCTGGCGCGAGCACCTCTACGACATGGACTACCTGCGCGAGGGCATCCACCTGCGCGGCTTCGCCCAGATCGAGCCGATCGTGGCCTACAAGAACGAGGCGTTCACCCTCTTCGCGGAGCTCATGACGTCGATCTGGTCGGACTTCACGCGGATGATCTTCAACCTCGAGGTCGAGGCCGTCGAGGAGGACGAGCGGCGGGGTGGCTACGAGCCCGGCGGCACGTCGACGCGCCCCGGCCGCGTCTCGTACTCGGGTCCTTCCCAGGGCCAGCCGAGCGCCCTGGCGATGGCGGCGGCCGACGAGGCCGGCTACGGCCCCGACGAGTTCGAGGAGCCCGCGCCGGTCCAGCAGCGCGTACTGGGCGAGGAGCAGCAGATCGGTCGCAACGACCCTTGCTGGTGCGGCTCGGGCAAGAAGTTCAAGCGCTGCCACGGCGCCTGATCGCCTCGCAGCCCCGGCTTCCCGCTTGCCTGCGCGCGTCCGGCCGCTTCGCGTCGCATGAGCGCGCCCGGATCGTCATCCTGAGGGGCCGATGCAGCTCGTCGTGGACAACAGCACCGGCGGCGACAAGCAGCTCGCCGAGAGCGTCGCGCGCGGCCTGCGCGAACGCGGCTTCACCGTGGAGTTGCGGGAGCCCGATCCCAGCTCGATGTTCGACACGTCGGTGCACCTCGTCTCGACCGGGATCGTGCTGCGCGTGCCCGAGCGGCCCGACAGCTCCGACCTCGGCAAGATCGAGGAGGTCGTGCGCTCGGCGCTGATGTCGCACTCCAGCCCGCGCCGGCGCACCCGGGCGGTGCCGGTCGCGCTCGGCGCCGGCGGGCGCGTGCTGCGCTGGATCGACGTCTTCGACTGACCCGCCGCCGGGTCAGCGCGGCTGGATCTGGTCGCGGAAGGACTCGGCGGGGTGGACGGCCGCGCCGCGCGCGCGGACCTGCTCGGCGAGCAGCCGGTCGGAGGTGACGACGCGCAGCACGGTCGGGTCGGCGGCGGCATCGATGCGCCGCACGATCTCGTGGTCGGCGGCGTTCGCGCCGCGCCGGGCGGCGTGCGCGACGTCGATCAGCGTCGAGCGGATCGGCGGCCGCGGCGGCCCCTCGAACATCACGGTGACGTCCTCGCCCTCGGCGACGGCCCAGCGCTCGAGCAGGTCGACGAGGCGCACCATCGCGCGATGACGGTCGCGCCACCAGCCGTCGGGCCGCGAGCCGATCACGTTCATGCCGTCGACGATCCAGGGCACGGGCGCGGAAGGCTACGCCGCGGCGCTGACCTCCGACCCGCCGATCGCGCGCGAGACGCGCGACCGTCGCATGCGCGCGAGCCGTGGCGCGTCCGTGGTCGATGTGAACACCATGTGCCACGGCGCGCCGGATCGCCCGCTCGCGGCGCGCGCGACGGGGCTCAGCGCGGCGATGCGGGCAGCGCGGCGCGGACGTGCCGGGCGATCGCCGCCGCCGTCGCGGGCCGCAGGTCGGCGAACGTCCAGGGGCGGCCGCCGTGGCGGGCGTGCACGCGCAGGAGCGCGCGCGAGCGGCGCGGCCACATCGGCCGCTGCTCGACGGTCGCCGTGTCGCGGAAGCGCAGAGAGCGCACGCGGTTGCCGACCGCGTCGTCGAGCAGCCACAGCAGCCGGCGGTCGGTGACGGCCAGCAGCGTGCTCGGGCTCGCCCACGTCGCGGCGGGCGTGACGATCGACACCGGCTCGTCGCGCTCGAGCGCGTCGAGCAGCTCGCGGCCGAGCGCGCGGCGGATCGCCTCGGGCAGCCAGACGCCGAGGACGGGCCCTTTCGCCTGTGGACGGCCGGCCGCCGGCCGCCGGGCGCCGGGGCGGTGCGCGGCGCGCAGGAGATCGAGCGCGACGTTGAGCTCGATCATCCGCGCCGCGCCGTCCTCGCCGGCGCGGTCGGGATGCCAGCGCTTGGCCAGCCTGCGGTAGGCCTGCGTCGCCTCGTCGATCGAGGCGGCGCGATCGAGGCCGAGCACCGCGTACGGATCCATCGCGCCCATTGTGGCGCTCTATGCTGCAGCGATGGCCTCCACGCCCGTGCCCGAGACCACGCCGCAGCGCCTTGCCGCGATCCGTGCGCAGATGTCCCTGCTCGCGGACTACCTTTGACCCGGATGCGCTGACCCGGCGCCTGTCGGCGCTCGAGGGCCAGATGTCCGCGCCGGCCTTCTGGGACGACCAGGAGACGGCGGCGAAGGTGAGCGCCGAGCACGCCCGCGCGATGCGGCGCCTCGAGCAGTTCCGCGCGCTGCAGGCCGACGCCGACGATCTCCAGAGCCTCGCCGAGATGGCCGAGGAGGACGAGGAGATCGCCGCCGAGCTCGAGGAGCAGCTGGCGTCCGTCGAGGACCGGCTGGCCGCGCTCGAGGAGGAGCGGCTGTTCTCCGGCCGCTACGACGCCGGCGACGCGCTCGTGACCGTCAACGCGGGCGCCGGCGGCACCGACGCGCAGGACTGGGCCGAGATGGTCCTGCGCATGGAGATGCGCTGGGCGGAGCGGCGCGGCTTCAAGGTCGAGCTGCTGGAGGCGAGCCCCGGCGAGGAGGCCGGCATCAAGTCGGCGACGTTCCGCGTGTCCGGCGACAATGCCTACGGGCTGTACGCGGCCGAGAAGGGCGTGCACCGGCTCGTGCGCCTGTCCCCGTTCGACTCCGCCAACCGGCGCCAGACGTCGTTCGCCGGCGTCGAGGTGGCGCCGGTCATCGAGGACCCGGCGGAGGTCGAGATCGACGCCGACGACCTGCAGGTCGACACCTACCGTGCCTCCGGCGCCGGCGGCCAGCACGTCAACAAGACGGACTCCGCGGTGCGGATCACGCACCGGCCGACCGGCGTCGTCGTGCAGTGCCAGAACGAGCGCTCGCAGACGCAGAACCGCGAGACCGCGATGAAGATGCTGCGCTCCAAGCTCGTCGAGCTCAAGGAGCGCCGCCGCCAGGAGGAGCTCGCGCGCGAGAAGGGCGACGCCCAGGACGTGAACTTCGGCTCGCAGATCCGCTCCTACGTCCTGCACCCGTACACGATGGTCAAGGACCACCGCACGAACCACGAGGTCGGCGACGCCAACCGCGTCCTGGAGGGCGACCTCGACGGCTTCGTGCGCGCTTACCTGCTCAGGGGCGCCTCGCGATGAGCACGGCGCCGTACACGGTCGTCAACCTCAAGGACGTCGACGACGCGGCCCCGCGGTTCGGCCTCGCGCCGAACCTCGAGTCGCGCTTCGCGCGCGGCGCGCTCGGGCTCGAGCACGCCGGCCTGAGCTACTTCCGCCTCGCGCCCGGCTTCCGCCAGCCGTTCGGCCACCGCCATGCCCGCCAGGAGGAGGTCTACCTCGTCGTCAGCGGCAGCGTGCGGATGAAGGTCGACGACGAGATCCTCGAGTTGCGCGGGTGGGACGCTGTGCGCGTCGCGCCGGCGACCGTGCGCTGTCCCGAGGGCGGGCCCAACGGCGCCGAGATCGTCGTCTTCGGCGCGCCCGCGCAGGAGACCTCCGACGTGGAGCTCCTGCGCGGCTGGTGGAGCGACTGACCGGCGCTCACGCCGAGCGCATCGCCTGCAGGCGCGCAACGAGCTCCGCCAGCGAGCTCACGAGCAACCCGCCGGAGAGCACGACGAAGGCCTCGAGCTGGAGGTTGACGCGCACGCCCGGCTCGCCGCTGCGGCGCAGGTCGCTGCGGATCGCGAGGCACGGCAGCCCGAGCGCCGCCGCGTAGCCGACCTCGGCGGCGGTGCCGGAGTCGACCTCCTGGCCGTCCAGCTGCGCGACGAGCAGCCGCGCGCCGCGGATCGCCTCGGCGTTGCGCGCGCCGACCGCGATCGCATGCTCGTGCTCGCGCTGCTGCAGCCGCGCGGCGGCGAACCCGTCGGCGGGCGCGAGCGCCCACGGGTCGATCGCCTCGACGTGCTCGGCGAGCGCCGGCAGGAGCCGCTCGACGTAGTAGCCGCGCGTGGACTCCGAGAAGCCGAGCGGGCTTGCGACGTAGCAGCGCGGCCGTGCGCCACCGGCGAAGAGGGCACGCAGAGCGTCCGAGGGCGCGGTCACGGCATCATCCTCATTGATCCGGGGCTCTCGTGCGGCGCAGCAATCCGTGATGCTCGCGCTCTACCGCCGCACGGGCGCCGACCTGCCGTTCATGGACCCGCGCGGCTACCACGGCGTCGATGGAGGGCTACTTCTGGCGGCTGACGCACGTGCCGTCGGGCGCGGTGATCATCGTGCTCGTGCGGGCGTCGACCGCGACGGCGAAGGCAGGACCTGGGGCACGGTCGGCGTCGCCGGCCACCCCGGCGGCTTCTCGCGCTCGGTCGCCGTCGGGCGGGCGTCGGCCGATCGCAGCGGCATCGGCGTCGTCGCCGGCGACCGCGGGGTCACGCGGCTGCGCGCCGACGAGCACGCACTGTCAGTCGACCTCGGCGCCGACGCGCGGCTGGACGTGCGCTTCGCCGACCCGGTGCTCCGGCCGCGCGCTGCGTTCGGCGGCATCGGGACGGCGCAGGCGATCCCGCGGCCTGAGCCAGTACGTCAGCGGTCGCGCGCGGCTCGGCGAGCGCGAGCTCGCCCTCGACGGCGCCGTCGTCTACGCCGAGCAGAACCGGGGCCGCGACGGCTTCCCGCCGTCGTGGTGGTGGGGACAGGCGCACGGCTTCGCCCGCGACGACGTCTGCGTGGCGTTCGCCGGCGGCCGCGCCGGCATCGGGCGGCTGCAGGCGCTCTCGACGTCGGTCGTCGCGCCGCGTCGGCGATCAGGTCGTCCGCGCCGTGCGGTCGCTGCAGCCGATGCGCGTCGAGGTCGGGCCGCGCGTCCGGCGGCTGCGGGCGCGCACCGCCCGTACGCGATCGAGCTCGAGGGCCGCGCGAACGGTAGGCGCCGGCCGCCGCCTCAGCGCACGCCCGGGGCGGTGTCGGGCCGGGTGGCGGCCTCGGCCGCGGCCGTCGCGAGCGCCAGCGGCTCGGCGCCGATCAGCCGCTCGAACGGCCCGACGACGAGCCACAGCGAGCGCAGGCGCATCGCGGCGACGCCGTCGGTCGGCTGGACGCGCGACTCGCTGACCAGCGTGCTGGCGCCGTCGGGCCCGCGCTCGACCCAGTGCGCGAACACGACGCGGACGGTGCGCGGCTCGTGCCACGCGCGGAACGCCTCGGGCCCGTCGAGGTGCGGATAGTCGCGGGCGAGCGTCCAGATGCGCCCGCACAGGCCCGAGATCATGTGGTGCTCGCCGGCGTCGAGCACGACGAACGGGTACTCGCCGAGCAGCCCCGCGAACGTCTGCTCGGGCGCGACGCCGGGAATCCGCCAGCGCACGAGCCGCCCGATCGTGCGGGTCTGGCGCAGACGGACGCTGTTGGCCGCGGCCCACAGCGCGTCGGGGTCCGCCGCCGACGACCGCCGGTGGTGCGTGCGGATCTGCGGATCGGGCAGCCAGTCGTCGAGGATCGGCGCGGTCGGGGCCACCTCGCCATCTTGACGACGGGCGCGTGCGTATCCTGCGCCGTCGTGACGCCTGACGCGCAGACGCTCGACCGCCTCGTGCTGCAGGCGCTCGCCGAGGACGTCGGCGAGGCCGACGTCACGAGTCGGGCGACGGTTCCCGCCGGGGTCGTCGCCGTGGCGACGATCACCCGCAAGGCGCCGGGCGTCCTGTTCGGCCTCGACGCGGCCGAGTCGACGTTCCTCGCGCTCGACCCCGACGTGCGCCTCGAGCGCCTGGCTTCCGAAGGGCGCTGGGAGCAGTCGCCGGCGCAGGTGCTGCGCGCGACGGGCGAGGCTCGCGCGCTGCTGGGCGCGGAGCGCACGGCGCTGAACTTCCTCGCGCATCTGTCGGGCATCGCGACGCTGACCGCGCGCTACGTCGAGGCCGTCGCCGGCACCGGGGTCGGGATCCTCGACACGCGCAAGACGACGCCCGGTCTGCGGGCGCTCGAGAAGGCGGCGGTCGTCGCCGGCGGCGGCGCCAACCACCGAGCCGGGCTGTACGACATGGTGCTCGTCAAGGAGAACCACGCGGCGCTGGCCGGTGGCGTCGGCGCCGCCGTGCGGGCCGTCCGACAGTCGTTGCCGGACTTCCCGCTGGCGGTCGAGTGCCGTACGCGGGCCGACGTCGACGAGGCGCTGCAGGCGGGGGCGCCGCGGCTGCTGCTCGACAACATGACGCCGGACGAGCTGCGCGCCGCGGTTGCGCACGTCGGCGGGCGCGCGCGCACGGAGGCCAGCGGCGGGATCACGCTCGAGACGGTGCGGGACTACGCCAAGACGGGCGTAGACTGGATCTCGGCCGGGGCGCTGACCCAGTCGGCCCCCGCCCTCGACCTGTCCCTCGCCCTGGAGGCGCTGCGGTGACGCTCCTACAGCTCTACGACGTCCGCGGCCTGCAGGCCGAGGTGCGTGCGCTCGCCGCCGAGCGCGACGCCGTCATCCTCGCCCACAACTACCAGCTGCCCGAGATCCAGGACGTGGCCGACTACGTCGGCGACTCGCTCGGGCTCTCGCAGCAGGCGGCCGCCTCGGGCGCTTCGGTCATCGCGTTCTGCGGCGTGCACTTCATGGCCGAGACGGCGTCGGTGCTGTGCCCCGACAAGACGGTGCTGATCCCCGACCTCGCCGCCGGCTGCTCGCTCGCCGACGCGATCACGCCCGAGCAGCTGCGCGCGTGGCAGGCCGAGCACCCCGGTGCGATCACCGTCATGTACGTCAACACGACGGCCGAGATCAAGGCGCTGACCGACTACTGCGTGACGTCGGCGAACGCCGTCGCGGTCGTCGAGCACATCCTGCGCGAGCACGGCTCGGACAGCGAGATCCTGTTCGGCCCCGACATGTTCCTCGGCGCCTACGTCGAGCGCCGCATCGGCCGTCCGCTGCACGTCTGGGACGGCGAGTGCCACGTCCACGCCGGCATCCGCCCCGGCGACATCGCCGAGGTGCGCGCCGAGCACCCGGGCGCCGACTTCCTGATCCACCCGGAGTGCGGCTGCTCGACGTCGGTCATGGAGTACGTCGCCGCCGGCGACCTCGACGACGAGGGCGTCCACATGCTGTCGACCGGCGGGATGCTGCGCTACGCCGAGCAGGCGCCGGCGGGCGGCACGGCGATCGTCGCCACGGAGATCGGGATGCTGCATCCGCTCCGCGAGGTCGCGCCGGACACGGAGTTCATCGCCGCCAACGAGCGCGCCGCGTGCACGTACATGAAGATGATCACGCTGCCCAAGCTGCGCGACGGCCTGCGCGACCTCGAGCACGAGGTGAAGGTCCCGGCGGCCGTCGCCGAGCGCGCGCGCGTGCCGATCGAGCGGATGGTCGCCATCTCGTGACAGCGCGCCATTGCTCGGCGATGGCGGGCGCGAACTCGCGAAGTTGCCGGGCGCGATGAGGCGCGCGATCGCGGCCGCTGCGCTGGCGGCCGTGCTGCTCGCCGGCTGCGGCGGCGAGTCGGAGACGGTCACCAAGGACCGCTACATCACGCGGGCCGACGAGGTCTGCGCGAGCCTTGCCGAGGGCTTCGCCGCCGGCGCGGCCGACCCGACGACGCCCCGGGAGATCGCCCGGTCGGCGGACGTCCTCGCCGACCGCTACGGCGAGCTGGTCGACCGCATCGACGACATCGAGCTGCCGACCGACCCCGCGGCGCGGCGCGGCGCGGCGGCCTACGTCGCCGAGCTGCGCCGCAACGAGCCGCGCGCCCGGCGCCTGCGCGCGGCGGCTCAGCGCCTCGTCGCCGCCGCCGACGGAGAGGACCGCGAGGCGCTCGGCCGGGCGGGCATCGAGGTCCGCTCGGCGCTCGACGCGTTCCGCGCCGGGCAGGCGCGAGCCGACCGGCTCGCGCTGGACTACGGCTTCGCCGCCTGCGGGAACCTCAGCTAGGCGCGCAGAGCAGGTCGACGCCGTCGCGGACGGCCTCGCGGACCGTTCGCATCCGCTGCACCCGGCGATCGAGCTCCGGCGGCGTGTAGCAGTGCACGTCGGCGCGGGCGCCCATCTCGTCGGCGTCCCACAGGCTGCCCGCCTGGTAGACGCGCTCGAGCCACGGAACGCCGTCGAAGGCGCGCGAGACGAGCACGACGACGAACTCCGGGCCGCGCTCGCGCTGCGGGCCGGCGCCGCGCAGGTCGGCCACGCGCGCGCCGCCGAGGTGCGCGCGGTCCAGCGGCCAGCGACCGCTGACGCGGCTGACGTAGCGGTCGAGCTCCCGGCGGTTGAGGACGGCGGTCGAGGTCAAGCTGGGCGGACGCTGCGCCGGCGCGCCCCTCAGTCGAAGTCCTCGGCGCCGTGCGGGCCGACGCACGCGAGCGCCAGCGTGTCGGCGACGTCGCGGGCGACGGTGCGGACGTCGTCGATCGTCACCGCGTCGAGCGCGGCGATCGCGCCGTCCGGGTCGATCGGCTCGCCGAAGACGATCGACTGCGTCGCGGCGTAGCGCGCGACCGCGTTCGTGTGCTCGAACGCGAGGACGCGGCGGCCGGCGGCGTACGCGCGGGCGCGCTCGACCTCGGCCTCGGTCGGGCCCTCGTCGCGCAGCTCGCCCACGATCTCGCGCATCCGCCGGTAGGCCTCGACGCACTTCGACGAGTCCAGCCCGGCGCCGAGGCGCAGCAGCGGGACGTCGGCGTGGGCGTGCGAGACGCCGTAGACGGAGTACGCCAGGCCGCGCTGCTCGCGGATCTCGTCGAACAGCCGCGAGCCCATCGAGCCGCCGAGCAGCGTCGCGTAGATCGTCAGCGCCGCGCGCTGCGCCGGGCTCGTGACGTCGATGCCGGGGCGGTAGGACATCCGCAGGTGCGACTGGTTCGTGTCGCGCGGCTCGACGATGACCTCGGGAGCGAACGGCGGCGCGGGCTCGTAGGGGCCCGGCGCCGGCAGCGCGGGGAAGCGCTCGAACAACTCGGCCGTCGCACCGTTCGCCGCGACGTGCTCGATGTTGCCGACGACGAACGCGCCGCCACGGGCGCCCGCCCAGCGGCGGGTGCGGAAGGCGACGATCGCGTCGCGCGTGAACGACCGCAGGTGCTCCTCGGGTCCGAGCACCGAGCGCCCGAGCGGATGCTCGCCGAACGCGGCGCGGTCGATCAGCTCGTCGGCGACGGACGACGGCTCGTCCTTGTAGCGCTGGATCTCCTGGATGACGACGCCGCGCTCGCGCTCGAGCTCGCCGGCATCGAGGTGCGGCCGCCCGACGAAGTCCGTGAGAAGGTCGATCGCCTCCATGGCGGCCTCGGCGCGAACGGTGATGTGGAACGCGACGAGGTCGTGCGAGGTGTACGCGTTGAGCACGCCGCCCAGCCGCTCGGCGGTCTCGTTGACGTCGCGGTAGTGCGGGAACTTCTCGCCGCCCTTGAAGACGAGGTGCTCGAGGAAGTGCGCCATGCCGTTCTCCTCGGGGAGCTCGGTGCGCGCGCCGGCGTCGAAGGCGACGAGGACCGTGACCGCCCGCGTTCCGTCGACGGCGATGCGGTGCAGGGGCAGGCCGTTGGCCAGCATGGAGGAGGCGATCGTTGGCATGTGGGAACGGTAGCGACGCGCGGCGCCCGTCAGGCCGGTGGCAGCGTGCGCTCGAACCAGACGCAGGTGCCGTCGTCGCCGGCGACGCCCCAGCTGCTGCTGAGCTTCGCCAGCATGACGAGCCCGTTGCCGCCGCCTGTCGCGTGCGGGCGCGGCACGGCCGGCGGCTCGAAGCCGGGCCCGTGGTCGCAGACCTCGATGCGCACGACGTCCGGTGCGAGCGCGAGGTGCACGACGATCGTGTCGGTCGGATCCGCGCAGCCGTGGCGGACGGCGTTCGTGACGAGCTCTGACACGAGCACCTCGACGTCGTCCAGCGCCTCGGCAGCGAGGTGCCCGGTGAGCAGCGCGGCGACCCACGCCCGCGCCCGCGCGGGGGCGTGGCGCCCGCAGCCGAGCTCGAGCCTGCGCGCGAGCACGGCGTCCGCCCGCCACGCGTCGTGCATGAGGAAGCCGATCGGCCGGGGCGCGGTCATCCGCGCTGCCCGTCCCCGCGCTCGCCGCCGCCGCGCGCCGCCAGCGCCGGGACCTCGACGCGCACGCGCTCGACGGCCAGCACGGCCGTGTCGTCGGCCTGCTCGCCGACCTCGAACGCGGTCAGCGCGGAGTCGATCCGACTCACGGCGTCGCGCGCGTCGACGGTTCCGGCCAGCGTCTGCTGCAGGCGGTCCTCGCCGAAGCGCCCGTCCTCTCCGACGGCGTCGAACACCCCGTCGGTGTAGAGCACGAGCACGTCTCCGGGCTCGATCTCGACGGTCGTCCGGCCCCAGTCCTCCACCGGGTAGGCGCCGAGCATCGGCGAGAAGCGCCCGACCGGCCGCACACGGCCGTCGCGCACGAGCAGCGGCAGCGGATGGCCGGCGCAGACCATCTCCGCGGTCGCGCGCCCCTCGTGCTCGCGCAGCACGACGGCGGCCACCGAGCACAGCGCCATCTCCTCGCGCGCGCGAAGCTCGTCGTTGAGCGTGCCGACGGCCGCGAGCGGATCGTCGAGCAGCCTGGCGGCGGTCCGCAGCGTGTGGCGCGCCAGGCCCGTGAGCGCCGCGGCCTCCGCGCCACGGCCGGCGACGTCTCCCACGAGCGCGAGCCAGCCGCCATGGACCTGCAGGGCGTCGTAGAAGTCTCCGCCGACCCAGTTCTCCACGCCGGCCGGGCGGTAGAGCGTCGCGACGCTCCAGCCCGGCATGTGCGGCAGCCGGCCCGGCAGCAGCCCGGTCTGCAGCGTGCGCGCGATGCGCGAGCGCTCCGTGTACAGCCGCGTGTGCTGGACGGCCCACCCGGCGCGGCGCCCGAGCTCGGCGGCCAGCTCGACGTCTGCTTCCGAGAAGCGCCGTGGGGACTCGGCCGCCACGAGGCTGATCGCGCCGACGTTCCTGCCGCCGGCGCTCATCGGCACGATCACGGCGGAGCGCATCCCGAGGCCGCGCAGCAGTTCCAGGTGCTCCTCGTCCTGCGCGACCGCCGCGATCACGTCGTCGGTGATCTCGTCCATGACCTGCGGGACACCCTCGCGGAGGACCCGCGCGACCCCCGACGGCGCATCTGCGCGCGAGGGATAGCGGGCGGCGAGCCGGCGCGCGAACGCGACCTTCTCGGCATCGACGTGGGCGACCGCGACGATGCGGATCTCCCCGTGCGCGTCGGGCATGCTGACCGCGCACCAGTCGGCCAGCTGCGGGACGGCGAGCTCGGCGACCTGCTGCAGCGTGCGTTCGTAGTCCAGCGACGCTGCCAGCAGCTCCCCGGCGCGCGCCAGCAGCCGCTGCGTCATCTCGGCGCGCTTGACCTCCGAGATGTCCTCGATCACGTTGACGATGAGCCTGACGCTGCCGTCGCGGTCGAACACGCCCGAGGCCTTCATGAGCCGCCAGGCCACCTCGCCGGTCGCCTTGTCAATCGTCTGGATCACGAGCGGGCGTGGCTCCTCGCCGGCGAGCAGCCGCCGTCCGGGAAGGTCGTCGAGCGTCAGCGGCGACCCGTCCTCCTTGCGCGTCTCGAAGGCGCCGAGCATCTCCTGCACCGGCGTCGCCAGCACCTCCTGGGCGGAGTCGAGCCCGAGCATCCGCGCGGCGGCCTCGTTGGCGTAGATCAGCGCGCCCTCGGCATGCTCCACCGTGACGGCCTCGGCGAGCGTCGACAGCGCGGCGGTCAGCTGCGCCTCGCTCGTCTCGAGCTCCGAGAAGAGGCCGGCGTTGTCGAGCGCGAGCGCCGCGCGGCCGGCGAGCACGGTGGCGAACTGCAGGTCGTCCTCGTCGTAGCGGCGGCCCGAGTCGTCCGTGACGAGCAGCGTCATGGTGCCGAGCCTGCGCCCGCGCGAGCGCAGCGGCACGAGCAACGCCGAGTTCACGCTCAGCGCGCGCAGCCGATCGAGGTCCTCGGGATCGGTCGCGATGCGGCGCAGCGTCGCGTCGTCGACGGTGGCCAGCAGCCGCGGCTGCTCGGGATCGCCGATCCCGTCGCCCGTGGCGGGAGGGCGCGCGGCGAGCACGGCGGCGGCCTCTTCGCCGGCGTTGCCGGCCGCGCGCACCGCCAGCCGCCGCAGCTCGCCCTGGATCATCGCGTCGACGATGCTCGCGTCCGCGATCGCCGGCACGACGATTTCGTTGAGCCCGGCGACGGTGTCGGCGAGCGTCCGCGTGCCGTCGGCGATGTCCGCGACGGCGGCGAGCATGGCGAAGCGCTCGCGGTCGCGCGAGGCGTGCGAGCGCACGCGCGTGACCATGACGGCCAGCAGGCTCGCGAGCGCGACGAGCAGGACGCGATAGACGTAGATCGCCTCCCCGACGCCGTCGCGCCATGCGGCGCTCGCGGCGACGAAGGCCACCGCGACGCAGCCGATGATCGCGACGTCGCGCGGCCCGCCGAGCACCGCGGTCGCCAGCGGGGCAAGGATGACGAGCCCGATGATCGCGGTGCTCGGCTGGACGGACACGTCGAGCACCGCGAGCGCCGCGGTGATGAGCAGCCCCGGGGCGAGCGCGAGCGTCCGGCTGCCGGCCGATCGCCACCGGCGCCTGTCCGCCGTCCATGACGTCACGTTCGGGATGATACGAGCGGCGCGCACGGCGGCCTGCGAACGGGCCGTCCGGGGCGGGCGGCTTCGCCCTTCGCGGGCGAGATCCTGCGCTTGCAAGACGGCGTGCGGCGTGCGCCGGCGCGGCCGTCGCGCGCTAGGTTGCCCGCACCGTGTCTGCCTCAGAGCGACAGATCCGCGCACGCCACCTGCCGGCCGCCCGCCGCCGCGCGCAGGGCCAGCCGGTCGGGCCGCCGGCGCGCTCGGCCGACCTTCCGCCCGACGCGCGCAACGTCATCGAGTTCCGCCAGGTGTGCATGCACTACCCGGCCGGCGACATCGGCCTCGACGGCGCGACCTTCAACGTCCGGCGCGGCGAGTTCGTCTTCATCGTCGGCTCCACCGGGTCGGGCAAGTCGACGATCATGCGGCTGCTCATCAAGGAGCGCGAGCCGACCTCGGGCACGATCCGCGTCGCCGGCCGCGCGCTGCACGAAGTCGATCGCAAGAAGATCCCGTACTACCGGCGCAACATCGGCGTCGTCTTCCAGGACTTCAAGCTGCTGCCCAACCGGACGGTCTACGACAACGTCGCCTACGCGCTGTCGGCGACGGGCGCGTCGCGCAAGGAGATCCGCGCCAAGGTGCCCGACGTCCTGCGCCTGACCGGCCTGTCGACGAAGCTGCACAACTATCCCGACCAGCTGTCGGGCGGAGAGCAGCAGCGCGTCTCCGTCGCCCGCGCGTTCGTCAACCACCCGCCGCTGCTGTTGGCCGACGAGCCCACCGGCAACCTCGACCCGCACACGTCGCTTGGGATCATGCAGCTGCTGTACCGCATCTACCGCGCCGGCACGACGGTGCTCGTCGCGACGCACGACTCGCACATGGTGGACCGCATGCGCCGGCGCGTCATCGAGCTGCAGGGCGGCGCCATCATCCGCGACGAGGCCAGCGGCCTGTACGCGCAGCGCGAGCAGACGACCGACGAGTTCTCGGACATGCTCGACAGCGCCTACCACGACGACCCCCGCCGGCGGTAGGCCGATGCGCGTCTCGTTCTTCCTGCGAGAGGCCAGCCGATCGCTGCGGCGCAACGCCGTGCCGTCGTTCGCCGCGATGGCCTCCGTGCTCGTGACGATGCTCGTGCTGGGTGTCTTCATCCCGATGGTCCAGGCGACGACCGGCGCCGCCAACGAGGTCCGCGGGAAAGTGCTGGTCGACGTCTTCATGAAGACCAACGCCACCGACGCGCAGGTCGAGCGCGTCCGGCGGACGCTCACCCAGAGGACGCCGCACGTCGGCAACGTGACATATGTCTCCAAGGCGGAGGCCTACGCGAAGGAGAAGCGCCAGAACCCCGAGGCGTACCAGCTGCTCGGGTCCAACCCGCTGCCCGACACGTTCCGCGTGACGCCCGACGAGCCCGGCAACGTCGGCAAGCTGCGCGACGCCCTCGCGCCGGTCACGCCCAGCGGCGAGCGGACGGTCGTCGACCCGGCGATCGACGAGGTCAAGAACCGCCGCGACGAGACCACGAAGATCCTCTCGGCGACCCGCGTGATCAAGCTCAGCATGGCGCTGCTGGCGGCGCTGCTCGTGCTCGCCTCGGTGCTGCTGATCTCCAACACGATCCGCCTGTCGCTCTTCGCCCGCCGCCGGGAGGTCGAGGTCATGAAGCTCGTCGGCGCGACGGACTGGTTCATCCGCTGGCCGTTCGTCATCGAAGGCGTCATCGTCGGCGCGCTCGGCGGCGTCATGGCGATCCTGCTGCTGCTCGTCGCCAAGGTCGCGTTCATCGATCCGCTCAAGCAGGACTTCTCGCTGATCGCGGCGCCCGAGACGATCAACTTCGGCGTGCTGATCCTCGTGCTGCTGGCCGCCAGCGTCGCGGTCTCGGCCGCGGGCTCGGGCCTGTCGCTGCGCCGCTTCCTTCGCGTATAGCGCCGCGGCGTGGCACACTGCGCGTCGTGCCGGTCAAGCAGGGGGTCCGCATCGCGATCGCCGGGCTGCTGAGCGTCGTCGTCTTCGCCGCGCTCGCCGCCTCGGCGGCGGCCGCCGTCCCGCCCGGCGCGACGCTGACGCCCGACGCCTCGGGCGCCGGCTCGGTGGCCTGGACCGGCACCGTCAACGCCGGCGGCGAGACGCTGAAGGCCGATCAGGGCGCCGCCTGCTTCGGCGCCGACGCCCGCCCGAGCCCGGCGTCGGGATGTGACTTCTTCTCGCTCGACGTCGCCGTCGACGAGGCGTTCTACCGAAGCCATCCGGGCGCCGTCGGCGTCAACGCGACCGGCTTCGGTCTGAGCGACCTCGACCTCTACGTCTACCGGCGCAACGCGGACGGCACCCGCGGCGACTTCGTCACGGGCGACGGGCAGATGCTCGGCGTCGACGAGAACGCCGCCATCGACAGGGCGTCGGGGGCCTACTACGTCGTGCTCACCCCGTACACGACGCTCGGGCCGCAGAACTACCGCGCGACCGCGCGACTCGTCACGCGCCAGGGCCCGAGCCTCGCCGAGATCGAGCGCAACGCGCCGCGCGGGCTGCCGAACTTCCGCGCATCGCGCGACAAGTACACGTCGCACTCCGAGCCGACGATCGCGATGGACCCGCTCGACCACGACCACCTCATCGCCGCCTCGAAGATGTACGAGAACAACGAGAAGTACCTCTTCAAGGTCGGGACGTACGAGTCGCGCGACGGCGGGCGCACGTGGGAGGACCAGGGCCACCTGCCCGGCTACTGCGAGACGCCGGGCCAGTGCGATCCCGCCAACGAGGCGGAGTACCGCACGACGTCCGATCCGACGATCGCCTTCGACGACGAGGGCAACGCGTACATCAACGTCCTCGACGCGCCGGGCGGGACGTTCGCCTTCCAGGGCTTCAACATGACGGTGCACACGAAGCGCCCGGGGCAGCCGTGGACCGGCCCGACCGTCGTGCACGACAACCGCGTCAACGCGCTGACGTCGGCGCTGTTCCTCGACGACAAGAACTGGATCGCGGTCGACAACAACACCGACGTCAACGGCGGCCCCAACCGGCCCAGGGACGGCAAGGTCGGCACGATGTACATCTGCTGGAGCTTCGACGCCACGCAGGCGCCGATGCAGCAGATCGTCGTGATGCGGTCGCTCGACGGCGGCCGGACGTGGGGCGGCATCAGGCCGGGCGACAACCTCCCGTTCCCGGTCAGTCAGAAGACGCTCATCGGCGGGATCGGCTGCCACATCTCGATCGGGCCGCGGGGCGAGGTCTACGCGACGTGGTACGACAACCAGCTGCAGGCGCTCATGCAGGCGAAGTCCGGCAACCGCGGCCGCCTGTGGACGCCCGCCGTCCCGATCGCGGGCATCTCCGGCGTCGACGCGCCGTTCCCCGGTGAGGCCTTCCGCAACCTGTCGATCCCGACGACCGCGGTCGACGGTCAGGGCACCGTCTACGTCGCCGTCGCCTCGCGCAACGCCGCCGGCAACCCGCTGGCCGGCAACCTCTTCGCGCTCGGCCGGCAGATCAAGTCCGGCGAGGTGTCGGCCGGCGAGCTCGCCGCGCTCCTGAAGACGAAGAAGGCCAACGACGTGGCGGGCGTCGACTACATGGCCGGCGGCGACGGGCCGGGGCCGATGTCCGGCGCGGACATCGTGCTCTTCAAGTCGACGAACGGCGGGCGCTCGTACACGGGACCGGTGCGCGTCAACCAGGACCCGCGCAACGGCGACGCCGACCAGTTCCAGCCGTGGATGGCGGTCACGCCATCCGGCCAGGTCAACGTCATGTTCTTCGATCGCCGCAACGACCCGGCCAACTACTTCATCGACACGTACCTCGCGCGCTCCGAGGACGGCGGTCGAACGTTCACCGACCGCCGCGTTTCGGAGCTGATGTGGGATCCGGCGATCAACGCGCCGACGTCGGTCTCCGGCAAGTTCATCGGCGACTACCAGGGCCTCGTCGCCGACGACGAGGTCGCGATCCCCTTCTGGAACGACACGCACCTCGCCAACCTGCCGACGACCGACAAGGAGTACTCCCCCTACCAGGAGGTCTTCGCCGCGCGCGTGCCCAACGGCGCTTCCGAGACGCCCGCCGCGCGAACGCGGTGCTTCCCGCGCCGGCTGCGCGTCGGCGCGCGCTCGATCGGCCGCCTGTCGCTGCGCTCGACGCGCGAGCGCGTCGGCCGGCGCGTCGGACCGCCGGCGCGCACCCGGCGCGGCATCCTGCGCTACTGCGTGCGCGGCGGCGGCAGCGTCGTGGCGGCCTTCGACCGTCGCGGCCGCGTGGTCTTCGCCGGGACCACCGCCCGCGGGCACCGGCGGCTCGGGATCGGCCGCGGCAGCAGCGCGCGGGCGCTCCAGCGTCGTTTCGGCCCGCGCCTGCGCCGCACCCGCGTGCCCGGCGTCCGGCGCGTCGCGAGCGGCTCGTCGCAAGGCGTGCTGTTCGGCGTCCGCCGCGGGCGCGTGACGTTCGTCGCCGTCGCCGACCGCTCGCTCGTGCGAAGCCGCTCGGCGCTGACGCGGCAGCTACGTCGCGCCTCGTTCGTCCGCTCGCGCTGACGCGCCGCGAGAGAGCTCGCGCGCGACGAGCTCGCCCATGCGCTCGCACGCGCGGCGCGCGAAGCGCACCTGCTCGCGGCGGCCGACGAGGCGGAAGCCGAGCCGCGCGATCGGGTTGCCGGACGTCGCCGGCTGCGAGACGACGTGGACGCGGAACTCGACCGTGCCGTCGTCGAGCCACTTCCAGACGGCGTAGTCCATCTGGCCGCGCTCGAAGTGCCCGGCCAGCGTGCGGTAGTTCCAGCCCCAGACGCGGACCTCGCGGCCGTCGATCGTGCGCAGCTCGTCGGCGACCGCGCCGACGCGGCAGCCGGCGAAGAAGCGCAGGGGGCCGAAGCGCGCCTGCAGCAGGATGTTGCGGTCGGCCAGCTCGGAGGCGGGGTCGAAGACCGCGCGCACGATGTCGGGGTCGGCGAACGCGTAGTCGCGCATGAGCCGGCGAGCGATCTCGAAGCTCGCGCCGGGCTGCGGCTCGCCGGGCCGCTCGGGCGGCAGCGGCCGGCAGTAGTCGTCGATGTTCCAGCCGGTCTGCGGGCCGGCGTCGCGCAGCTCGGCGGGATCGAAGTTCAGTGGCCGCCCGGCGAGCTGCGAGAGCGCCCGCTGCGCGCGCGGCGTGGCGGCCAGGCGCCTATCGAGCATGTGCGACGTCCGCCGCGTCGACGCGCCGCGTCGTGACGCTCACCGGCCCGTCGCGCCTGCCGCCCGACAGCCGCGTCAGGCGTTCGAGCACCGAGACCCACATGTGCAGCTGCACCTCCTTGTTGACGCGCAGCCGGTCGTAGAGGAGGTTCGACACGCGGTCGCCGCCGCGCGCCCACGACTCGATGCGCAGCTCGAGGCGCCCGGGCGCGAGGTCGCGCGCGGAGAAGCGGATCCGTCCTGCCTCGAGGTGGCCGTCCAGCGTGACGAGGCAGAAGGCCGCCGGCGCCACGTCGACGGCGCGCACCGGCCCGTCCCAGGGACCGGGCAGGCGGACGGTGAACTCGTCGCCGACGCGCAGCTCGCCCTCGTCGCCGCGCAGCTTCACGAAGCTCGCAAGCGCCGTCGGGGCGGCGCGGTTCGGCTTGGCGGCGAACGCCCCGATGAGCTCCCCGGCGGTCCGCTCGGCGTCCTTGACGCAGACGACGTAGTTGCGGTGCATGAGCGGGCCGAAGCCGTCCTCTAGGCGCCGCAGGTCGGTCGGGTTGGTCCCGGCCGGCAGCGGCGGCGGCATGTCGTCGTGGCGCGAGCCCGGCTCCTCGAAGCGGCGCATCGGCGTCGTGCGCCAGAGGTAGTCCCAGCCGGTCTTCACGACGCCGAGCGGCCAGCGGGCCGCGGTCGCGAGGCGGCGGGAGATCGTCAGGCGGCTGCGGGGCACGGCGCATCGCTACCCCGCCGGTTGACGGAGCTCACGCCGGGGAAGACAGGCGGGGGTGATCACCTCGACGCTGCACGCGGCCGGGCTGCGCAGCTCGCACGTCGAGTGGCTCTCGTTCGCCACGATCGGGCTGTGCGTCACGCTCTGGATCCGCGCGAAGACCGTCGATCAGCAGGAACGCGGGAACGCCGAGCGCCGTGCGCTGTTCGTCGGGCTGTGGCCGCCGACCATCTGGCTCATCGGCGAGTCGCTGCGCAGCCACGAGCGCCGGCGCAGGAGGCGGCGGTGAACCGGGCGAGGGCCGCCATCTCTACCTTGTAGGGCCGCATGCCC
>Ga0247713_1000046_pt1 | contig 85370 bp, 79 predicted proteins | sample 21E_NmetaG_FD_189936 | JGI IMG/M metagenome (GOLD analysis project Ga0247713, IMG submission 189936) | Soil microbial communities from hillslope of Landscape Evolution Observatory, University of Arizona, Oracle, AZ, United States - 2-1-E_N | ecosystem: Engineered > Artificial ecosystem >... | reverse complement strand
CGCCGCCGGCGCCGCGCCCGGATCGAGCGGGACGGTCACGCTCGGCGCCACCGCGAGCGCGAGCCGGCCGGGATCGGGCGCGCCGCCGGTCCACGGAAACGCCGCGGTCCAGGGTTCGTCCGCGGACGGCGCCCACGGCTTGTGCTCGAGCGTCGCGAGCACGGCGCGGTCGCCGTCGACGAGCGTCGGGCGCACGAAGCGCACGCCGCGCAGGCCCGACCAGTGCCCGCTGACGACGAGATTGTCGCCGTCGCGCTCCAGGCGCTCGACCTCGAAGCTGACGCCGTCGCGCTGAGGCGCCGCACGGCTCGCATCCCCCATGAGACCGCCCCTACCCCGCGCGCCGGCACCTAGAACGCCGGCCCGGCGCGGAGCGTGTCGGCCTCGTCGACGCTGACGACCTCACGGCCCAGCGGCAGGAACGCCACCGGCACGAGTTTGAAGCACGCCAGCCCGAGCGGGATCCCGATGATCGTGAGGCACAGCACGACGCCCGCGACGACGTGCGCGAGCGCGAGCCACCATCCGCAGAAGAGCACCCACAGGACGTTGCCGATCGCCGATGCGACGCCCGCGTCGGCGCGCTTGACGACCGTCGCGCCGAACGGCCACAGCGTGTGCGCGGCGATCCGCAGCGCGGCGATCCCGAACGGGATCGTGACGATGAGCAGAAAGCAGATGAGCGCCGCGAGGACGTAGCCGATCGCAAGCCACAGGCCGGCGAGCAACAGCCAGATGACGTTCAGGACGAGGCGCATCGCGGGAGACGCATCGCTCTCTGCCCGCGCGCCACGCGTGGCAAACCGCACGAGCGGCGCCGTCTCAGGCCCCGAACGTCTGCGCCAGCAGGAGCGCGTTCATGGCGATGACGAGCATCGCCACGGCGCTCGCCACGGCCGTCGTCAGCCGGCGGTTGACGAGCGCTCCCATGAGGTCGCGGCGGGCCGTCAGCCAGACGAGCGGCACGACCGCGAACGGGATCCCGAAGGACAGCACGACCTGCGAGATCACGAGCGCCTGGCTGGGATCGACCCCGATGGCGAGCACGATCAGCGCCGGCGTCATCGTCACGAGGCGGCGCAGCGCCAGCGGTATCGCGCGCGCGATGAAGCCTTGCATGACCACCTGGCCGGCGAACGTGCCGACGCTCGCGCTGGCCAGTCCCGATGCCAGCAGCGCGACGGCGAAGGCGAGCGCCGCGCCGCCGCCGACGAGGCGCTCGAAGCCGGCGTGTGCGGCCTCGATCGAGTCGAGGCCGGTCAGTCCGGCGCCGTGGAAGAGCTGCGCCGCGATGATCAGCATCGCCATGTTGACGAGCCCGGCGATCCCCATCGCGAGCACGACGTCGATGCGCTGGTAGCGCAGCAGCCGCCGCCGCTCGCGGTCGTCGCGGGCGACGATGCGGTCCTGGGTCAGCGCCGAGTGCAGGTAGATGACGTGCGGCATGACGGTCGCGCCCAGGATGCCGCTCGCGAGCAGCATCGAATCGCTGCCGGCGAAGCCGGGGACGAGGCCGCCTGCCACGCCGCCCGCGTCGGCGCCGACGGTCAGCGTCTCGTAGAGGAAGCCGCCGACGATGATCGCCAGCAGCCCCCCGATCGCCTGCTCGAAGCGCCGATGGCCGCCGGCCTGCAGCGCGAGGATCGCGAACGACGCCACCGCGGTGATGAGGCCGGCGGGCAGCAGCGGGACGCCGAAGAGCAGGTTCAGGGCGATCGCCGCGCCGACGAACTCGGCGAGGTCGGTGGCCATCGCGATCAGCTCGGCCTGCACCCACAGCCCCCACGTCGCCGGGCGCGGCAGCTGCTCGCGGCAGAGCTCCGGCAGGTTGCGGCCCGTCGCCACGCCGAGCTTCGCCGACAGGACCTGGATGAGCATCGCCATGAGGTTGGCCGCGACGATCACCCACAGCAGCAGGTAGCCGTGGCGGGCGCCACCGGCGATGTTCGTCGCGAAGTTCCCCGGGTCGACGTAGGCGACCGAGGCCACGAACGCCGGGCCGAGCAGCGCCAGCCGGCGTCGCAGCGGCGCCCTCGGGGCGAGCGGCGGCGCCGGCGTCTGCATGGCGGGGTGCGGGCGCTTCAGTCGAGCAGCTCGTACGCCGCGCCGGCGGCCGTCACGTAGACGACGTGGTGCCAGACGTCGATCGCCACCTCGGTCGCGCCCCAGCTCCAGAACGGCGGCGCGACGTCGAGCGCCGGCAGCATCGCCGCCTCGCTGCCCCAGACCGCCGCGAAGTGGCCGGCGGTCGCGGTTGCGGGTGGCAGGCCCGCGAGGCGCAGAAGCGCGCGCGCCACGCCCCAGCCCGTGCCGTAGCCCCAGTGCACGATCGTGCCGAAGCGCGCCTTCGCGGCGTCGTCGGCGAAGCCCTCGATCCCGAGCACCTTCGCCGCCGCGTCGGCGGGCGCGCTGCTCGACCCTCGGCCGCGCAGCCGCATCTCCAGCGTGCTCGACACAGTCATCGCCGCCGTGCCCCCGAGCCCGGCGGCAAGGCCCCTGCCGACCGCTGCGGCCACCTGCGAGGCGCCGCTCACGCCGCGCTCCCCGGCTCGGGCGCCGCCGGCCGCCGCGCTGCGGCGGACGGTGGGACGATGCGGGCTGATGCGCATGGAGCGCTGCCGAGTACCCGATGGGGCCGGTCGCGAACCGCGGCCGCCGCGGCGCTACGCCGCCGCCAGCGCCCGCTCGGCCTCGGCGGCCATCGTGCGAACGATGTCGCCCGCGGGCAGCACGTCGTCGATGAGGCCCGCCGTCTGGCCGGTGAACGGCGTCAGCTCGTCCGGTCGGCCCTCGCGCAGGGTCTGCACGATGGCGTCGCGCAGGCGCTCGGCATGCTCCGCCACCTCGCTCGCCCGCTGCTGCCACTCGCTGACGAACGCGGTGCGGATGACGCGCGGCACGACGTCGTAGGCGCCGTCGGCGACGACCGGCATGATCGTCTTCCAGGCCTCGAAGCGCACGGTGTCCTCGGACTCGCTGTCGACGATCCGCGACTTCCACGACTGCGGCGCGCCCGCCTCGCGCGAGGCCAGGAAGCGCGTCCCGACGTTCGCGCCGGCGGCTCCGAGGACGAGCGCCGCGGCGAGCCCACGGCCGTCGGCCACGCCGCCGGCCACGAGCACGGGCGTCGGGGCCACCGCGTCGACGACCTGCGGCACGAGCGCCATCGCGCCGACGCCGGCCGACAGCCCCTGACCGCCCGCCTCGCTGCCCTGCGCGATCAGGACGTCGGCGCCGAGCGGGCGGACCTCACGCGCCTGGGCGGCGGTGTGCACCTGGTGGATGACCTTCACGCCCGCCTCGTGCGCGCGCTCGACGAGCGCACCCGGATCGCCGAGCGCGAACGACACGGCCGCGGGGCGCGCGGACAGCGTCGCCTCGTAGGCGTCCTCGTCGAGCGCCGGCACGACGTGGTTGACGACGAACGGCCGATCGGTGAGCGCGCGCACGCGCTCGATATCGCCCAGCACGCGGTCGGCCGGCGCAAAAACGGCGGCGACCGTGCCGAGCGCACCCGCCTCGCAGACCGCGGCCACGAGCTCCGGCGACGTCGCCGGCCAGATCGCCGCCTGGAGGATCGGCACCTCGATCCCGAACAGCTCGGTGAACGGCGTGCGGGGCATGGGGCGCCCGCAAGGCTAACCGGACGTCGCGCGCCTGTCAGGCGGCGGCCCCGTCGCCGCCGGCGCGTCAGATCCGCTCGCGCTCGCCCTCGGTCTCGGAGGCGCGCTGCTCGTGGAACCGCGCCTGCCGGCGCTCGCGCTCGATCCGCTCCTCGAGCTCGTCGGCGGCGCGGGCGTGTTCGGCGGCCGCCTCGCGGTGGGCCTCGACCTCCGGTTCGAGCCGATCCACGGAGCTCTCGTGTGCGGCGGCCATCTCGCGGTGCCCGGAGGCGACCGACTCGAGCTTCTCGCGCTGCACCCGGCGCTCGCGGGAGCGGTCCATCAGGCGCGAGCCGGCGAACCACGCCAGCGTCAGGACGACGGCCACGGCGAGCACGATCGCGACGGCTTCCATGGCGGCTCGGATACCCCGCCGCGAAGGCGGCCAAGCGAGGCCCCGGCGCTACGCTGGCAGCGATGCACGTCGAGATCTGGTCGGACATCGCCTGTCCCTGGTGCTACGTCGGCAAGCGGCGCTTCGAGGCCGCGCTCGCCGCCTACGAGCAGCGCGACGAGGTGCAGGTCACCTGGCGCAGCTTCGAGCTCGACCCCGGCGCCCCGCGCGAGCGCCTCCACGACGGCGCGACGCACCTCTCCGAGAAGTACGGCACGAGCCGCGAGGAGGCGCTGGCGATGCAGCGGCGCATGGCCGAGACCGCCGCCGGCCACGGGCTCGACTTCCGCTTCGACATCGCGCGCGGAGGGAACACGTTCGACGCCCACCGGCTCACCCACCTCGCTGCCGCCCACGGCCTGCAGGACGCGATGCAGGAGCGGCTCATGCGCGCCTACCTCTCCGAGGGCGAGCTCATCGCCGACCACGCCGTGCTCGAGCGGCTCGCCGTCGACGTCGGTCTGCCGCGCGACGACGTGCGCGACATGCTCTCGGGCGACCGCTTCAGCGCCGAGGTGCGCGACGACGAGCGCACCGCCGCGCGGCTCGGGATCGGGGCCGTCCCGTTCTTCGTCGTCGACCGCGCGGTCGGCGCCTCGGGAGCGCACCCGCCCGAGGCGCTGCTCGAGCTGCTGCGCCAGGGCCGCGCCGCGAGCACGCCGGCCGCGGTCGCCGCGGCCGACGACGCCTGCGCGGTCGACGGCAGCGGCTGCTGAGCGCCGTCGCCCTAGGCGGGCACGGCGTCGGTCTCGGCCTCGCGCTCGGGAAGGCCCGCGTCCTCGCGCAGCGCGGCCGCGCGGTCGGTGCGCTCCCAGCTGAAGTCCTCCTCCTCGCGCCCGAAGTGTCCGTACGCGGCGGTCCTCTGGTAGATCGGGCGGTGGAGGTCCAGCGCCTCGCGGAAGGCGGCCGGCCGCAGGTCGAAGTGCTCGTCGACGAGCTGCTCGATGCGGCCGATGCCGATCTTCTCGGTGCCGAACGTCTCGACCATCAGCGAGACCGGATGCGCGACGCCGATCGCGTAGGCGACCTGGAGCTCGCAGCGGTCGGCCAGCCCCGCGGCCACGATGTTCTTGGCGACCCAGCGCGCGGCGTACGCGGCGGAGCGGTCGACCTTCGACGGGTCCTTGCCCGAGAATGCGCCCCCGCCGTGGCGCGCCATCCCGCCGTACGTGTCGACGATGATCTTGCGTCCGGTCAGCCCGCAGTCGCCGACCGGCCCGCCGATCACGAACCGGCCCGTCGGGTTGACGAGGAACTCGCGCCGCAGCTTGCCGGGGTCGTACATCCCCTCCGGCAGGATCGGCGTGACGACGTGCTCCCATAGGTCGTCGAGGATCTGCTCGCGCCTCGCGCTCGCCTCGTGCTGCGTGGAGATGAGCAGCTTCTCGACGGCCGCCGGCCGGCCGTCGACGTAGCGGACGGAGACCTGGGTCTTGCCGTCGGGGCGCAGGTAGCCGAGCGTCCCGTCGTGGCGCACCGCCGCGAGCTGCTTGGCCAGCCGGTGCGCCAGCGAGATCGGCAGCGGCATCAGCGACGGCGTCTCGCCGCACGCGTAGCCGAACATCATCCCCTGGTCGCCGGCGCCCGCGAGGTCGAGCGCGTCGTCGCGCGCGACGCCCGACTGGATCTCGTAGGACTCGTCGACGCCCTGCGCGATGTCCGGCGACTGCTTGTCGATCGCGTTGAGGACCGCGCAGGAGTCAGCCGAGAACCCGAGCTCCGCGTCGATGTAGCCGATTTTGCGGACCGTCTCGCGCGCGACTTCCTGGATGTCGACGAACGTCTCGGTCGAGATCTCCCCCGAGACGACGATCAGGCCCGTGTTCACGAGCGTCTCGCACGCCACCCGGCCGGTCGGGTCGTCGCGCATCACCGCATCGAGGACCCCGTCGGAGATTTGGTCGGCGACCTTGTCGGGGTGACCCTCGGTCACGGACTCCGACGTGAACAGGTACTCGCGGCTCGCAGACGTCATGGGCAGCTCCTCATTCGGCCTCGCAGCGACGCTCGCCGTTGAGACTCGTCGTTGGCGCGAACGCTACCGGACGGGCCGCGCGGAGCCGGTCGCGGACGCCTCGTCTAGAAGGCGTAGCGCACGCGCAGCCAGGGCGCGCGCCGCTCGATCAGCGAGAGCAGCTCGCGCACGCGCGCGCCCTTCCAGCCGCGCCGGTAGCGAACGTTCCAGCCGCCGGTCTGCGAGCGCTTGGGCTCCTGCGTCGCGGGCGTCCACAGAAGCTCCTCGGCGCGCGGATGCCAGCCGAGGTTGACCTCGTGCAGGCGGTCGTTGTGCGTGAGGAGAATGACCTCGGCGGCCATCTGGGTCTTGGCCGCCGCGCCGATGCCGGCATCCAGCTCGCCGAGCAGCTCGTCCCAGGCCTCGAGCCAGCCGGCGCAGACGATCACGGGCGACAGGTTGACGTGCACCTCGTAGCCGGCCTCGACGAAGTCGTCGATCGCGGCGATGCGGTGCTCGATCGGATGCGTGCGCACGTCGACGAGCCGTGAGACGTCGCGCGGCATGAGCGAGAAGCGCACACGCGTGCCGCCCCGCGGGTCGAGCCCGAGCAGGTCGCGGTTGACGGCCTTCGTGGCGAACGAGGCCTTGGCGCCGTCCGTGCGGGCGAACAGGTCGACGAGGTCACGCACGTTGTCGGACACCCAGGCGTCGACGGAGGCGTCGGAGTTCTCGCCGATGTCGTAGACCCAGTCGACGGCATCGCATTGGTTCGGGGCCGGCTTGCGGCCCTGGCGGGCGATGTGCCGCTCCGTCGCGCGCAGGATCTGCTCGATGTTCGCGAAGACGGTGATCGGATTGGCGAAGCCCTTGCGCCGAGGGACGTAGCAGTACGCGCAGCTCATGGCGCAGCCGTTGGCCTGCGAGGGGGCGATGAAGTCGCTCGAGCGCCCGTTGGGCCGGATGCGCGGCGACTTCAGCGTCCCGAGGACGAGGTGCGTGCGCTTGATCCTGGTCCAGTCGGCGACGTTGCCCTCGTTGCCGTGCAGACCCGGGATCTGCCAGTGCGACGGCACCTCGACGATCTCCGCGTCCGGCCAGCGCGCGAGCACCTCGCGGCCGCGCGCGAGCGCGGCCGCGGGGGGCTCGGCGTAGATCGTGTCGACCTGCAGCAGGCGCTCGATCGGGGTGACGGATGCGGTGGCGGTGGACATGCGCACGACCATTGTGGTGCGAATGCGGCGCTGTCGTGAGCGCCGCTGCGCCCGGTCTGCCGTCGCCGTCAGTTCTCGCGTACAGCGCCGAGAAGGCGTGCGCATCGCCGTAGCACGCCGCCACCGCCAACTCATCGGCGGCGGCGGCGAGCTTCGCCCGGCAGGCGACCGGCGCTATCGGGTCGTCTCTGCGGCTTCGAGCGGCGCGCTTGCCGCCGGGCGGCCGGCGGCGGCGTGGGGCCGGCGCGCAGCGGCCGAGGCCGTGCGACGCGGGGCGCGCGCCGCGACGTACGCGGCGGCGGCGAGCAGGACGCCGGCGGCGACGAGCATCGCCGCGGACGCGGCGCTGACGAACGCCTGCTCGGCGATCGCCGCCAGGCGGGCGCCCTCGGGACCGAGCCGCTCGAGCGGCGCCTGCTGGACGAACGCGATCGACTCCTCGGCGCGGTGCGCGACGTGCCCGGGCAGCCCAACGACGGCGTCCTGCATGCCCGCGCGATACCGGCCGTTGAGCACGCTGCCCAGCACCGCGATCCCGAGCGCACTGCCCAGCTCGCGCGAGACGTCGTTGACCGCCGACGCCACGCCCTGCTTGGCCGCCGGCAGCGACGACACGATCGCGACGGTCGCCGGGGTGCTCGCCAGCGCCATGCCGGCGGCGAACAGCACGAGGCCGCCGGCGAACACGCCGTATCGCAGATCGGCCTCCAGGAGCGAGACGACGCCGAGTCCGGCCGCGATGAGCGCGAGCCCCGCCGCGCCCACGCGATCGATGCCGAAGCGGTCGGCGATCGCCGGAGCGCGGCGCGCCAGGGGGATCATCACGAGCGGCATCGGCAGCATCGCCAGGGCCGCCTGCAGCGGCGACAGGCCGGCGACGAACTGCAGGTACTGCAGGACGATGAAGAAGAACCCGAAGGCGGCGAAGAACTGGACCGTCAGCGACAGCGAGCCGGTCGCGAAGCCACGCCGGGCGAACAGCCGCGGGTCGAGCAGCGGCTGCGGCGAGCGCAGCTCCCACCACACGAAGGCCGCGACCGCGGCGATGCCGCCGGCCAGCGTGCCCGCGACCAGTGCGTCGCCCCAGCCGCGCTCGGGTCCCTCGATGATCCCGAAGACGACGGCCGAGATGCCGGCCAGCGACAGCAGCGCGCCGACCGCGTCCAGGCGCGGCGGCTGCGGATCGCGCGACGTCGGGATGACCGACAGCGTCCCGACCAGCGCGAGGGCGGCCAGGCCGACGTTGAGCGCGAAGAACGAGCTCCACTCGAAAAACTCGAGCAGCACGCCCGACCCGAGCAGGCCGATCACGGCGCCGCCGCCGGCGATCCCGACCCAGACGCCGACCGCGCGGCCGCGCTCCTCCTCGGGGAACGACGTGGTGATGATCGAGAGCGTCGTCGGCATGACGAGCGCGGCGCCGACGCCCATGAGCGCGCGCAGCGCGACGAGCGTCGCCGGGTCCTCGACGAACAGCGCGGCGGTCGCGGCCGCGCCGAAGACCGCCAGCCCGGCGAGCAGCACCTCGCGGCGGCCGTAGCGGTCGCCGACGGCGCCGCCGATCAGCAGCAGCCCGGCGAACACGAGCGTGTAGGCGTCGACGATCCACTGCAGCTCGCTCTGCGAGGCGCCGGTGTCCCGCGCAAGGTCCGGAAGCGCCACGTTCAGGCCGCTGACCGCCGACACGACCATCATCAGCGCGAGCCCGACGACCGCCAGGACGAAGCGCCGGCGCCGCGCGGTGAGAGGCTCGACTTGGGGATTCATGATTACCTCCTGACAATTCCGTACGCCTAGAATTCTACACACGTAGAATTGTAAGTCGAGCGACGCCGCCTTCAACCCCGTGCACACCGACAAGCGATCAAGCCGCCGCCCCGGGCGGCGCCCCGGTGACAGCGGCACGCGCGAAGCGATCCTCCGCGCGGCGCGCCGGCAGTTCTCGGAGCTCGGCTACGACCGCACGTCGCTGCGCAGCATCGCCGCCGAGGCGGGCGTCGATCCGACCCTCGTGTCGCACTTCCACGGTTCCAAGCAGCAGCTCTTCGTGACGGTCGTCGAGCTTCCGTTCGAGCCGGCCGTCGTCCTGCCGCGGCTGCTGTCGGGCGACCGCGAGACCGTCGGCCTGCGGCTCGCCCGCTTCTTCGTGGGCGTGCTGGAGTCCGAGCAGGGTCGCCAGCGCATCACCGGGCTCGTCCGCGCCGCCGCGTCGGAGCCCGAGGCCGCGCGGATGCTGCGCGAGCTCGTCACGCGCGAGCTGTTCGGCCCGATCGCCGCGAGCCTCGGCACGCCGGACGCCCGCCTGCGGGCCTCCTACGTCGGCTCGCAGCTCGTCGGCCTCGTCATGGCGCGTTACGTCGTCGGCGTCGAGCCGCTCGCCTCGCGAACGCCCGACGAGGTCGCCCGGACGATCGCCCCGGTGCTCCAGCGCTACCTGACCGAGCCGCTCTGACGCCGGTCGGCCTACTCGTCGAACGGTCGCGCCGAGCGGCCACAGCAGCATCCCCGTGTACGCCGACGACGGCCTGAGCCGCACAACACGGAACCGCGGCCGAGCCGCGCTACCCGCAGGCGGCCTACGGGTTCCAGCGCTGCGAGGCGGACGTCGGCCCGGTGAACGTCGTGCGCCTCGACCGCCTCAATGCGCACTGCAGGAACGCGCGAGCACGACGAACGTCGCCCGAGCCCTGCCGCGCCCCGAGCGGGCCGCAGGTCGGGCCCTCGCCGAGCGGGTACCCAGGCCCGGTCCCGATAGCGTCAGGAGCTTGCACCGTCGTCTCATGGTCCCTCGCCAGCGTGGCGCGGCGCATGTGCGCGCCCGCCTCGCGCGCAGCCCAGGCGAAGCGGGCGGCGACCAAGTCGGGGGATCGACCGATGCCGCCGCGCGCCGCGGTTGACGCCGGCGTGGCCGAGGGCATAGCTTCGCGCCGACGGGTGGCGTGGACGGCGCCGCCGCAGCACGGGCGACGAGGAGGGGCACAGGTGAGCGCCGGCGAGCGCGTGGGCACGGTTGCGGCGGTGTGGCGGTTTGCGGTCAAGTCGATGCTCGGCGAGCAGCTCGCTGCGGCGGAGGTCGGCGATGGCGGCATCGTGGGCGACCGCGCGTACGCGCTCGTCGACCGTGAGACGGGCAAGGTCGTCAGCGCCAAGCACCCGAGCAAGTGGGCCGGCGTGCTCGCGTGCCGCGCGAGGTTCGTCGCGGAGCCGGTCGCCGGCGAGGACCCTCCGCCGGTGCGGATCGATCTTCCCGACGGCAGCTCGGTGACCAGCGACGCGCCGGGCGCCGACGCGGTCCTGTCGGGCTTCCTCGGCCGCGAGGTCGCGCTCGCGGCCGCCGCGCGGAACGGCTACACGATCGACCAGTACCACCCGGACGTGCCCGGCCTCGACCCCGAGGGCCGGCGCGACGAGGTCGCCGAGATCCGAGTCGGGGCCGCCTTCTTCGACGAGCGGGGGCTGCCCTCGGCCGTCTCGCCGGAGTCGTTCTTCGACCTCTTCCCGCTCAGCGTCATCACGACCTCGACGCTCGACCGCCTCGGCGAGCTGCAGGGTCAGGGCAGCGTCGACGCGCGGCGGTTTCGCATGAACGTCGTCGTCGACACGCCGCCGGGCGGGTTCGTCGAGAACGACTGGGTCGGCCGCGGACTCGAGCTCGGAGACGGCGTGCGGCTGGCGGTCGCGATGCCGGACCCGCGCTGCGTCATGCCGAGCCTCGCCCAGCCCGGGCTTCCGCGCGACACCGACGTCCTCAGAGCGCTCGCGCGCCACAACCGCCTCGACGTCGGCGGCGGCGCGCACCTTCCCTGCGCCGGCGTCTACGCGCTGGCGCAGGCCGGAGGGACGGTGCGCACGGGGGACGAGGTGCGGCTGCGATAGCGCCGAACCCGGCGCGTCGGCGAAGCCCTCCATCGGACTCGAACCGATGACCCCTTGCCGGCACGCGAGACCGGGCGCGCGCGTCGCCGGCGGGCGTCCCACATCCGAACCGCTACCGGCCGGCGAACGCCTGATCGTCTCGGTGGGCGCGGCACGTCGGCGCAGGCGGTGTGTCTGAGCGTGGTCAGGGTGCGCTGGGGCGATGCGCGCCGGACACAGAGCACGCCCGGTGCTCGCTGCTCGTTGTCGCGGTCGGTGTGATCTGTCTCGACGAAGCACGACGGACAGGCAGTGAACCGCCTGTCGCCGGGTCAGTCTCGCGCCGGCGTAGACCACGGTTTGAACTCGGTCGGCAGTGGCGAAGAGATGCTGGCCATGCGCGGCCGTCGACGACGCAATGCTCGGGCGGAGCCTTGCGATGGGTCTGCGCACATGGGGCGTCCGCTGACCTGGGTTGCAGCGGGGACGGTCCTGACGCTCGGCCTGCGCGCGCCATGGGGCGACGCGGCGCTCGGCCGCGACGAGGCGGGCCTCGCGTTGATCGCTGCCGGATGGAGCGGCGAGGGCGCGCACGCCTACGGCGAGCATTTCATCGATCGGCCGCCCCTGCTCCTCGCAGCCTTCCGCTTGGCTCACGACATGGGCGGCCCGCACGGAATTCGTGCGCTCGGCGCGCTGGCTGCCGTGTCGGTCGTGGTCACCACGACGCTGCTGGCCGTGCGGATCGCGGGACGCTCCGCAGCGCCGTGGGCGGCCGTCATCAGCGCGCTGCTGTGCTCATCGGTGCTCCTGCAGGCGGTGTTCACGCCGGGGGAGCTGGTCGCCAGCGTCCCGGCGTCGCTGTCGGTGCTGCTGCTGGTGGTGGGGCTCGACCGGTCGATCGGCGACCACCGCGCGCTCGCGGCGGCCGGCGCGCTCGCGGCCGCTGCGCTGCTGGTCAAGCAGTCGTTCGGTGGTGCCCTCCTGGCGGGCGTGGTCGCCATAGCGGTGAGCGGCGCCCTCGCCCGGCCGGGCTGGCGGCACACCGTCGCGCGCGCGGCGGCCTACGCCGCGGGCATGGCCGGCGTGATCGTCGGGCTCTGGGTGTGGCAGTGGGCGTCGGACGTGCCGCGCGGCGCGGTCGCCTATGCCCTCGTCGGATTTCGGCTCGACGCGTTTGGCGCGATCGAAGGCGGCGACGTGGGCGAGCGAGCGACACGTCTCGTCGTCCCGCTTGTCGGCAGCGGCCTCGGGGCGCTGCTCATCTGCGCGCTGGCGGGGATCGCGCAGCTCCGTGATCGGCCCGCCACCGCCGCTGCGGTCGCGGCGTGGCTGGTCGGCGCGCTCGTCGGCGTCGCGCTCGGAGGCAGCTACTGGGCGCACTACCTCATCGCGCTGGCCCCGGTGACCGCCGTCGGGGCCGCGGTGATGTTCGCCGCCCGCCCCCGCGCCGGGGCGTTCATCGTCTCGCTCGTCGTCGCGCTCGGCGTGGTCGTTTCCGCCGGCGCCGCGCTGCGGGGCGCTCCCGCTCGCCATGCGAGAGACGCGCTGACGGTCGCCCAGTACCTGCGCAGCCGGGCGCAGCCCGGCGACAGCGCCCACGTGATGTACGCGTACGCGAGCGTCCTCTACTACGCCGATCTGAGGGCGCCTTTCGCCTACCACTGGAGCCTGATGATGCAGGCGGCTCCGGGCGCCGAGCGCGAGCTGCGCCGGCTGCTCGCGTCGCCACGCCGCCCAACGTGGCTCGTCGAGCGCCACCGGCCGTGGGCGTTCGGGCTGGACCGCGACGGCGTCACGCGGCGCCTGATCGACACCCACTACCGCCCGGCGACCACGGTCTCCGGCATGACGATCCTCATCTCTCGCCGTGCCGGGGCGCGGGTCCGCGCTGCCGTCGGCGGCCCCGGCGGTCGCCGCGGATGAACGCGAACGCGCCGCTGAGCGTCCGCAGCGGGCTGGGGCAGCGTGAGCGCCGGGGTGTCGGCACCGAACGGAGGGATGTCGTCGCGCGTGGACTCCGGCGGCACGGCGGATCGCCGGCGAGCGCTCGTGTGCACGTCGAGGCGCTTCAGCAGGTCGAGCACGACCGGCGTGGTCACCTTGCCGTGCCCGCCGGAATGCACGGCGAGGTTGACCGTCTGCGGGCCTCGTCCTCGGAGTTCACCGTCACGACGAGCGTGTGGGCGGCGCGGCTTGCGGTTCGTGACGTCGTGCTCGACGCGCAGCCGGCCGCCGGCGCGCAGCACGCGCACCTCCGGCGCCTTCGGCCCGTCACCGCCCTCGGACTTCGCGCGTTCGAGCATCGCAGCCGAACGGCAACCGGCGGCGGGGCGGCTGCTAGATCGCCCCGAGACCGAGTTGGGCCATCAGCGCGGCGGTATCGAAGTAGGCGCGCTCGGCCGCGATCAGGCCGTCGTCTCCGATTTCGCACCACCAGACCGCCGGTAGCTCAACGGTCTGACCGGTGGCGGGAACCGGCTGTTGGTCTCCGATGTCGAGGGCGCCGGTGTTCGTCGCGCGCAGGACGACCTCCAACGCGCAGCTGTCCTGGCCGCTGAGCAGCGAGCGTAGCTCGACACGGACATCGCTGAACGAGTCGAACAGCGCTTGCTCGCTGGCGCGGATCTGGTCGCGCCCGCGAATCGGATCCGGGGCGAGGGGGTGGTGAGCGATCGCGTCTTCGGCGAACAGCGCGGCGTACGCGTCGGCGTCGCGCTGCTCGATCGCCGCGATGTATCGCCGGACGAGGGCCTCGTGTGGCCCGTACATCTTCCCGCCGACGCGGCCGCCGGCCGCGAGCTGTTGGCTTGCGTTCGTCATGTCGGTTGCTCCGTGCGTTGAGACTCCCAAAGGGAGCTAACATATGGTCCCAAGGAGAGCTATGTCAAGCGAGCTGACGCCCCTGGCGTACGTGGTGCTGTCGCTGGTCGGGCGACAGGGCGCTGGCGCCCACGACCTCGTCCAGATGGCCGCCAGTGGCCAGGAGCTGTACTACGCCGGCGCCGCGAGCAAGGTCTACGAGCGCGCCGCGCGGTTGGCGCAGCAGGGCTACCTCAACGCCGAGAAGCGCCCCGGCAAGACGCGCGAGCGCACCTACTACACGCTCAGCGACACCGGCCTCGCGGCGCTGCAGGCGTGGCTTGAACAACCGTCGCGCTTTCCGCGCATCCAAAGCGAGGCCGTCACCCGCGTGTTCGCCAGCGACCTCGCCGTCGACGAGGGCGCCGTCGTACGCAGCCTGCAGGCGCTCGAGTCCGAGATCGAGCGGCTGCATCGCGTGCTCGACGACGACGAGCGCCGCGCGATGCAATTCCCGCACCGTGCACGCCAACTGCGACTCGTGCGCTCACTCGGCCGCCGGCTGCTCGACGCGCACACAGACTGGCTCGCCGAGGTCGAAGACATCCTGGGACCCGCCAAACCGAACCGTCAGCGCCGACACGGCGACGCGGACGACGCCTCAGACGCGCGCTCCACCTGATCGCAGGCGGTCCATTCACACAGGACACGCCCCAGTGCAGCAGCGCCTCGCTCTGGCGCACCGCTTACATCGCCAGGCCGCGCTACTGCTTTTGTCGCCGCGCCCTGCTTTGCGAGCGCGGCCGGCGCGAAGACCCGCCATGCTCGGGCCACGCAGATATCATGCGCCAGCGAGAAGTATCCGTGAGGAGGGAGAGTGATGGCCTACTCATACACCTGCGCGGAGTACCCGGACATGGAGCAGTGCCCCGGGTCGTTCACGAGCGACACGCAAGAGGAGCTCTGGAGACACGTCGAGCTCCACGCCGTCGTCGCCCACCAGGAGGATCCAGCGGCGTGGTCAAAAGAGGAGCGGCGCCAGATTCGTGAGCTGATTCGTACGAGCTGACCCGTCGGCATGCGCCTTCTGTGGCGAGGCCAGGCGTCTCAGCAGCATCCGCGTCACGCCCGCTGCGGACGAGACGCGGCAGGCCGTGGCCCGCAGATCGGGAGTCTTGCCGTTGTCGCGGGCTGCTCGGCAGGTGGCGTCAGCGGTGCTCGGCAAGATCGACATGAGCGGCGCAACGCGTCGATCACGCTCGCCGTTGGCGGGCATTCACTGCCTCTGGTCGTCCGCGCAGACGGCAGCGTCGAGAGCACACCCGCGCGGGGACCGATCGTTGGCGCCGTCCACGAGCCGGTGTTTCAGGGGTGTGAGCGGCGGCCGCGACGATCGTCGTATCGTGGATGCTGTGACCGTGCTCGAACAGGGTCGCGCGTCCTATGCGAGGCGGCAGTGGGTTGATGCCTGTCGAGCGCTGAGGAGCGCGGACGACGAGCAACCGCTGGATGCCGCCGATCTCGAGCTGCTCGCGACGTCGGCGTACATGCTCGGCCGCCAGGAAGAGTACTTCAGCGCCCTCGAGCGCAGCCATCATGCCCACCTCGACGCCGGCGAGGTCGACCGCGCCGTGCGCTGTGCCTTCTGGGTGGGCGTCAATCTCGCGCGCGAGGGGGAGATGGGCCGGGCGAGCGGATGGCTCGGCCGCGCACAGCGCCTGCTCGATAAGCAGCGGCGCGATTGCGTCGAGCACGGCTATCTCCTGCTGCCGGCGATGTTCCAGCAGCAGGCCGCCGGTGATTGGGAGGCAGCGGCCGCCACCGCAGCACGCGCCGCCGAGATCGGCGAGCGGTTCGGCGATCGTGATCTGTTCGCCCTCGCCGCTCACGAGCACGGCCACATCCTGATCCGCGGTGAACAGGTCCACGAAGGTCTGCGCCTGCTCGACGAGGCGATGGTGGCGGCCACCGCCGCGGAGCTGTCGCCGATCGTCACCGGCATCGTGTACTGCGGCGCGATCCTGGCGTGCCAGGAGGCCTACGAGCCGCGTCGCGCGCAGGAGTGGACCGTCGCTCTCACGACGTGGTGCGACGAGCAGCCCGAGATCGTCGCGTTCACCGGTCGCTGCCGGCTGCACCGCGCGGAGATCATGCAGCTCGGCGGCGCCTGGGACGAGGCGCTGGACGAGGCGCGGCGAGCCGTCGAGCGCAGCGCACGCGCCCACAACCCCGGGGCGGCCGGGGAGGCGTGCTACCGGCGGGGCGAGATCCATCGCCTGCGGGGTCAGCTCGCCGCCGCGGAGGAGTCCTACGGCGAGGCGAGCCGCTGGGGCCGCGAGCCGCAGCCGGGCCTCGCGCTGCTGCGGCTCGCGCAGGGGGACCGTAACGCCGCGATCACCGCGATCCGCCGCGTCGCCGCCGAGACGAGCGATCCCCTGGCCCGTGCCGCGATGCTGCCCGCCTACGCGGAGATCATGCTCGCCGCCGGTGACGTCGAGGAGGCGCGCATGGCCTGCGTCGAGCTCGAGGAGATCGCCGAGGGGCGGGGGAGCACGATGCTCGACGCGCTGGCCGCGGACGTCCGCGGGGGTCTCGAGCTGGCCAAGGGCGACCCCCCGGCCGCGCTGGTCGCGCTGCGGCGCGCGCGGCACGCATGGGAGGAGCTCGAGGCACCGTACGAAGCGGCGCGCACGCGGGTGCTCGTCGGCTTCGCCTGCCGGACGCTGGGCGACGCGGACGCGGCCGCGCTCGAGCTCGAAGCGGCACGCCGCACCTTCGAGCGGTTCGGGGCGGCGCCGGACGTGGCCCGGATCGATTCGCTCACCGGCCGCTTTCGGCCGCAGAATGCGCACGGGCTGACGCCGCGCGAGCTGGAGGTGCTGCGGCTCGTCGCCGCCGGCAAGAGCAACCGCGGGATCGCCGCCGGACTGGTGATCAGCGAGCACACCGTGGCGCGCCATCTGCAGAACATCTTCGCCAAGCTCGGCGTCTCCTCGCGCACGGCGGCGAGCGCCTACGCCTTCGAGCACGGCCTCGTCTGACCGAATCTGGTCAGAAATGACCACGGGCGACGCCGCGGTCGGGTTGGTTGATCCAGGCGATGTGCCACGCGCGGTGGCTGCCTAGCGTCCTGGCTGAACCCCACAGGATCCGAAGGAGATGAGCCGGATGCCCACAATCGACGAGTTGCGGACCATGAGCTACGAGATCTCGCAGGCGGTCGCCCCGACATGGGAGAGCCGGCGTGGCGAGATCGAGGACGTGGCGGGGCCGGTACGTGAGTGGATGGTCCGCGCGCTGTCGCCACGGACCGGGGACACGGTGCTGGAGCTCGCCGCCGGCGTCGGCGACACCGGCTTCGAGGTGGCCCGGCTCATCGGGTCGGAGGGCCGGCTGATCTCGAGCGACGTCGCTCCCGCGATGCTCGATGCCGCGCGCCGTCGCGGACGCGCGCTCGGCCTCGAGAACGTCGACTACCGCGTTCTGGACGCCGAGCGGCTCGATCTGGACACGGACTCGGTGGACGGCGTGCTCTGCCGCTACGGCTACATGCTGATGGCCGACCCGGTGGCCGCGCTGTCCGAGACGCGGCGGGTGCTGCGCACCGGCGGACGGCTGGCGCTGGCGGTCTGGGGCCCGCCGGAGCGCAACCCGTTCTTCTCGATCGTCGCCGCGAGCCTGGCCCAACGCGGGCACATCCCGCCGCCTGACCCGGAAGGCCCGGGGATCTTCAGCATGGCGAGCGGGGAGCGCACGAAGCGGCTGCTTCACGAAGCCGGCTTCCGCGAGGTCCGGATCGATGAGGTCCCGGCAGGCTTCACCTTCGGCGACGTCGAGCAGTACCTCGCCTTCGTCGCGGATACGGCTGGGCCGCTCGCGGTCGCGCTGCGCGGCCTGCCCGACGACGAGCGCCGGCGGATCGAGGCCGCGGTGGAGACGGCGGTGGCGCGCTTCGCCGTCGACGGCGGCTACGAGCTGCCGGGCGTCAGCATCGCCGCCGTTGCCGTCTGAGCAGCGGGACAGAGATGGATGAATGGAGAAGGGAGCCGACATGGCAGCGACACAGCGAAGCGTGGACGTGGCAACCCCGAACGAGCAGTCCGTCCGTCGCCGGGACGGTGGCGGCAGTCGGGCGCAACTGCTGGAGGGGATCCCGGTCGCCGAGCGGCGGCTCGAGCTGGCCGGGGTGTCGACGGCGCTTCTGGTCGGCGGCGACGGGCCGCCGATCGTCCTCCTGCACGGCCCCGGCGAGTCCGCGGTGAACTGGAGATGGGTCATGCCGGCGCTGGTCGAGACGCATCGCGTGATCGCCCCGGATCTGCCCGCTCACGGCTCCACCGCGGTGCCCGACGGCGAGCTGGATGCAGAGGGCCTCCTCGCCTGGCTCGCCGACCTGATCGACCGCACCTGCGACTCGCCGCCCGCGCTCGTCGGACACGTGCTCGGCGGGGCGATCGCTGCCCGCGCCGCGATCGAGAACGGCGAGCGGCTCGACCGCCTCGTGCTCGTCGACACCCTCGGCCTGGCGCGCTTCCACCCCTCGCCGCGGTTCGCGCTCGGCCTGCTCGGCTTCGCGGCGCGGCCCAACGAGCGCAGCTATGACCGGTTCATGCGGCAATGCGCCTTCGACCTGGACGGTCTGCGCGAACGCATGGGCGACGGCTGGGAGCCGTTCGCGGCCTACAAGCTCGAGCTCGCGCGCGCACCGAGCGCGAAGGCGGCCGGCAAGCTGCTGCGAACCGTCGGCCTCCCGGTGATCCCGCCGCAGCAGCTGGCGCGGGTCGCCGTGCCGACCAGCCTGATCTGGGGGCGGCACGACCGCGCGAACCGGCTGGCGATCGCCGAGCAGACAAGCAGCCGCTACGGCTGGCCGCTGCACGTGATCGAAGACGCCGCCGACGACCCCGCGCGCGACCAGCCCGAGGCGTTCCTGCGCGCCCTGCGCGTGGCGCTCGACGCAAACGTGACGGCGACGCACCGATGAACTACGAGCTCGCCTACAAGATCGGGTTTCACCCCTGGGAGGACGCCGCCACCGACCCACCGTTCGCAACGAAGTTCGCCGAGATCCTCGATCGCGAGGAGGACGGGCGCCTGCCGCCCCATGGCACGCCGCTCGACCTCGGGACCGACAGCGCCATCTGGGGCATCGAGCTTGCGAAGCGAGGCTGGCAGGTCACGGGCGTGGACATCGTCGAGAAGGCTCTGCGGCGGGCGCGCGAGCGGATCGACCAAGCCGGCGCGTCGAGATGCGGCTCGTCCAGGCAGACGTCACCGCGTTACGGGACGCCGGCGTCGGCACGGGCTTCCGGCTGCTTCTCGACACCGGAACCTTCCACGGCCTGAGCAGCGCCCAGCGCGGGACAAAAGCGTCAGCGTGCGGCGGTCGTGCGCTCGCTTGCGCGGGCGATGCGAGCACGCGCCTGTGGCACGACTCCCCGACGAGGGCCAGCAGCCTGCCCACCGGCGGTCGGCTTTCGCTCCACTCCGGCGAACGCAGAGTTCAGCTCAGGGCCTCACGCGTCGTTGCTGTTGAGCGGCTGGGAGATCAACGCGGGGCCGCCTTGGGAGCACGCGGCCCCGCATACACTCGCGCTGTGCGCGGGGTGAACGTCTCCGAGGTTCGGCTGGCGGAGCTGATCGCTGCCCTCTCGCTTGCGACTGACCTCGGGCTCGGCCAGCCGATGGAGCACGTGCTGCGCTCGTGCCGGATATCGCTGCGCGTTGCGGACGACCTCGGGCTTGACGAGGACGAGCGCGCCGTCACCTATTACGTCGGACTGCTTGCCTGGGTCTGCTGCCACGCGGACGCCTACGAGCAGGCGGCTTGGTTCGGCGACGACATCGCCTTGCGTGCCAGGACGTATGAGGTCGATATGGCCGGGCTGCCGCTGATCACCTTCCTCCTGCGCCACGTCGGCGCTGGAAGCCCACCCTTGCGCCGGCTGCGCACGGCGGGGGCACTGGTCGCGAGCGGGTGGAGAGAAATCCAGCAGTGGGACATGACCCACTGCACGCTGGCCGGCGTATTCGCGCAGCGGCTCGGCCTGGGCGAGGACGTTCGCGCCCCCCTCCTTCAGGTCTTCGAGCGCTGGGACGGTAAAGGAGTCCCGGAGGGCCTGCAAGGTGTTCAAATCGCCCTACCGGTGCGCCTCGTACAACTCGCGGAGATGGTCGAGGTCTTCCATCGGAGAGGCGGAGTGGCGGCGGCGGTGGACGTGGCGCGGGACCGCCGCGGCACGCAGTTCGACCCCGACCTCGTGGACTGCTTCTGTCGCAGCGCCACGGACCTGCTCGACGGCCTCGACGACGGATCGAGCTGGCACGCGGTGATCGAAGCCGAGCCCGGTCTGCGCCCGCCGCTTCGGGACCCGGAGCTCGACGCCGCGCTCGAGGCGATGGCGGACTTCACCGACCTGAAGTCGCCGTACACGGCCGGTCACTCGCGCGGGGTGGCGGCGCTCGCGGCCGAGGCTGCGAGGCGCTATGGCCTGCCGGAGCTCGAGGTGACCGAGCTCCGTCGCGCGGGCCTGGTGCACGATCTCGGGCGCTTGGGCGTCTCGAACGCGATCTGGGACAAGGCCGAGCCGCTTACCCCAGCCGAGCTGGAACGGGTGCGGCTCCATCCCTATCTCACCGAGCGGATCCTCGCTGCCTCGCCGGGACTCGCCTCGATCACGGCGACGGCGGCCATGCACCACGAGCGCCTCGACGGCTCCGGTTACCACCGCGGACTGGCCGCGAGCGCCCTCACGCCTCCTGCGCATATCTTGGCCGCTGCGGACGCCTATCACGCCATGAGCGAGCCGCGAGCGCATCGTCCGGCGCGCTCCTCCGACGAAGCCGCCGCGGAGCTGCGCGCGGAAGTGAGGGCGGGTCGGCTCGACGGCGAGGCGGTGAACGCGGTGCTCCGCGCCGCCGGACACCGCGTCCGCGGGCGGCGCGAGTGGCCCGCCGGCCTTACCGCCAGGGAGGCCGAGGTGCTGGCGCTGCTCGCGCGCGGGCACTCCAACAAGGACATCGCCCGGCAGCTCTACCTCACCCCGAAGACGGTCGCCAACCACGTCGAGCATGTCTACAAGAAGATCGACGTCCGAAGCCGCGCCGGGGCGACCCTCTTCGCCATCCAGCACGGGCTCGTGGGCGGCTTCGAGCCCGCCGAGCGGTAGGCCGAGGGCCTCCGAAGTGCCGAAAGATGAGGCGAACGCCTCATGACGGCGAGCTTGGCGCGGCGTACGGTCTCGGCACCAAAGGGATCTGGAGATACCGCAGATGACCGAGGCACGAGAGGTGGATGTCGCCATCGTCGGCGCTGGGCTCGCCGGCCTCGCCGCGGCACGACGTGTCGCCGGCGCGGGTCGCTCGGTGGTCGTCCTCGAGGCGGCGGACCGCGTGGGCGGCCGCACGCTCAACCGGGAGATCGGCGACGGCAAGGTGGTCGAGATGGGCGGCCAGTGGGTGGGGCCGACGCAAGACCGGATCTACGCGCTGGCCGCCGGGCTCGGCGTGGAGACGTTCCCCACCCACAACGACGGCGACGAGCTGGCGATCGTGGAGGGCAAGCGGTACCGCTACTCCGGAGAGCTGCCGAGGATGAGCCCGCTCGCGGTCGCCGACTTCGCACAGGCCGTGGCCCGGATCGACAGGCTCGCCAAGCGGGTGCCCGTGGAGCGTCCCTGGGAGTCGCCGCGGGCCTCCGAGCTCGACGCGGCGACGCTCGACTCCTGGCTGCGGCGAGCGGTGAGGACGCGCCGGGCGCGGGCGATCCTGCGCACCTACCTGGGCGGCCTGCTGTCCGAGGAGACGGTGAGCCACTCGCTCCTGCACGCGCTTTTCTACGTGCGCTCGGCGAGGGACTTCGAGACCATCGCCTCGATCGAGGGAGGCGCGCAGCAGGACCGCTTCGTGGGCGGCTCGCAGCTCATCTCGATCCGGCTCGCCGAGTCGCTCGGCGGGATGATCGAGCTGAACACCCCAGTGCGCCGGATCGCCGATGAGGGGTCCGCCCTGTGCGTGACGAGCGACCGGGTAGCCGTGCGCGCCGAGCGTGCAATCGTCGCCGTTCCGCCCGCGCTCGCCGCGCGGATCGCGTATGAGCCGAGCCTACCCCCGGCACGCGAGCAGCTTCTCCAGCGCCTCCCACATGGGACGATCATCAAGGTCAACGCGATCTACGACGAGCCCTTCTGGCGCGCGGAGGGGCTGAAGGGCTTCGCCTTCGCCACGGACGGCCCGGTGCTGGCGGCGTTCGACAACTCGCCGCCCAGCGGCTCCCCTGGGGCGCTCTGCGGGTTCATCAAGGGAGACCATTCTCGTCGTCTCGCCCGCTTGGAGCCCGCGCGCCGCCGTGACGAGGTGCTCGCCGGGCTTGGGCGCTTCTTCGGCGCCCGAGCCCGCGCGCCCGAGGCCTACCACGAGCTCAACTGGGCGGCTGAGCGGTGGACGCGGGGCTGCTTCGCGGCCCACTTCCCGCCGGGGGTGTGGACGCGCTACGGCCCCACGCTGCGGGAGCCGTGCGGGCGCATCCACTGGGCTGGCACCGAGACGGCGGCGGTGTGGAACGGCTACATGGACGGCGCGGTGCGCTCCGGAGAGCGTGCCGCCGGCGAGGCTCTGGAGGCGCTGGAGGCACCGACCATGACGAGGAGGACGGAGAGATGGACGCAGCGGGCAACGGCAAGGTAGTGATCAACCTCTCGACCGGGCTCGAGGATCCCGAGCGCGCGACTGTGGCCTTCCTCGTGGGAGGCGCCGCGGTGGAGCAGGGCAAGCAGGTAGTGATGTTCCTGACCAAGGAGGCCGTCCGGCTCGCGCTGCCCGGAGTCGCCGAGGCAGTTGCGTGCGATGGCTGTCCGCCGCTCTCGCGGCTGTTCCAGCAGTACGCGGAAGGCGGTGCGGAGTTGCTGGTGTGTCCGATCTGCTTCAGCGCCCGCAAGCTCGACGACGGTCAGCTCAGCGCCAACGCGCGGCTGGCCGGCGCCACGCCGTTGTGGGAATGGATCGGCGAGGGCGCGACCGTGTTCAGCTACTGATCGCGTCGGCAGGCCCTGGACCAGGAAGGGTGGGAGCGATGAGCGACTCCAGGACAAGCGCCGCGACCGCGAGCGCGGCTCGGGTCGCACGCGGCCAGGTCACGTGAACGACGTGGACGTCCAGGCATGGAGCGCTTCGCGTTGATCGGGGTCCCCATCGAGCAGCTCTCGGTCGAGGTCGGCGGCCACTTCAGCGTCTGCGCCTACCTCGGTCTCGATGACGTGCCGGGCTCGGGCTACGAGCGCATCTCCTGCCGAGTGCGCCTGCGGGCCCCGGGTGCCACGCCGCAGCTGCTTGCGCATCTGAGGGAGCGCTGCCGGCGCTCATCGCCGGTGGGAGACTCGCTCGCGAGGTAGATTCCCCTGACCTGGAGATGGAGGCGTCTTGAGCGCTCGAGGCACCGAGGTGAGGCTCGCCGGAACGACCGTGGATGATTTGGCCTCACGCTTCAGCGGCGAGGTGATCCGGCGCGGCGACGGGCCTACGAGGCGGCGCGGGCGGTCTGCAACGGCATGATCGACCGGCGTCCGGCGCTGGTGGCCCGCTGCGCCGGGGCGGAGGACGTGGCCATGTCCGTGAGGTGCGCCCGTGAGAACGATCTGCTTGTCGCGGTGCGCGGCGGCGGCCACGGTGTCGCCGGCCACGCGCTCTGCGACGACGGACTGGTGATCGACCTCTCGCAGATGAGGCGCGTCGAGGTGGATCCCGACCGGCGGACCGTTCGGGCCGAGGGCGGCTGCACGCTCGCCGACGTGGACCGCGAGACTCAGCGGTTCGGGCTCGCGACGCCGCTCGGGTGGTGAGCGAGACCGGGATCGCCGGGCTCACGCTCTCCGGGGGGATGGGATGGCTTCGCCGCAAGCACGGTCTCAGCTGCGACAACCTCGTCTCGGGCCAGGTCGTGACTGCCGAGGGAAGCCTGCTCACCGCCGGCGAGTCGGAGAACCCCGAACTCTTCTGGGCGCTCCGCGGCGGCGGGGGCAACTTCGGCGTCGTGACCTCCTTCCAATACCGGCTGCACCCCGTCGGGCCGGAGGTGTTCCTCTGCTTCGTCCTCTATCCGGCGAGCGAGGCCAAGGACGTGCTTCGCGCCTGCGATCGCTACCTGGCCGAGGCGCCGGAGGACTTCGCCCCGCTGGGCGTGCTGGGACGGGTGCCCGAGTTGGACGAGATCCCGGCGCAGCACCACGGCGAGCCCTATGTGGCGCAGCAGCTCAGCCTCGGCGACCTCGGGCTCTGACGCGACGCCGACGGCCATACGGCCCGGATGCGGCACAAATGCGGCCCACGAGCCCAAACCGATCGTTGTACCGCCGCTCGGAGCGCGCTCTCAGATGAGGAAAGGCCCCGCAAACGGCGGGGCTTGACGAACAAGCCCTCCATCGGACTCGAACCGATGACCCCTTCCTTACCATGGAAGTGCTCTACCAACTGAGCTAGGAGGGCGGGAGGCCTCCACTGTACAGCCTGAATCCGGCACTCGAGGACGTCCGCTTCTGCCCGCGCTGCGCCGCCGAGGCGCAGGTCGCGTTCCCGCGCTCGCTGCGCTGCGACAGCTGTGGCTATCGCGCCTGGTTCAGCCCCGAGCCGGTCGCCGCGGCGATCCCGCGCGACGAGCGGGGGCGCATCTGGCTGCTGCGCCGGACGCTGCACGAGGGCGCCGGGCGGTGGACGTTTCCGGGCGGCTACGTCGACCTCGGCGAGTCGGTCGAGGAGGCCGCGCGGCGCGAGGCGCGCGAGGAGCTCGAGATCGAGATCGAGCTCGACGGGCTCGTCGGCGTCTACTCGCGGGCGCAGGAGAGCACGGTGCTCGTCGTCTTCGCCGCTCGCGCGCTCGGCGTCCCGCGAGTGACGAAGGAGGCCTCCGAGGTGCGGGCGTTCTCACCCGCCGAGCTGCCGTGGGAGGAGCTGGCGTTCTGGTCGACCGAGCAGGCGCTGCGCGACCTGCTCGCGTGAGGTGGCGCCGGCAGGGCGCGCCAGTGGCGGGGGCAGGATTCGAACCTGCGAAGGCTGAGCCAACGGATTTACAGTCCGTCCCCTTTGACCGCTCGGGAACCCCGCCAGGACGGGCCAGTCTAACGCCCGGCGCAGCCTTCGCCGCCGCCGCGCACCGCAGCGACGCGCTGCCTCAGGACGCGTCGCGGAGCTTCTGGGCCTCGGGCAGCGACTCGAGCTTCTTCAGCGTATGGTTCTCGATCTGGCGGATGCGCTCGCGCGTGACGTTGAACGCGCGCCCGACCTCCTCGAGCGTCCGCGGCCGCGCGCCGGTGAGGCCGAAGCGCATCTCGATGACCTCGCGCTCGCGCTGGGGCAGCGCCGCGAGGACGCGGCGCACGTTCTCCTTGCGCAGCGTCTCCGACGCCAGCTCGAACGGCGACTCGGCGGCCTCGTCCTCGACGAAGTCGCCGAGCTCGGACTCGTCCTCCTCGCCGACGGGCCGCTCCAGCGAGATCGGCTGCTGGGACATGCGCAGGATGTCGCGGACCTCGCGCGGGGTGCACTCCAGGTGAGCGGCGATCTCCTCGGGCGTCGGCTCGCGCCCGAGCGACTGGACGAGCTGGCGCTCGACCTGCACGACCTTGTTGAGCTTCTCGACCATGTGCACCGGGATGCGGATCGTTCGCCCCTTGTCGGCGATCGCGCGCGTGACGGCCTGGCGGATCCACCACGTGGCGTAGGTCGAGAACTTGAAGCCGCGGCGGTAGTCGAACTTCTCGACCGCGCGGATGAGTCCGAGCGACCCCTCCTGGATGAGGTCGAGGAACGTCAGGCCGCGACCGAGGTAGCCCTTCGCGATCGACACGACCAGCCGCAGGTTGGCCTCGACCATGTGCTGCTTGGCGGCCATGTCGCCGCGCTCGATGCGTTTGGCGAGCGCGATCTCCTGCTCGGCCGTCAGCAGCGGCACGCGGCCGATCGAGCGCAGGTACAGCCGCAGCGAGTCGAGGCTCGGCTCGATCGTGAGGTCGAGCTCGGGCTTCCTCGGCGCGTCGCCGCCCCCGCCGCTGGCGCGCGCCTTGCGCGCCTCGGCGGCAGCCTCGACGCGGGCTGCCTCCGACGTGACGTTGCGCCCGTCGGCGCCGACGACGTCGATTCCCTGCTCCGACAGGTACGCGTGCAGCTCGCGCACCTGCTCCTTGGTGACCTCGACCTCCTCGAGGGCGGCGGAGATGTCCTCGAACGTCAGAAAGCCACGTTCCTGGCCTTCCGTGATGAGGGCGCGGAGCTCCTCTAGCTCGTGGATGGGGGCGTCGTCCGCCAGCAGAACGCGATTCTCGATCTTACGGCCCTCCCTGGACAGCCACCCCGGCCCCTGCGGCACACCGGCGACCCGATCGGGGCGACGGCGGGCAGCTAAGTGATTGATAGCACAAGCCCCCTCGTTCCGTCAGCTGGAAAAAAGTCGCCGGCGGTAGGCTCAGCGCTATGTCGCAGAGCGTCAGCCTCTTCGCGCGGGACGTCCAGGGCGAGCCCCCGACCGTGCGGATCAACCTCTCGCGCGTCGGCGTCACCGGCGTCGAGAAGATCCTGCGCGTGACCCACGACGGCGACGAGCAGCTCTTCTCTGCGCGGCTGGAGTGCTTCGTCGATCTCGGCCCGCAGCAGAAGGGCGCGCACATGTCGCGCTTCGAGGAGGTCGTCAACGAGGTCCTCGGCGAGGTCGTCCTGGGCGAGGCGACGTTCAAGGCCGAGGCGCTCGCGCAGCGCGTCGCCGAGCTCGTGCGCGAGCGTCAGGGCGCCGCGCGGGCGGAGGTCACGGTGGCGGCGCGCTACCCGGAGCACAAGGCCGCGCCCGTGTCGGGGATCCCGACGCAGGAGATCTACACGCTCTACGGCTCGGCGATGGCATCCCCGCGCGGCACGCGCCGGCTCGTCGGCGTGGCCGCCCAGGGCATGACCGCGTGCCCGTGCGCGCAGCAGCTCGTCGCCGGCGCGGCACGCGAGCGGCTGCTCGACGACGGCTTCAGCGAGGACGAGGTGCAGCGCATCCTCGAGCACGTGCCGATGGCGACGCACAACCAGCGCGGCCTGGGCACGCTGCACATCGGCGTCCCGGAGGACGTCGGCACCGAGATCGAGGCGCGGACGCTGCTGGACATCGTCGAGCGCTCGATGTCGTCGGAGATCTACGAGCTCATGAAGCGCAGCGACGAGGCGGCGGTCGTCGAGAAGGCCCACCGGCGCCCGCGCTTCGTCGAGGACTGCGTGCGCGAGATGCTGGCCGGCGTCGTCGAGCGGCTGCCCGACCTCGGCGACGACCACTTCGTCAGCGCGCGCCAGGAGAACCTCGAGACGATCCACCAGCACGACGTCGTGGCGGAGCGCTTCGGGCTGCTCGGCGAGCTGCGAGCGGAGCTGGCGACCGGCGCGCACCCCGCGCAGCAGCTGTCGATGCGCGCCTGGCTCGACGCGGCGGGCTAGGCAGTCTCGGCGCGCTGCGCCTCAGCCTCGCGCAGCACCCGCCGCAGCCCGAAGAAGTAGTCGACGCCGCTTGCGATCGTGATCGCGACGGCCGCCAGCACGAGGCCGTCGACCCACATCGGCGACGGCTCGCCGGCGACGATGAGGAAGAAGATCGCCGCGACCTGCACGATCGTCTTGGCCTTGCCCCACCAGTTGGAGGCGATGACGACGCCCTGCTGGGTCGCGTGCATGCGCGTCACCGTGACGGCAACCTCGCGCGCGATGATGACCATCGCCACCCAGGCGGCGAGCCGGTCCAGCGAGACGAGCGCCACGAGCGCCGCGATGATCAGCAGCTTGTCGGCGATCGGGTCCATGAGCTTGCCGAAGTTCGTGATGTCGTTGCGCGTGCGCGCGAGGTAGCCGTCCATCGCGTCGGTCAGCGATGCGAGCGCGAAGACGCAGGCCGCCAGCAGGTCGCCGTTGGCGGTTTCGTCGAGCAGCGCCACGACGAGCACCGGCACGAGCAGGATCCGCAGGACCGTCAGGACGTTCGGCAGGTTCACCGCGACCACGCGCGGCACCCTACGCGTCTACGCCTTCAGCCGCCGCCCCGAGCGGAACATCGCCGCGCACCACAGCACGCAGCCCAGCGCAAGCAGCGCCGTGACGCCGAGCGCGAGCTCGACCGGCACGTCGCTCGTCCCCAGGAAGCCGTAGCGGACGGCGTTGATGAGGAAGAAGATCGGGTTGACGTGCGTGAGCTCGTGCCACGGCGACGGCAGCAGATCGACCGAGTAGAAGACGCCGCCGAGGAAGCTCAGCGGCAGGATCACGAGGTTGTTGACGAACCCGTGCTGGTCCCACGTCTCCGCATAGACGCCGACGATCACGCCGAGGGCCGAGAACAGCACGAGCACGAGCACGACGGCGACCGCCAGCACGAGCGGCGCCCGGATCGGGACGCCCGTCACGGGCAGCGCGAGCAGCAGCAGGCCGATGCCGATCGCGACCGCGCGGACGATGCCGCCGAACGACAGCCCGAGCATGACCTCCCACGAGCGCATCGGCGCGGACAGCACGTCGTTGATGTAGCGGTCCGAGCGGGCCTGGAAGACCGACGAGGAGTTGTTCGCGTAGGCCGCCTGCGCCATCGCCATCGTGATCAGTCCCGGCACGATGAAGACGTCGTAGTCGACGCCGCCGATGCCGCGGATCCGGCCGCCGAGCGACAGCCCGAAGACGACGATGAAGAGGAACGAGGCGAGGATCGGCGCGGCGATCGTCTGCGACCAGAGCTTCAGGACGCGGTCGATCTCGCGAGCCGACAGCGCGATCAACCCGCGATGGCGATCGATGAGTGCGGTCATCGCCTCGAGCGTAGAGGGCGGCTGAAGCGGACCGTCCCGAGGATCTGGCGCGCCTCGCGCAGCCCCTGCGCCGACGGCCGCGCGCCCGTCAGGATCGTCACCGCATACGTGCGGTAGGGCGTGCTGCTGACGAGCACGAGCGCGCGGACGGCGCCGCTGCGGTCGCGGCCCCTGAGCTCGAAGCTGGCCGCCGAGCGGTTGCCGATCGTGCCCGGGCTCTCGCGCACGACCTCGGCAGGAGCGAATCGCTTGCGCAGCGCGCGCTGCGCCTCGTCCTTGACGCGCTCGCGCGCCGGCCGCGCGAGCGGCGAGGAGAAGATCACGAGCGTCGACTGGTCGCGGCTGCTCAGCGTGATGACCTGCCCCTGCACCGATCTGTCCCAGCTGCGCGGGTACGCAAAGCCGAGCCCGAGCGGCGGCACGGAGACGATCCGGAACGGCAGCCGCTCGGGCAGCGGCGGAGCCTTCGCCCTGCCGCTGGGCCACAGCACGATCGCGGCCACCACGATGCCCGCCAGCAGCAACACGGCGCCGCCGAGGCGGCGCCGTGTCAGCGCTGCGGTCATGGGGTCCGGCACCTACCGGACGGTACGCAGATCCTCCCTGCGGCGCAGCAGCAGGCCGCCCGCGAGCGCAAGCAGGCCGGCCAGCGCGAGGCCGATGACGTCGGTGCCGCTGAACGGCAGCGCGCCCGCGCCGAGGTTGCGCGCACCGCCGTCGGCCTCCGAGTCGTCGTTCGGGTCATACGAGTCGGGGTTGTTGGGGTTGCCGTCGGTGTGGCAGCCCGGGTCGGACGCGTCGATGACGCCGTCGCCGTCGTTGTCGACGCCGTCGGAGCACTCGGGCGCGCCGCCGCCGCCACCGCCGCCGCCGCGGCGACGGCCGTCGTCGCGGGCGCCGCGGTTTCCGGCATCGTCGCCGGCCGGCCGGCGCGGCGCCGCGTTGCGCTCGTCGTCGTCGGTCGGATCGAACGACGCCGGGTTGTTCGGGTTGCCGTCGGTGTGGCAGCCGGGGTCGGCGGCGTCGATGAGGCCGTCGTTGTCGTTGTCGACGCCGTCGGTGCACTGCGTGCCCCGCTCGGGCGGCGCGACGCTGAACGACTCGGAGGCCGCCGTCGTCTCCTTCAGCAGGGCGTTCGTGCCGACCTGCAGCGCGAAGACCGAGAGCGCCTCACGCACGGCTGCCGCGCCCGCGATCTCGTCGGCGTTGCAGATGATCGGCAGCAGACCCGGGATGCCGGCGGTCGTGTCCGGCGTGCCGTTGGCGCAGCCGGGCGCCGGGATCGCGATGCCGGTGCCGCCGAGGTTGATGACCTGGGAGGCGTTGGCGACCTGCGGCGCCTGCCCGCGGCAGGACCGCGAGGTGCTGCTCGAGTTGGCGACCGCCGCGATCGTGCCGCCGCTCGTCGAGACGTTCGCGGTCCGCGCGCTGCCGGCCGAAGTCTGGCAGTTGGCGTCCTGGGAGATGTTGCCGGCGCTCTCGGCGGCGCCGACGTTGAGACCGATCAGCGACGCCCGCGCGACCGCGAAGTCGTTCGTCGAGCCGGTCGTGGTCGTCGTCGAGTCGGCGCGCAGGACGCTCAGGCAGACCTGCTGGTTCGTCGACTGGCAGAGCGGGTCGAGGACGCCGGTCTGCAGCGACTGCAGGGGGCCGGTCGAGGTCTGCCCCGGCGTGCTGTCGACGCCGGCGAGCTCGCGGCCGAAGAGGGCGGCGATCGTGATGTGCCCGTGGAACGCGCCGCTGGCCGTCTGCTCGCCGCGCGCGCGGCCGATGACGGCCTCCTCGCCGGAGTCCGAGCCGTCCGGGTTGGCGCCCAGCGGGCGCTCCGCGCTGGGATCGACGTCGACGACGCCGACGGTTCCCTGTCCGTGCGGGTTGCTGCCGTGCAGCGGCGGCTGTCGCGGCGGATCGGTGGCCGGGACGCGTGTCTTGGCGGGTGCCGTCCTCTGGCGGACCGTCGCCTTCGTCTTCTCGATCGCGGCGGTCGTCGCCGCGCCGGTCTTCTGGACGGTGGACTTCAGCCCGGCGTCGACGTCCTGCCCGGCCTGCTGCAGCGCGTCCTTCGCCTGACGCAGATTGCCGCCGCCGCCGAGCGAGCCGGCCGGCAGGCCGACGATCACGGCCGTGCCGGCGACGAGCGCAAGCACTCCGGTCCTGTTGCGGGTCATGCGGTCCCTCCCGGTCGTCGTTGCGCCCGCGCCGGCCGATCCGCGGTGCGGGGGAAGATCACCTCGCCGATACCCTGATCGAGTTGCCGGAAACGTACCGGAAGTCGGCGCAGCGCAACTTTCAGACCGCGGGCGCGGTGCCCATCGCCCGCACGTAGGCGTCCGCGAGCGAGTCCGCGTTGTAGGCCGAGCGCAGGCCGTCGGCGGAGTCGCGCGCGAGCAGCCGCCCGCCGCGGATGAGCGCGATCTCCTCGCAGAGCTCGTCGGCCTCCTCCAGGTAGTGCGTCGTCAGCAGGATCGTCGTGCCCTGGCCGTGCAGGCGGCGGATGTAGCGCCACAGCTCCAGGCGCAGCTCGAAGTCGACGCCGGCCGTCGGCTCGTCGAGGATCACGAGCCGTGGCTCGTGCATGAGCGCCCGCGCGAGCAGCAGCCGCCGCCGCATGCCGCCCGAGAGCTTCGGCGCGCGGACGCCGGCCTTCGCGCGCAGGTCGAAGACGTCCATCATCTCGCCGGCGCGGCGCCGCGCCTCCGCGCGGCTCATGCCGAAGTAGCCGCCGTGGTAGAGCAGCGTCTCCTCGACGTCGAGGAAGCGGTCGAGGTTGACGTCCTGCTCGGCGAGGCCGACCATGCGGCGCGCCTCGAGCGAGTCGTGCGGACGCCCGAAGACCTCGATCTCCCCGGCGGTGACGCGGATGAGGTTGCAGACGGCGCTGATGAGCGTCGTCTTGCCGGCACCGTTGGGGCCGAGCAGCCCGAAGAAGCTGCCGTCCTCGATCTGCAGGTCGAAGTCCTCGAGCGCGAGGAAGCCGGCCGGCTCGCGCCGCGGTCGCCGGCCCGGAAGCCGCCGACGGTTCGCCCGGCCGTCGTCGTAGCGCTTGGTCAGCCGGCGGATCGTGAGCGCTGCGGTCACCCACCCAGGCTACCCGGCCCCGCGGGGGTGATCTGGCAGGATCCGCGGATGCCCCTCGTTCCCTCCGTCGTCCAGCGCAGCGCCCGCGGCGAGCGCGAGTACGACATCTACTCGCGGCTGCTCAACGAGCGCATCGTCTTCCTCGGCACGCCGGTCGACGACCAGGTCGCGAACCTGATCGTGGCGCAGCTGCTGCACCTCGAGTCCGAGGACCCCGAGAAGGACATCTCGCTGTACATCAACTCGCCGGGCGGCTCGATCTACGCCGGCCTGGCGATCTACGACACGATGCACTTCATCAAGCCCGACGTTCAGACGATGTGCATGGGCGTGGCGATGTCGATGGGGTCGCTGCTGCTGGCCGGCGGCGCGAAGGGCAAGCGCTTCTCGCTGCCCAACAGCGGCATCCTCATCCACCAGCCGTCGGCTGGCTTCGAAGGCCAGTCGACCGACATCGAGATCCACGCCAACGAGATCCTCAAGACGCGCAAGCGGATCGACGGCATCTACGCGAAGCACACCGGCAAGAGCGAGGAGCAGGTCCGCGCCGACATGGAGCGCGACCGCTTCTTCAAGCCCGAGGAGGCCGTCGAGTACGGCCTCATCGACCGCGTGCTCTCACAGCACTAGGCCGCGTCCTCCAGCCCGTACAGCGCCCGGTACTTGCCGGCGAGGTGCTCGAGCATCGGGTCGGGGTCCAGGGGCCCGCCGACGGCCTGCTCGACGAGCTCGGCGGGCGTCAGCGTCCGGCCGTGGCGGTGGACCTTCTCGCGCAGCCAGGCGCGCAGGCTGCCGTACTCGCCGCGCGCGATCTCGTCCTCGAGCGCCGGCAGGTCGCGCTGCGCCGTGCGCCACAGCTGCGCGGCGAGGACGTTGCCGATCGCGTACGTCGGGAAGTAGCCGATCATCCCCTCCGACCAGTGGACGTCCTGCAGGACGCCATGGAGGTCGTCGGGCACCGACAGGCCGAGGAACTGCTTCGTCTTCGCCGCCCAGGCGGCGGGCAGGTCGGCCGCGTCGAGCGTGCCGTCGACGAGCGCCAGCTCGAGCTCGAAGCGCAGGATGACGTGCAGGCTGTAGGTCATCTCGTCGGCGTCGACGCGGATGAGCGTCCGGCGCACGATGTTGATCGCGCGCACGAAGCCGTCGAGGTCGACGTCGCGCAGCGTCAGCGGAAAGCGCTCGCGCATGCGCGGGAACCAGTGACGCCAGAAGGCGTGGCTGCGGCCGACGAGGTTCTCCCACAGGCGGCTCTGGGACTCGTGCACGCCCAGCGAGACGCCGCTGTCGAGCGTCGTCCGCGCGAGCTCGGGGTCGACCCCGTACTCGTAGAGCCCGTGGCCGGTCTCGTGCATGAGCGCGAACAGCCCCGTCAGGCTGTGGTCGTCGAAGCGCGACGTGATGCGCACGTCGCCCTGCCCCGGCGACGCGGCGAACGGGTGCACGGCATCGTCGATCCGCCAGGCCGCCGGGTCGAAGCCCATCGCCGTGACGATCTCCCGGCCGAGCTCGCGCTGCGCGGCGACCGGGAACTCGCCCGCGAGCGCCGCCGGGTCGGGTCCCCGCGTGATCTCGGCGATGAGCGGGACGAGGCCGTCGCGCAGACGCGCGAACAGCGCGGAGACCTCGGCGGCGGTGGCGCCGGGCTCGAAGCGGTCCAGCAGCGCGTCGTAGGGATGCTCGGCCTCGGGAAAGCAGGCGGCGTAGCGACGCGCGAGCTCGACGTGGCGCCGCAGGATCGGCTCGAAGACGGCGAAGTCGTTGCGCTCGCGGGCCTGCAGCCAGACGGCGTACCCCTCCGAGCCGGCGCGCGCCATCTCCTCGGCGAGCTCGCCGGGCACGCGTGCGGCGCGCTCGTGGTCGCGGCGGACCGTGCGCACGAGCAGCGCGTCCTGCGGGCCGGCGGCGTCCAGCAGCGCGCCCAGCTCGGGCGCGAGGAGCCGTTCGTGGGCGATCCGCTCGAGCGTGCCGAGCGCCAGCCCGCGTGCCGGGCCGCCGCGCGGCGGCATGACGATCTGCTGGTCCCACGCCATGATCTGGCTGGCGTGGGCGAGGTCCGACAGCTCGCCCAGACGGGCGAGGAGCTCCGCCCGGCGCGGACCGGGGCCCGCGGCCTCAGCCGATGACATGCTCGATCCGGCCGAGCGACTCGATCTCGATCCGCACGACGTCGCCCGGCTCGAGGAAGCGCCGCGGGCGCATCGCCATCCCCACGCCGCTCGGCGTGCCGGTCAGGATGACGTCGCCGGGCTCGAGCGTGCAGGTCTCGCCGATGAAGGCGACGAGCTCCTCGGGCCCGAAGATCAGGTCGCTCGTCGACGAGTCCTGGCGCAGCTCGCCGTTGACGTGCGTCGTCAGGCGCAGGTCGCGGGCGTCGGGCACCGCGTCGGCGGTCGTGACCCACGGCCCCCAGGGGCAGAAGTCGTCGGCGCCCTTGGCGCGCGTCCACTGCGGCTCGCGGCGCTGGAGGTCGCGCGCGCTGACGTCGTCGGCGACGGCGTAGCCGGCGATCGTGCCGCCGGCGCCCATCACGACGGCCAGCTCGCCCTCGTAGTCCAGCCGGCGGACGACCGGCGGGCAGCGGACGGTCCCGTTGGGCGGCGCGCTCGAGCGCGGCAGCTTCATGAAGACGATCGGGAACTCGGGCGGCTCCTTGCCCTGCTCGGCGGCATGCGCCGCGTAGTTCAGGCCGATGCCGAAGATCGCCCGCGGGCGCGTCACCGGCGCGAGCAGCTCCACGTCGGCCAGCGCGTACGCGTCGCCGGTCGCGGGCTCGGCGCTTGCGGTCGCCAGGCGGCCGAGCACCGTGTCGTGCGCGCCGGCGAAGGCGACGACCTCGCCGTCGCGGACCTCGCCGGCCTGCGGCACGCCGGACCCGGGCGCCAGGAACGTCGTGAGCCGCATCGGCGGGAGGTTATGCGTTACGCGGCGGTCGGCGTCACACCGGCGCGGACGGCAGGACGAGGTGGACGTCGCCGAACTCATGCCAGCGCAGCCCGCAGCGCAGCGCGGCGGCGTAGGACTCGGCGACGAGCGCCGGGCCGCCGACGGCCTCGAGCACGAGCAGGTGCGAGGACTCGGGATCGTGCCAGCCGGTCAGCAGGCCGTCGACGGCGCGCACGCCGCGCTCCGGCGTGACGATGTGGTGCGTCCGGCCCGCGCCGCCCGCGACGGTGCCGTCGGCGGACGCGACCGTCTCCAGCGCGCGGACGACGGTCGTGCCGACGGCGACGACGCGGCCGCCGGCCGCGCGCGCCGCGTTGACGATCCGCGCGGTGGCGTCCGGCACCGCGTAGCGCTCCGGATAGGGCTCCTCGCCCGCATCGAGGGACGAGACGCCGGCGTGCAGCACGAGCGGTGCGACGGCGATCCCGCGAGCGACGAGGGCCGTCACGAGCTCGGGCGTGAACGGGCGGCCGGCACTCGGCATCTCGGCGCTGCCGGGATGCAGCGCGAAGATCGTCTGGTAGCAGGCCAGCGGCCACTCGCGGCCGGCGTGCCGATAGCGGATCGGCGCCCCGTGGCGCGCGAGGTAGTCCTCCAGCGCGACGCCGCCCGTGTCGAGCTCGGCGATCCACAGCCGCGCCCCGCCGAGGTACGGCGCGATGAGCGTCGCGGTGGCGCCGGCGGGCAGCGCCAGCACGTCTCCGGCGCGCCCGCCGGCGAAGCGCCGGCCGTCGCGGCGCAGCTCGACGACCCAGCGCCGCGCGACGTCGGGCGTCGACAGGTGCAGCGCGAGCGGCGCGCCGTCGGCGCGGCGCGCCGGCAGCGCGGCGGGCAGCGTCGCGGAGGTGTTGACGACGACCACGTCGCCGGCGCGCAGGAACGACGGAAGGTCACGCGCCCGCGCGTGCGCGAGGCCGTCGCTGCCCGCGACGAGCATCCGCACCTCGTCGCGCGCGAGGCCGCGCGCCTCGGGTGGCTCTTGCGCCTCGCGGCGCTCGGGCAGCTCCACCGCGACGCTCACGCGCGGACCCGCGCGGCGAGCTCGGCCGCCGAGTAGCGCCCGCTCGGCAGGTCGCCCTCGACGAGCGCCAGCAGGCCGGGCACGCTGCCCTCCGGCAGCGGCCGGTCGCCGATGTCCTCGCCGGGGTAGGCCTCCTGCTGCATCCGCGTGCGCATGTCGCCCGGGTCGACGGCGTACACGCGCAGGTCGGGGCGCTCGACCGCGAGCACGTTCGACAGCTGCTCGAGCGCGGCCTTCGACGCGCCGTAGCCGCCCCAGCCCTCGTAGGCCTCGACGGCCGCGTCGGAGGTGACGTTGACGATCCGGCCGCCGACCGGCAGCCGCGCGACGGCGAGCTGCACGAGCCCGAGCGGCGCGATCGCGTTGACGCGGAAGGCGTGCTCGAGCGCCTCGAGCGGATAGGACGAGAGCGGCGGAAGCGGCGACGCTCCGAGCGTGCCGGCGTTGTTGACGACGAGCTCCAGGCGCTCGCCGGCGAGCTCGACGAGCAGCTCGCGATGCCACGGGTCGGCGACGTCGCCGGCGACCGCGGCGACGTCGGTGAGCGCGGCGAGCTGCGCGCGGGCCGCCTCGAGCTCGGGCTCGGTGCGCGCGTCGACGACCAGGCGCCAGTCGCGCTCGGCGAGCGCGCGCGCCAGCGCGAGCCCGAGGCCGCGCGACGCGCCGGTGACGATCGCCGTCCTCATGGCGCGGTGTCGCGGCGGGCGGTGCGACGGCGGTTGTGCATGGGCGCCAGGCTACGGCGGGCGCCGCCCGCGCCACCATCGGGAATTGGTCCTAGGACCAGCCGTCGGCGAGCCCCTCGCGCACGGCGTAGAGCGCGGCCTGCGTGCGGTCGGAGAGCCCGAGCTTCGAGAGGATGTTGCCGACGTGCGTCTTGACGGTCTTGTCGGCCACGCCGAGCGCGAGCGCGATCGCCTTGTTCGAGCGGCCGCGCGCGACGAGCGCGAGCACCTCTCGCTCGCGCGGCGTCAGCAGCTCGTGGCGGCGCGCGCGCTCGCCGTCGGCGGCGACCTCCCGCAGGACGCGTGCGGCGACCGCCGGGTGCAGGATCGCGTCGCCGCCGTCGACCGTGCGGATCGCGCGCACCAGCTCGGCCGGCTCGGCGTCCTTGAGCAGGTAGCCGGCGGCGCCCGCCCGCACGGCGGGCAGCACCTTGTCGTCGTCGAGGAAGCTCGTGAGCACGATGACGCGCGCGCTCGAGCCCCGCTCGCGCAGCCGCTCGATCGTCGCGACGCCGTCCAGGCGCGGCATCACGAGGTCCATGAGCACGACGTCGGGCGCGAGCGTCAGGACCGCCTCCAGCGCCGCCTCGCCGTCGTCGGCCTCGCCGATGACGTCGATGTCGTCCTGCAGCTCGAGGAACGTCCGCAGCCCCTGGCGCACGACGGCATGGTCGTCGGCGACGACGACGCGGATCACGCAGGCACCTCCAGGCGGACGGTGGTGCCGGCGCCCGGAGCGCTCTCGATCGCCAGCGCGCCGCCGGTTGCGCGCGCCCGCTCGGCCATCGTCGTCAGCCCAAGGCGCCGCGAGCGCGCGGCGGCGGGATCGAAGCCGACGCCGTCGTCGGCGACGGCGAGCTGCAGCCCGCCGGCGTCGCCGCGCAGGCGCAGCTCGATGCGCGCCGCCCGCGCGTGGCGCAGCGCGTTGTGCAGGGCTTCCTGCGCGATGCGGAAGACGTCGCCCTCGATCGCCGCCGGCACCTGCGCCGCGCCGTCGACGTCGACGTCGAGCACGATCTCGTGGCGGTGCGCGCGGCGCAGCACGTCGACGTGCTTGGCGAGCGCGACCGCCAGGCCCTCCTGCTCGACGGCCGCCGGGCGCAGGTGCGCGATCACCGAGCGCAGCTCGTCCATCGCCTCGCGCGCGAGCTCGCGCACGACCGCCAGCTGTGCGGCGGCGCCGCCGGCGTCGCGCTCCAGCAGCGCGGCGCCCGACTCCGCGGCGAGCACGACGCCGAAGAGCTTCTGCGTCACCGCGTCGTGCAGCTCGCGGGCCAGGCGGTTGCGCTCCTCGACGATCGACAGCTCGCGGCTGCGCTCGTGCAGCCGCGCGTTCTCGAGCGCCAGCGCGGCATGCGCGGCGAACGTCTCGATGAGCGCCTGGTCGTCGTCGGAGAACGTCGGGGCGGACGTCTTGTCGGTGAGGTAGAAGGCGCCGACGACCGTCGTGCCGGAGACGATCGGGACGCCGAGGAACGAGGCCATCGACGGGTGCGCGGCCGGCCACCAGCCGCGAAAGCGCTCGTCCTCGCGGATGTCGCGCGTGCGATAGGGCTCGGCGGACTCCAGGATCGCGCCGAGCAGCCCGTGGGTGCGCGGCAGCTCGCCGAGTCTCGCGATCAGCTCGTCGCTCATGCCGGACGTGATGAAGCGCGCGAAGCCGCCGTCGCCGTCGGGCACGCCGATCGCGGCGTAGCGCGCGCCGGCCAGCTCGCGCGCGGCGTCGACGAGCTTCTGCAGGACGCGCTCGACCGCATGCTCGGCCGCGATCGCCAGGACCGCGTCGCTGAGCGCCTCGGTGGCGGAGGCCATGGCGCGATGGTACGACCCGCCGGTGGCTTGCCGGTACGGCGCGGATCTAGACTGCGCGCGGATGCCCGCCGCCGAAACCGGCCGGTCGGTCGTGCGCCCGGAGTTCGGGCCGACGCTGCCGGCGCTGCTCCATCGCCGGTTCGCGATCCCCGTGCGCGTGACGCTGGCCGCCCTCGCGCTCGTGCTCGTCGCCGCCGCGGCCGCGGTCGCGCTGCGGCTCGGGGAGGACACCGTCGAGCTCGTCCACCGCGGCGAGCCGGCGTTCACGCTGCTGTACTCGCCGGAGCTCGTGCGCCGTGAGGCGCCGCGGCCGGGCGAGCTCGTGCGGCTCGCCGCGCGCCGGCGCGGCGTCGTCGTGTCGGTGACGGTGCGCCCGCTGCGCCTGCCGCCGTACCGCGGCGTCGCCGCCGGCGTGCTGCCGGTCTACGCCGAGCAGCACGCGAGCCGGCTACGGGCGCGCCTGCAGCGCTTCGACCTGCGCATCGACGGCAAGGCGCGCGTCAACGACGTGCCCGCCTACCAGGTCGGCTTCCGCGCCGGCAGCGCGCCGCGCAGGAGCTACGGCCACGACCTGTTGGTCGTGCCCGACCGGCCCGGCGCCCGCAACGGCGTCGTCATCAGCATGCTCCAGCAGAACACCGGTGCGCCGATCGACGCCGGCGACCTCGAGGCGATCGCCTTCGCCAAGAAGGCGTTCCGCTCATTCCGGTTCGGGACCTCGCGCCCCTGACCGTCGGCGGTCGCGGCGCCCGCCGCCGGCTCGGGATCGGCGCCGCCCGCGCCCGGCGCGGCGCGCAGCGCCGCCGCGATGCCAAGCAGCGCCCACGCGACCGGGTCCTCGAGGAACGCCGCGTAGACGAGCGTGTGCGTCACGAGCGCGGCGAACGCCGCCGCGATGACGACGCGCGCGACGGCGCGCCCGTCGGGACGCGGCCGGCGCAGCGCCTCGCGCAGCCGTCCGAGCAGCGCCGCGAACGCGACCGCCAGCAGCGCGAGGTAGGCCGCCAGGCCGATCACGCCCTGCTCGGCCGCGATCGTCAGCGGGATCGTGTGGGAGGCCGCCGCCGCGCGCGGCGAGCGGACGTTCTCGCGCGCGCGGTAGCGCTCCGAGAAGGCGCCCGAGCCGAAGCCCGCGACGGGCCGGTCCGCGAACATCGCCGTCGCGCCGCGGACGAGCTCGACGCGCCCGCTCGTCGCGCGGTCGAGCGACGCGCTCGACGGCCGCTCGAGCCCGAGCAGCCCCGGCGCCAGCAGCAGCACGGCGGCGCCGGCCGCCGCGGCGACGGCGGCGGCCGCCAGGACGCGGAGCACGCTCCAGCGCAGCGCCGCCAGGAGCGCCAGCCCGGCCAGCAGCGCCGCGAAGCTCGACTGCGACAGCGACAGCACCAGTCCGGCCCACAGGACCGCCAGCGTCACGGCGATCAGCGGCGCGTGCCAGCGCCTTCGCGACCACAGCAGCACGCCCGCGAGCGCCGTCATCACGAGCGCGAGGAAGCGGCCGTAGATGTTCGGGTCGAAGAACAGCGAGTTGACGCGGAAGTAGGACTTCAGCTCGTTCGCCGCAAGGACCTTCTCGTTGTAGATCAGCAGGCGGCCGGTGGCGTACTCCACGAAGCCGACCGCCGCGAACGCGAGCGCGAGGCCGACGGCGACGCCGAAAGTGCCCAGCAGCAGCCGCCACGTCCAGCGAAGGTCCAGCAGCAGCCGAAACAGCACCGCGAACGGCACGTAGAAGAATGCGACGTTGCGGATCGCGCGCTCGACGTCGGTCGAGTACAGCGCCTGCGCGGCGTAGAGCACGAGCACGCCGGCCAGCACGATCTGCAGGCGCCGGCGCGCGGGGTCGTGCTGCGTCGTCCAGTCGGCGCGGACGCGGGCGCCGGGGCCGGAGCGCGCCGCCCGCAACGCGAAGGCGAGCGCCGCGGCGCCGATCACGCAGTACAGCGGCACGAGCAGGTCGGCGGTGCCGTCGGCGACGGGCACCGGCAGCCGGAACGCGAGCGTCCCGACCGCCAGGGGAGCCAGCGCCGCGGGCTGCCGGCGCAGCAGCGCCGTCAGCGCCGCCAGCAGCACGAGCCCGCCGGCGGCCGCGGCCAGCGTCAGCTGCGGCTGGCGGGTCAGCTGCCCGCCGACGGCCTCGGCGACCTGCGGCGCCAGCGCCAGCGCGCCGAGCACGAGCGACGCGAGCATCGCCAGGGAGCATCGCCGGGCGTCGGTGACGAGCAGGACGGCGGCGGCGCACAGCGCGGCGGCCACGAGCGCCGCGGCCTGCAGGACGTCGACGACCTCCACGCCCCCCGCCCCCATCACGGGCGCCAGCTGCGCAGCGGGGCGGACACGGCCGGGAGCCTAGCGGCCGCGCAGGCGCCTTCCCGCCCGCACCGACGCCGGCCGCGGCGCCCGCGCGCGCGGAGGCCGTGCGCGCAGGGGCGCTCGCTATCGTCCGCGCCCGATGGCCACCGTCTCGCGCTCCAGGGCGGCACCGGACACGCCGGGCCGCGGAGCGCGGACGGCGCTGCGCCTCGTGCTGCCCGCGGCCGCAGCGATGCTCGGCGTCGCCGCCGTCCTGTGGGTCGTCTACGAGCCGTCGCACGTCAACTACGACGCGCGCTACGCGCTGCTGTGGGCGCGCGACCTGTGGGACGGCGCGCGGCCCGACTACACGGCGGCGTTCGCGCCGACGCCGCATCCGCTGTCGACGGCCGTCAGCTCGCTCGCGCTGCCGTTCGGCCACGACGGCGACCGGCTGATCACGGCGATCGTGCTGCTGAGCTTCGGGCTGCTCGGGTGGCTCGTCCTCCGCCTCGGTGCGCAGCTGTTCTCGCCGCTCGTCGGCGCCGTCGCCGCGCTGACCGTCGTCACGCGGCCGGTGCTGCAGCGCGACGCGCTGCTCGCCTACCAGGACGTGCCGTTCGCGGCGCTCGTCGTCGGAGCGGTGCTGCTCGAGGCGCGGCGATCGCGGCGCGGCGCGCCGGTGCTGGCGCTGCTGACCCTCGCCGGGCTCCTGCGGCCGGAGGCGTGGGTGCTCGCTGGCCTGTATCTGCTGTACCTGTGGCCGGAGGCGTCGCCGCGGGCGCGCGCCGGCCTGACCGCGCTCGTGGCGTTCGCACCGGTGCTGTGGGCGGTGACCGACTGGCTCGTCACCGGCGACCTGCTGCACTCGCTGCACGGCACGGCGGCGCTCGCGGAGGAGGCGGGCAGGCGCCGGCACATCGACCAGGTGCCCTACTGGACGGCGCAGTACTTCGGCTACACGCTGCGCGAGCCGCTCGTGCTCGGCGTGCCGCTGGGCCTGGCGTTCGCGTGGCTGTACCGCCGCCGCCGTTCGGCGCTGCCGATCGCCGTCGTCGTGGCGATGACGGCCGTGTTCGCGATCGGGCCGCTGTTCGGGCTGCCGCTCATCGGCCGCTACGTGCGCACGCCGGCGGTGCTGCTCACGCTGTTCTACGGGCTGGCCGTCGCCGGCTGGCTGCTGCTCGCGCCGGGGGCGGCGCGGCGGCGCTGGATGGCGGTCGGCGTGGCCGCGGCCGGGCTGTCGGTCGTCTTCCTGCCGCGCCACCTCGAGATGCTGCAGGGGCTCGAGCGGCGGATCGCGGCGGACGGCGAGCTGTACGCCGACCTGCGGCGCGTGGCCGACTCCCCGGCGGTGCGCGAGGCGCTCGCCGCGTGCGGCGCCCTGACGACCTCCGATCACCGCCCGGTGCCCCACCTGCGCTGGTGGCTCGACGGCGGCCCGCACGCCGTGCGGACGATCGCCGGCGGCGCCAACCCGATGTCGGGCGTCTTCCTGACGCCGCGCGAGGTGCCGCTCACGACGCGCTTCTACCGGCGCAACTTCCCCGCCGCCACGGCGCCGTCGAGCTACCGGCGGCTGTACGTCAACGCGTCGTGGCGGGTCGACGCCGCGCCGCGCTGCGTCAGACGTCCTCGAGCGTGACGGCGTCCTCGCCGACGTCGAGGAAGCGCGTGTAGGCCTCGATCACCGCGTCGGGCTCGTCCCAGCCGCGGACCTCGCCCTTGTGCATCCAGATCGCCTCGTCGCACAGCTCGCGGATGCTCCCGAGCGCGTGGCTGACGAGCACGATCGTCCGCGCCTGCCCGCACAGCTCGCGCATCTTGTCGAACGACTTGCGGCGAAAGCGCGCGTCGCCGACCGACAGCGCCTCGTCGATGAGGAGGATGTCGGGATCCATGTTGACCGCCACGGAGAACGCCAGGCGCCCGTACATCCCGGAGGAGTAGGTCCGCATCGGCAGGTCCATGAAGTCCTCGAGCTCGGCGAACTCGACGATCTCCTCGTACTTGGCCTCCATCTCCGACCGGCTCAGCCCGGCGGCCAGGCCGCCGAGCACGACGTTCTCGCGGCCGCTGAGCTGCTTGTTGAAGCCGACGCCGAGCGCCAGCAGCGTGCTCACCCGCCCCTCGAGCTCCACGCGCCCGGAGGTCGGCGGCAGGATCCCGGCGATCGTGCGCACGAGCGTGGACTTGCCCGCGCCGTTGGCGCCGAGGATGCCGAGCACGGTCCCGTGGCGCACGCTGAACGAGACATCCTTGAGCGCGTCGATCTCGCGCACCATGCGCTGGCGCCGCCCGAGCCGGATGAGCGTGTTGCGGAAGGTCGGAGCGCGCTCGTAGGACGTGCGGTAGGTGACCGACAGCCCCTCGACCTTGATGCTGTGGCCGTCGGACGCGCTGTGGCCGTTAGAGGCGGACTGCAAACTCGCGCTCCCGTGAGACGAAGAACAGCGCGCCGACGACGAAGATGCCGGCGGCCCAGACGAGGCCCAGCCCGAGCACCCCGGCGGCCGGCACCTCGCCCTGGCTGAGGACCTCGCTCAGCGCTGTCAGCAGCGGAGCGATCGGGTTGACGTCGAGGATCACCCCGTAGCGCTCGGGCACCTCGTGCGCGTAGTACAGCACCGGCGAGGCGTACAGCCAGATCCTCAGGACGTACGGCAGGAAGCTCGAGATGTCGCGGAAGTACACCTGCGCCGCCGCGACGAGCATCGCGACGCCCGACGCCAGGAGGGCCAGCAGCGCGACGATCGGCACCACCCACAGCAGCGTGGCGTCGATCGGCAGGCCGGACGCGACGTGCACCGGGGCGTAGATCGCGATCGTCGGCACGAAGCGCATGAACGCCGTCATGACCGACGACAGCGGCAGCAGGGCGCGCGGAAACGCCGTGTTGAGGATCAGCCGGCCGCCGGCCACCACCGACTTGGCGCCCTGGCGCACGGCGTCGGAGACGAAGTGGTAGGCGAACAGCCCCGCCATGAGGTGTGCGAAGAAGTCCGTGCCGCGCGAGCCGGCGTGCAGGATGTCGACGAGGATGAAGTACACGCACGCCAGCAGCAGCGGGTTGATGACGAGCCACAGTTGCCCGAAGACCGTGTTGAAGTGCTGCGCGCGCAGGTCGGTGCGCGACATCTCGAAGGCGAACTCGCGCCGCCGCCAGAGGTCGGCGACGTAGGCCCCGATCGGCGGCAGGCCGACGCGGTGGGGCTCGTGGACCTGGCGCTCGCGCGTCGGCTCGCCGTCGCGGCGGCGGCCGTCCCGCCCGTCGCCGGCGGGCGGCACCGTGACGACGCGCTCGGCAGCCGGTCTCTCCGTGTGCGGGGACATCGCAGGTGAGCCTAGACAGTCCACTCCGCCGCCGGCATCGTCACAGGACGGGCGGACGCCCGGCGCGCGTCATCCGCCAGAGCGTGCGGGGCCGCAGCGTGCGCCGCTCGCCGCACGGCTCGCGCGCCCCGTCGCGGAGACCGCGCAGCAGCTCGCGCCCGGCGCGCGCCGAGCGCAGCGCGGGCAGGGTGCGGACGGCGAACGTCAGCACGTACAGCGCCGCCAGCGGAAGCGGCAGGTGGCGGCGAGCCAGCCAGACGCGGTTGCGCATGCTGAAGTACGGCGAGTAGGAGTGGCGGCCCGGCGCGTGCGACGGGTGCAGCGCGACGACGTCGCCGGCATAGCGGACGCGCAGTCCCGCGTCCATGACGCGCCAGGCGAGGTCGACGCCCTCGTGCACGAAGCGGAACTCGGCCGGCCAGCCGCCGACCTGCTCGAACACGCGCCGCCGGATCGCGACCGCTCCCTCCCACACGGCGGTGACGTCGCTGCTGCGGGCGCGGTCGCCGACGCGCAACCGCGGGACCCAGTTGCGCAGCGGCGGGCCGCCCGACAGGGCTGCGACGCGCAGCTGCAGCAGCCCGAGCTGCGGGTCGTCGGCGAACTTGCGCGCGACGCGCTCCAGCGCGTCGTCGTCGGCGAGGCTGGCATCGTCGTCGAGGAAGAACAGCAGGTCGCCGCGGGCGTGCGGCACGCCGGCGTTGCGCCCGCCCGGGATGCCGGCGTTCTGCGCGAGCGCGACCCCCCGCGCGCCGGCCGGCAGGCCCTCCGGCCGCCAGGCGTTGCCGACGACGACGACGTCGACCTCGACGCCGCGCTGGCGCAGCAGCGACTCGGTCGCCCGCCGCAGGTCGTCGGGGCGCCTGCCCTGCGTCAGGACGATGCAGCCGACGGTCGGCATCAGCGCAGGCGGCTGGAGGCCAGGATCGCGAACAGGTGCCCGGCCGCGGTGATCGCCGCCACGGGGACGAGCGCGAGCACGAGCACGCGCGTCGCGCCGAGCTCGCCGACGATCGCGTCGGCCAGCGCGGCGGCGAGCGCGAGCAGCGTCGCCTCCATCGCCACGAACGCGCGGTAGAACGGCAGCATGCCCGCCGCGCGGCGCAGGCGCCGCAGTCCGCCGGCGCGCGGGGCGGCGACCTCCTCGGCGTCGCGGACGACCGGCTTGCCCGACTCCGCCCGCGCCACGTGGACGAGCACGGTCTCGGACTTCACGAGCAGCACGAGCACCGCGACCACCAGGCCGAGCGTCGTCCAGCCGCCGATCGAGTCCCAGCCGCCGTCGGCGCGGATCCCGAGCGCGATCGGCAGCGCGGTCTCGGTGAGGTAGTGGCCGATGCGGTCCAGGTAGACGCCGACGGGCGACAGCCGCTGCTGCCAGCGGGCCAGCTCGCCGTCCGAGCAGTCCAGCAGCAGCTGCAGCTGAATGAGCACGACGGCGCCGACGGCGGGCAGCACGCCGGGCAGCGTGAGCAGGAAGGCGGCCAGCAGCCCGGTGGCGATCATCGACCACGTCACGCCGTTGGGCGTCGCCGGCGTGCGCAGCAGGCTGCGCGTCAGGTACGGCGACAGCCGGCGCATGTACAACCGCCCGGCCCAGTGCTCGCCGCTGTTGCGCTCGAACAGCGCCGGTGGCTGCGTCGCCGCGCGCAGCTCACCGATCGAAGGCCTCGAGGTACGCACGGACGGAGGTTCTCACCCCCTGCTCGTCGAGCCCGAGGTGCTCGAGGACCGTGTAGCGATCCGGGCGCGTGGCCGGCGCGTGCAGGACCGCGTGCGCGAACTGCTCCTCGGAGAGCCCCAGGTCCGCCGGCAGGCGCGGCAGCGCGTGGCGCCTGAGGCAGTCGTCGATCTCGTGCGCGAGCGCGTCGTCGTCGCGCAGCGAGCACGCGAACAGGCTCGCGACGCCCGCCAGCTCCCCGTGGTTGGCCGTGTCGGGGAACAGGTGGTCGATGGCATGGACGATCTCGTGCTCGGCGCCGCTGCACGGGCGGCTGCTGCCGGCCGTGGCCATCGCCAGCCCTGACAGCACGAGCGCCTCGGCGAGCGTCGTCAGGAAGCCGTCGTCGTCGATGCCGTCGGCGCGGTGCATGACGGCCGCGGCGGCCGTGCGCGCGAACGCCACGGCCAGGCCGTCGAGCGTCTCGCCGCGCTGGCGCGCCGCGAGCTCCCAGTCGGCGATCGCCGACAGGTTGCTGACCACGTCGCCGACGCCGGAGCGGCGCATCGAAGGCGGGCTGGCGCGCACGTAGTCGAGGTCGACGATCACCGCGATCGGCATCTGCACGCCGTAGGAGGCCTTGCGACCGGCGTCATTCAGCGACGAGACCGGCGACGCGATGCCGTCGTGGGCGAGGTTCGTGGCGACGGCGACCATCGGCAGCGCGCTGACGCTGGCGGCGTGCTTGGCAACGTCGAGCGTGCGGCCGCCGCCGATGCCGACGAGCGCGTCGTAGAACCCGCTGCGCAGCTGCGCCGCCAGCTCCGTCGCGGCCCGCAGGCTGCCGCCCTCCACGACGCGGATCTCGGCGTTGGACAGCCGGTCGCGCAGCGTGGCGGCGATCTGCTCGCCCTGTCCGGGGCCGACGGCCACCGCGACGTGGCCGCCGCTGGAGATCCGCTGGTCGGCCAGCAGCGCGGCGAGCCCGGCGACCGCGCCCGCCCCGACGTGGATCGCGAGCGGGGTGCCGACCATCCGCGCTAGCAGCGGCACGCAAGCTCCCGCGCGCGCGAGAGATCGGCGTGGTCGTCGACCTCGACCCACTCGACCCGGCCGATCGCCGCCGTGCCCACGCGGCCGCCGCGATCGGCGAACTCCTGGAAGCCGTCCTCGTAGTACAGCCCCGGGTCGGCGCGCCAGGTCGCCTCGAGCGCCTCCGCGAGCGGCCGCGCGGCGGCCGGCTCGATGAGCGTGACGCCGATGTACTCGCCGTCGGCGCCGGCGGGGTCCATGTGCTTCGTGATCTGCGTCATCAGCCCGTCGGGCGCCAGGCGGACCTTCATCTCCTCCTCGCCGAGCGGCTTCTCGCGGTCGACGGCGAGCACGAGCTGCGGCCCGCGCGCGGCCAGCAGCCGCTCCTCGACGGCGGCCGGATGGACGGTGTCGCCGTTGACGAGCAGCACGCCCTCCGCGAACGCGTCGCGCGCGCACCACAGCGAGTAGGCGTTGTTCCACTCCTCGGCCTTCGGGTTGACGACGACCTCCAGCCGCAGGCCGTGGCGGCGCTTGAGCTCGGGCACGCGCTCGGTGATCCGGCCCGCCGCGTAGCCGACGACGAGCACCACCTCGTCCAGCCCGACGTGCTTGAGGTTGCCGAGCGCGACGTCGAGGATCGAGCGCTTGCCGTCGACGGTCAGCAGCGTCTTGGGAAGGCCGTCGGTCAGCGGCGAGAGCCGCACGCCGGCGCCGGCGGCCAGCACCATGCCGATCACTGGTTCTCGTCCTCCTCGTCGGAGTACAGCGCCGGCCGCTGGGCGCGCGCGAAGCGGCTCCAGCCCGCGGCGCTCTCGGCGGCGAGCACGACCGCCAGCGCGATCGCCGCCGCGAAGAAGCCGGCCGGCAGCGTGCCGGCGGCCAGCAGCACGAAGCCCAGCACCAGCCGGCCGTCCCAGCCGCCGGCCACGACGCCGAGCCACGCCGGCGGCGACACGCCCTGGTAGCGCAGCCTGTAGACGATGTCGTAGTGGCGAAACGCGAGTACCGCCAGCAGCGCGAAGGCGGCGGGCACGGCGTCGGCGCCGGCCAGCGCGCCGAGCCACAGCAGGCCGGCGTACTCCACGAGCCGCAGCACGACGGGCACGGCCCACGCGAAGCGGTCGTCGTGCGCGCGGCCCTGCGACAGCGCGCCGAGCAGCACCGTCCAGGCGACGACCGCCCCGACGGCGGCGAGCGGCACGTCGGCGCCGCCGACCGCGAGCACGGCGAGCAGCGGCGCGGCGCCGGCGGCGACGAGCACGAGCGGCGGCAGGCGCAGGCGTGCGCCGAGCGCGCCGCCGACTGCGCGGGCCAGCGGCCCGTCGTCGCGGTACAGGTCGAGGACGCTCTGCGGCCGCCCCGCCAGCGCCGTGGTCGACGTGGAGGCGGTCATCGGCTCAGCGAGCGCAGCACGAGGCCGGCGATGCCGTAGACGAGCGCCAGCGATCCCCACGCCAGCAGCACCACGAACGTCACCCGCGGACTCCACAGGGCGGCCGTGATCGAGACGGCGGCGAAGCGCTCGCCGATCGGGAAGGCGACCATCCGCTTGACCCACCGCGCCCCGGGCAGCCGATCGATGACGCGCCACGCGGCGAGGCCGCGGACCGGCAGCTCGCCGAGCAGCGAGCGACCGCGCGAGGCGGGCGCCGGCGCCGGGCGCGGGTCGGCGGGCGCGACCGCCTCCGTGACCGCGAACGGGCCCGACGCCGACAGCCGCAGCCTGCGGTCCGAGGCGTCGCGCGGCTGCTCGAGCGGCGGCTGGCGCACGCCGCCGATCGCCTCGCGATGGGCGGTCGCGTACGAGAACGCGACCGCGTGGCGGACGGTCTGCAGCGTCAGCGCGCAGCCGGCCAGCAGCCAGACGTCGTCGCCCGCGCTGCTCGCCCCGAGCGCCAGGCCGGCGAAGACCGCGTACTCCTTGGCGCGGTCGAACACGGAGTCCAGCCAGGCGCCGAACTTCGAGAACGTCCTCGTGTAGCGCGCGAGCTGGCCGTCGACGCAGTCGGCGGTGAACGCGATCTGCAGCAGGATCGCTCCGGCGACGAGGCCGGCGCGGTCGCCGACGGCGAACGCCGCGGCGGCCAGCAGCCCGATGACGAGCGACACGAGCGTCACCGCGTTGGGCGTCCACCCGCGGCGGGCCGCCCAGCGCGCGAGGTACTTCGAGTAGGGGCTGACGAAGAACGTCGTGAAGAAGCCGTCGTTGGCCTTCACCGCCGACTCCAGGAGCACGCGGTGCTCGTCGTGCTCGGTGATCCGCTCGGCCGCCTCGGCGACGCCCTCGCGCGAGAGCGGTCGCGCCCAGAACAGCCGGCGCAGGTAGCTGTTGCCGACGTGCGTGCCCGCTCGGACGAGCCCGACGAGCAGCAGCGACACGACGTCGGCCGGCGCGACGGCCGCCCGGCGCGCGAGCTCGGACTCCTCGTCGGCGGTCAGCGCGACGTCCTCGCCGGCGGCCGCGCCCGCCTCGGCGTCGGCGAGCCACCCGGCCGCGAAGCGCGGCGGCCCGTCGTCCTCGTCGGCGGTCCTGGCGGCGGCGAGCCACCTTCGCCACGCGGCCCGCTTGCGCTCGAGCTCGCCCTCCCAGCCCGGCGGCAGCGGCCCCTCCACGAGCGACGCCAGGCGCTCGGCCGCCTCGGCGAGCACCGGCGCGTCGTCGGGCGAGACCTTCACCACGCCGAGGAAGCCGGCGTTCGGCGCATCGACGGCGTGGTACGCCGACGCGGCGCTGACCGTCCGCCCGCGCATCGTGCGCGTCGTCTGCACGAACGGCTGGCCGATGTTTCCGCCGGTCGCCAGGATGCCGGTCGGGATGCGCGGGTCGGCCAGCAGGCCGGCGAGCGCCTCGCGGTGCGTGACGATGTCGGCGTGCGCGAGCACGGTCGCCCCGCGCGCGGCGCGTGCGAGCCGCGCGACGATGCGCAGGTCCTCGGCCGGGCCGGCGGAGACGTGCAGCTCCAGCGACACGCCGAGGCCGTCGGCCGACGGCCGCAGCTCGCGCTCCCACTGCGGCCGGCAGACGACGTGCGCGCGCCGCACGCCGAGGTCGGCGAGCTGCTCGAGCAGGCGCCGCAGCAGCGTGCCGTCGCCCCACGGCAGCGCCGCCGCCGGGCCGCCCTCGTCGGCGGCCGCGGTCGCGAGCAGCAGGCCCGTCGCCGTCGCCGCTGCGCCCCCGGCCCGCCCGTTGGAGGGCCGCCGCGAGCGGCCGCGGGCGCGCGCGGCGGCCGGCGCGTCGAGCGCTGCCGGCGTCGTCTCCGTGTATCCGCCCGTCAAGGAAGCGCTCGCTGTGCTCGTCGCTGCCGGGTCAACGCGCCCCACGCGCATACCCGCCGCCAGCAGGCCGCAGCGCGCCTGCGCCGGCGCCCGCGCCGGACGCCGCCGCGACGGGCGCGACCTCGTCCATCAGCGCCTCCCACTTCGGGCCGATCGCGGCGATGTCGAACGTCCGGGCCTTCTCGACGGCCGCCGCGCCGAGGCGCCGGCGGCGGTCCTCGTCGGCGATGAGCTGGCGCAGGCCGTCGGCGAACGCCGCGACGTCGCCGTTCGGCACGAGCAGGCCGTCGCGGCCGTGCGTGATGATCTCGTTCGGTCCGCGCGGGCAGTCGAAGCTCACGACCGGCAGCCCCTTGCTCATCGCCTCGACGATGACCATCCCGAAGCCCTCGTAGCGCGAGCTCAGCGCGAAGATCGACGCCTTCGACATCTCCTCGCCCAGGCGCTCGGTCGCGCCCATCAGCAGGACGTTGTTGTAGACGTCGTGCTCGACGATCAGCGCTCGCAGCCGCCGGCGCTTGGGGCCGCCGCCATAGATGCGCAGCTGCCAGTCGGGGTGCTCGCGGACGACCGCGGCGAAGGCCTCGATGAGCATGTCGAACCCCTTCTGCGGCGTCAGCCTGCCCGCCGCGAGCACGACCTTGGCGTCCAGCGGCGACGGCTCGCCCTCCAGGCGCGGCAGCGCGTTGGGGATCCGCACGACGCGGGTGTCGGCGTCGGCGAGCAGCTCCCCGTAGTCGCGCAGGTCGTCCTGCGTGAGGACGGCGAGCGCGTCGAGCCTGGAGTACCGGCGGCGGATCTCGGCGGCGAGCCCGGGCCGGTGGGCGTTGAAGTTCATGTGCTCCTGGCCGACGGTGACGAGTCCTGGCGGCGCGAGCTTGACCGCGAGCAGGTTGAAGGCCGGCCGGGTCGTGATGAGCACGCCCGCCGGCAGGCCGCGGATCCTGCGCGTCATCTGCAGGTCCGTCCACAGGTTGCACGTCGGAAACGCGTAGTCCTCCGGATGCACGAGCAGGCTCGGGCTGCGGCTCAGCAGCCGGCGCAGCACGCCCCGCAGCCCCCCGGGCAGCGCCGACCTGCGGCGGTCGTCGAGCGTGCTGACCTGCACGCCGGGCGGAAACGGGAAGAACGGCTCGTCGCGCCGCCGCACGACGCTGATGAGCTCGACGTCGTGGCGCTCGGCGAGGTACTCGACGAGGTTCAGCGTCGTGCGGATCGTGCCGCCCATGCCGTAGGCGTGCATGAGCAGCACGTAGACCTTGCGCCGGTCGCCCGCGGCCTGCGCCGCGGGACGGTCGCGACCGCGCCCGAGCACCACGCGCAGCGCCAGCGCCGCCACCTTCTGCACCGCCGCGGCGACCACGAGCACGGCCCGGCGGCGGGCGCGGGCGCGGACGCCGCGCGCGTCCGGCGAGCCGCCGCGAGGCGCCGCGGGCGCCGCCGCCGCCTTCGCGGCGGCCGCGACGGAGCGGATCGAGAGGTTGTTCTCGACCGTGAAGTAGGGGCGCAGCTCGCGCTCGGCGCCGTCCTCTCCGGCGACGCGCCGCGCGGGGTAGTGGAAGGCGTCCTTCTTGTTCGGCACGTCGTCGAGGTGCGCGCCGAGCCGCACCGGCGCGACGTCCGCGCCCAGCTCGACGTACAGGTCCCAGACGTCGGCCTCGTCGCCGGCGAGCACGAGCGCGCCGAGTGCCACCCGCGCACGCAGGCGGTCGCCGGCGATCGTCGCCGGGAAGCGCGCCTCGCGGCCGTCGCCGCGGCGGCGCGCCACGAGCTCGGCGCCCTGCGCCGGCGGCGCGGCCGGGCCGACGAGCACCCCGTCGACGTCAACGGCGTCGGGCTCGACGACGACCCTGCGGACCTCGGCGTGCACGCGCAGCGGCGTCGACTGCAGGCTGAGGGCGCCGCGCTCGGTCACGCAGGGGCGCAGCTGGTACAGCGCGCCGTCCGAGCGCACGACGGAGGGCGGCGCGAGCGCGACCTCGGTCGGCACCCTCAGCGGGTGCCTCGACGATTCGTCCAGCTCGACGTAGACGTCCCACGACTGCGGCCCGTCCGCTACCGGCGCGAGCCGGGCGAGGTCGACGACGCCCTCGACGTCCTCTCCGCCTCCGGCGGCGGCGAGCGACGCGATGAGCTCGCCCGGCGAGTCGCGCTCGCAGATGACGAGCCGGCCCGCGCCGGGCGCGCCGGCGTGCCCGGGCAGCTCGCCGCGGATCCGCAGCCGCCCGGCGCCGGCAAGCGCGATGCGGCGGGCGACGCACCCCCCGCCGTCCTCTCCGGCGAATTGCGGCGGCGGCTGCACGGCCCGGCACCCTACCACGGCATGCGCCCGCCTCCGGGCTCTCGGAGGCCGCTCAAGCCGGGGCCCTTCGCCGCCGATACGAACGCGGGCACGGCCCCCGGCCGCCGCCCTCCATCACCGCTCGCAAGGACCCTTTTCGCGCATGCGCACACCCCTCCGCACCCTCATCGCCACGATCGTCGCGACCGCCGCCCTCGCCGGTCTGGCCGCCACCGCCGAGGCCGCTCGCAGGGGCCCGTGCATCCCCGGCACGAGCGGCCCGTCGTGCACGTTCTGGACGGCGAAGGTCACGTTCGTCGCCGACGGCGACACGATCGAGGTCGACATCGCGGGCGACCGGACGTCGCGCCGCTCGCGCGTCCGGATCACGGGCATCCAGGCGATGGAGCTGACGCGCTACTCCTCCAAGGCGAGCAGGCGCCGCGGCGAGTGCCACGCGGTCGCGGCGACCGGGCGGCTCGAGCGCCTCATCCGAGCCGCGCGCGGCCGCGTGCGGCTAGCCGCCCAGCACCGCGGCAGCCGCACCGGCGGCCGCATCCGGCGGGCCGTCAGCGCCAGGATCGGCGGCCGGTGGGTCGACCTCGGTGCGACGCTCCTCTCCGAGGGACATGCCCTCTGGCTGCCCAACTCCGCGGAGTACGCGTGGAACCGCCGCTACAGCGAGCTCGCCGACCGCGCGGCGGCCGGCCGGCTGGGCATCTGGAACGGCAGCACCTGCGGCGCCGGTCCGGGCCCCGAGAGCCAGCTGCGGATGTGGGTCAAGTGGGACGCCGACGGCGTCGACGGCAAGGACGTCAACGGCGAGTGGGCGAAGATCAAGAACCTCGACACCTCGCGCGACGTCTCGCTCGCCGGCTGGTGGTTCCGCGACTCGCATCATCGCCGCTACAGGTTCCCGGCATGGGCGAAGATCCCCGCCGGCGAGACGATCACCGTCCGGATGGGACGCGGCTCGAGCGCCGGCAGCCAGTTCTTCTGGGGCCAGGCGAAGGCGGTCTTCGAGAACGCCAGCGACGATCGCCGTGCGATGGGCGACGGCGGCTACCTGTTCGACCCCCAGGGCGACCTGCGCGCCTGGATGACCTACCCGTGCCGGGTGAGCTGCGCCGATCCGCTCCGCGGAGCGCTCGAGCTGGTCGCCAACCCGCGCGGCGCCGACGAGCACGTCCGGATCAAGAACGTCAGCCCCTCGCCGGTCGACCTCGAGGGCTACCTGCTCGAGAACTCGCCCTTCTCCTATTCGTTCGGCCCGAACACGATCCTCGCGCCGGGGGAGGTCCTGACGCTCGACGTCGGCGGCTCGCCCGCGCAGGACACGCTCGGGCTGCTGCACTGGGCGCGGATCGGCAGCATCCTCAACGACGACGGCGACGTCGTGAAGATCCGCAACTTCACCGGGACCGTCGTGGCCTGCACCGCCTGGGGCAGGGCCGCCTGCTGACAAGCGTCACGCGCGCCGGCACGTCAGCTCAGGCATTCCCCGTCCACGGACGCGCAATGGATCGTGAGGACGAGGAGGAACGCGAGCGGCAGCGTGACGATTCCGAGGAATCCGACGAGGGCGACCGGGACATAGGGCACCGGCCGCCCGGCTTTGGCGATGGGCGCCGCGAGCGCCGAGGTGACGCCAACAGCGAGGGCGAATCGCTTCTCGAAATCCTCGCGTCCTTCGATGCTCCCGAACAGCGGAAAGCAGGCGCCTGCGACCCCTAGTCCGACGAGATAGGCGCAGATCAACCGCTTTGGAGGAACCCTTTCGCGCGGCACGTCGTCGTTGGGCAGCGCTGTCAGGAAGAGAAGCGCCAAGGGCACCGCAAGGGCGGCGAGGAACAACGCGTGCGGGCTCAACGCGCGACTCAGCGTACCGCGAGGCGGACGGTGGGATCGAGGCTAGGCGCGATCCGCGGAGGGCTTCGCCGGGCCCCTGCGCAGTGCCGAGGCCCTCACCATCACGCAGTCGTACTCGAGGACTCGGGCGGTCCGGCTCTGGCGGCTCAGCGGGTACAGGGCCGCGATCTCGAAGCCGGCCTCCTCGTAGACCTCGAGCGCCTCGCACATCCGCGGGGTGCCCTCGTAGATGCGCATGAGCGCCACCTCGGACTGCATGCCGACGAAGTCGGCGGCCCGCTCGCCGGCGCCGGCGAACACGTCGAGGTCGAACCCCTGCGTGTCCATCTTCAGGTACGGGCGCGGGTCCGGCACGCCGGCGACGAGGTCGTCGAGCAGCCCGTCCAGCCGCCGCACCTGGACAGTCACCGCCTCGGCGTTCTGCAGTCGCGGGTAGCGGCCGGCGCCGAACTCGGTCGCCGGCAGCAGCGAGCTGAGCGTGCCGGGCACGACGTTCATCGTCGTCTCGCCGTCCTCGCGTCCGAGCGCGAGCGGGTGGACGGCCCAGCGTGGATCGCCCGCGGCGGCGCGCTGCAGGCGCTCGAACGCGTGTGGCACCGGCTCGAAGGAGACGATCTGGCCGTCGTAGCCGGCCTCGCGGAGGCCGAGGGCATACTGGCCGCGGTGGGCGCCGACGTCGATGACGCAGTTGACGCGGTACATCCTCAGCAGCGCGCCGAGCTGGATGCCCGACAGGTACTCGAAGAACTCCTTCTCCTGCTTCATCCACGCCTTCGGGCCGGGCGTGCCCCGCGTCATCACGACCGCGCCCGGGCCGAGGCGCCGGACGTCGAGGCCCAGCCGCGGCAGCACCGCGAGGCCGGTCCTCGTCACCAGGCCGCGCAGCTGGCGACGGCGGCGCTCGAGCGCAGGTTGCGTGCGCTCGTTGCGGGGACGGGTCTCGGTGTCGGTGTGCACGCTCTGGAACACTTTCGCAGGCCCGGGGGGCCGGACGGCGGCCGACCCCCATACCGAAGGAGGCACCGCGCTGCAACGCGAGAGCGCAAAGTCGCTCAGGCCGTACGTCCAGAAGGTGCGCGAGGATGCGATCCTCGCGTTCGGCGAGCGCTACCCCGACCTGCGGCTCCCACCGGTCGTCGTCGTCATCGCCGCGCTCGACGAGGAGGACTGCATCGGCGAGGTGCTCGAGCGCATCCCGCCCGAGGCGCTCGGCCTGGAGGTCGCCACGATCGTCGTCGACGACGGCAGCAGCGACCGGACGAGCGACGTCTCGCTGGCGCACGGGGTCCACGTCGCGCGCCTGGAGCGCAACTGCGGCCACGGCATCGCGCTGCGCGTCGGCTACCAGCTGGCTCGCGAGCACGGCGCGACGTACATCGTCACCGTCGACGCCGACGGCCAGTGGGACCCGGCCGAGATCCCCGGGGTGCTGCAGCCGCTCGCCGACGGCGAGGCGGACTTCGTCATCGGCTCGCGCGTGCTCGGCCGGGCCGACACCGACGACTCCTTCCGGCAGGCCGGCGTCCACGTGTTCGCGCGGCTCGTGCGCGTGCTCACCGGCGTCCAGGTGACCGACACGTCGAGCGGCTTCCGCGCAATGCGGGCCGAGATCACGGCGACCGTCCGGCAGGAGCAGGTGCAGTACCAGACCTCCGAGCTGCTGATCGGCGCGATCTACGGCGGCTACCGCATCGCCGAGCGCCCGATCGTCATGCACAAGCGGATCGCGGGCGAGAGCAAGAAGGGCAACAACGTCCTCTACGGCTTCCGCTACGCGCGCGTCATCCTGCGGACGTGGTGGCGCGAGCGCCGGGCCGCGCCGGAGGGCGCGCCCGCCGGGAGCCCGGGGTGAGCCCCTCGCCGGCGTCCGAGCCGGTCGTCGAGATCGCCGCACCGCCGCAGCCGGCGCAGGCCCCGCCCGACGTCGGAACCCCCGAGCCGCAGGCGCCCGCGCGGCGCGGACTCGCGCGGGCGCTGCCGGCGATCCGCCTGCTGGGCTTCGTCGTCGCGCTGGGGATCGTGCTCGCGATGGCGGTGAAGGCCGTCCGCGAGGTCGAGCTGTCGCAGCTCGCCTGGTGGCCGCTGGCACCGGCGTTCGCCGCCACGGTGGCGTGGTGGCTGCTGCTCGCGCGCGGCTGGTCGCTGCTGTCGACCGGCCACCCGCGTCGCGCCGACGTGAGCACGTGGTGCCGGACGCAGTCGCTGCGCTACCTGCCGGGCGGCATCTGGGCGCCGGTGTCGCGCGTGGCGATCGTCCGCGGGACGATCCTCGACCGGCTCTCGACGGTCGCGGCCGAGAACGTCATCGCGCTGTGCGCCGCGCTCGGCCTCGGCGGGCTCGCGCTGGCGGCGTCCGGCGACCTCGTGTGGGCGGCGCTCGCGCCGGTGGTCGCCGTGCCGGTCCTGGCGTCGCGCTTTCTCGTCGGGCGCACGCGCGTCGATCCGCCGCGCACGCTCGTGGCGACGCGCAACTACCTGCTCGCGTTTCTCGCCTACGGCGTCTCGGCGGTGCTCGTGCAGGCCGCCGTCTCGGGACTGCACGACCCGCTGGCCGTCGCCGGCGCGGCGGCGCTCGCCTGGGGCGCGGGCCTCGTCATCGTCATCGCGCCCGGCGGCATCGGCGTGCGCGAGGCGGTCTACGTCGCGCTGCTGGCGGGCACGCTGCCGACGGCCGAGCTGGCGGCGGCGGCCGTCGCGATGCGCGTCGTCGCGGTGATCGCCGAGCTCGTCGTGCTCGTGGCCGCCGGTCGCCCCGCGCCCCAGCCGGCCGCGGCGCCGGCCTCCGGGAGCCCGTGACCGCGCTGCGCGAAGGCGCGGCGCGCGCCGCCTCGGCGCTTGCGGCGATCGCCCGGCGCCACTGGCTCTTCCTGGTCCTGCTGGTCGCCGGCGCGGTGCTGCGCGCGGTGACGTTCTTCGCGTACCGCCCGGCGCTCCTGTACTACGACTCGATCCCGTACCTCGACAACGCCGAGCAGCTGCACCCCTTCAGCATTCGGCCGGCGGGCTACGCGATCTTCCTGCGGATCCTGCCGCTCGAGAACGAGCTGGCCGTCGTGCCGTTCGTCCAGCACCTGCTGGGGCTGGCGATCGCGGTGGTCCTGTACCTGCTGCTCAGCCGCCTCGGCGTGCCGCGCTGGCTCGCCGCGCTTGCCACCGTCCCGGTGCTGCTCGACGGCTATCAGCTCAACATCGAGCAGTACGTCCTGTCGGAGACGCTGTTCGGGGCGCTGATCGTGGGCGGCATCGCGCTGCTGCTGTGGCGGCGGCCGCTCGGACTGCTGGCCGCCTCGGTGGCCGGCCTGGCCTTCGCGGGCGCCGCCGTCACCCGCGCGAGCGCGGTGCTCGTCATCGTCCCCGCGGTCCTCGTGCTGCTGTTCCTGCGCGAACGGCCGTCGCGCATCGCCGCTCTCGTCGGCGCGTTCGCGCTCCCGCTCGCGGCCTACGCCGTCTGGTTTCACTCCTACCACGGCACCTACTCGATCTCCGGCTACGGCGGCCGCTTCCTCTACGCGCGCGTCGCGCCGTTCGCCGACTGCAGCAGGTTCTCCGTGCCGCCCGCCGAGCGCGTGCTGTGCCCCACGCAGCCCGTCGGCCGGCGACCGACGATCGAGCAGTTCATGTGGTCGGAGGAGCACTCGCCGGTGTACCGCGTCGCCGTGCCGCCCGGCAAGACGCGGGCGCAGGTCGCGGGCGCGTTCGCCAAGCGCGTCATCCGCCATCAGCCGGTCGACTACGCCAAGCGGGTGGTGCGCGACGTCCTGCACGGGTTCGCGCCCACCAAGAGCAGGCGCCGCGGCGACCTGCCGACGGCCCGCTGGCAGTTTCAGCTGACGTATCCGATCTATCGCCGGAACACGAATGCCTACATCCGCAAGTACGGCGACAAGCGCGCGCAGTCCGACCCGCGCCTCGCGCGCTTCCTGCGCGACTACCAGTCCGTCGCCTACACGCCGGGAACGGTGCTCGGCGTCGCGCTGGTCCTCGCGCTGCTCGCCGCCCTGGGCGTCGGGCGCGCCCGCCGCTCGGGCCTGCGCTCCGCGACGTTCCTGTTCGCAGCGGTCTCGCTCGCCGTCTACCTGCCGACGATCGCGGCCAACCAGTTCACGTGGCGCTACTGGCTGCCCAACCTCGTGCTGCTGGGCGCCGCCGGCGCGCTCGGGATCACGGCGCTGACGAGACGGGCCCCATCCGATGCCGGCGGCGACGGCGAGCCGCCGCGCGGCGCCGCAGCGGCCCCCGACGGAAACGGGACCGAGCCGGTGAGTCCGGCCGCCGCCGAGCCGGCGCACCGCTGAGCGCCGCGCCGCGACGGCCCGCATCCGCCGAGGTGGCTATCCTCCGCGGATCGCGCCGTGCGCAGGGCGGGCATGTCGTGCGGCTTCTCTACTCCCGATCCAGACCTACAGGAGGACCTCGTGCGCGTCTTGACCTTGGGCGGAGACGGATTCTGCGGGTGGCCCACGTCGCTGGAGCTGTCCGAGCGCGGTCACGACGTGATCATCGTCGACAACTTCGCGCGGCGAAACGCCGACGTCGAGCTCGAGGTCTCCTCGCTGACGCCGATCGAGCCGCTCGGCAAGCGCCTGCAGGCCTGGCGCGAGGTGTCGGGGCGCGAGATCGCCTTCCGCCGGCTGAACGTCGCCGAGGACTACGAGCAGCTGCTCGAGCTGCTCATCGAGTTCCGCCCGGACGCCGTCGTGCACTTCGCCGAGCAGCGCGCGGCGCCGTACTCCATGAAGAGCTCGTGGCACAAGCGCTACACGGTCACGAACAACATCAACGCCACGCACAACCTGCTCGCCGCGCTCGTCGAGTCGGGCGTCGACGCGCAGGTCGTGCACCTCGGGACGATGGGCGTCTACGGCTACGGGGCCGCCGGGGTGAAGATCCCCGAGGGCTACCTGCAGGTCAAGATGCAGGCCGAGGACGGCAGCGAGGTCTCCCAGGAGATCCTGTACCCGGCGAACCCGGGCAGCGTCTACCACATGACCAAGACGCAGGACCAGCTGCTGTTCGCGTTCTACAACAAGAACGACGAGATCCGCGTCACCGACCTGCACCAGGGCATCGTCTGGGGCACGCAGACGAGCCAGACGCGGCGCGACGGGCGGCTCATCAACCGCTTCGACTACGACGGCGACTACGGGACCGTCCTCAACCGCTTCCTCATGCAGGCGGCGATCGGCTACCCGCTGACCGTCCACGGCACCGGCGGCCAGACGCGCGCCTTCATCCACATCCAGGACACGGTCCGCTGCGTGGCGCTCGCGATCGAGAACCCGCCCGCCCGCGGCGAGCGCGTGCGGATCTTCAACCAGATGACCGAGACGCACCGCGTGATCGACCTCGCGCAGATCGTCTCGCGCCTCACCGGCGCGCAGATCGACCTCCTGCAGAACCCCCGCAAGGAGGCCAGCGAGAACGACCTGTTCGTCGAGAACCGTCAGCTGCTGGCGCTCGGCCTGGAGCCGATCACGCTCGAGGACGGGCTGCTGCGGGAGGTCACCGAGATCGCCGAGCGGTACGCACACCGATGCGAGCGCGACAAGATCCCCTGCCGCTCCGTGTGGAACCGCCCGCGCCCCGACGGGTTCATCACCGAGCTGCCGGACCCGCCGGCCGTCCTTGCCGCCGACCTCGGCGATGGGCACCAGCCCTCGCGGCTGCCGCTCACCGTCCACGACGCGTCGTAGCCTCCACGTCGCGACAAGCCGTCGCGCCGAGCCCACCGGCGACGAGAGCGGTCGCCGACGCCCCGCCGCGCGAGCGCCCCGCCCGCCGCCGCCTGCCGCCGTGGCTGCGCCGGGTGGCGACGCCGGCGCGCCTCGGGCTCGCGCTCGTGGTCGCGGGCGGCCTGGCGCTGCGCCTGTACGGCGGCCGCCACGGGCTGCCGTTCGTCTACCACTCCGACGAGGTCTTCCACTTCACGAGCCGCGCCGTCGCGATGTTCACCGACGGCCTGAACCCGAACTACTTCCAGAACCCGTCGGCGTTCACGTACCTCGTCCACATCGCGCTGCGCCTCCAGTACGGCGGCGGCTGGCCGTTCGGCGACTTCGGGCACCTCGTGCGCCAGTTCGGCGACGATCCCTCCGAGGTCTACGCGACCGCGCGCCAGCTGACGGCGGTCCTGGCGATGCTCGGCGTCGTCGCGATCTACGCCGTCGGGCGGCGGCTGTGGGGCGAGATGGAGGGGCTCGCCGCGGCGGCCGTGCTGGCGTTCGCGTTCCTGCCGGTGGCCTACTCGCGCTTCGCCGTCACGGACGTCGGCGTGCTGCTGCCGGTGGCCGTCGCCGTGTTCGCGGCGGTCAGGGCGCACGAGGACGGCCGGCTGCGCCATTTCCTGCTCGGCGGGGCGGCGGCGGGGCTTGCGATCGGCTTCAAGTACACGGCGGGGCTCGTGCTGGCGCCGCTGCTGCTGGCGGCGCTCATGCGCGCGCGGCGCGACCTGCGCGGCGCGATCGTCGCCGGCGCCGTGACGCTCGCCGCGTCCACGGCCGTGTTCCTCGTGACGACGCCGTACTTCCTCCCCGACCTCGACGAGGCGCTCGCGCAGCTGCGGTCGCAGAGCTACGCCGCCGACGAGCGCAAGCTCGGCCAGGAGGAGGCCAGCGGCCACCTGTTCTACCTGCGCAGCCTGACCTGGGGCCTGGGCTGGGGGGCCGCGCTCGCCGCGGCGGCGGGGGCCGTCCTCGTGCTGCGGCGCGATCGTCGGCGCCTCGCGCTGCTGGCGCTGTTCCCGCTGCTGCTGTTCCTCTACCTGGGGACCGCCGAGCGGTACTTCGGCCGCTGGCTCATGCCGATCTACCCGGTGCTAGCCCTGCTCGCGGGCGTCGCGCTGGCGCGCGCCGCCCGCGCGCTGTCGTCACGACCGGCGTGGCGCGCAGCGGCGCTCGTCGCGCTGCTGGCCGCCGTGCTCGCGCAGCCGGTCGCGGCCGGCATCCGGACGGGCCGCCTGCTGGGTCGCGAGGACACCCGCATGGAGGCCCGCAAGTATCTGCTGCGCACGCTGCCGGAGGGCACGCGGATCGTCGTCGAGCCGGCGGTGCCGCGACGCTGGTACCGCGGTCTGGCGCCCGGCTACGGGCCGCCGCCGCCGGCGAAGAAGAAGATGCCTCCGCCGCCGGCCGCGCCGACGCGCTTCATCGACGAGCTCGAGCCCGCCCGGCTGGAGCGCTATCGACGCGACGGCTTCTGCTACGTCGTCACCATGAGCATGGTGCGTGGCCGCGCCGAGATCGCCGGGCGGACGGACGCGCTGGCGTACTACCGCGAGCTCGCGCGCCAGTCGACCGTCGTGTTCAGGGCCGACCCGTACCGCCGCGGGGCGACGCCGGTGCCGTTCGACTTCGACTTCTCCACGCACCTGTACTATCCGAGCGCCTACGACCGGCCGGGCCCCGACGTGACGATCTACCGCCTCGACCGCTGCCGGCCCGCGCGCGCGCCGGTCCGCAGATGAGCACGATGTCCGGGCACCTGGTCTGCCTCGTCACGACGCCGCCCGATCGGGCCGTACCGATCGCCGAGGCGCTCGTCGAGCGCGAGCTCGTCGCGTGCGTGAACGTCGTGGCGCTCGTGCACTCCGTCTATCGCTGGAAGGGCGCCGTCGAGCACGACGACGAGGCGCTGCTGGTGATGAAGACGACGCGCGAGGCGGTCGCGCCGCTGCGCGACGCGCTGGGCGAGCTGCATCCCTACGAGACGTTCGAGCTCGTCGCGCTCGACGTGGCCGACGGCGCACCCGCCTACCTCGAGTGGATCGCCGACTCCGTGCGCCTGCGCCGCTGAGTATCCTCCGACGTCCATGAGCGCGCTCATCGCCTCCGCCTCGACGGACACGATCGGCCTCGTCTTCACGTTCTTCGTGCTCATGCCGGCGATCGCCGTGGGGGTCGTCATCGTCGCCGTGGTGTCGGCGCGCGGCGAGAAGCGCGAGGACGAGCAGTCCCGCAGCAAGCGCTGGGGCCGCAGGCGCGGTCCGGCCGGCGAGAGCTGACGCTCCCTTGGCCGGCGCGGCGCTCAGCGCCGCTCGCAGGTGCGCGACACGCGGTCGCCGCGCGCGCGCGGCACGCGGTCGCGCCCGGGACCGCAGACGAGGCGGTCGCGCCCCGCGCCCCCGCCGAGGCGGTCGTCGCCGCGCGACCCGGAGATCGAGTCGTCGCCCGCGCCGCCGGAGAGCCGGTCGTCGCCGGCGTTGCCGTTGAGCCGGTCGTCGCCGCCCCCGCCCGCGAGCCGGTCGCGGCCGCTGCCGCCTGAGACGAGGTCGTTTCCGGCGCGCGCGTCGACGACGTCGTTTCCGCCGAGCGCCGAGATGCGGTCCGGCCCGAGACTGCCGACGATTCGCTCGTCGAGGCGCGTGCCGATCATCGCCAGGCGCCCGACGTCGTCGCGCACGCAGCGCACGGACGGAGACGTGCCGCTCGGGCACGGCGCCGGCGGCCCGACCGGGACGCCCGCCCCGGGGACCGGCGCCCAGTCCGGCGAGGCGTCTTCGGCGGGGTTCGCGGTCAGGTTCGTCTGCGCGGTGCCGTCGGCGTTCATGACGTAGATCTCCGAGTTGCCGTCGCGAGCCGTGGCGAAGGCGATCTTCGAGCCGTCCGGCGAGAAGGCCGGCTCGTCGTCGGGCGCGCCGTGGGCGCTGAGGTTCGTCTGCCCGCGGCCGTCGGCGCGCATGACGTAGATCTCCTCGTTGCCGTCGCGGTCGGTCTTGAACGCGATCCGCCTGCCGTCGGGCGAGAACGCCGGCTCGGCGTCGTGCGCCCTGTGCCTGCTGAGGTTCGTCTGGCCGGTCCCGTCGGCGCGCATCTCGTAGACCTCGAAGTTGCCGTCGCGGGTGCTGGTGAACGCGATCTTCGCGCCGTCGGGCGAGAACACCGGCGAGACGTCGATCGCCTCGTCGGTCGTCAGCCGGACCTGTCCCGTCCCGTCGGCGTTCATGACGTAGATGTCGTAGTTGTCGCCCCGTAGCGCCTCGAAGGCGATCCTCGAGCCGTCGGGCGAGAACGCCGGCGAGAACTCGCTCGCGGGGTCCGCCGTCAGCCGGGTCTGCTCCGTGCCGTCGGCCCTCATCACCCACACGTCGTAGTTGCCGCTCTCGCTGTGGACGAAGGCGATCCTCGCGCCGTCGGGCGAGAACACCGGGTCGGAGTCGACCCGCGGGCTGTTCGTGAGCTTCGCGACCGCGGACCCGTCGGCGTTCATCGCGTACACCTCGACGTTTCCGTCGCGGCGGCTCTGGAAGGTCAGCTGGCCGTTGGCGCCGGGGAACGCGGCCGGCGCGGGCGCGATGACGACGGCCACGCCGACGCACGCCCACAGCGCGAGCCACCAGCGCGCCCTCCAGAGACGTCCGACCGCGACCGACCGCACCGCTAGGCCGGCCGCAGCGTCGTGCGCATCGCCCCGCCCGCCGCGCCCGTCAGCTCGGCGTAGACGCGCGCCGTCTGCTCGGCGATGTCGCCCCAGTCGAAGCGCAGCGCGTGTGCGGACGCGTCGGCGACGAGCCGCTCGCGCAGGTCGTCGTCGGTCAGCACGCGCTGCATCATCGCGGCGAGCGCGCGCGGGTCGCGCGAGCCGAACCGCAGCCCGACGTCGGCGGTCGGCACGACCTCGCGCAGGCCGCCCGTGTCGGCGACGATGCAGGCGCAGCCGCTGGCCATCGCCTCGAGCGCGACGAGCCCGAACGGCTCGTAGATCGACGGCACGACGCACAGGTCGGCGATCCGGTACAGCGAGTGCAGGACGTCGTCGCCGATCCAGCCCTCGAACGTGCCGTGGGGCATGAGCCCGAGCCGCTGCGCCTGGCGGCGAAGCTCGGACTCATGCGTCCCCGAGCCGGCGACGAGGAAGCGCACGCGGCCGGCGCGGCGGATGACCTGCGGCAGCGCGTCGAGCGCGAGCTGGAAGCCCTTCTCGTACACCAGCCGCCCGACGAGCAGGACGAGGCGCTCGTCCGGCGCCGCGAAGCGCGCGCGCAGCTCGCCGAGGTCGGCGACCGGCCGCATGTCGGCGGGGTCGATGCCGTTGGGGATGACCGTGACGCGCCGCTCGTCGATGTCGAACACGTCGGCGACGTGGCCGCGCATGTAGTGCGAGCACGCGATGACGCGCTCCGCGCGGCGCGCCATCCAGGTCTCGATGCCGTGGATGTAGGCCTGCGGGTGCTTGTCGACCCAGCCCTGGTGGCGGCCGTACTCGGTGGCGTGGATCGTCGTCAGGTACGGGCAGCGCAGCCGCTCGGCGATGGCGGCCGCGGCGCCCGCGACGAGCCAGTCGTGGCCGTGCACGAGGTCGAAGCGCAGGCGCTTGCCGAGCTGCCGGCCGGCCGCGTGCATGTGCGCGTTCATCCCCTCGACCCACGCGACGAACTCGTCGAGATCCGACGGCATGGCGGGCTCGGCGACGCGGTGGATGCGCACGCCGGCGCGCAGCTCCTCGGCGACGTGCTCGCGTCCGCCGCGCGTCAGCACGTGCACCTCGACGCCGTGACCGGCGAGCGCCTCGGAGAGCTTGCGCACGTGTCGCGCGAGGCCGCCCGCCACGATCGGCGGATACTCCCAGGAGAGGATCAGGACGCGCGGGGTCACGGCGGCGGGCAAGCCGGGCGATACTACCGGCCGGTGGCCCGTCCGACCGATCGCCCGCGGTCGCGTTGAGCGACGCAGTGCGCGTCCGCCCGCTGCCGGCCGCGCTGCTCGCCGCCGCCGCGCTCGCGGCGGCGATCGCGGTGGCGCTGCGCGCGGGCGACGGGAGCCGGCGGGCCGCGCCGGCCGGGGCGGCGGCCGCGCTGCTGCGCGACGCGGCCGGGCCGTCGGGCAGCGGCGTCGTGACCCTGCGCCGCTGGCGTTACCGCGCCGATCCGCGCGACGCCGGTCGGCGCAGCGGCTGGGCGCGCGGCGACTGGCGCGGACGGCCGGTGACCGTGCCTTGGTCGCCGAACGCGGGCGCCGTCGCCGGCGCGGCGGGGCGGCGCGCGTACGCCGGCAGCGTCGGCTGGTTCGCGCGCGAGATCGACGCGCCGGTCGCCGGCACGTACGTCCTCGGCTTCGAGTCCGCCCATCACCGCGCCACCGTGTACGTCGACGGCCGGCCGGTGCGCTCGCACGTCGGCGCGTACGAGCCCTTCTCGGCGAGCGCCGGCCTGCCGCGCGGACGACACACCGTCGCCGTGCGCGTCGACTGGCGCGACCCCGAGCGCCAGGCCGCCGAGGGCTGGGCGCGCGGCTGGTTCAACTTCGGCGGGCTCAACCGCCCGGTCACGCTCAGCCGCCGCGGGCGCACCGAGCTCGACCGGCTGCGCGTGCGGACGCGGCTGCTCGATGGCGGCGGCGCGCGCGTCGAGGTCTCCGTGCGCGCTCGCAACCGCGGCGCGCCACGCGTGCTGCGCCTGCGCGGCGCGCTGCGCCGCGGTACCACGACGGTCGCGCTGCGCTTCCGCGCCGCGCAGCTGGACGCCCGGGCCGCGCGGACGCTGCGGGCGGCCGCGACGATCGGCGAGCCCGCGCTGTGGTCGCCGGCCGCTCCGCAGCGCTACGCCCTGCGCGTCGACGACCCCGGCGAGGCGCGCCTCGCGCACGCCGTCGGCCTGCGCGAGATCGGCTGGGCGGGCGGCCGGCTGCAGCTCAACGGCCGGCGGCTCGTCCTGCGCGGCGCGGCGCTGCCGCCCGGCGTCCGCGGCCGCGGCGACGCGCTGAGGCCGTTCGACGAGGCGCAGCTCGTGGCCGACCTGCGCGCGCTCGGCGCGAACGCCACGCGCTCGCAGCTGCCGCTGTCGCGCAGCATGCTCGCGCGGCTCGACGCGGCCGGGATCCTCGTCTGGCAGCTCACCGGGCCGTGGGAGCCGGCGGGCCGCTGGCTCGCCGACACGCCGGCGGGCATCGCCCGCGCGCGCGACCGCGCGGTGCGGACCGTCGCCGCGCAGCAGGCGCATCCGTCGATCGTGGCCTGGACGCTGGCGAACGAGGTCTCCGGGCGCGGGCAGCCCGGCGAGCGCGCCTACATGCGCCAGACCGCGCGCCGGCTGCACGTCGTGGACCCGACGCGGCCCGTCGCCGCCGACCTCTGGGGATCGCGGCTCACCCGCTCCGCCGGCCCGCCGTTCGCGGGCCTCGACGCGATCGGCATGACCGACTACGTCGGCTGGTACGAGGGGCTCGACCTCGGCCCCGAGGGACAGGCGGCGGTCACCGGCGCGCGCGTCGCGCACCTGCGCCGCCTCTTCCCCGGCAAGCCGATCGTCGTAACCGAGCTCGGCGCGGCGGGCAGCGACCGCAGCGCGCCGAACGCGTTCGGCGGCCTGCGCCATCAGGCCCGCCTGCTCGGCCGCCGCCTGCGCGCGCTGCGCGACGACCGGCGCCTCAGCGGAACGCTCGTCTGGTCGCTGCGCGACTACGCGCTGCGCCCGGACTTCCGCGGCGGCTCGGTGCTCGAGCGGCGCCCCGGCGTGAAGCTCAGGCCCGGCCTCAACGAGAAGGGCCTGTACGACTGGGACGGCCGGCCGAAGCCGGCGCTGGCGGCGGTGCGCCGGGCGTTCGCCGGCTCGCGCTAGGCCGACAGCGAGCAGCCGGCGCCTGCGCGCCGCGCGGATCGGTCAGCCGACGAGCAGCCCGAGCTCGCCGGCGCGGTGCGCGGCCTCCACGCGCGACCGGCAGTCGAGCTTGCGCAGGATGTTGCGCACGTGCATGTCGACGGTGCGGCGGCTGAGGAACAGGTCGTGGGCGATCTCGCGGTTCGTGCGCCCGACGGACAGCAGGCGGACGACCTCGAGCTCTCGGCGCGAGAGCCCGGCGCCGTCGGCGTCGGCGGCCGCGCGCGCGCCGAGCCGGCGGCTCACCGGCTCCAGGACCGACACCTCGCGGGCCGCCTCGCCGGCCAGCGGGCGCGCGCCGAGCTTGCGCGCCAGCCGGTATGCGCCGGTCAGCCGCCCCAGCGCGAGCTCGCGCTCGCCGGCGGCGGCCAGCGCGACGCCGGCGCGCAGCTCGATCTGGGCGCGCTCGAACGGCATGTCGAGATCGCGATGCAGCTCGGCCGCGCGCGCCGTCTGCTCGGCGGCCGTGCGGGCATCGCCGTCGAGCAGGGCGCTCTCGCCGATCGCGCAGGCGAGGGCGGCGAGCGCGTCCGGATGGCCGGTTTGCGACGCGATGCGGCTCAGCGCATCCGCGCACTCGTGGACCCCGCGCGCCTCGCCGCGGCCGGCGAGGAACGATGCGCCCCAGCGCAGGCCGGCGATCGCGTAGTGGCGATCGTCCGATTGCTGCCACTGGGCGAGCAGCGATCGGAGATGCTCGCGCGCCTCGTCGGCGGCGCCCTCGGCGGCGGCCACGCGCGCCAGCGCGGCGGTTGAGTCGATCGTCATGTTGTAGTGGCGCACGTGCGACGCGACGTTCAGGCACGACGTCAGCATCCGCCGCGCCGAGCTCGAGCGGCCCTCGAAGCAGTGGATCGCGCCGAGCAGCCCCTCGGCGACCCAGACCGCCGTGCCGCTTGCGATCAGCTCGCGGCACATCTGCGCGGCCCGCCGCCACTCGCCGCGCTCGCGCAGCACGTAGGCCATGCAGGTCACGCACGCGACCTCGACGCCGACCTCACCGGTCGCCTGGCAGAGGTCGAGCGCCGTCGCGAGCGCCTCCTCGGCGCTGCGCAGGTCCGCCGCGTCGTAGAGGGCCACGCTCAGCCGCTGGTACAGGTCGGCCGCCACCGCCGTCATCTCGTGGTCCAGCGCCACGGCGAGCGCGGCGCGGATCGTCTCGAGGCCGGCGTCGTAGTCGCCGTGCTTGGCGCGCGCCATCCCCTGCAGGCCGATCGCGCGCAGGCGCAGGTCGAGCCGCGCGGCGGCGTCCGCCTGCTCGCGTGCGCGCTCGGCGAGCTGCACCGCCTCGCCGTGCCTGGCCGACATCCGCCGCTGGTTGGCCATCGCCAGCAGCTCGACCGCGGCCTCGGCGGACGCGCCGTGGGCCGCGAACCCGTCCGCCGCCAGGCGCCGTGCGGCGAAGGCCGGCTCGCGCTCGCCGCGCAGCTCGAGCACCGCCGCCAGCCGGCGCTGTGCGTGGGCACGTCCGATGCCGACGCTGAGCTCGGCGAGCTCGCGCCAGTCGCGCGCCGCGTCGGCGAGCTCGCCTGCAAGCTCGGCACAGCGCGCGCAGCGTTCGAGCGCGTCCGCGCGCAGCGCCTCCTCCTCCCCCTCGGGCCACAGCTCGAGCGCCTTGTGCCCCGCCTCGGCGCCGTCGCGGAAGGCGTGCACCGCCTCGGCCTCGGCGGCGGCGGTCAACAGCGCGCGCCGCGCCCGGGCCCCGTCGCGGGCGCCGAGCCAGTGGGCGGCGACCGCGCCGCTCGGCGCGCCGGCCGCCTCGAGGGCCGCGGCGATCGCGCGATGCAGCGAGCGCCGGCGCATCCAGGGGACGTCCGCGTACAGCGCCTCGCGCGTGAGCCCATGGCGGAAGACGGCCGCGCCCCCGTCGTGCTCGCGCGCGATGCCGCGCTCGAGCAGCTCGGCCACCCCCTCCGGGCTCGACAGCGAGCCGACGAGCTCGAGGTCGAACGTCTCCCCGGCGACGGCCGCCGCCGCGGCGGCGGCGCGCGCCGCCTCGGACAGCTCCGATGCGCCGACGAGGACGGCGTCGCGCACGGTCTCGGGCAGCGGGACCTCGCCGTGGCGGGTGAGCTCGAGGCCCTGGCCTGCGTCCTGCAGCCCGCCGCTCACGAGCAGCGCGCCGGCGAGCTCCTCGACGAAGAACGGCGTTCCCTGCGTCGCGTCGTCGACCGCCCGCACGAGCGAGGGCGCCGGCGACCGGCCGAGCACGGAGCCCAGCAGGCGCGCGACCCCGTCGCGGTCGAGCGGGCCGAGCGCCAGCTCGTCCAGGCGTCCGGCGCGGCGCAGCTCGTGGCGCAGACGCCGCAGCCCGTGACCGCGAGGAAGGCCGTCCGAGCGGTAGGCGCCCAGCACCAGCACGGAGAGCTCGGCGAGCGGCTCGGCGAGCGCCGACAGCAGCTCGAGCGTGGCCTCGTCGGACCAGTGCAGGTCGTCGAGGACCATGACCGTGAGTCGCTCGCGGGCGAGGTGCGCGAGCGCGCAGCGCACCGCCTCCAAGAGCGTCGGCCGGTCGGTCGCCGCCGCGGGCGGCCCGAGCTCGGGCAGGATCATCGCCAGGTGCGAGGCGAGCGGCCCGCAGCCCGCCAGCGCATCCGGCTCGGAGCGCAGCCGCGTGCGCAGCGCCGTGACGACGGGCCCGTAGGGCGCGGTGCCGCTGTGGACGGCCGCGCCGCAGATCACGAGCGCGTCGGGGGAGCGCCGCACGAGCTCGGTCACGAGGCGCGTCTTGCCCACGCCGGCCTCGCCGCTCAGCAGGACGATGCCCCCCTCGCCGCTGCGCGCCCGGTCGAGGCGCGCGATGAGCCGCTGCATCTCGGCGTCCCGCCCGACGAGGCTCGTCCGAGCCGTCATGGCCGGAGTCTAAGTACGGCATGCGGCAACAGGAAGTACGGCAATCCGGCGCATGTCCGTGACGGCGGGCGCCCGTAGCGTCGACGCTGCAATCGAGACGGGCCGGGGAGGCCCGGAGGGAGGACGCCATGAACCTCTACGTCATCATCCGCCGCAACGGATTCGCCTCGCCCGAGGACCTTCGGGAGGCCGCCGCGCGCTCGACCGCCGAGGGCGACAAGGAGGACTCCGGCGTGCGCTGGATCCGCTCGTACGTCGTGTCGGAGGACAGCGGCGAGCTCGGGACGTTCTGCATCTACCAGGCGCGCAGCCCGGAGGCGATCCGCGCCCACGCCCGCGCCGCCGTCCTGCCCGTGGACGAGATCGTTGCGGTCGCCGACACGGTCGTCGTCCGGCCGGACCCGGCGCCGGTCGCCGCCGGCTGAGCGGCCCTCGCCTCTGTGCGCCGGGCCTAGCGCTCGAGCGGGAACACGAGCCCGTGCTCGGCGCACAGGCGCGGGACGCTGTCGAAGTCGAACTCCAGGCCGTAGCGGGCGCCGACCTGCTCGGGCGCCAGCGTGCCGGCCGCGAGGTCGGCGAAGAACTGCTCGAATCCGCCCGGCGAGATGATCTCCAGGATCCGGCACGGCCCGTCGCCGGCATTCCAGAACGTGTGCCACTGGTCGCGCGGCTTGAAGACGAGGTCGCCCGCCTCAACGACGACGACGTCGTCGCCGAGCTGCGCGCCCATGCGCCCCTCGACGACGTAGCTGTACTCGTCCTCGCGGCTGTGGCGGTGAAGCGGCGCAACGAGATGGCGCGGCGCGATCGGGTGCTCGACGAGCGAGAAGCCGCCGCCCGACTCGGCGGTCCAGACCATGAAGCGGGCGCCGAGCGTCCCGAGGTCGACGGCCTCGCCGTCGTCGGGGCCGATGATCCGCGGCCCCTGCGTGCCGTCGAAGCGAGGGCGGTCGGTGTCCACCTGCACCCGGTCTCCTTTCATCGAACAGTGTGTCGCGCGAACGCTAGTGACAGCCGCGCCGGATGTCAATATCGTTGAACGACGATGTCCGCGAAACCGGCCCGCAGATACGAGAAGCGCCGTCGCGCCGAGGCCGAGCAGGAGACGCGCCGCCGGATCACCGAGGCGGCCGTGCAGCTGCACGCCGCCGTCGGGCCGGCGCGGACGACGGTCAGCGCGGTCGCCGAGCGCGCCGGCGTCCAGCGCGCGACCGTCTACCGCCACTTTCCCGCCGACGCCGACCTCTTCGCCGCGTGCTCGGCGCGCTGGACGTCGATGCACCCCTACCCGGCGCCCGATGCGTGGCCGGCGATCGCCGACGCCCGCGAGCGGACCCGCACGGCGCTCGCCGAGCTGTACGCCTACTACCGCGAGGCCCAGCCGATGCTCGCGAACGTCATCCGCGACGCCGAGCTGCTGCCCGCGCTGCGCGCGGTCATGGAGCCCGCGGGGCGCTACTTCCGCGAGGTCGAGGAGATCCTCGCGGCCGGCTGGCCCGACGGCGACCGCGCCGAGCGGCGGGCCGCGCTCGCGCTGGCGCTCGACTTCTCGACGTGGCGCACGCTCGCCGCGCGGCTGTCGGACCGCCAGGCCGCCGACGTCATGACGCGGATGGTCGCGTGCGCGGGGCACGAGGCCTTCGACCGGTAGAGCTCGCGGCGACCCGCGCCTCCCGGTCGGGCCGCGCGTCCCCGTGTCGCTCGTGCGCAACCGACGGTCGGAGCAGCACTCCCGGCCGCGGCGTCGACGCTGCACGCATGCGGTGCACATCTGACGGCGCCACGGGAATCGGCCCTCGAAACGTCACATCCGCACGACGAGCTCGAACCCCCTACACGCGCTCGAGCAGCGCCAACCCGTGCCCGTCGACGAGCGCGCCCACCGTCGTGCGGCCGTCCAGCTCGTGCTCACCGCCGGCGAGCACGTCGCGGTAGCGACCCGCCGGCGCGGCGAGCGCCCTGCCGTCGGCGCCCGGCCGCAGCGCCACGACGACGAGCACGTCGGCGTCGCTGCGCGTGAAGGCGCAGACGTCGGGGCCCGCGTCGATCGCCGCATAGTCGCCCTCGAACGCCTCCGGGCGCCGGCCGCGCAGCTCCAGCGCACGCGAGATCAGGTGCAGCTTCATCGTCTCGCGCGTCGGCTGCGCCCCCGCCTGCAGGGCGTCGAGCGCCGTCCGCCGCGCCCGCCAGTCGACCGGCCGGCGGTTGTCGGGGTCCACGAGCGACAGGTCGATGAGCTCGTCGCCCTGGTAGATGTCGGGCAGCCCCGGCACGGTCAGCTTCAGCAGCAGCTGGCCGAGCGCCGAGCGCTCGCCCGCCGCGGCGACCTCCGCGACGAACGGCTCGAAGTCGTCCAGGAACGGGCGGTGGTCGAGCAGCGCGACCGCGAAGCGCTTGACGCGGTCCTCCCACTCGTGGTGCTGATCGACCCAGCTCGTGTTGCGCTTGGCCTCGCGCAGCGCCTTCTCGACGTAGCCCTCCAGCCGGTCGGCCGCGATCGGCCACACGCCGGCGAGCGTCTGGAACACGAGGTAGCGCTCCTGCGAGTCGGGCCCCGACCGCCCGCCGTCGGCGACGAGCTCGTCGGTCAGCTCGTACCAGCGGCGCACGTGCGTCGTCCAACCGTCGGCCATCGTCGACAGCGCGCCGATCCGAGCGCGGGCGTCGCCCGAGCGCTTCGTGTCGTGCGTCTGGGTGATGAGCAGCCCGCGGGGGAAGCGCTCGGCGCGGATGCGGTTGGCGGCGTGGAAGCTGTCGACCGACATGCCGAAGCGGCCGGGGTCGCCGCCGACGTCGTTGAGCGCCAGCAGGCGCAGGTAGCGGTAGAAGGCGGTGTCCTCGATGCCCTTGGCCGTCACGGGCGGCGACGTCTGCTGAAAGCGCGAGACGAACTCCTCGGGGGCGCCCTCGTAGAGCTCGGGGCGCCCGGCGGCGGCCAGCGCCTCGCGGTCGGCGGGCTCGTAGTGGCCGTCCTTGACGTACGTGCGGTAGACCGGCAGCCGCGCGAGCGCCTCCTCGATGCCGCCGGGGTCGTGGATGCGCCGCAGCCGCTCGACCTCGCGGCGGAACGTCGTCGTCGCCTGCTCGAGCTGGGCCTCGAGCGCGACGTCGTGGAACGAGCGCTCGTCGCCCGACAGCTCGTGCCACAGCGCGGTCAGCGGCGCCTCGCCCGCCGGGTCGACGAACAGCGCCTGCGCGTCGTTGAGGAACTCGTAGCCGACCGTGCCCTCGACCGGCCAGTCGCGCAGCGGCTCCCCGGGATGAAGGATCTTCTCGACCCAGACGTGCGCGGCGCCGGCGTCGCGCAGGCGCTCGAGGTAGCCGGCCGGGTCCGCCAGCCCGTCCGGATGGTCGACGCGCAGGCCCTCGATGACGCCGTCGGCGAGCAGGTCGAGGACCTTGCGGTGGGTCAGCTCGAACACCTCGGGATCCTCGACGCGCACGCCGGCGAGGTCGTCGATGTCGAAGAAGCGCCTGTAGTGGCCGGTCTCCGGGTCGACGTCGAAGACGCGCACGCGCTCGGCCTCGTCGGCCCACCAGCGGTTCTCCTCGCCCGTGCCCATGTGGTTGGGGACGATGTCGAGGATGATGCCGAGCCCCTCGGCGGCGAGCGCGCGCAGGCGCTCCTCGCCGCCGAGCGACTCCGACACGCGCGTCGGGTCGACGACGTCGTAGCCGTGCGTCGAGCCCGACCGCGCCTGCAGCGACGGCGAGAGGTACAGGTGGCTGACGCCGAGCGCGCGCAGGTACGGCACGAGCTCGCCGACGTCGTCGAAGCGCAGCCCCGGGCCTAGCTGCAGCCGATAGGTGGCGCGCAGCGCCGTCACGCCATCGGCGGGTCGACGCGCCTGAGGACGGTCACCGAGCGCGGCATCACGTCCAGCGACTCGCGCGCCCCGAGCGCGAAGGCGCCGGCCTCGTCGCCGGGGTCGGCGGTGGACAGCTCGAGCGTCCACAGCTGCCCGTAGCGCCGTCCGGGCAGCACGAACGACACGTCCTCGTGATGGCCGTTGATGAGCAGCAGAAACGAGTCGTCGACGATCCGCTCGCCCTGGCGCCCGCGATAGGGGAACTCCTGGCCGTTGAGGAACAGGCCGATGACGTGGCCGCCGTTGTGCCAGTCGCGCTGCGTCATGCGGCGGCCGTCGGTGCGAAACCACCACGCGTCGGGCAGCGCGCCGGCGGCGCCGGTCGACTCACCCGACAGGAAGTGGCGCCGGCGGAAGACCGGGTGGTCCAGGCGCAGCCTGATCAGCCGCTTCGTGAAGGCGTGCAGGGACGTGGCGCGCTCATCGTGCTCCCAGCCGAACCAGGAGATCTCGTTGTCCTGACACCAGGCGTTGTTGTTGCCGCGCTGCGAGCGACCGAACTCGTCGCCGCCCAGCAGCATCGGCACGCCCTGGGAGAGCAGCAGCGTCGTGAGGAAGTTGCGCTGCTGGCGCTCGCGCAGGAGGTTGATCTCGGGGTCGTCGGTCGGCCCCTCGACGCCGTGGTTCCACGAGCGGTTGTCGTCGGTGCCGTCCCTGTTGTCCTCGAGGTTGGCCTCGTTGTGCTTCTCGTTGTAGGACACGAGGTCGGCGAGCGTGAAGCCGTCGTGCGCGGTGATGAAGTTGATCGACGCGAACGGCTCGCGGCCGTCGTGCGCATAGAGGTCGCTCGAGCCCGTCAGGCGGTTGGCGAAGTCGCCGACGTTCGCCCTCCCCCGCCAGAAGTCGCGCATCGTGTCGCGGTACATGCCGTTCCACTCCGTCCACAGGACCGGGAAGTTGCCGACCTGGTAGCCGCCGGGGCCGACGTCCCACGGCTCGGCGATGAGCTTGACCTGCGACAGCACGGGGTCCTGGTGGATCGTGTCGAAGAACGCGCTGAGGCGGTCGACGTCGTACAGCTCGCGCGCGAGCGCGCTGGCGAGATCGAAGCGAAAGCCGTCGACGTGGCACTCGATGACCCAGTAGCGCAGCGAGTCCATGATGAGCCGCAGGACGCTCGGATGGACGGGGTTGAGGCTGTTGCCGGTGCCCGTGAAGTCCATGTAGAAGCGCGGGTCGTCGGGCATGAGCCGGTAGTAGCTGCGGTTGTCGACGCCTCTGAAGCACAGCATCGGGCCGAGGTGATTGCCCTCCGCGGTGTGGTTGTAGACGACGTCGAGGATCACCTCGATGCCCGCCTTGTGCAGCGCCTTGACCATGCCCTTGAACTCGCGCACCTGCTCGCCCGTGAAGCCGGTCGCGGCGTAATCGGCGTGCGGCGCGAGGTAGCCGATCGAGCTGTAGCCCCAGTAGTTACTCAGGCCCCTGTCGATCAGGAAGTGCTCGTCGGCGTTGTGGTGGACCGGCAGCAGCTCGACGGCGGTCACGCCGAGGTCCTTGAGGTACTTGATGGCCGGCTCGGACGCCAGGCCGCCGTAGGTGCCCCGCAGGTCCTCGCGGATGTCGGGGTGCAGCATCGTGAAGCCCTTGACGTGGGTCTCGTAGATGACGGTCGCCGTCCAGCGCGTGCCGAGCAGCTCGTCGCCCTCCCAGTCGAACGCCGGGTCGACGACGAGCGACTTCGGGATCGCCTCGGCGTCGTCGTCGTCGTCGGGCTCGAGGTCGGCGACGTCGGTGTCGTCGGGGATGTACGGCAGGACGCTGGCCTTGTCCCACTGGATCTCGCCCTCGATCGCCTTGGCGTAGGGATCGATGAGCAGCTTGCGCGGGTTGAAGCGGTGACCCTCCTCCGGCTCGTAGGGGCCGTGGACGCGGTAGCCGTAGCGCTGGCCGGGGCCGACGTTCGGCAGGTAGCAGTGCCAGTTGAACGCCGTCCGCTCGACGACCTCCACGCACGTCTCGACGTCGTCGGCGTCGAACAGGCACAGCTCGACGCGCTCGGCGTTCTCGCTGAAGAGGCTGAAGTTCGTGCCGTGCCCGTCCCACGTGTGCCCGAGCGGGAACGGGCTGCCCGGCCAGACCTCGATCTCGGTCATCTGACCAACGCCCCGCCGAGCGCCCCGACGACGACCGCGCCGTCGCGCAGCTCGGCGGCGTCGGTCGCCACGACGATCTCGCCGTGGCCGTCGAGCGGCAGCGCCTGCGGGGCGTCGGCGAAGTTGCAGCACAGGCGGTACGGGCCGCGGTCGACGGCCAGCCAGCGGGCCTCGTCGTCGTGTCGTGTGCCGACCTCGTCGGCGGGGAGCTGGGTGCGCACGCGCAACAGTCTCCCGTAGAGCCGCTCGAGCGCCGGGTCGCGCTCGCGCGTGAGCTTGGAGCGCTCGAACGTGGCGGGGTCCTGCGGATCGGGCACCTCCTCGCCGGCGAACTGGGCGAACGCCGCGAACTCGCGCCGGCGCCCCTCGCGTGTCGCGACGGCGATCTCCTCGTCGATGTGGTCGGAGAAGAACTGAAACGGCGCCCGCTCGCCGTACTCCTCGCCCATGAACAGCATCGGGACGAACGGCGACAGCAGCGTGCAGAAGGCGGCCAGCGGGCGGGCCTGCTGCGGCAGGCGGTCGCCGAGGGCGCGGTTGCCGACCTGGTCGTGGTTGGAGTCGAACACGACGAACTGCTCGGGCGGGCGGTCGCCGGCCGGCGCGCCGAAGCGGCGCTTGCGGAACTCGGAGTACTGCCCGTCGTGGACGAACGGGCGCGCGAACGCCTTGGCGAGGTCCGAGACGGCGCCGAACTCCGCGTAGTAGCCCTCGGTGTCGCGCGTCAGCAGCACGCGCAGCGCATGGTGGAAGTCGTCGGCCCACTGGGCGTCGTGGCCGAGTCCGCCGAGCTCGCGCGGGCGGATGACGCGCGGGTCGTTGAGCCCCGATTCCGCGATGACGCAGGCACCCGGCCGCGCCGCGTGCACGCGCTCGGCGATCTGCGCGAGGATCGGCCGCGCGCTCGAGTCGTAGATCGCGTGGATCGCGTCGAGCCGCAGGCCGTCGACGTGGAAGTCGCGCACCCAGCCGGCGGCCGACTGCAGCACCCACTCGCGCACCGGATCGCAGTGCTCGTCGTCGTAGTTGACGGCCTTGCCCCAGAACGTCGAGTACTTCTCGGTGAAGTAGGGGCCGAACGCCTCCAGCGCGCCGCCGCCGGAGGCGCCCACGTGGTTGTAGACGACGTCGAGGATCACGCCGAGGCCGGCAGCGTGGGCGGCGTCGACGAGCCGCTGGAAGGCCCTCGGACCGCCATAGCTCGAGTGTGCGGCGCTGAGGTAGACGCCGTCGTAGCCCCACCCGTGCACGCCGGGGAACTCGGCGATCGGCATGACCTCGATCGCGGTGATGCCGAGCTCGGCGAGCGCCGTCAGGTGGTCGATCGCGGCGTCGAAGGTGCCCTCGCGGGTGAAGGTGCCGACGTGCAGCTCGTAGATGACCAGCTCGGCCAGCGCCGGCGGGCGGAAGCCCGCGTCCGTCCAGCGGAAGGCGCGCGGGTCGACGACGCGCGACGGTCCGCGCAGCCCCTCGGGCTGGTGGCGCGAGGCCGGGTCGGGCAGCGGCTCGCCGCCGTCGAGCACGAACGCGTAGTCGTCGCCGTCGCGCGCGGGCAAGCGCGCCTCGTGGATGCCGTGCCCGGCATGGTCGAGCGCATGCTCGCGGCCGCCGACGCGGACGCGGACGTCGTCGCGGTCGAGCGCCCAGACGCGGAACTCGACGCCGTCGTCGAGCGGCGTCGCGCCCAGCGGGCGCTCCCAGGGATAGGCGGCTGCCGCGAGCACCCGCAGGAGGTACCCAGCGACGCCTCGGACGTATCGGCGGCGCCGGCGTCGGCGGCCGTCAGGTGCGCCGCCGCTGCGCCACCGCGTAGATCGCGAGCACGATGACGCCTCCGAGAACCAGCAGCGACAGGACGTTGAGGACGCTCAGCGCCGTGCCGCCGCCCTCGTCGCCGGTCGCGACCACCGGCGTCCGCTCGCGGCGCATGGGGACCGTGCCCGGGAGGAAGGAGCGCTTGTCGAAGATGCCGATGCCCTTGATGTAGGTCCACCCGTTGTAGATCACGGTGCGGTGCGCGAAGGCGCCCTCGGAGAAGAACAGCGGGATGGCCGGCGCCTCGCGCTCGAGCACCTGCAGCTCGTCGACGATCGCCCTGCGGCGCTGCGCGACCGTCGGAGCGTCGGCGACGCGCCGCGCGGCCGCGTCGAAGGCGTCGCTGCGGTAGCCGCTGAAGTTCAGCGGCGCCGCCCTCGGTTCGGAGCCGAACAGCAGCCGGAGGTAGTTGGGGTCGTAGGAGACCTGCGGCGGGATGCTCGTGATCGCGGCGTCGAAGTCGGCTGCCGAGCCGTCCTCCCCGATCGCGCGGCCGAGCTGCGACGACGTCAGCTCGACGGAGTTCGCGGTGATCCCGGCGCGCCGCAGCGCAAGGACGACCTGCCGGCCGGCCTCCGCGCGGAACGGGTCGCTCTCGGCGGTCAGCACCCGAATCCGCGGCAGCTGCAGCTCGGCCGCCGCCCGCCTGGCGGCCGCGACGTCGTCGACGTGCACCGGACGCCCGGTCGCCCACTGCGACTCCGGGTGCAGGAAGCCGCTGTCCGCCGGCTCGGACCGGGCGACGTTGCGCGCGATCCGGCTGAGCTCCATCGCGTCGGCGATCGCGCGCCGCGCGGGCGCACTGTCGAACGGCGGTCGCCGCGTGTTGAGGACGAGCATCGTGCCCGAGTACCACGGTCCGCGCCGCACCGCGATCCCGAGGCCCGCCACGCCGCGCTGGCCGGGGGGGACGCTCAGCGGCACCATGTCGACCCGGCGCTCGCGCAGCGCCTCGAAGATCTCGTCGGCGTCGCTGATGATCGGCACGCGCAGCTCGCCCACGCGGGGCCTGCCGCGGAAGTAGTCGCGGTTCGCCCGCAGGACGTATCCGCGCTCCCTGCTCGCGCGCGTGAGACGGTAGGGGCCGCTGCCGATCGCGAGCCCCGCGGGTACGTCACGGCCGGCCGGCAGGTCGCTCCACAGGTGGCGCGGCAGGATCGGGACGTCGGACAGCGGCTGGTCGTCGAACCCCAGCGACGGCCGGCGCAGGTCGATCGTCGCCGTCAGCCGTCCGGCCGCGCGCACCTCCTCGACGGCGTCGAGCTGCGGCGTGAAGCGCGGCTGCCGCCGGGTGGCGAAGAGGCGGAACGTGAACGCGACGTCGTCGGCCGTCACCGGCCGCCCGTCGTGCCAGCGAGCGTCGCCTCGCAGCCGGATCGTCAACCGCCGGCCGCCGCGGCTGCGCTGCACCGAGTCCGCCAGCCACGGCTGCGGAACGCCCTCGGCATCGCGCCACATCAGCGTGTCGTAGACGAGCGTCATGAGCGGATAGCCCAGCTCGAACGTGTAGGGCGTCAGGCCGCCGTCGTACTGCGGGAAGGGCAGCCGCACGACAGCCGCGGCGGGCTCCCGTCGCTGCGCGGCCGCGGGGGCGGCGAGCGCGCCGGCGAGCAGGCACAGACTCAGTACGCTGGTGAGCGCGCGCGTCGCGGCGTTGCCGGTCACGGCGCAGACCATAGGCGCTGGGACGCCCGCTCGTCCCTACCTGTGTTCTGCACTTGATGAGCGTGACACATAGTGGTAGCGTCGCGCCGACAGGTATCGATCGATCTCCCAAGGAGGCGGTAGCAGTGATCCGAAGAGCCCGAACGGCGAGCGTCGCCGTGGTAGGAATCCTGAGCGCCCCCGTGGTGATTGCCGGGGTCGCATGGGCATGCACGCCCTCAGGGTTCGGAACGCCCGCGACGCCCGCGGCACCTCCTGCCAGCACAGGGACGCCGGCCCCGGCCGCGACGTCGCCGCCGGTGGCCGTGCCGCCGAGCAGCGCTCCGGCTCCGGCTACGGCCGCGGCCCCCGCTCCGGCTCCGGCTCCTGCTGCGCAGGCGCAGGCTCCTGCGCAGGCGCAGGCGCCGGCCGCTTCCGCACCGTCGCAGTCGGCATCGGCCACGACGAGCGGTGCCGTGCGCAGCACGGTCCGCACGCCGGCCCGCCGGACGACCGCGTCGACTCCGACCCGTCGCAGCACGGCGGCGACCGCGCCGCGTCCGGCTGCGCAGAGCTCCGTCTCCGCGCGCGTCGGTGGTCAGACCGCTGGCGTGACCCAGCGCAACGGCCAGGCCGTCTTCGCAAGCTCGACGGCTCCGGCCCGCACGCGCGCCGCTTCGCCGGCTCGCGCTGAGACGCCGGCTCGGCCGGCCACGAGGAGCACCGCTCCGGCGGCTGCGACGCGTAGCGCGTCTGCCGACCTGTGGAGTGGCGTGACCTCCGCGGGCGCCAAGCCGTCGCTGGCCTCGGCCGCTGCGGCCGGTGGGCAGAGCGGTGGCGGACTCGGCGGCACGGCTCTGGCCGGGATCATGGTCCTCGGCCTCGGCCTCGCCGGCATCACCGGCGGTGCGCTGGTCACCGCGTCGCGTCGTCGCCGTGCGACGAGCGCTGCGGGAGCCCGCAAGCACTGACACATGAAGACAGTTGACGGTTCGCCGGAGGCCACCTCCGGTCAGCCGCCAAAGAGCAGCGACACGAGCCCCGACCGCCATCCGCGGCGGGGCTCGTTGCTGTTCCTGCTGGGTGGGCTGTGGCTCGTGCTCGCAGGGGTCGTCGCGGTCGCCGTCGCGGGCTCGTTCGACGAGCAGCCGACCGTCCGCCCGCTCGGCCGCGAAGCGCCGGTCAACCTCTCGGCGCGCAGCGTCGAGGACGTCAGCGCGCACAACTCCCCGACGCTCGTGCGCAACCCCGTGCGGCCCGCCAACCTGGCGGTCTCCAGCCGCATCGACACACCCTTCTTCTCCTGCGCGCTGCACGTCTCCGCCGACGCCGGGCAGAGCTGGACCCAGACGGCCATCCCGGCGCCGAAGGGCGAGGAGGCCAAGTGCTTCGCGCCAGACGTGGCGTTCTCCGCCGACGGAACGCTCTACCTCTCCTTCGTGACGCTGGCGGGTCGCGGCAACGTCCCCAACGCGCTGTGGATCTCCAAGTCCACGGACGGCGGCCGCACCCTCTCCGAGCCCAAGCGCGTGGCCGGCGAGCTGACCTTCCAGGTGCGCCTCGCGCCCGATCCGAGGAACGCGAGGCGCATCTTCCTGACGTGGCTGCAGGGCAACGGCGTCGGCGTGCTGAGGTTCTCCGCCCCGGGCAACCCGATCGTCGCGGCGCGATCCGACGACGCAGGTGAGACCTGGTCGACGCCGGCGACCGTCAACAGCGCCGCCCGCGGTCGCGTCATCACGCCGGCGCCGGTGGTCGGGCGCGACGGCACGCTGTACGTGCTCTTCGTCGACGTCGGCGAGGACCGCCTGAACTACGAGGCCGGCCACCAGGGCAGGGGCGGCCCCGCATACGCCGGCCGCTATACGCTGGTCATGGCCCGCTCGAGCGACGGCGCGACGCGCTGGCAGGAGTCGGTCGTCGACGACCGGATCTCGCCGATCCACCGTTACGTCGTGTTCCTCGCGCCGGCCCCGTCGGTGGCGATCGACGACGAGGGGCGCCTGTACGCCGCGTTCCAGGACGACCGCCTCGGGGACCCGGACGTGTTCCTTTGGTCGCTCGCGCCGAAGGCCTCGTCGTGGAGCGGGCCCAAGCGGGTCAACGACACGCGCGTGCGGGACGGCACGTGGCAGTACCTGCCCAAGCTCGCGGTGGCGCCCAACGGGCGTCTCGACGTCCTGTACTACGACCGACGCGACGACCGCCGCAACGTCATGAACCAGGCCTCCCTGCAGTCCTCGTTCGACCACGGGGAGACGTTCACGCCGGCGGTGCACCTGTCCACGCAGGCGTTCGACTCGACGATCGGCTTCGGCCGCAAGGAGGGCCTGCCGGACCTCGGAAGCCGGCTTGGGCTGATCTCCACGGACGAGGCCGCCATGGCGCTGTGGACCGACACCCGGGCCGGCACCCCCGAGACGCAGAAGCAGGACCTCGCGCAGGCGATCGTCGCCTTCAGCGAGCCGCCCGCCAGGCTGTCGGACACGGCTGAGGCGGCGCTGCGCTACGGCGGGATCGCCATCGGGCTCGCAGGCCTCGCGGTCGTGCTGCTGGCGCTCAACGCGCGCCGGCGCCGGCCCGCCGCGGCGTAGCGCGGAGGCGGCGCGCGCGCGAGGCGACGAGCGAGAGCTCGCCGAGTGCTAGCCGCGCCTGGGCCCGCGCATGGGCCGCGAGCATCTTCCGGTGCTCACCGGTGGGCCGGCCCTGCGCAGGCCGGCGCGGACGAACCTGTTGGGCACGCCGATCGTGACGCCCGCGAGGTTGCCGGCGAACACGGTCGTCAGGACTCGTCCGCGTGCATCCACCACCGGGCCGCCGGAGTTGCCCGGTCGCGCCCTGCCCCTGACCAACGTCACGAGCCTGCCCGTGATCCGGTTCGACGCGCCCGGCGGACCGGTCAGGCGCCCGATCGCCCGATCGGTCGTCGGACCGACACGCGCGCGCCGGATGGCTCGGCGGCCGAACGGAAAGCCGAGGACGGCACCCGACGTGCCGGCCCGCGGCTCGGACACCATCGGCAGCACGCGAACGCCGGAAAGTCGCGGGACGCGCAGCAGCGCGATGTCGTTCGCAACGTCGAACCAGATCGGAACGGCAGGGTACGCCGGTCCTGTGCCGCCCGGCTGGACAGTGATCGAGTGCGACCCTGAGATGACGTGCGCGTTCGTTGCGACGATGCCCTCGGCCGCTACCCAACCGCTTCCCATGGGGTGTCCGCGGCACGACGTGGAGCGAATCCTCGCGACGCTGCGCTCGGCGGCCGCGACGTCCGGATCCGACAGGATCGCCGGATCCCCGGCGGCGACGTTCGGCCCGCGGCCGACGAACGTCGGCAGCTCCATGATCGGCGCGGGCTCCGGCCTGCGGTCGGGGCCGGCGGCCCTGAGCACGTCGTTCAGGCCGCCGAGGACCTCGGACTGGGCGATCGAGTCGCGGACCGGCCGCAGCTCCGCCGCAGCGGGAGCCAGCAGCCAGACGGCGACCACGCCGGCGATGCCGGCCAGCAGCGCGCCGCCGAGGGCGTCCAGGCGCGGGCGTCGTCGAACCCTGCGGTTGAGCCCCCAGGCGAACCGCTCTGCCAGGGCCCCGAGCAGCGCGCCCGCCAGCAGCGCGCCCGGCAGGGCGGCCGCCAGCGAGAAGTCGGAATCAAGATCGGCTCCGAGCAGGAGCGGCAGCCGAGAGCCGAGCACGGCGCCGATCGCGAAGCCGGCGACGGGGAGGGTCCGCGCCGCTCCGACCGCGAGGCCACCGAGGACCGCGACTGCGATCACGGTGCCGACGGCGATGTCGACGGCCAGCATGAGCCACCCTACCGCGCCGCGCCGGGGTCAGCGGCGGGGTCTCGGCGGGCCGTCGTCGTCACGTGGCGCGTCGCGGCACCTCCGTTCCGGTCTCAGCGCGCGCGGACCTTGATCGTCGGCGACCGCGGCCCCGCGCGGCCCGACACGTTGTCGAGCGCCGCGACCGCGTAGTGATAGGTGCCGCGCCGCCGCAGGTCGGTCACCGTCAGCGTGACCGCGGCGCCGACGCTCGTCACGTCGAACGAGCACTTCCCTCCGCAGAGGGACGCCGCCCGGCGGAAGTCGCGCGCGCTGCGGATCGGCCGTGACGACTGCTTGATGACGTAGCGGCGCGCCGCCGGCGGCTCGAGGCCCTGCGTGCCGACGACGGCGAACGACAGGCGGACCCTCCCGCCGCCGATGGCTCGAGCGCTCAGGCCGGTGACCTTGCCGGGAGTCGTGCCGTGCCTGTCGAGGCAGGCCGCCCGCAGCCTCCTGGCGCGGCGGTCGACCGTGCGCAGAGCGCTGCGACGCCGCGAGCCCGACAGCCGTCGCGCCCGGCGGCGCGCGGCGTCGACGCTGCGCTCGCCCTCACGCAGGCAGGTGCGCAGCGCCGCCGCGCGCACGTCCTGCGCCGCCAGCGCGGCGGCCAGCGGGTCGGGCGCCAGCGGGAGCGGCACCGCGGGCAGCGCGGGCAGCGGCAGTGCGGCGGGAGCGGGCGCCACCGGCGCCGGGACCTGCTCGTCGTTGGCCGGCGGATCCTCCGGCGGAGGCGCCACCGGGCAGCCGTCGCCGGGGATGCCGACCTGGCCGAGCGGGACGGGACCGACCGACGAGGGCAGCTCGTCGTCGCCGATCGTCACCTCGTTGCAGTACCCGAGGCGCCCGTTGGCGCCGTATCCCCAGCACCGCACGCTCGTGTCGTCGAGCCGCGCGCAGGTGTGCCGCTCGCCGGCGCTGATCGCCGTGGCGGTGCGTCCCGCACCGAGGTCCACCGGGCCTGCCGATCCGGGGGGCTCGTTGTCGCCGATCGACCGCCCGTCGCCGTACCCGAGCTTGCCGAAGCCCGCGCCGCCCCAGCAGCGCACGGCGTCGTTGTCGAGGATCGCGCAGGTGTGCTCGAACCCGGCGTGGATCGCCTTCGCGGTGCGTTCGAGACCAAGATCGACGGGCGCGACCGAGCCGGGCGTCTCGTCGTCGCCGACCGCCTGGGCATTGCCGTAGCCGAGCCGGCCCAGCCCGCCGAAGCCCCAGCAGCGCACGGTGTCGTCGTCGAGGATCGCGCACGTGTGACCGAAGCCGGCCGTGATCGCCTTTGCGGTGCGCGGGCCGGGACCGAGGTCGACCGGCCCGATGAGGTCCGGCGTGGTCTCGGGCGTGCGCCCGAGGTTCAGCTGGTTGCCGTACCCGAGGCGGCCGTTGCCGCCGAAGCCCCAGCACTTCACCGTGTCGTCGGACAGCAGCGCGCAGGTGTGGAAGCCCCCGGCGGTGATCGCCTTGGCCGTGCGCCCGCCGCCGAAGTTGATCGGGCCGGCCGATCCTGGTAGCTCGTTGTCGCCGATCGCGTCGGTGTGGCCGTATCCCAGCCGACCGTCGATGTTGAAGCCCCAGCAGCGCACCGAGCCGTCGTCGAGCAGGGCGCAGGTGTGGCCGTTGCCGGCCGCGATCGCCTTCGCGCTGCGCCCGGCGCCGAGGTCGACGGGGCCGCCCGACGCCGCCGGCTCGTTGTCGCCGATCGTGAGCTGGTTGCCGTAGCCGAGGCGGCCGTCGGCGCCGAAGCCCCAGCAGCGCACGCTGCCGTCGTCGAGCAGCGCGCACGTGTGGACGCTGCCGGCCGCGATCGCGACGGCGGTGCGCCCGGCGCCGAAGTCGACCGGCCCGACGGAGGACGGGTTCTCGTCGTCGCCGATGCTCGTCTGGTTGCCGTAGCCGAGCTGGCCGTCGCCGCCGTAGCCCCAGCAGCGGACCGCGGCGGTCACGACCGCGCAGCTGTGGAAGTTGCCCGTACCGATGTGGCCGGCCACGGGCGACGTCGGCTGCGAGGCCTGGTCGGCGGCCGCCGGACCCGGAACGGCGACCGCGGCCGCGGCGAGGCACAGCAACAGCAGCAACCGCGGTCCCCGTGCCGCTCGGACCGCGGTCGCCCCCCGCCTGTTCTTCACGGGCTCCGCATCGCTACGCATCTGCATCGTCAACGTCCCGTGCCCCTTCCGTCTTCCGTGACTGCGTCGGACCTCGACGAAGCCGGACGGCGGGCGGTGCCGTCCGGCTCGCCGAGACCGACCCTGGGCTTCAGCGCCTGAACCTCACGGTCCGCGTCAGCGTCTGGCTGCTGCCGGCGCCGGAGACGGTCACCGTCAGCTTCGCCGACACCCGCTTGCGCGCCCTGAGCGCCCGCCCGATCGCGCGCCGCATGGACTTGGACATCGAGACCTTCACCTGCTTCCTGGCGTCCTTCGCGATCTGCGCGCTGACGCTCTTGAGCCTGAAGGTCTTCGCCTTCGCGCTGCCGACCTTCGGGACCCTGACGGATCCGCGGACGACGGCCGTGCAGGCGGACTCGCAGGAGATGCTCAGCCGCAGCGTCGAGTCGAGCTTCTGCCTCGTGCTGCCCGACAGCTTGGCGCCGAGCACCGGCGTCGGCAGGCCCGCCGGTGCTCGGCGCCAAGCTGTCGGGCAGCACGAGGCAGAAGCTCGACTCGACGC
>Ga0247713_1000045_pt1 | contig 86741 bp, 81 predicted proteins | sample 21E_NmetaG_FD_189936 | JGI IMG/M metagenome (GOLD analysis project Ga0247713, IMG submission 189936) | Soil microbial communities from hillslope of Landscape Evolution Observatory, University of Arizona, Oracle, AZ, United States - 2-1-E_N | ecosystem: Engineered > Artificial ecosystem >... | reverse complement strand
GCTAGCGGTCCCAGCGCCGCCAGCCCGGGGCGCGGGCGTGGCGGGTTGCCGCCGCAACGCGCCTACCGGAGGGTGTAGAGGTACGCGGCGATGTGCTCGGCGTCCTCGGGTGTCACCCCCAGGTCGGGCATCGCGTTTCCCGGGTCGACCGCCTGGGGGTTCTCGACCCACGCGGCGACGTTGGCGGGGGTGTTCGGCAGTCGGCCGGCGATCACCCGCCGCCGGGCGAACCCGGCGAGCGGGGGACCGACCTCGGTGTGGTTGCCGCGCACTCCGGGGATGGCGTGGCAGGCGATGCACCCGTACTCGGCGAGGGCGGCGCGCCCGAGCTCGGGGTCGCCGGGGACCTGCAGGCCCGGGGGAGTGACCTGCTGCCCGCCGGCGCACGCGGTCACGACGAGCCCGACGGTGAGCCAGGCCCGCAGCGAGCGGGCGGAGCGGGCCGTGAGGGAGGGGCTACGCCCCACGGGACAGCTCCGCCTCCCGCCGGCGGCTGCGCGCGTCGACGTCGCGCAGCCAGGCGACCACGAGGATCACGACCACGACGCCGTGCAGGATCTTGCTCGGCGCCCACATGAGCGTCCCGGCCAGCTGCTGGTCGGCGAGCGGCGTCATCCCCCCGGGGGCCGGCCCGGCGCCGTACGCGGGGTAGAGCGGGGTCGGTGCGAGCGTGAGCAGCCCACCGAGCGCGGCATGCTGGAGCGCGGTGAGGAAGACGACGGCGATCCCCGTGCCGTAGCCGAACGCGCTGCGGCGCCCCGACTGCAGGACGGTCCACCACAGGAGGACCGCCGCGCCGAGCATCGACGCGTGCTCGGCGGCGTGGACGAGGTCGTTGGCGACGGCCGCCTGGTACGGCCCCGGCAGGTGCCACAGGCAGGCCGTCACCGCGTAGACGCCGACGACCGCGAACGGCCACACCCCGTGCGCGGTCCACGACCGAAGCGCCCGCAGGCGGGCGTGCGCACGGGCCGCCGGCCGCCGCAGCGGGTGCGGAACGCCGGCGAGAAGCGGCAGGGTCGGCGCGGACAGCGCGAGGAGCGGCGCGGCGACGAGGGTGAGCAGGAGGTGCTGGACCATGTGGGCGGTGAGCACGCGGCCCGACAGCGCCTCGACCGGGCCGGCGAACGCGGCCAGCAGCGCCAGACTGGCGAGGGCCCACGCGACGGCGTGACCGCGGCGCACGACCCGGCCGCGACCGACCTGCTGCCAGAGGCGCACGGTCCCGCGCGCGTACGCGCCGCCGGCGAGGGCGACGCCGAGCAGGGGCAGCGGGTCGGCGGTTACAGGCACGGGTGGATCACCCACGTCGCGATGTCCTCGACGAAGAGCAGGAAGGCGCCCGCCCCCGACAGGAGCACCCCTCCGAGGCCCATGAACCGCACGCGGTTCACCAGGCCGGGCGGGACGTCGTCGCCGGCGGCCTGCGCGGCGCGCCAGGATCGGTAGGCGATCGCGGTGGCCGCCAGGGCTACCCCAAGAGCCGTCCAGCGGACGAGGTGGACCCACACCCGCGAGGCGTCGGCGTTGCAGACCGCGGCGACTGTCGGGTAGGCGACGAGCACGGCCACCGCCCAGGCGGCCTGACCGCCGGCGACCCCGAACCACAGCGGGAGCCACCCCGGCAGTCGCGGGCTGCGCGTCTTCTGATCCGTCACGCCACCGGCCAGACGTGCGGGGTGCCGTAGACGACGGCGGTGAGCAGGGCGCCGCCGAGGGCGACGAGGTACCAGTAGGCGCCGAGGGCCCGCAGGCCGACGGCGCGCCGCGGCAGGTCCTCGGGACGGAACGACAGGGCGAGGTGCACCACGGCCATGAGCATGCCGATGGCGAGGACCACCGCGTGGATCGCCGGCAGCACGTAGTACAGGGCCGCGTAGCTGTGCACGTCGACGCCGAAGCCCGCGCGGGTCCAGTCGAGCAGCAGCAGGGCGACAGAGGCACCGGCGAGCACGAGCGCGCTCAGGAGACCGAACCGCTCCGCGCCGAGCTCGCCGCGGTGGGACCGCCGCAGACCGCCCCAGAGCACGATGGCGCTGGCGAGCAGGGCGGCGGCCGACACTGCCGGGAGGCCGAGAGCGGGTGGAGCGATGCCGTCGGGCGGCCAGCGGGTGACACCGATGCGGATGTAGAAGTAGCTGAAGTACATGGCGCCGTACATGGTGGCGATCACCGCGAGGGTGAGCATCATCCCCCACCACGCGAGCGGGCGGGGCTCGATCGCCCGGCCCGCGCGGATCTCCTCGGGGCCGGCGTCGAGCGCGGGATCAGCGCTCATCGGACAGGCCCCCCGTCTGCCGAGCCATGGGGCTCTGCGGGTAGGTGATCGCAGCGAAGTCCTTTCGCGACCACGCCCACGCCACCGCACCGGCGACCGACGCGACGAGCCCGAGCGAGGCGATCCAGTAGATGTCGGCCAGGACGCCGGTCAGCGCCACCGCGAGCGTGACCGCCACCGTCGGCGGCCACACCGACTGCTGCGGCAGGATCGCGACGGTCTGGGGCTCCGCGTCGATCTCGGAGGTCACGAGGATCTCGCGCTCGTCCTCCAGCGGGTCGGCCAGCGGCACGGTCCACCGGCGCGTCAGCTCGTCGTCGGCCTCGATCGACTCCTGCTCCCAGAGCGGGTAGCGCGACCGCACGACGGGGGAGATGGCGAAGTTGTACGACGGCGGCAACGTCGGCCCCGCCCATTCCAGGGTGCCCGCGCCCCAGGGATCGGGGTCGGCGACGGGCCGGCGCTGGCTCACCACGGCGTTGACGAGGAACACGAGGACGCCCGCGGCGGTGAGGAACGCGCCGATGGTCGCGAGGAGGTTCAGCGGGCCCCAGCCGAGGCCCTCGAGGTAGGTGTAGACGCGCCGCGGCATGCCGAGGAAGCCGAGGACGTGGAGGGGGAAGAACGTGAGGTTGAGCCCGATCACGAAGAGCCAGAAATGCCATCGTCCGAGGTGCTCGGACAGCATCCGCCCGGTGAGCTTGGGCCACCAGTAGTACGCGCCGGCGAACATGGGCAGGACCGAGCCGCCGATGAGCACGTAGTGGAAGTGGGCGACGACGAAGTGCGTGTCGTGAGCCTGCCAGTTGAAGGGCACCACACCCAGCATGATCCCGCTGATGCCGCCGAAGGTGAAAGTGAGCAGCGTCCCGACGGCGAACAGCATCGCGGTGGCCCAGCGGATGCTGCCCCGCCAGATGGTGGCGATCCAGGAGAACACCTGCACGCCGCTGGGGAGGGCGAACACCAGCGACGCACCCCCGAAGAAGCTGATCGACAGCAGCGGCAGCCCGACGGTGAACATGTGGTGCACCCAGACGCCGAAGGACAGCACGCCGGACACGACCGTTGACGCGACGACCCACGTGTAGCCGACCAGCGGCGTGCGCGTGAACGTGGGCACGATCATCGAGATGATCCCCACGCCCGGCAGGAGCCAGATGTAGACGTCGGGGTGGCCGAACCACCAGAACAGGTGCTGCCAGAGGATCTCGTTGCCGCCGAGATCAGGGTTGTAGAACGGGGCGCCGATCTTGCGCTCGACCTCCAGGAGGATCGAGCCGACGATGAGCGTCGGGAACGCAAAGATGATGATGAACGCGGTGACGAGCATCGACCAGGCGAACAGCGGCATGCGCGCGATGGTCATGCCCGGCGCGCGGTTCTTGACCAGCAGCGCGGCGATCTCGATGCCGGCGCCGATCGCGGAGATCTCGAGGAACGTGATGCCGAGCAGCCAGAAGTCCATCGACAGGCCGGGCGTGAACTCCGGGCCGGTGAACGGCACGTAGGCGTACCAGCCGCCGTCGGGCACCGCGCCGACGAACACGCTCGAGAAGATGAAGACCCCGGCGAGGAGGTACACCCAGTAGCCGAAGGCGGTCAGCCGCGGGAACGGCAGGTCCCGGGCGCCCACCATGAGCGGCAGGATGAAGATGGCGAAGCCCTCGAGGACCGGCACGATGAACAGGAACGCCATCGTGACGCCGTGCATGGTGAACAGCTCGTTGTAGACCTGGGGATCGAGGATCTCGAGCTCGGGCAGCGCCAGCTGCACCCGCATGACGAGTGCGAAGATCCCGCCGAGGACGAAGAACGCCGCGCCCGTCACGAGGAAGCGCTTGCCGATCGTCTTGTGGTTGACCATGGTGAGCCAGCCGAGGAGGGTCGGCGGGGCGTCCCACAGGCGCTGGAGGCGGTCGACGTCGACCCGGGTCGTCGTCACGTCCCGCTCACCGCAGCGTCTCGAGGTAGTCGAGCAGGTCCTGCAGCTCCTGCCCGGTGAGGTTGGCGGGCGGCATGCGGTTGCCGGGCTTCAGGCCCTGCGGGTCGAGGACCCAGCCGCCGAGCGTGCCGCGGTTGTTCGAAAGGATCCCCGCCGCGATCGTGCGGCGCTCGGCGAGGAAGGTGAGGTCGGGGTAGCTGTCGTTTCGGGGGCTCACCCCCGTGACCGTGTGGCACTCCCCGCACCCGGCGCCGATGAAGACGTCGCGGCCCGCGAGGGCGCCTGCGTCGTCGGGCTCGTCGGGGGGGTCGGCATGGTCGGCGAGCCAGCGCGCGAAGTCGTCCTGCTCGTGCGCCACCGCGACGAAGTGCATGCGGGCGTGCTGGATGCCGCAGAACTCGGTGCACAGCCCGCGGTACTCGCCGGGCTCGTCGACCACGAGGCGCAGGATGTTCACGTGGCCGGGGTTCATGTCGATCTTCCCGCCGAGCTGGGGCACCCAGATGCTGTGGATGACGTCCGCGGAGGTGACCACCACCTCCACCGGCTGGCCCACGGGCAGGTGAAGTTCGTTGGCGATGCGGATGCCGTGGTCGGGGTAGCGCACGTCCCACCAGAACTTGTGGCCGGTGACCTCGACGACGAACGGCTCCGCGGGGTTGCCCACGGTGGCGACGCGCTCGGCGGTGACGACCGTGGCGACCATGAGGCCCACGACGACGGCCGCGGGGAACGCGATCCCGCCGACCACGACGAGGACGTTGCCGCCGCCGACGAAGCCCTCGCCCGTGAGCGCGTCCTTCGCGACGTCCTGCGTGCGGCGGCGCACCGACGCCACCCCGAGCAGGACGGCGACGCCGACGAAGACCGCCCCGCCGACGGCGAGCAGCACCCACCACAGCACGGCGATGTCCGCGGCGGCGGGCCCGCGGGGGTCGAGCAGGTTCGGCGCCGCGACTCCCGGCAGGGCCAGCCCCGGAAGGCCATGCCGTGGGAGAACCCGTGCCGGACACGGCGGGCTCGTCAACGGGGTCCTCACCTGTCCCGACGGGCGCATGGAGGGCGCAAGCCTAACGGACGGGACCGTGAGGTGGGAAAGCGCAGCGAGGCGGCGCTCCGCTCCGCGAACTCAGCGGCGGCGCAGCAGGAGCATGACCGCGTCGTCGGTGTGGCCCCCCTGGGCGAGCAGCTCGTCGAGCGAGTCCCGGACGAGCAGGTGGAGCGGCTCGTCGCGGCGGGCGCGCACCGCGGTGTGGAGGGCCTCGAGGCCGGCGATGACGTCGCCGCTGCTCTCGATGACCCCGTCGGTGTAGAGCACGAGCAGGTCGCGGGGCGCGAGGCGGCGGTCACGGCACTCCGGTGGCTCCTCGGACAACCCGCGGAGGCCGAGGGGCAGGCCCTGCAGCGCGAGGTGGACAGGGTCGCTCGCGCTCTCGCGCATGAGCAGCGCCGGAGGGTGACCGAGGGAGGCGAAGACGAGCTCGCCGGTCGCCGGCACGTAGAGGCCGCACCAGACGGTCGCCATGATGTCGGGGTCCTGGAAGCTGACCTGCTCGTCGACGCGGGCGAGCAGCTCGTCGAGGCCGAGGCCCTGCATGGCGAGGGCCCGCAGCGTCTGCGTGATCCGCGAGGTGCGGCTGGCCGCCTCCACCCCCTTGCCCATGACGTCGCCGACCACGATGAGCACCCGGCCGTCGGGCATGGGGAAGACGTCGTAGAAGTCACCGCCCACGCGGGTGTCGCGCCCGGCGGCCCGGTACTCCACGGCGAGCAGGGTCTGTTCGAGCTCGGGCAGCGGGGGCAGCAGTGAGTCCTGCAGCTTCTCGGCGATCCGCCGGACGCTGTCCTCGCGCCGGACCATCTCCTGCCGGTCGGCGACGGCGCCGAGGGCGAGGCTCGCGTGCGCCGCGAGCGACTCGACGTGGCGCCCCACCTCCGGACCGCACGGCCGGTACCACAGGATGCCCGCGAGGTCGGGCCTGCCCGAGCTCGCCGACCCCCGGTGCACCGGCGCGGGCACGAAGCCCTCCTCCGGCGGCGTGGTGCCGCCTCCGGCCGGCTCGTAGACCGCCTTCGCGAGTCCGAGGTCGCGCACGAGCGCGACGAGGAGGTCGGTGACCTGGCCCGCCGAGAGATCGGGCTCGTGCAAGGCCAGTGCAGCCTCCTCCCCCAACCGCAGTGGCGACCGGAGGGGTTCCATAGACCACCGGATTGTAGCCTGCGGGCGTGCACACCCACGCGTACGCCGAGGAGTCCTTCACCGACGCCGAGCAGGCGGTCCTCCGCCGTCACGTCACGAACACCAGCCGGCCGGTCTTCGCCCTCACGAACATGCCCGAGGTCGTGAAGGGCGCGCTCTTCGCGCGCTACTCTCGGTCGCCGAAGAGCCTGCGCCGCCTGCTGCTCGACGAGTTCGCCGACGACCTCGCGCCGGCCGAGGGCGCCCCGCAGCCCCCCGCTCGGGCGGACGCCGGTCGGGCGGCGCGCCTGTACGAGCGGGTGTTCGTCGAGTACGGCGACGACTCGGTCGCCCAGCTCGGCGGCGCCCACGTCGCCGTGGAGCAGGCCTCGAACCTGCTCACCAAGGTCCTCGAATGGGGCCGGCTGGCCGCCTACCTCGAGCAGTCCACCCGGTACATGCGCTACGACGACCGGCCCGGTGGGCGCTACCGCTACTACCGCGACCCCGACATCGCGGCGAGTCCCCACAGCGACGCCTACACGAAAGCGCTCGACGCCGTCTTCGCCGGCTACTCCGCGATGTTCGAACCGGTGCGCAGCTGGGTCGAGGCGGAGTTCCCCCGGGACGAGACGACCTCCGAGGTCGTCTACCGCAACGCCACGACCGCGAAGGTCTGCGACCTGCTCCGCGGTGTCCTGCCGGCCGCGACGGTGTCGAACGTCGGCGTCTTCGCGAGCGGCCAGGCCTACGAGCAGCTGCTGCTGCGGCTGCGCGGACACGAGCTCGCGGAGGCCCGCGCGGTCGGCGACGCACTCCTCGCCGAGCTCCGCCAGGTCATCCCGTCGTTCCTCACGCGGGTCGACCGCCCGGACCGCGGCGAGGTGTGGGCGCGCTACCTCGCCCGGACGCGCGCGGACAGCCGCGCGCTCGCCGAGGAGCTGCTCGCGGGGGTGCCGCCCGCTCCGGCGGAGGAGGTCACCCTGGTCGCCTACAGCCCCGACGCCGAGGTGGAGCTCGTGACGGGGATGCTCTACCCGCACAGCCACCTGCCCGAAGGACAGTTGCGCGAGGTCGTCCGCGCGATGCCCGAGACCGAGCGTCTGCGCGTCGTGCGGGCGTACGTCGGTGACCGCCGCAACCGCCGGCACAAGCCGGGCCGGGCTCTCGAGCGGGTGTGGTACCGCTTCGACGTGTGCAGTGACTACGGGGCATTCCGCGATCTCCAGCGGCACCGCATGCTCACGATCGACTGGCAGGAGCTCAGCCCCCGCCACGGCTACGACACCCCGCCCGAGCTCGTCGCGGCGGGCGTGGAGGACGTCTGGCACCGCGCCCTCGGTCGGCAGGCGGAGCTGTGGGAGCGGCTGCGTCCCGACCTGCCGCGCCAGTCCCCGTACGCGGTGGGCTTCGCGTGGAAGGTCCGCTACAGCCTGCAGCTGAACGCCCGCGCCGCGATGCAGCTCATCGAGCTGCGCAGCGGCCCTCAGGGCCATCCCTCCTACCGGCGGATCGCTCAGCGGATGCACACGCTCATCGGCACGGAGGCGGGCCACCCGGCCGTGGCCGACATGATGCGGTTCGTCGACTACACGCCCGGCCACCTCGAGCGCCTCGACGCCGAACGGGCGGCCGAGGCCCGCAGGGTAGCCTCGGACGCGTAGCATCGGGGGGATGACGACCGCTCCGGAGGCCTTCCCGCCACCGCGCCGGCAGCGCATCCCGACCCCCGACGACGTGCTCCTGCGCCGGTTCGGCCTCGTCCGCGCGGTCGGCGGAGCCGCGTACTTCATCGCCGTCGGGGTGCTGTTCGGGATCTTCGGCAGCGAGGTGTGGCCGCTCGCCCTCGGCGTGCCGGTTCTCGCCGTCGTGACGACCGCCTACTTCAAGAAGTCGGTCGCCTACCCGCGCACCGCGGTCATCGCCTCGCTCCTGGCCGACGCCCTGGTCCTCGGGGGAGCGGTGGCGTTCCTGGGTGGCACGGGGTCCGGTCTCATCATGCTCTACACGATCGTCGTGGTGAGCGCGGGCATCCTGCTCGGGCCCAAGGCCGCTTACGCGTTCACGGTGTTCACCTGCCTGCTCGCCGTTCTCCAGCTCGGCCTGGAGGAGCTCGGACTGCACCCGGCGCTCCTGCACCGCCCCGACCTCGGGGAGCGGGTCGTGATCCTGCTCGTCAGCATCGCCGGGGTCATCTCGGTGGGCTACCTGTCGGCCACGTACGCGAGCCGGTTGCACGAGCTCATCGCCCTCGCCGGGGAGGAGGCCGAGACCGTCCGCGAGCGCAACCGGCGCCGGCGGTCGTTCGTCCGGCAGGCCAGCGTCGACGTGCGCTCGCCGCTGCGCGAGCTCGAGGAGGTCGCCGACCAGCTCGATGACAGCGCAGCGATCCTGCCCGAGAAGGACCGCCGCCGGCTGGCCGCACGGCTGCGGGTGATCGTCACGAAGCTCGACGCCGAGGTGGCCCAGCTGACCGACGTGGGGGTCCTCGACGAGACGAGCGTGCGCCTCGAGCCGGTGGTCCTCCGCCGGGTCGTGGAGGACAGCGTCGTGGCGCTCGGCCGGCGCCTCGACCACCACACCGTCAACATCGACGTAGGGCCCGTCAAGGTCGTCGCCGACGGGCGGGGGGCGCGCCGTATCGTCTTCAACCTGCTGGAGAACGTCGCCGACCACACGCCGTCGGGGACCACGGTGACGGTCACCGCGCTCACCACGGCCGGCCACGGCGTCCTCGTCGTCACCGACGACGGCCCCGGGGTGCCCTCGACCGCCGCGCACCGGCTCTTCGACCCCCCCGACGAGGGCGGCGGACCCCGGGTCGGCCTGCCGCTCGTGGCGGAGCTCGCGGAGGCGATGGGTGCGCGGGTGCGCTACGAGCCCGCACCGCGCGGCGGCGCGCGCTTCCTCGTCTCCTTCCGCCTGTCCCCCTCGGCGGCGCCCAGCGCCGACGACGAGCCGACCGCCGCCGACCGTCCTCGAGCAGCGAAGCGGTAGGACGTTCAACCGTCCTCGAGCAGCGAAGCGGTAGGACGTTCAACCGTCCTCGAGCAGCGAAGCGGTAGGACGTTCAACCGTCCTCAGGCAGCGAAGCGGTAGGACGTTCAAACAGACCTCGGGACGTTGTGGCTAGACTCACATCACCCGTATTCCATGCCCCAGCCACCGAGTAGGGATACTGCGCCTCCTGACGTTCGGACCTGCCGACCACGAAGGATCCGCCTTGCCGATCTTCGGAAGGGTCCTCACCGCCATGGCGACCCCCTTCACCGCCGACCGTGACCTCGACCTCGACGGGGCGCAGCGCCTGGCGACCCATCTTGTCGAGCACGGCAGCGACGGCCTCGTCGTGGCCGGCACGACGGGGGAGTCGCCGACCCTGTCGCACGACGAGACCCTCGACCTCTTCTCGGCGGTGGTGGAGGCGGTAGGGGAGCGGACCGCCGTGGTGGCGGGTGTCGGCAAGAACGACACCGCCGCGACGGTGCGCCTGGCGGAGGAGGCCGCCGGCCTCGGGGTGGACGGCCTGCTCGTCGTCACGCCGTACTACAACAGGCCGTCGCAGCGGGGCCTCATCGCCCACTTCACGGCGGTGGCGCGGGCGGTCGAGCAGCCGATCCTGCTCTACAACATCCCGAGCCGCACGGCGTGCGAGATCGCTCCGGAGACCTTGCTCGCCATCCACGAGGCCGCACCGAGCGTCCGTGCAGTCAAGGACGCGGTCAAGGATCTGGACAAGGCCGCCTGGGTGAACGCGAACGCGCCCGACACCTTCGAGATCTACGCCGGCAACGACATCGACCTGCTGCCCCTGCTCGCGGTCGGCGCGGTGGGGATCGTGAGCGTGGCCGGGCACCTCGTCGGTGAGCGCCTCGCGGCGTTGATCGCGTCGTTCCCCACGGATCCCGCCGCGGCGCGGGCGCACCATCTCGCGCTGCTGCCGCTCTTCTCCGCGCTGTTCGTCGACACGAACCCGGTGCCGCTGAAGGCCGCGCTGCGCCAGCTGCGGTTGCCCGGCGGTCCCGTGCGGCCGCCGCTCGCCGACGCCGAAGAGGAGGTCGAGGGTGTCGTCGCCGACGCGCTCGCGGCGGTGGGGGTGACCGCCTGATGGCGCACCCTCCCGTCCGCGTCTCCTTCTTCGGAGGCCTCGGCGAGATCGGGCGGAACATGGCCTCGGTCGAGGTCGACGGGCGCATCGCGCTCATCGACGTCGGGCTCATCTTCCCCGACGCCGAGCACCACGGGATCGACCTCATCCTCCCCGACTGGTCGACGTTGCGGGGCCGCGCGGCCGACGTCCACTGCGTGGTCATCACCCACGGGCACGAGGACCACATGGGGGCGCTGCCGTTCTTCTGGCGCGACTTCCCCGACGTGCCCGTCTACGGCACCCGCCTGACCCTCGGGCTCATCCGCGCCAAGCTCGAGGAGCATCCCGACGTCAACGCCGACCTGCGGGAGGTCGAGGCGGGCGAGCGCCTCACGACGGGGCCCTTCGACATCGAGTTCGTCGGGGTGGCGCACTCCATCCCCGACGGGCTCGCGGTCGCGTTCCACACCCCTCATGGAACGATCCTCCACTCCGGCGACTTCAAGCTCGACCAGACCCCGATCGACGGGAAGCCCACCGACCTGCCGCACCTCGCCCAGCTCGGCGACGACGGCGTCGCGCTCCTGCTCGCCGACTCGACCGGCGCGGACACCGCCGGGCACGTGCCCACGGAGCGGGTCATCGGCCGGACCATGGCGGAGGTGTTCCGGCAGGCGAGCGGGCGCATCATCGTCACGACGTTCGCGAGCCACGTGCACCGGGTGCAGCAGATCATCGACGCCGCTCTGGCAGTCAACCGCAAGGTGTGCTTCGTCGGTCGCTCGATGGTCCGCAACATGCCGATCGGGCGTGAGCTCGGCTACCTGCACTACCGCGACGACGACATCGTCGACATGGCTGCCGTCGACCGGATGGGGCGCCACGAGACGGTCATCGTCTGCACCGGCTCGCAGGGGGAGCCGTACGCCGCGCTGTCGCTCATGGCCGCGGGCCAGCACAAGCAGGTGCGCCTCGAGCCGGGCGACACCGTCGTGATGGCCTCGAGCGTCATCCCCGGCAACGAGCACGCGATCTACCGGTCGATCAACGGGCTGTTCCGGCAGGGTGCCGACGTGGTGCACAAGGGCATCGCCGACGTGCACGTGTCCGGGCACGCCGCCGCCGACGACCTGCGCTTCTTCCACAACATCGTGCGGCCCGAGCACTTCATCCCCGTCCACGGCGAGTACCGCCACCTCGTCGCGCATGCACGCATCGCGTGCGAGACCGGCACGCCCCCCGACCAGGTCTTCGTCTGCGAGGACGGCGACACGGTCCTTCTCCAGGACGCCACGGTGCGCCGGGGCGAGTCGTTCCGTCCCGGCGTCGTGTTCGTCGACGGGCTCGGGGTGGGCGACGTCGGCAACGCCGTGCTGCGCGACCGTGAGCGCCTCGCGGGCGAGGGCATCTGCATCGCGGTCATCACCGTCGACCAGCACGCCCGCGTCGTCGGTGAGCCGGGGGTGCTCCAGCAGGGGATCATCTACGAGCCCGAGCAGTCGGTCATGCTCGAGCACGCCGCCAAGGTCCTCGCCGACGAGCTGCACCGCAACGGCGGGGAGGGCGACGAGGCGGTCGTGCGGCGCACGAGTGTGCAGGCACTCGCGCGGTTCTGGCGCGACCAGGTGGGGCGCCGGCCCGTGATCCTGCCGGTGCTCGTGGAGGTCTAGCCGTGGCGGGGGCGAGGACCGACCGCAGGAAGGCGGCGACCGGCAAGGCCGGCAAGGGCGCGGAGGCGGGGCGGCGCCCGGCCCGGCGCAACCCCCCCCCGGGCGGCCCGACCGTCGCCGACCACCTCCGCGACATCTGGGGGATCGCGCTGCTCGTCCTGGCCGCGCTGAGCGCCCTCGGCCTCTACGCCGACGCCGCCGGCGTCGTCGGCGTGTTCCTCGACGTCGCGTTCCGTGGGCTGTTCGGCATGCTCGGGCTCGCGGCCCCGGTTGCCCTTGCCGCGGGAGGGGTGCTGCTCCTGCGCGAGCCACGACCGGCCGACCGGCGTGTGGTCGCTGGGGGGATGCTCGTCGCCCTCGGAACCGCGGGCCTGTGGCACCTCGCCGCCGGCGCCCCGCCGTTCGACGCGGGCCTGTCCGACCTCCAGCGCGCCGCCGGCTGGACCGGCGCAGCCGTCGCGCTGCCCCTGCGCGCCGCCGCCGCCACCGGCGGCGCCGTCGTGCTGCTCGTGGCGGTCGTCGTGGTGGGCCTGCTGCTCGCGACCGCGACCCCACCGCGGGTCGTCGTCGAGCGGTGTGCGGCGGGCGCCCGCGCGGTGCGTGACCGGGTCGCCGAGGCTCGCGCGCGCCGCGGGCTCGCCCGTGAGGAACGGGCCGAGGCGGCCGCCGCCGAAGAGGACAGCCCCACGGTGGTCCTCGACGAGAACGCCCCGGCGACCTCGCTCGACGACGACGACACGGGTCCGATGGGGGGCGGCGACGACGAGCTCGCGCTCGACGGCGCCGACGGGCCCGAGGTGGCGGCGGCAGCCGAACCGGGACTGTCGGACACGCAGCTGCTGCCGGCCGGCGTGGACACCGCCGGGGCGGGCACGGCGACGGTGCTCGCACCGCCGGCGGAGGACTGGGCCGCCTACGAGCTTCCCCCCCTGTCGCTGCTGCGCACGGGGCGCGAGGCGGTCGGCAACAAGCGGGAGCTCGACCAGATGCGCGGTGCGCTCGAGCGCACGCTGCGCCAGTTCAACGTCGGGGCCGAGGTCAGCCGCATGCACCGGGGCCCGACCGTCACCCGGTTCGAGGTCACCCTGAAGGCGGGGGTGAAGGTCGCGGCGGTGACGAAGCTCGGCGACGACATCTCCTATGCGCTCGCCACGCCGGAGATCCGCATCGTCGCGCCGATCCCCGGCAAGTCCGCGATCGGCATCGAGGTGCCCAACCGCGACCGCGACCTCATCACCCTCGGCGACGTGCTGCGCGCCCCCGAAGCCGAGCGCCAGGCCCACCCGCTCGCCGTCGGGGTCGGCAAGGACATCGCCGGCCACGCCGTCATGGTCAACCTCGCCACCATGCCGCACCTGCTCATCGCGGGTGCCACCGGGTCCGGCAAGAGCGTGACCATGAACGCGATCGTGACGAGCCTGCTCATGCGCGCCCGCCCCGATCAGGTGCGGCTCATCCTCGTCGACCCGAAGCGGGTCGAACTCAACCATTACGAGGGCGCGCCACACCTGCTCAACCCCGTGGTGACCGATCCGAAACGGGCGACGGAGGCCCTCGAGTGGACCGTCCGGGAGATGGAGTCGCGCTACGAGCGCCTCGCCCTGCTCGGCTACCGCAACATCGACTCGTACAACGGGGCGGTCCGGGACCAGACGGTGCGGCAGGCGCCCGCCATCAGCGGCGAGGCCGACACCGTCTGGGAGCCGCTGCCCTACATCGTCTTCGTGATCGACGAGCTGTCCGACCTCATGATGGTCGCGCCCCGGGACGTCGAGAGCCACATCGTGCGGATCTCCCAGATGGCGCGCGCGGTGGGCATCCACCTCGTGCTCGCCACGCAGCGTCCCCAGGTCGAGGTCGTCACCGGCCTCATCAAGGCGAACGTGCCCTCCCGCATCGCCCTGGCCATGGCGACCGGCCACGACTCGAAGACGATCCTCGACCAGTACGGAGCGGAGAAGCTCGTCGGCGACGGCGACATGCTCTTCATGCCGGCGAACGCCTCGAAGCCCCATCGTATCCAGGGCTGCTACATCGGCGAGGGGGAGATCGAACGCGTTGTCGACCACTGCCGCTCGCAGCGCACCGTGGAGTACGCGGCGGGCATGGTGAAGACCGACGCCGAGGCGCGCCTCGACGTCACCGGCGACGACGCGAGCGACGCAGACCTCACCACCGCGGCGATGGAGCTCGTCGTGCGGTCGGGCCTCGGCTCGACCTCCATGCTCCAGCGTAAGCTGAAGGTGGGGTTCGCCCGGGCGGGGCGGCTGATGGACGAGCTCGAGCAGATGGGCGTCGTGGGGCCGTCGGAGGGGCCGAAGGCCCGCCAGGTCCTCATGAGCGTCGACGAGCTGGAGCGCCGTCTCGGGGGGGACGCCGGCGGCCCCCCGCCCGCCGTCCCCTGAGCGGGTCCCGCCGGCGCCGGGAGGCCCGGCGAGACTCCGGAGCCCCGCACGTCGTTGTGACTGCGGGTGACATTGACAAGGCATGACGGACTGCTCGCGGGTGCGGCATGGCGAACCCGCGCGGGGCGCGACAGTATCCTTCATCCTCGGCAGCGGCCTGCTCCTCGGCACGGGGCGCGCCCTCCGGCCTCCCGCGGCGCAACGCCAGCGCACGCGACGCAGAGGACACGACCATGGCTGAACCCACATCCGCGCCCGGCCCGAGCGGTGTCGAGACGCTCGAAACCCCCCGTGGCGGGGGTGAAGCGCGCAAGCCCGGCGCGACCGGGCTCCTGCGCGACCCCCGGTTCGTCTGGGCCGTCGCGGTCATCGCGGTGCTCGCCGCCGCCTTCTCCACCTTCCAGTGGCAGGTCCAGGCTGCCGAGGCGCGCGCGCGGGAGGAGGTGCGCGAGGCGGCGGAGGTGGTGGCGGCCCGCGTCACGACCTTCGAAGGGGCAGCGATCGACGAGTTCGTCGAGGAGCTACGCGCCCTGGCGACGGACGACTACGCGGCCCAGGTCGGCGAGCTCTTCAGCGGCGAGTTCCGCGACGCCCTGCGCGACAACGAGGTCGAGTCCGTCGGCGAGGTGACGCGGAGCTTCGTGCAACAGCTCGACGGCGACGAGGCCGAGGTGTTCGTGCTCGTGCGGCAGACGAGCCTCAACGCCTCCGTCGAGGAGCCGATCGTCGACGAGCTCCGCATGGAGCTCACGCTCGTCCGCGAGGCGGGCCGGTGGCTCGTCGCCGACATCGCGGTGCTCGGGCCGTCGCCCACGCTCGCCCCCGGCGCCCCCGGCGCCCCCGGCGAGCCGGCCGCGCCGCAGGGCGGGCAGGGATGAGCCGGGGCCGATTGAGCGTCCTTCGAGCCGGGCGGACCCGGGAGGCGCGGAGCTCGGTCGTCGACAAGCGCGACATCAAGATCGACACCCGCTACGGCGAGGGGATGTGGGACGTCGAGTGGACCTCTACGACAACACCGCCTTACCCCTGCGCGAGCACACCCGCAGGAGCGAGCGGGAGATCCGCGAGATCGTCATGCGCAACCTCGAGCGGGTCGGTCTCGCCGGAGCGGCCGACCGCTTCCCAGGGGAGGTCTCCGGCGGGATGAGAAAGCGGGCCGGTCTCGCCCGTGCGCTCGTGCTTGACCGGGAGATCGTGCTGTTCGACGAGCCCGACTCCGGCCTCGGCCCCGTCCGCGTGTCGTTCCTCAACGAGCTCATCCTCCAGCTGAGGGAGGAGCTGGCGGCAACTTTCGTGATCGTCACGCACGACATCCCCACCGCGCGGAACATCGCCGACTACATCGGGATGCTCTTCCGGCGCAACCTCGTCATGTTCGGCCAGACCGAGGAGCTGTTCGGCTCCGACAAGGCCGTCGTGACGCAGTTCCTGCACGGGCGGACCTTGGGCCCCATCGGCATGAGCGAAGAGGCCGACGCCCCCGGGTGGCAGGAGGCCGGGGACGGCCTGGGGGCCACCCCGCCGACGCGGATCAGCTGAGCGACAGCGGTCCGCCCGCGGCAGCGGTCGCAGGCCTGGCGGCGGGCCTGATGAGCGGCAGGGTGACGGTCACGGCCGTGCCGACCCCCACCTCGCTTGCGATGTGGAGACGCCCGCCGAGCCCACCGACGAGCTCGCGGACGATGAACAGCCCGAGCCCCGCACCCGACGTCGTCATGTGCAGCGGGTCCTCGCCGCGCTGGAAGGGCTCGAGGATGCGGTCGAGGTCGTCGGGGGCGATGCCGCGGCCCTCGTCGGCGACGACGAGCGTCGCCGTGTGCTCGTTCGTCGACAGCGTGATGCGCACCGTCGTCGCCGTGGGCGAGAACTTGCAGGCGTTCTCGACGAGGTTGTCGACGATCTGGCGGACGCGCCGCGGATCGACGACCGCGAGCTCCTCGTCGGGTGCGATGCAGAAGAGCGTGTGACCGGGGCGTGCGAGGGCGAGCTGCGCCACCTCCTCGCGCAGGAGCCCCGCGAGATCCACGTGCGCGGCGGTCACCGGCGGCCGGGCTCCCGACGGCGCGGTGGGGGTTGCCGGCCGGGTTCTGGCGGAGGACAGCTGCCCCACGAGGAGGAGATCCTCGACGAGGCGCGTCAGGTGGTCGGCCCGCCCCTCGATCTGCGCGAGGAGCTCCTCCCGCTGCTCCTCGCGCATGGCGTTGCCGCGCAGGCGCAGCAGCTGCGCGCTCGCCTTGATGGGCGTGAGCGGGGTGCGCAGCTCGTGGGACACGACGGCGAGCATGTCGTCCTTCATGCGGGCGACGCGGCGCTCGGCGGTGACGTCGTGCACGACGGCGACGTGCAGGCTGGAGTGGGCGGTGTCGCGCACCGTCGCGACCGACACCCGCCAGGTGTGCGGGTTCACCCCCGGCCGCGTCACGTCGTGGACCCCGGGGGTCTGCCACGGCCCCGGCCCGAGCACCGTGGAAACCGGTAGGCCGAGCGCCTGCTCGGGCAGCCTCGCCGCGAGGCGGCCCATCGCGGGGTTCCACAGGCGCAGCGTCGCGCTCTCGTCCACGACGAATATGCCGTCGCCGGTGCCGTCCACGACCGCCCGCAGGGTCGCCCGCTCCTGCTCCAGCGCCGAGTGGGCCGCGGCCCGGTCGAGGTGGACGCCCCCGGACCGGGCCAGGCGCGCCAGCCACTCGGCGCTGTCGACGGTGACGCCGAGCTCGCCGGGCCAGGCGACGAGCACCCCCTCGCCGCGACCGAGGGGCGCCTGCTGGGTTCCCGACCCCGGCAACCCAGCCCCCGGCGGCGCCGGGGGTGGGGTGAGCCATCGGCCGTCGCGCCAGATCGCGGCCCGCAGGCCGAGCACCTCGCCGACGCCCTCGACGAGGGCGCTGGCGACCGCGGCCGGATCGGTGGCGTCGGACAAGCGATGTTCGACGGTCACCACCGCCGCCGAGCGCTCGCGGTCGACCGTTGCGTGCACCTGCGCCCGCGACGCCCCGTACAGCAGCGCGACGGGGATCGCGAGGGCGACCAGCGCCCACGGACGCGTCTCGGCGAGCAGGACCGCGATGAGCCCGAGGCCCGCATTCGTCACCGTCAGCAGCGCGAGGGTGGGCACGATGCGGCGCGCGGTCGCGGGCCAGGACTGCCGGGCCGACAGGGCGATGATCCCGCTGACCGCTGTGGCGTTGACTGCCGTGAGGGTGCAGAGGCCCATCCCGACCGCGATCATGCTCCCCGCGGCCACGGGGCCCGGGCGGGGGGCGATGGCTCCCACGACGAGCGCGGCGACTCCCGTGCCGGTCACGTACCAGGCGAGGTTGAACACGAGCTTCAGCGAGGGCACGCGGTCGACGAGCTGCCAGCAGAGCTTGCCGAGGCAGGCTGCGAGGACGACCTCTGCCGGCGGGAGCAGCAGCAACCCGACGGTGAGCGCGGCGTCGCTGAGGTTGAACTGGGCGGTGCCGGCGCGCCGGAAGGGCAGGTCGACGCGCAGCCCCTCGCTCACCGCGATGCCGGCCGACAGTGCGAGGACGGGCCACGGCGACACGGGAGCGTCGCCGGAGACGACGGCCGTGACGGCAACGAGCACCGACAGCACCGCCGTCACCCCGACGAGGCCGCGGGCGGGCAGTGGGAGCTCCCGCAGCCGGGGTGGGCCGTGAACCATCATCGCGCGGGAAGCAGTGACACCTAGGGCGTCACCATCAGCCAGCCGACGCCGCGCCAGTTCACGCCGCGCCAGTTGACGCCGCGCCAGTTGACGCCCTGCCACTCGGCGTCGCGCCAGTTGACGCCGCGCCAGTTGACGCCCTGCCACTGGGTGCCGCGCCAGTTGACGCCGCGCCAGTTGACGCCGAGCCAGTCGGTGTCGCGCCAGTTCACGCCGCGCCAGTTGACGCCGCGCCAGTTGACGCCCTGCCAATCGGTCTCGCGCCAGTTGACGCCGCGCCAGTTGACGCCCTGCCAGTCGCTGTCGCGCCAGTCCGCGCTCCGCCCGTTCGCACCCTGTGGCTCGGCCACAACCGGCCGCCCGGCCGGAGCCGGCGGGGGAGTCCCGACCGCAGGGGACCTGCCGGGACGGGCGGCCGCCCCCTGGTCGAGGCCCATCCCGGCGCCCACCGCAGCCGGAGCGTCGAGGGCGAAGGCGTGAAGGCCGGCCGGATCACCGGCGGGGTCGCCCGCTCGCAGGGCGGCGTCGAGCTGCGCCGCGTCGAGGGCCTGGTTCGCCGACCATGCGAGCGCGGCCACACCCGCGGCGAGAGCGGTTGACATCGACGTGCCGCTGCCGCTGAACGAGGCAGCGCTCGCGCCGGCCGTGCACCGTTCACGGCCGCCGGCGACGAACGCCGCCGGGTGCTCGACGGCCAGCGTCGCCCCGCACGGCATCGTGCCGACGACGCGGACGCCCGAGGCGACGGCGTCGGGCTGCGCGACGCCGAGCCGGTCGACTCCCGAACCACTGAACGCGGCCATCCGGTCGTCGGCCCGGCCGGGCGTGCCCTGGTCGTCGACCGATCCCACGGAGAAGGTCCCGGGCGAGCTCGCCGGCGAGCTCAGCACGCCGCTCTCGTTGCCCGAGGCGGTGACGACGAGCACGCCCGTGGCGGCCAGCCGGCCGACGGCCAGGTCGAGCAGGTAACCGGCCGGGGTGTGGGCGTCGACGCCGAGGGCCAGCGTGGCCACGGTGACCCCCGCGTCGCGTCCGGGACCGGCGAGCCACTGCAACGCGGTGAGCACCGTGCCGATCTCCGCGCTGCCGTCGGCCCTCGCCACCTTGAGGGAGAGTAGCTCCGCCGCGGGCGCCACCCCGGGCGTGACGTCACCGCGCCCCGCGATGAGCGAGGCCATGAAGGTGCCGTGGCCGTAGCCGTCGCCACCGCCGCTGTTCGTGAAGTCGAGCTCGGCGACGACGGCGTCGCGCAGCGCCGGGACGTCGGCGACCCCGGTGTCGACGAGCGCCACGAGGGCTCCCTGACCGCGCGTGGTCGTCTCCCAGACCTCGGGTGCGCGGGTGGAGGCGACACCGCTGTCGAGCACCACGCCGGCGCCGGGTTCGGCCCCCTCGACGAGGGAGCGCCAGCCGATGGTCGCGTCGGCGCCCACGGCCCGCGCAGGCGCGACCGGCGCCGCGACGAGGAGCGCGTCCACGAGCGGCAGCGCGTCGAGCACGCGCGTGCCGGCGGGCAGCGTCGCGTCGGACGGGACGATGTAGGTCGACGTGCGCATCGGCGCCCCGGCGAACAGGGCCGCGAGGAGACTGACCACGGCCAGCGCCGCCAGCGCGGCTCGGGGACGCGGGAAAGCGGCCCCGCCGGTGACGGTTGCCTGATGGACGGGGGTCATGTCGCCTACCCTTCGTTTCGCCACGCACGGGGACAACCGTGCCGTAGGGACGTCTTCGGCGGTCTGCACCGTCATCTACAGGGCCATTCGGCCACCGCGCCGCCGGAACTAGTGTTGACTAGTCCATTTGGGGGGTGCGGCGGGCGTCGGGACCCCGGCGGGGGGGAAGAAGGAGGTATGCGCAAGACGGCAGCCGTCGCGGCTTTGCGAGCCCAGCGGGTGGCGACCGTCCGCCGCCTCGCAGGGCTGCCGGACGGCATCTGGCACACGCCGTGCCTGCCGCACTGGCGGGTGGGTGACGTCGCCGCGCATCTCGTCGCGGTCGACGAGGCGTTCGCAACGGGAAAGATCCACCAGGCGCTGCGCCGTGCCGGCGACCTGTGGGAGTTCGACCACGGCGACGACGCCACGCGCTGGGACGACCGGGAGCCGGCCGAGCTGCTCCAGGAGCTCGAGCGTTGGGGGAAACGGCTCGCAACGGTGGCCGATCGCCTGCCGACCGTGGTCGGCCGTCTGCCCATGCCCGGCTGGCTCGGCCGCCAGCCGCTGCTGTTCTTCGCCTACCGCCGCGTGCTCGACGAGTGGGTGCACGAGTGCGACGTGGCGTGGGCCACGGACTCCACCAGCCGTCAAGAGCCGGTTGCCGTCGAGGACGCCGTCGGCGACGTCCTCGCCCTCTCGGTGCTGAGCGTCCTGCCGCACGTCGGCCTGCCGCGGGCGCGGCGCACGAGCGGCGTGGCGCGCGTCGTCGTGGACACCGGCGGGGGACGGCGACTGACGTGGGGGATCGACTTCGCCCGCCGCCAGTACGGCCCGCGGGTCACGGCCCGTCCCGACGCGGTGGTGAGGACCGACGCCCGCACGCTCGCGCTCGTGGCTGAGCAGCGCTGGGCCTGGCAGGGGGTGGATGCCGAGCACCTCACCGTCGATGGCGACGAGGCGGTGGCCACCGACGTGCTCGACCTCCTCGCCAGCGCCCCGTGAGCAGGTCCCCACTTCCTATACTTGTCAGTCCTATGGCGACCGGGATCGGCGAGACCCTGCGGGCGGCCCGGCGGCGACACGGGCGCACACTCGCCGACGCGGCCGCGGAGACCCGGGTGCGCGAGAGCTACCTCGCCGCGCTGGAGGAAGAGGAGTTCGCCGCCCTCGGAGGCGGCGTCTACGTCAAGGGCTTCCTGCGCAGCTATGCGAAGTTCCTGAGCCTCGACCCCGAGCCGCTGCTCGAGGCCTACCGCGCCGAGTACGAGCGCGACGAGGACACCGCGCCGGTCCGCGAGCCGGTTGGGCCGATGCTCCCACCCGAGCGCCGGTCCGGCCCTGCGGTCATCGTCGTCGCGGCCGGGGCGCTGCTGCTCGTGCTGGCGGGCCTCGGGATGTTCCTCGGGCGCGGCGGCGACCCCGACACGGTGGGGGAGCGGGGCCCCGCACCGGCGGAGACGCCGGAGGCGGCGTCCCCCACGCCGCCCACCACCACGACGGCGCCGTCGCCGCCGGCAACGGTCGACCCCACCGACCCGGAGGTGGAGGGCATCGAGGTCGTCGTCGCGGTGACGGGGGAGGTGTCGTGGATGCGCGTCGAGGTCGACGGGGACACGGTCCTAGAAGGTGTGCAGTCGAGCGGCTTCCGGCGAACCTTCACGGGCCAGGATCTCGTGCGGCTGCGCATCGGCGATGCGAGCGCCGTCGCGGTCGAGGCGAACGGCCGTGACCAGGGCCGGCTCGGCTCGGCTGGACAGGTCGTCGTCGTGACCTGTCCCGGCGGCGACACCGAGTGCGACGTCGACGTGGTGGCGTGAGCCGGTCGTGACCGCACCACAGCCGCTCGAGGACCCCGACGCGGTCGACGCCGGGGAAGCCGCGCACGGTGCGGGCGACGGGCGGCGTCCAGCGCTGGACGCCGCGGAGCGCGCCGTCCCCGCGGGGCGTGCCACGCCCGCGGGGCGCGCCATGCTCCTCAACCCCGCGAACGCGCTCACCCTCCTGCGGGTGCTGCTCATGCCGGTCATCGCGTGGCTCGTCACGCTCGAAGGCGACACCGCGCGGTGGTGGGCGCTCGGCATCTTCGTGTTCGCCGCGCTGACCGACTCCGTCGACGGCTGGCTCGCCCGCCGGCTGCTCGGGGCGACGCGGTGGGGGCAGCTCGCCGACCCCGCCGCCGACAAGGTGCTCATCATCGGCAGCCTCGCGGTGCTCGCCGCCATCGGCGAGCTGCCCAGCTGGGCCGTCGGGGTCATCGTCGTGCGGGAGGCGGCGGTGACCGCGCAGCGCACCTGGCTCGTCCGCCGCGACGTCGTCATGCCCGCGAGCGTGTGGGGCAAGGCCAAGACCGTCTCGCAGGTGATCGCGGTCACCCTGTACCTGCTGCCGCCCGTGCCGGGTGCCGTGGCCGACGCGGGGCTCTGGGTGGCGGTCGTTCTCACCGTCGCGAGCGGTGTGGAGTACGCCGTGCGAGGTGAACGGCGCGCCCGTGGGGTGTAGCCGGCACGTCGCCGAGCGTGGCGACGACCGAAACGGCCTGCGCGCGGAGATCGTCGCGGTCGGCAGCGAGCTCCTGCTCGGGCAGAGCGTCGACACGAACAGCGGCTGGATCTCCGCCCGCCTCGCTGAGATCGGCGTGGACGTGTTCCGCCACACCACAGTCGGCGACAACGTCGAGCGCATCGTCGAGGAGCTGCGCGGCGCCGCGGTGCGGGCCGACGCGGTGATCGTCACCGGCGGTCTCGGACCGACCCAGGACGACGTCACACGGGATGCGGTCGCCCGGCACGCGGGGGTCCGGCTCGAACGGCGCCCCGAGCTCGCGGCCTACCTCGAGGAGCACTTCGCGCGGGGGCGCCGGCAGATGCCGGCGAGCAACCTCCGCCAGGCGGACCTGCCCGCGGGGGCGCGCGTGCTTTCCCCGGTCGGCACCGCCGCCGGCTTCGCCGTCGAGGTCGGCGGCGCCCTCGTGTACTGCGTCCCCGGCGTGCCCGCGGAGATGGAGGTGATGATCGAGCGCGACGTCGTGCCCGACCTCGTCGAGCGGGGCGGGCTCGCGACGACCGTGAGCAGGGTTGTGCGCACCGCGGGCATGAGCGAGTCCGGCGTGGCCGAGCTGTGCGGCGACCTCGTCGAGCGCCTCGACCGGGAGGACAGCCCCACCATCGCGTTCCTCGCCTCCCGCGGCGAGACCCGTGTGCGGGTGACCGCGAAGGCCGCCTCGCGCGAGGCCGCCCGGGCCCTGACCGACCCCGTCGTGGAGGAGATCGTCGACCGCCTCGGTGCGGGCGTGGTCGGCCTCGACGACGAGGGCATCGAGCACGCCATCGCCCGCCAGCTGCGCCGGACGGCCTGGACGCTCGCGGTCGCCGAGTCGGTCACGGGTGGGGGGGTGCAGGCGAGGCTCGTCACCGTGCCGGGAGCCAGTGACTGGTTCCTCGGCGGCATCGTGGCCTACACCGAGGTGGCCAAGACCGGCGTGGCGTGCGTGAACGGCGACCTGCTCGCCCGCCACGGCCCGGTGAGCGAACCGGTGGCGGCGGCGCTCGCCGCCGGGGCGCGTGACCGCCTCGGCGCCGACGTCGGCCTCGGCGTGGTCGGCGTGGCCGGGCCGGCGACGCAGGGAGTTCGCGACGTCGGCACCGTGTGCGTCGGGGTGGTCGTGCCGGACGCCCCACCCTGTACGCGCACCGTCGTCCTGCCGAGCCGCAGCCGCACCGAGCTTCAGGAGTGGGCGGCGAGCGTCGCGCTCGAAGGGCTCCGCCGGCGCCTGGGCGAGGTCGCCGCCGGCCCCGGTGGGTAGGGCACACCTGTGGCCGAGACGACGATGCGGCTGTTCGTGGCGGTGGAGGTCCCCGCACACGTGCGCGACGCCGTGGACGCCGCCACCGAGCCGCTGCGCCGGCGGCAGCCGGCGGCGCGCTGGGTGGCGCCGAACGCCTACCACCTCACCCTCCAGTTCGTCGGCTGGGTCGACGACGCGGGGGCCCGCTCCGTCGAGGGTGCGTGCGCGGAGGCCGCCGGCTCCGTGGGCCCGTTCGCGCTGCGGCTCACCGGCGGCGCCGGCATGTTCGGCAACGGGGTGCTGTGGGCGGCACTGGAGGACAGCCGCGGGCTGCATGCCGTCGCCGCGGCGCTGCGGGAGGCGATGGTCGCTGGCGGGCTGTCCGTCGAGGAGCGCCCGTTCCACGCGCACCTCACGCTCGCGCGCGCGGGCAGGACCACGCGCCTGCCGCGGGATCTCGCGGGCGCCTACGACGGGCCGCCGTCGGGCTGGGAGGTCGAGCGGCTCGTCCTTCTGCGCTCTCGCCTGCGCCGCACGGGCGCGGAGTACAGCCCCCGGGGGGCATGGCTGCTGCAGGGGTGAGGGTGGCCGGGACGCCGCGACCGGCTGCTCCCCCACGCAGCGGCCTTTCATCAAGATTGCTGTAGACACCCCCGTTCGGGGGGTGCACACTGACCCACTAGGAGCACACCCAGGCGGGACACATGGCGGGCAAGGAGCGACACGCGGGGGGCGTGTCGCTCCTCGCCATGTGGCGGGGCACCTTCGCGGGCGGCTGAGCGCCATGGCTGCGCCCGCCCTGCCCGCCCCACGGCCCGCGCAGGTGGCTGCACGCGTGCTGTGGCGTGCCGGGTCGGTGGCGGCCGCCGCTGCTGCGGCCGGCGCCGGCGCCACCGGCTGGTGGGCGTCGCGCGCCCTGACGACGACCCCCTCGACGATCCGGAGGTGGCCGGTGACCGTCCGGGCGGTCGGGACCGACTGGGTGAGCCTGCGGGGGCCCGGGGCGGCCCTCGCAGGCACCTGGGGCCTGTGGTGGCCGGGCGGGTATGCGCGGGTGCTGCCGGCGCCGGCGGACGAGCCGGAGACCGCAGAGCGGCCCCTGACCCCGATCGAGGGGCGTCCGCACGCGGGAGCCCGGGCCGAGATGTGCGCCTACGCGTGGCCCGACCGCCCCGACAGCCTCGGCCTGCCCTGGACGGACGTGCTCGTCGGCCACCCGGTTGGCGCCGCCAAGGCGGTGGGTGATCAGGCTGGGGTCGCCGGTCGGCGCGCCTGGCTGTTCGGGCGCCCCGACAACCGCGACTGGGTGCTCTTCGTGCACGGCCGTGGATCGCGGCGCGCCCAGGCCTTCCGCGCGCTGCCGAGCGTCGTCGCAGCGGGGTGGACGGGCCTTGCGGTCACCTACCGGGGAGCCGTCGAGGAAGGCGGTGGACGCAACGGCATGGGGGCGCGCGAGTGGGTCGACGTCGAAGCGGCGGTCCGCTTCGCCCGCGACGCGGGAGCCGACCGCATCGTGCTCGTCGGCTTCTCGATGGGTGGGGCCATCGTGGGGGAGCTGCTGCACCGCTCCTCGCTTGCGCCGGCGGTGGACGGGGTGGTTCTCGAGGCGCCGGTTCTGGACTGGAGCCTCGTCCTGCGCCACCACGCCCGGCGCATGCGGCTGCCCCGCGTCGTCGTCCCCCTCACCCTCGCCGCCACCCACCTACGCGCCGGCAGCGACCCCCGGGAGCTCGACCAGCTCCGGCGGGTGGACGCCTGGACCGCGCCGGTGCTGCTCGTCCACGGCACCCATGACCCCGTCGTGCCTGTGGCGTCGTCGGACCTGCTCGCCGAGGCCCGACCGGACCTCATCACCTACCTGCGCGCGCCGGGCGCGGGACACGTCTCCGCCTGGAATGCCGACCGGGACGGCTACGAGGCGGCCCTGACCGGCTTCCTCACGTCCCTTCCCTGACCGGCTTCCCCGCGAGCCTGGCCTGACCCCGGCGCCGGGCTCCCACGCCCGACCGGCCATAACCGCCCCCTCCCGGGACGCGCGCGGCGACCGCCAGGTCGCAAAGAATCCCGCGTGTGCGCGAAACCCGGGTGCGGGCTCGCGCCGTGTGCGCTCTCGGAACGGTGGAGGATGCCTGACAACCGAACATGGGTTCGGTACGATCCGCGCACTTGTCAACACCCGCGACCGCCGATGCACCCGGCCTGTCACACCCCACCGCTACGGTGTTCACGAGTTGGGTCGACGACCGCCCGACGACCGAAGGGAACCCGATGGAGCGCGACAAGGCCCTCGACATGGCGCTCAGCCAGATCGAGAAGCAGTTCGGCAAGGGCGCCGTCATGCGCATGGACGAGCAGGCGAAGATGAAGATCGCCTCCATCCCCACCGGCGCGCTGAGCCTTGACCTCGCTCTGGGCATCGGCGGCCTGCCACGCGGCCGGGTGGTGGAGATATACGGCCCCGAGAGCTCGGGGAAGACGACCGTGGCGCTGCACGCCATCGCCGAGGCGCAGAAGGCGGGCGGCATCGCGGCGTTCATCGACGCCGAGCACGCGCTCGACCCCTCCTACGCGTCGGCGCTCGGCGTCGACATCGAGGCGTTGCTCGTCTCGCAGCCCGACAACGGCGAGCAGGCGCTCGAGATCGCCGACATGCTCATCCGCTCCAACGCCATCGACATCCTCGTCGTCGACTCCGTCGCCGCGCTGACCCCGCGCGCGGAGATCGAAGGGGAGATGGGTGACACCCACGTCGGGCTCCAGGCCCGGCTCATGAGCCAGGCGCTGCGCAAGCTCGCCGGCACCCTCAACCGCTCGCGGACCTGCGCGGTCTTCGTCAACCAGATCCGCGAGAAGGTCGGGGTGATGTTCGGCTGCTTCACCGCCGACACGAAGGTGACGCTCGCCGACGGCACGCAGGAGGAGATCGGGGCGATCGTCGAGCAGCGTATGCCCGTCGAGGTCCTCTCCTACGACCCCGAGGCCGGCGCGGTCGTCCCCCGGAGCGTGACGAACTGGTTCGACAACGGGCCGACCGAGGACTTCCTGGCCTTCACCGTGGCGCGAGAAGGGGGCAGTGCGCAGTTCTCCTGCACGCCGAACCACCAGATCCGCACCCCCGGTGGCTGGCGGGAGGCGCAGGAGCTGGCGGTGGGCGACCGGGTTCTGCAGGCCGTTTCCCATCACCTTTCCGACTTCCAGCAGGAGGTCCTGCTCGGTGCGGTGATGGGCGGCGGCGAGCTGTCACCCGCATCGAGCGGCCACGGTGCCCACCTGCGTTGGCGTGAGGATCCCCCACACGTCGCCTACGAAGAGTGGAAGGCGTCGCTCTTCGCGAACCTCGGCCTCAGCAGCGGCACGCACCTGCAGGGCGGGGTGCACTTCCCCCTCTCCTCCATGCCGGAGCTCGCGGGGCTTCGTGAGGCCGTCGTCATCGGCGACAGGACGGTGCTGAGCCACGACTACCTGAAGCGCCTGACCCCCCTGTCCCTCGCCATCTGGTACATGGACCGCGCGTCGCTGGCGCTGGGCGCTGATGGGGGACAGGAATGGGTCGACATCGGCGTCGAGGCGCTCGAGGCAACGTCACGGGCCCGCCTCGCCGAGCACCTGCGCGACGTGTGGGGCATCACCTCCCGACTGACCGCGCACGCGGGCGAGGCGACCCTGCGGTTCGACCACGAGGGAACCGAGAAGCTCCACGCGCTCATCGCGCCCTGCGTCCACCCGTCGATGGCGCACATGCTGCCTCCGCGCTACCGCGGCCGGTTCCGGGTCGAACCGGTCTTCGCCGAGCAGCGCTACGACCTCCTGCCGACGCCCGTCACCTCGATCGAGCGCAGGCCCCGCCCGGACTCGGCCCACCGGTACGACCTCGAGGTGGAGGGCACGCACAACTACTTCGTCGACGGGGTCATGGTGCACAACAGTCCCGAGACGCAACCCGGCGGTCGTGCGCTGAAGTTCTACTCCTCGGTGCGCCTCGACGTTCGGCGGATCGAATCGCTGAAGGACGGCACCGACTTCGTCGGCAACCGCGTGCGGGTGAAGGTCGTGAAGAACAAGTGCGTCGCCGCGGGGACCCGCGTCTTCGACCCCAGCACCGGCGTCACTCATCCGATTGAGGACATCGTCGACCGGGGCGCGGGCGGGTCGGTGTGGGCGGCCGACAAGCGTGGCGAACTTCACGTGCGCGCCGTGGGTGCACGGCTCGACCAGGGGCAGCAGGAGGTGATCGGCCTGCGTCTGCGTGACGGTACGGAGCTCCGCGTCACCCCCGGCCACCTGGTCCTCACCGAGAACGGGTGGCGAGCGGCGGGTGACCTGGCAGTGGGCGATCGGGTTGCGCGACCCCGCCGCGCGGGGGCCTTCGGGGACCGCGAGCCCGTGCCGGCGGACCACGCGCGGATGCTCGGCTACTTCATCGGCGAGCGCGATCTCGACGGGAGGACGCCGGTGGCGTTGCGCAACGCCGAGCCGGCCATGCGGGAGGACGTCGCACGGATCGCCGCCGGCCTGGGACGTGCGGTCGAGGCGCCCCGGGAACCCCTCGCGCCGGGCAGACGAGTCCCCGAGGCGTTCTTCTCGGGCGATGTCGCCGCGGACGTGGTGGCCAACCTCCTTTTCGGCATCTGGGAATCCAGCGGGTGGATCGACGCGAGGAAGACCCATGGTGTCCGGTGCGGTTTCGCGACGACCTCCGAGCAGCTGGCGTGGCAGATCCACTGGCTGCTCCTGCGCTGGGGTGTCACCACCGCGGTGCAGCAACAGGAGCCGACATCGCGCCAGAAGCCGGGTTCCCGTAGCGAGGTAACGGAGCCTTGCTGGCAGGTTCGCGTCAGTGGGATCGACAACATCCGTCGCTTCGCGGACGCGCTGCCGATGTGGGGGCCGAAGGGCAGGGCGCTTACCGAGCAGCTCGCCCGTCCGGAGTCGCGGAGGCACCACCGGGGTGCGCGGCCCGCGTACCTCTCGGCGGCCTGGACCGCACCGGTCCACGCCTACCTCGAGCAGCAGGGGGTGACGGCAGGGCTCGTCGCGCGCCTCGTCGGTGTGCCCGCCGACCGTGCCCAGAGCGGCATCGGCGCAGTGCTCGGTGTGCGCCGACTGCGGCGTGAGCGGATCGAGAGGCTCGCCGACGCCCTCGACAGCGCGTACCTGCGGGAAGCGCTGGCCGAGGATGTGTACTACGACCGTGTCTGCGCGGTGACGCCGGCACGATGGGAGCGCACCTTCGACCTCGAGGTCGAGGACCTGCACAACTTCGTTGCCGACGGTGTCGTGGTGCACAACTGCGCCCCCCCCTTCAGGCAGGCGGAGTTCGACATCCTCTTCGGTGAGGGGATCTCGAAGGAGGGCTCGGTCCTTGACGTCGGGGTGGACCAGGGCATCGTGAAGAAGGCCGGCGCTTGGTACACCTACGACGGCGAACAGCTCGGGCAGGGTCGGGAGAACGCGCGGCAGTTCCTCAAGGAGCACGACGACGTCTGCGCGGAGATCTACAAGAAGGTCACCGAAGCACTCGGGCTCGTGCCCACCGATGTCACCGGCACCGAAGGATCACCCGGGGAGGCCCCCGCCGGTCCCTCGAGGAAATGACCGACGCGCCCAGCCGCCACGAACCCGCCCCCGGCCTCGCGGGGCGCTGCCGCCCACGCGCGGCGGAAGCTCCGGCCGGCAAGCACCCCGGGGGCGGCGGAGCGGCCGGCGAAAGGGTGGCCGAATCGGGGCCGTTCGACAAGGCCGTCGCCGAAGCCCTGTCCTTCGTGCTGCGGAGCACGGCCAACCGGCCGCAGACCGAGGCGGAGCTCATCACCAAGCTCGAGCGTCAGGAGCTCGCGGGGGACGTGATCGATGCTGCCCTGGCGCGCGCTCGCCAGGTGGGTGCCGTGGACGACGTCGCCTTCGCCGCGGCGTGGGTCGAGGACAGGGGACGCCAACGGGGCTACGGGCAGGCCCGGCTGCGTCGGGAGCTGCGCCGCCGCGAGGTGCCCGACGGGATCGTCGACGCGGCGCTCGCGCGGCTGGACGACCGCGACGACCTCGCGGTCGCGACCGACCTGGCCCTGCGGCGGGCACAGCAGCTACCCGGCTCGCTGCAGCCCGAGGCGGTCGCCCGCCGCCTCGTCGGGTTCCTCGCGCGCCGTGGGTACTCCGAGGGGCTCGCACGGCGCGCGGCCATCACCGCGAGCGGCCTCGACCGCGAGTGGGACTAACCTGACTCCAACCGTCAAGTGCTCAGCATCGAAGGCAACCCTTGACGGTCTTTGGGCCCGTCCGCGCCACCGGCGACCCGATCACCTGGCCGGCGGTCGCGCCGGCCGCGTCATGCAGCGGCTCTCGAGCCCGCGTTCGTGGCGGCCCCGAACCATGCGCCCAGGAGCAGCGGCAGCTCCTGAACCGCCACGACGACGAGCGCGCCGAAACCGGCGACGGCTCCGAGCACGGGAAGGTCGAACGCCGCGAGGATCGCCCAGAGCACGCCTGCGAGGATCACCGCAGGCACGAGAGCGACGCCGAGGGCACGCGTCTGCTCGCCGATCATGCGCCCTCCCACGAACCCCGCGATCAGCGGGCCCAGGATCGGCAACCACGACAGCAGGACCGCGAGGATGAGCATCCACAGTCCACCCTGGAGGAGCGAACCCGACGACCCCCGGCCGCCTCTGTCCGGCATGGCACCCCCCTTCTCGCACCCGCGTCTCGCAGGTAGGCCCGGTGTGGCGCACGCGCGCCGGAGCCAGCCAGCCCAGGAAGGGCTACCCGCAGTCTGGATGGCGCAACCCTGGGCGTCGGCGCGTCACGTCCTGTCAGGGTCTGCGGGCCAGGAACGCGTAGCCGTACACGCCGAACGCGCGGGCCCGGTCCTCACCACGCGCTCCCCCGAAGGTGTCGATCGGCGGGCCGATCGCCACGTCGACGAACCCGGCCTCCTCGAGGATCATCCGCCAGCCTGCGCACGGCAGGCCGCCCGCGATTCACCCGGTCCAGAGGTCGATGTCCCCCAGGGAGTCCGGGGGGACGGGAGTGGCGTTGGCGATGTCGCCGAACTGCAGCCAGCCGCCGGGGGTGAGCACCCTGCTGAGCTCGTCGAGCACGACCCGCTTGTCGACGCAGAGGTTGAGCACCCCGTTGGCTATGGCGACGTCGGCCCAGCCGTCCTCGACGGGCAGGGCTTCGGCGAGCCCTTCTCTGAACTCGACGTTGCCGAGCCCGAGCTCGGCGGCGTTGCGTCGTGCCTTACGGAGCATCTCGGCGGTCATGTCGACGCCGACGACGGCACCACCGGGCCCGACCTGCTGGGCGGCGAGGATGCTGTCGAACCCCGCACCCGAGCCCACGTCGACGACCCGCTCTCCCTCGGCGAGCGGGCGCAGCGAGAAGGGGTTCGCGATGCCGGCGAAGGACTCGGCGGCCCGCTCGGGCAACGCGTCGACCGCCTCGGCGGGGTAGCCGAGGAGGCGGGCCAGGGCACGGCCCGTGTGGAAGTGGTGGGCTCCGGCGGGGTCGTGCGCCACCTCGCGGTACTTGCGTCGCACCTCCGCCCGCAGCGCGTCGGGGTTCACCGGCGTCGTTCGCGGCGCCGGGGCGTTCGCCGTTCCGCTCGATTTCACAGGTGTCTCCTCTCCGTCGATGGGCTCACGAGGTAGGACGCGTGCGACGGGCTCCTATTGCGTCCCCTCCACGACGGCGAAGCCTGATCGGGAGTTCGCGTGCTTCACGCACCCATCGGCCCCCCTCGGTCAGGACGGCCCCTACCCGCGGCAGGGCGCGCCCGTCACGGTGACCCGCCGGCCACCGTGCGCCGACTGCAATAATCGACGGTGTGGTTTCGTCCTCAACGCTGAGCGATCCACGACCGAAGGCGAGAACGAAGGTGTTCCCCGCGACCCCGCCCGTCCACGTCGACGCCGAGCCCGCGGTGACCTTGCACGCCCCCGTGAGCCGTGGCCGACGCGGTGGCTGAAGCCCAGCGAGCAACCTTCACGGCAGTAGCCCGAGAGCAGCTGCCGTGGCTGTACTCGCTCGCCCGCAGGCTCGTGGGCCCCGACCGGGCGGAGGACACCGTCCAGGAGTGCCTCATCAAAGCCCACCGGGGCTTCGACGGGCTCCGGGACGTGCAGGCGGCGCCCGCCTGGTTCCGCCAGATCCTCCTCAACTGCGTCCGGGACCGCTACCGGAAGGACGCCGGCTTGCCACGCGAGGAGCCGGTGGACCCCCGGCCGGACTACTCGCTGTACCGCAAGATCGCCGAGGAAGACCCCTGGCCGTACTCCGACAGCGTCCACCTCGACTTCCTCAACTCCTTCTCCGAGGACGACGTCTGGAACGTCCTTGACCGCGTCGACCCGAAGTACCGCGCGCCGCTCGTCCTCGTCCACATGGAGGGCCACTCCACGAAGCAGGTCGCCCGCATGTTCGGCGTCGCGCAGGGCACCGTGCTGTCCTGGCTCCACCGCGGCCGCAAGCACTTCGAACGCGAGCTCTGGGAGTACGCCACCGAACGGGACCTGCTCGCCGACCCGGAGGGGGCTCCGCGATGATCAGCTGCAGCGAGGCGGTCCGCCGGCTCTGGGAGTACCTCGACAAGGACCTCGACGCGCCCGAACGCGACCGCGTCGACGCCCACCTGGCGCTGTGCCGTCGCTGCTGCGGTGAGGCTGAGTTCACCGCCGCGCTGCGCGACATGCTCCAGCAGACCCGCGGTCCGCAGCTGCCGAGCGACGTGGAGGAGCACCTCGTCGGCTTCCTCGACACCCTCGAGGGGGGGTCGTCGTGACGAAGGACCTCATGTACAGGGACGAGATCCGCCAGCTCGTCGCGGACGCCTACCGGTCGCTGGAGGATCCTGGCGGACCGGGTACGCGCTTCTACACCGACGAGCAGCTCGCGGAGCTGCCCGCCGGCGCGCGGGAGTGGGCGCTCGGCGTGGGCAACCCGGTCGCGTGGGCGGAGCTCGCGGAGGGGGAGGTCGTCGCCGACATCGGCTGCGGCGCCGGGATCGACAGCCTGCTCGCGGCCCGTCTCGTGGGCCCGGCCGGTTGCGTGGTCGGCGTCGACCTCCTGGCGGAGATGGTCGAGCGCGCCGAAGCGTTCGCCCGCGAGGCCGGGGTCGCCAACGTCACGTTCCGGCAAGGGGAGATGGAGTCGCTGCCCTTGCCGGACGGCTCGGTGGACGTCGTCATCTCGAACGGGGCGATCAACCTGTCCGCGCGCAAGAGCCGGGTGCTGGCCGAGGCGCACCGCATCCTGCGTCCCGGTGGCCGGTTGTGCGTCGCGGACCTCACCGTTCGTGAGGAGGACCTGCCCGCGGAGGTGCTCACCCATCCCTCCGCGTGGGCCGGGTGAGTGTCCGGCGCACTGGCGGAGCGTGTCTTCGCCCAGAAGATGACCAACGTGGGGTTTGTTGGCGTCGAGCGGCTCGCGCGCCGGGGGTTCGGCCTTGCTGACGCTGCTCGCTACCCGCTGTTCACTCCCGACCTCATCGAGGTCATGGGCAGGCTCATCCCGGCTGAACGGCAGGCGGAGGTTGCGGTCGCCGTGACGGTTGCGGGGAGAAAGCCGGCGCGCGGGGAAGCCCCCGCCCGGCCTGGCTGACACCCATCCGGTGACGCCCGATTACGCGGGCAGGCGAGCGGGAACCTCTACGCCGCACGACGACCGGGCTTTCTCGACTTCTCGACAAGGACAGGTGATCGCGGTGACCACGAACGATCGACTCTCGCCGCCAGCGGCCGCCGCCGGCACCACCGGGGGCAACGGGCGCGACGGGGGCAAGGCGAAGCAGGTAGGGGGCGCCGCGAAGCAGGAGGGACAGCAGCTCGCCGAGTCGGCGGCCCAGGAGGCGCGCTCGGTCGGCGAGACCGTCCAGGAGCAGGCCGGTCGCGTCGCGGAGGACGTGAGCGTGCACGCACAGGACCTCGTGTCGTCGGCCGCGTCTCAGCTGGAGGAGCAGGCCGAGCAGCAGGCGCACAAGCTCGCCGAGGCCCTGCGGGGGGCCGGCGAGCAGGCGCGGGCCCTCGCCGAGGGCCGCACGGAGGAGGCCGGTGACGTGGACCGCTACGTCCACCAGGTCTCCGGCACGCTCATCGAGATCGCCGGGCGCATCGACGAGCTCGGCGCCCGCGGCAGCATCGAGGAGCTCCAACAGTTCGCCAGGCGGCGCCCGGGTGCGTTCCTCGCCGGTGCCGCGGCGGCGGGGCTGCTCACGAGCCGGCTCCTGCGCAACGCCCGAGCCGACTCGAGTGACGGTGCCGAGGGGACGCCCGACGCCATCCCGGCCACCCCACCCGGAGCGCCCGACCCTGCCCTCGACGAGCGGGTCCAGCGTCTCGGTGCAACCCGCGCGCCACGGAGAACGGTGATGTCACCCCGTGCGCTGGAGAGCACCGGCGCCCAGACCGGCGCTCCCGTGCGCGGTTCGGAGGTGCGGTGATGTCCGCACCATCCGGGCGTCTTCCGAGACTGCCGAAGGCCAACACCTCGGCCTCCTCCGGCCGTCCCGCGGGACCGCCTCCCTCAGCAGCCCCTCCCGCGGGGCCGCCCCCCTCCGGCGACGACGACCAGTCGCTCTCCGAGCTGCTGTCGACGCTGCTCAACCAGCTGAGCACGCTCTTCCGCAAGGAGATCGAGCTCGCCCAGACCGAGATCAAACAGGAGGTCCGGCGGGCGGGCAAGGCCGCCGGGGCGCTGGGCGGCGCCGGGGGCGCCGGCTACATGGCGGCGGTCATGCTGTCGTTCGCGCTCGCCTTCGCGCTCGGGGAGTTCCTGCCGGTGTGGGTCGGGTTCCTCGTCGTCGGTGTCATCTACGCCGTGGTGGCCGGTGTCCTGTTCCGCCAGGGCAAGGAGAAGCTCGACCGCGTCAACCCCAAGCCCGAGCAGACGATCGAGACCCTGAAGGAGGACGCGGAATGGATCAAGAACCGCAGGAGCTGAGGCACGACATCGCCCACGCGCGGGAGGGCGCCCAGGCGACCATCGGCCGCATCGAAGAACGCGTTTCCCCACGCCGGATCGGCGGGCGGGGCACGGCGCGCCTGCGGGGCGCGTGGGGCGGCGCCCGGGACCGGGTCATGGGCAGCCCACAGGTGATGCGCATCAACGAGACCGGGTCTGCGCAGGGCGGCTCGCGCCTCGAGGACGTGACGGGCGACATCAGCGCGCGCGTGGACCAACTCGAGGAGAAGGGCAGGCGCCACTACCAGGGCAACCCGCTCGCCGTCGGCCTCGTCGCATTCGGTGCCGGCGCGCTCATCGGCTCCCTCCTGCCCGACACGCAGCCCGAACGGAAGATCTCCGGCGACCTCAAGCAGCGCCTGGCGCCCGTCGGTCAGGAGCTCAAGCAAGCCGGCCAGGAGGTGGCGCAGGACCTCAGGCAGGAGGCGCAGACCAAGATCGAGGACGTCAAGGGCACTGCGTCGGAGGCCGCCGAGGCGGTCAAGGAGGACGCCCGCGATGCCGCAGAGGAGCTGCGGGACGAGTCCGCCGGGCGCGCCGAGAACGTCGGGGACGCCGCACGAGCGTGAGCCGGGAGGCACACCGGGCACGGGAGAGGGGAGCATCCGCAATGACTGAGGACCCGGACCAGATCCGACAGGAGATCGAAGCCACGCGTCGGGCGGCGGAAGTCACGCTCGAGGAGATCGAGGACCGCGTCACCCCCAGCCGGGTCGTCGAGCGGACGAAGGACCAGGCCAGGGCGAAGCTGTCTGACGCGAAGGCGAGCGTCATGGGCAAGGTGGAAGACGCCAAGGCGAGCGTCATGGGCACCGTCGAGGACGCCAAGGGCAGCGTCGTGGGGACCGTCGGGGACGCCAAGGGGGGCGTCAGGGGGACAGTGGAGGACGCGAGAGTCACGGTCTCGGAGCTGAAGGGCACCGTCGACCAGGCCGCCGGCCGTTCCGGCCAGGCTGCCCGGCAGCAGTTCAGGGGCAACCCCCTGGCCGCCGGTCTCATCGCCTTCGGCCTCGGCGCCGTGGCCGGCTCACTCATGCCGCCGACCCGCGCGGAGGAGCGTGCGGCGCGCCGGCTCGATGAGCTGCTGGCGCCCGCGAAGAACGAGCTCGTGAGCTCCGGCGCCGAACTGGCACAGGACCTGAAGGAGGAGGCGCAGGAGGCCCTTCAGGAGGTGAAGGGGCAGGCGCAGGAGGCGGTGCAGGAGGTGAAGGACGACGCCCGGGACGCCGCCCGGGAGGTGAAGGGCGAGGCCCGGGACGCCGCCCAGGAGGTGAAGGGCGAGGCCCAGGACGCCGCCCACGGTGCCGGCGCACCGCCCGTGCCGGCGGCCGCCGGGGAGGCGTACGAGCAGCGCTCGCTCAGGGAGCTGCGCGAGCTCGCCGTCGCGCGCGGGATCGTCGGGCGCTCGACGATGACGAAGGCCCAGCTCGTCGCCGCCCTCCGTGCCAGCGAGCCCGTTTCGCCCACGCCCGCCTCGGCCCCGAGGTCGTCGAGGAAGGCTGGGACCGGCGACGGTGGCCGGGTCCGCGCGGCCGGGCGCGGTCGTGCCCGCTACGAGGAGCGCTCACTCCGGGAGCTGCGCGAGCTGGCCGCCGGCCGAGGGATCGTCGGCCGCTCCGCCATGACGAAGGAAGAGCTCATCGCAGCGCTCCGCCGATGACCGTAAACAACGGCAAAGGAGCATCCGTCGTGAACGAAAGCCGAGACACCAGCACCGGCATCCGACCCCCCCCACCATGGTCGGCACGCGTGGGCCGAGAGCAGAACGCCCACGCCGCACAGCGCCCGACCGAGATCCCGAAGGCCGGTTGGAAAGACATCGCGCTGCGCGTCAAGGACGAGATCAAGGACGACCACCTGTCGCTCCTCGCGGGCGGGGTCGCCTTCAAGGCGCTGCTCGCGTTGTTCCCCGGGATCGTGGCGGCGATATCGATATGGGCGCTGGTTGCCGACCCCCAGCAGATGGTCGAGCAGGCGCAGACGTTCACGCAGGCCCTGCCGAGCGGCGCCGGGCAGCTCATCGAGGACCAGGTGGCGAACGTCGCCCAGAGCGGGCGCGCCACCCTGTCGGTCGCGCTCGGGATCTCGGTCGCGCTGGCCCTCTGGGGTGCCTCTGGGGGCATGGCGGGCCTGATGGAGGGCGCCACCGCCGCCTACGACGAGATCGACACCCGCAAGTTCCCGATCAGGCGCGGCATCGCACTCCTGCTCACGGTCGGCGCGATCCTGTTCCTGCTGTTCAGCCTCTCGCTGATCGCCGTGCTGCCGCCGCTGCTCGACCGCCTCGGCCTGCCGCAGGGGCTCCACATCGCCGTCCAGGTGATGCAGTGGGTCGTCCTGGCGGCGGTGATGGTCGGGTCGCTCGCGGTGGTCTACAAGTACGGGCCCGGCCGCGACCACGCGCAGTTCCGGTGGGTCACCCCCGGCGCGGTGATCGCCACGGTCCTGTGGTTGATCGGGTCGGCATTGTTCACGCTCTACGTGAACAACTTCGGCAACTTCGGTGAGACCTACGGCGCGTTCGCCGGGATCATCGTCCTGATGCTGTGGCTCATGCTGACGGCCTTCATCGTCCTGCTCGGCGCGGAGATCAACGCCGAGACGGAACGGCAGACGGTCACCGACACGACCGTCGGCCAGCCCCAGCCGCTCGGCCGGCGCGGCGCGAACCCCGCGGACACCACACCGGCCGACATCGACTCCCCCCGCCGCTGACCACGCCCGGCCAGGTGGTGACGCGTACCTCAGGGACGGGGGATGTACCGGCTGCGCCGCGTGCGGCGGCGGGCGGCCCCCGCCGCCCGGTCCTGGTGCGGCTACCGCGCGACGCTGGCGACGTAGCGCTGGCGGGCGTGCAGGAGGTGGCCGGCGCCGAGCAGGAGCAGCATCCCCCCCGCGGTCGCGAGCAGCCAGCTCGCCGCGTCCGGCCCGGGCACCGTGCCGGTCTGTCCGCCACGCAGCGCGTTGAAGGTGTCGCTGCTGAAGCTGGACGGCGCGTTGCTGGCGAGGAACTCCTCGGCGACCCGTGGCAGGTCGGCGAAGATCGGCCCGCTCATCACCGGAGCGGCGAACGGCTGCACCCGCCGGGTCGCCGTCGTGTCAGTGGCAACGCCCCGCGCGCGGAACGGCACCGTGAACGTGCTCGTTCCCTGGGAGGCACCACTCGTGGGCACCGGCGGGGCGGGTGCGTTGGCGGTGCCGACCGACTCCGGCGCGGCGCGGGGAGTGAGGGGTGTCGCGGGCAGTCCCCGGGGGTCCGTGGGCAGTGGCGCCGCGGGCAACGCCTCGGTGACGGTGTCGACCACGGCGGGCGCCTGCTCGGCGATGTCGCCGCCGACGGGGGTCCGTTGCAGCACGTCGTCGACGACCTTCTCGATCGGCCCGACCACGGCCTGGACGATGGGGTCGGGGACAACCGTGGTGGCCACCGGCTCGGCCGCAGGGGCAGCAGGGGGCGCCGGCGCGGGGGCGGCCGCGGGCAGCGCCGCTTCAACGCAGCAGTCGACGGCGCTGGTGACCTCGTCCGCCTCGTCGGCGGGCACGGCCGCCGCGGCGGGCGCCAGCGCCGCGGGACCGGTGAGGAGGGCGGCGGCGGTTCCGGCGGCAAGGAGCGTCCGGGGATCTCCTCGGCGGGTCAACTTCGGGTGCGCCACGGTTCCTCCACTGACGAGCGGTTCGGTGATAGCCGGGGAGCGGGCCTATCAGGAGTGGGGTTCAGCTGACTCCTCATCAAACGAAGCTTCCCTTGTCCGGGTCACGCGCCCACGCCCCCCCTTGCGCTATGGTCTACAGCGCGGCCAGCGCGAATGCAGGGCGCAACCCTCCGCGGACTAGTCTGCTCAGCCTACTCCGATCGCAGTGCGGGGGAAAGCCCCCTCTCCACGACAGGAGCCGAGCGGTGAGCCTCCTTCAGGCGTGGTTGTTCATCGGCGTGCCGGGGCTCGTCGTCGGGCTGGGCCTGTTCCTCGTCCGCTCCCCGGCGCGCGCGCTCGTGGGCTACCTCGTGCTCGTCGCCGCGTTCGCCGGCATGGCCGCGGTCCACCGGGTGTCGGCGGCGGTGTTCGGCGGGCTCATCGCGTTGCTGTTCGCCGCGGGGCGCGGTGGCGACATGGAGGTTGCCCAGCCCGAGGACGAAGGATCCGGGCTGCCCGACGTCGTCGGCTACCGGCAGCGCCGCGCAGGCGAGTAGCCAGCCGCGCGGCGGTATCCTTGTCCGTCGTATGACCCCTTCCTCAACCGCACCGGCGCCGGTGTCGCCCCGCAGCTACTTCATCCGCACGTTCGGGTGCCAGATGAACGAGCACGACTCCGAGCGCGTCGCCGGCGTCCTCGAGACGATGGGGTACCGGCGGGCGGCGTCTGCGGAGGACGCCGGCCTCGTGCTCTTCAACACCTGCGCGATCCGGGAGAACGCCGACAACAAGCTCTACGGGCAGCTCACCTCCCTCAAGCCGTTGAAGGAGGCGCAGCCCACGAAGACCGTCGTCGTGGGCGGCTGCCTCGCGCAGAAGGACCAGGCCCGCGTCGCCGAGCGGGCTCCCTGGGTCGACGTCGTCTACGGCACCCACAACATCGCCCGGCTACCCGCCCTGCTCGCCGAGGCGGACTCGTCGTCTCTGCCGGTGGTCGAGATCCTCGAGCACACTGAGACCTTCCCGTCGGCACTGCCGGCTCGGCGAGAGGTGGCCCACCATGCCTGGGTGTCGATCTCGATCGGCTGCAACAACACCTGCACCTTCTGCATCGTCCCGAGCCTTCGAGGCCCGGAGAAGTCCCGCCGGCTCGGCGACATCGTCGGCGAGGTGCGCGCGCTCGTCGACGACGGCGTGCGTGAGGTCACCCTGCTCGGCCAGAACGTCAACTCCTACGGTCGCGACCTCGCGCGCGCGGGGCGGGCGGGGCCCGGCCGGGGCAACCGCACGCTGTTCGCCGAGCTCCTGCACGCTCTCGGCGACGTCGAGGGGCTTCACCGCGTCCGGTTCACGAGCCCCCACCCGAAGGACTTCACGTCCGACGTGTTCGCGGCGATGCGCGACGTCAGCAACGTCTGCGAGCACCTGCACCTGCCTCTGCAGTCCGGATCCGACCGTGTGCTGAAGCGCATGCAGCGCGCGTACTCGGCACGGCGCTTCCTCGACCTCGTCGCGGAGGCTCGTGGCACGGTCCCCGGTGTGGCCATCTCCACCGACATCATCGTCGGCTTTCCCGGTGAGACCGAGCAGGACTTCGCCGCCACCCTGGCGGTCACCCGCGCGGCCGCGTTCGATTCCGCGTTCACGTTCGAATACTCGAAGCGTCCGGGGACCGCCGCGGTCGACTTGGAAGGCCATCTCGACCCGGCGGTCGTCGGCGAGCGCTACCGGCGCCTTGCCGCGCTCACCCGCGAGCTGTCCGCCGCCGCGAACGCCCGCGAGGTCGGCTGCAGCCGCGAGCTGCTCATCGAGGGACCGTCGAAGACGGACGGGTCGCGTATGAGCGGGCGCACCCGCACGAACCGGCTCGTGCACGTCCCACGCACGCCCGAGGCACGCCCCGGGGCGCTCGTCGAGGCCGTCGTCACCGATGCGGCGTCGCACTACCTGCTCGGCAAGGTCGCCCACCTCGTCGTCGCGGCCCCGGCGGCCCGCCTCGCCGCCTCCCCGGCCCCGGGCGAGGGGGGAGGCCGGCGGCCCCTGCCGGTCGTCGGCGCATCCCCGCGGTGAGCCGGGGTGATCGTCGGCGCCGCCATCATCCCCACCGCGCCGCTGCTCGTGCCGGGCGTGAGCGCTTCGCTGCCACCCGGTGTCGGGCGGGTGTGCGACGCCGTCGACGCGGCGATGGAGGCCCTGCCCCTGTCGGACACCACGGTGCTGCTCGCGGCCGCCGAGCCCGGACCTTCCTTGCACGGCCAGGGCCTGTACGACGGGGGGACCGCCACGCTGGCCGGCGTCGGCCGTCCTGACATCACCCGCGCCGTCCCCGTCCACCGGGCAGCGGTGGAAGGCGTCACGCGTGTGAGCCAGTACCCGATGTACCGGGAGGACGCCCTGCCGCTCGGCCTGTCGGTGCTCGCGCTGCTGCACGGTGGCGGGAGGCCACTCGTGCCGATGGCGGTGCCGCGCAACGCCGGGTTCGACGCCCTCGCGGCGACCGGTGCGGGTCTTGCCGAGGCGCTGACGGAGGCGGGCGTGCGCGCGGTCGTCCTCGCGGCGGGTGACCTGTCCGCGGGCCTGGAGGAGCGCTCCCCCCTCTCCCTCGTCGAGGGGGCGCGCGACTGGGACGCCCAGGCCGTCGAGACCGTCGCCTCCGGACGCCTTGACGGGCTCGCACGCCTCGGACCGGCCGAGGCCAAGCGTGTCGGCGCGCTCGGGTGGGCACCGATGGCGGTCCTGCACGGGGCCCTGGCGCGCGGGAAGATAGGCCTCGTCCGGCGGCACTACTCGGCGCCCCGAGGCGTCGGCTACCTCGTGGCACACGGCGCGTGACATCGCCGGACCTCGTGCTGGCCCTCGTGGGCCCCACCGCGTCGGGCAAGAGCACGGTGGCGCTCGAGGTGGCGGAGCGCCTCGGAGCGGAGATCGTGACCGTGGACGCGTTCACGGTCTACCGGGGGATGGACGTCGGGACGGCGAAGCCCTCGCGTGCGGACCGCGCGCGGATCGCCCACCACATGGTCGACCTGCTCGAACCGGAGCAGGACTGCACCGTGGAGTGGTTTCAGGCGACCGCGCGGGCGGCGATCGCCGCGGTGGCCGGGCGGGGGCGCGTGCCGTTGCTCGTGGGCGGGTCGGGCCTGTACTTCCGCGCCGTCGTCGACCCGCTCGAGTTCCCCCCGACGGACCCGGTGGTGCGGGCGGCGGTCGAGGGCGACTTCGCCGGTGACGCCACGGCCGCCTACGCCGCCCTCCGCGCCGTCGACCCCGCCGCCGCTGCCCGCATCGACCCGGCGAACCTTCGCCGCAGCGTCCGGGCGCTCGAGGTGCACCGCCTCACCGGCCGGCCTTTCAGCGAGTGGCGGCGCGCCTGGGACCAGCACCGGTCGGTCTACCCGCGGCTGCGCGTCGTCGGCCTGGAGGTCTCCCGCGCCGAGCTCGCCGTGCGCATCGTCGCCCGGGTCGACGCCATGCTCGCCGGTGGGCTCGTCGACGAGTGCCGGCGCCTCGCCTCCCGGTCCCTGTCCGCCACCGCGCGCCAGGCGATCGGCTACGCCGAGATGCTCGACCACCTCGCCGGGGCCGGCACCCTCGGCGACGCCGTCGAGCGCATCCGCGTCCGGACCCGCCGCTACGCCGCCCGCCAGATGCGCTGGTTCGCCCAGGACCCCCGGGTACGATGGGTTGCTCCGTCCTCCGCGTGTGAGGTGCTGACCGACTGATGCGATTCGTGAAGGCCCACGGTGCCGGCAACGACTTCGTGTTGCTGCCCGACTTCGGCAACGAGCTGGCGCTCTCGCCCGCCCTGGTCCGGGGCCTCTGCGACCGCCACACCGGGATCGGCGCGGACGGCGTCATCCGCCTCGCTCCGGGACGCGACGGCACTGATGTGTTCATGGACTACTGGAACGCCGACGGCTCCGTGGCCGAGATGTGCGGCAACGGTGTGCGCTGCGTCGCGAAGTACGTCGCCGACCGTGGGCTTGCGCCCGGGGACGTCGTGCACGTCGACACCCGCGACGGCGTGAAGCCCGTGATGGTCGCCGCCCAGCACCCCGACGGCACGGTCGCCGCCGTGCGGGTCGCCATGGGAATGCCGATGTCGACGGGCCCGAAGAAGGTCGACGTGAGCCCGGCGCGGCTCGTCGGCTGCCCGTGGTCGCCGCCCCTCGGCATACCCGGCCTCGGCGAGCTGGCCGTCACCACCGAGCAACGCTTCACCGAGGTGACGACGGTGTGCATGGGCAATCCCCATGCGGTCGTGGTCGTCGACGACGTCGAGCAGGCCCCCGTGGCTGCCTGGGGACCGGTCATCGAGCACGACGACGCGTTCCCGCGCGGCACGAACGTGGAGTTCATCTCCGTGCCTTCCCGCGACCGGGTGGTCGGGCGGATATGGGAGCGCGGCGTCGGGGAGACGCAGGCGTCGGGGACCGGCGCCTCGGCCATGGCGGCCGCCGCGCACCTCCTCGACCTGGCCGACCGCAAGGTGACGGTCGTGCTCCCCGGCGGTGAGCTCGCCGCGGAGTGGACCGACGAGGGGATGTTCATCACCGGCCCCGCCGTGGAGATCGCCGAGGGCCGGCTGCGTCCCGAATGGTTGGACAGCCGATGAGCGAAGCCGACGGCGAGCACCTCGAGCTGTCACGAGCGGACCGCCGCCGTGCGGAGGCCCGGCGCGTCGAGGAGGGGGCGCCCCAGGAGGGCGTGGCGATCTTCCGGCCCGTCGAGCGGGCGGTGCTCGTGGCGCTGCACCGGACCGGTACCACGTCGCGGGAGGTCGACGCCTCACTCGACGAGCTCGAGCTCCTCGTCGACACCGCGGGCTCGGAGACGGTCGGGCGGATCGTGCAGAAGCGCGACCAGCCCGACGTGGCGACGTTCGTGGGCAGCGGAAAGGTCGCCGAGCTTCGTGACCTCGCACGGTCGGTGAGCGCAGACGCGGCGATCTTCGACGACGAGCTCACCCCGGCTCAGCAGCGCAACCTCGAGGAGCGCCTCGGCGTGAAGGTGCTCGACCGCACGATCGTGATCCTCGACATCTTCGCTCAGCACGCCTCGAGCCGTGAGGGCAAGGGCCAGGTCGAGCTCGCGCAGCTGAGCTACCTGCTCCCGAGGCTTCGCGGCTGGGGCCAGGCGCTGTCGCGGCAGGCCGGCGGGCGTGTCGCCGGAGGCGCCGGCATCGGCACCCGAGGACCCGGCGAGACCCAGCTCGAAGTCGACCGCCGCAAGATCATGCGGCGCATCACGAAGCTGCAGCGCGACCTCGCCGAGTTCGCCGACACGCGGCGGTTGAAGACGAAGGACCGCGAGCGTCACGCCGTGCCGGTCGTCGCCCTCGTCGGGTACACGAACGCGGGCAAGTCGACGTTGCTCAACCGGCTGACCGGCGCGGACGTGCTCGTCGCGGACAAGCTGTTCGCCACCCTCGACACGACAGCCCGCCGCATGGCCCTGCCGGACGGACGGCACGCGGTGGCGACCGACACGGTCGGGTTCGTGAAGAAGCTGCCGACGCAGCTCGTCGAGGCCTTCAAGTCGACGCTGGAGGAGACGCTGCGCGCCGACCTGCTCGTGCACGTCGTCGACGCGAGCCACCCCGACGTGGAGGCGCAGATCCTGGCCGTCGACCGGGTCCTCGACGAGATCGGCGCGGGCGACATGGCGCGTCTGCTGGTGCTGAACAAGGCGGACGCGACCGACCGCGACGAGCTCGCCGGCCTCGCACGCACGTTCCCGTCGGCGATCGTCGCCTCGGCGGTCACCGGCGAGGGCATCGAGGCGCTGGCGACCGCGGTCGCCGGCCGGATCCCGCCGGATCGGCGGGTCGTCGAGGCGCTCGTGCCCTACGAGCAGGCGGCCCTCGTCGCGCAGGCGCACCGGGAGGGTGAGGTGTTCAAGGAGGAGCACCGGCCCGAGGGGACGTGGCTGGTCGCCAACGTCGAACGCTCCGCGGGTGACGCGCTTGCTCCCTTCACCGTCCACGGGGCGTGGCAGGCGGAGCGTCCCGACAACGGGGACGAGCCGGCCTGAGCCGTCTAGGTGACGAGCAGCACGATGATGATGATGAGCAGGATCGTGCCGAGGCCTATCCCGGGTCCGCGGTAGGCGCCCCCGCCGTAACCGAACCCGCCGACGAGCACGAGGATGAGCAAGATGATGAGGATGATGGTGAGGGGGTCCATGCCTGAGCTCCGGAGCCGTTGACGCGTGGGGACGAGCGGGGAGGCCTGGAGAGGCGCGGGCAACCCCTCGCGGGGCGCCCGCGCCGTTCGCTCTAGTAGATGTCGCGACGCCGTTCGACGACGCGCTCGCCCTCGACGGGGCCAACCGTTCTGCGGAAGTAGGTGAGGCTCAGGACGAGGCCGATAACCCCGCCGATCATGAGGATGAAACCGATCACGTCGATGTTGATCCCGGCGAGGTGGAAATCCACCGCGAATGCGAGGATCGCGCCGATCACGATCAAGGCGATGCTGCCACCGATGGTCATACCTGCCTCCTCGGAGCGGCCCGTCCGCTCTCATCGACACCTATTCCGCAGCGACGAACCTTCCAACCCTGGCCGCACCTGGCCGGCCGGCGGAGGGTTCCACTCCGGGCGGAGCGGCGGATCGGGGGCGATCAGCGTGCCGGGCGACCGCGAACCGCGCAGCAGTTGCTCGTCAGGCCAGCGTGCCGTAGGACCCTTTATGCCGCTTGACAGCCTCTCATGGCGGTCGCCGTGACGGCGCCGGCTGTTGGCACGCAGGTCCTCATCGAGTCGACCGGACACACGCCGGGCTTGCCATCGCCGGGCCGCAGGGACGGCTACAGTCCGCACCGCGCCGAGAAGGCCCGGGTGGACGAGGCGGGCGACGCCGGCCGGGCGGCGCTGGTGGCCCGCTTGGCCAAGGGGCGGTGAGCGCGCCGGCGCGGGCCAGCGAGGCCGCGTTCGACGCCGCGCGGGTGCGCTTCGAGTCGCTTCGGTGTGCTCCAACGCGGACCTTGGGCGCACCCGAGGGACCGCATCGACAAGGAGACCAAGCAGGGCTGGCCGCCCGAGCACCTGCGGCGGCGACCAGGTACCGGTACCGGCGGCTACCCGGTCTTCGGGCTGATACAGCGCAGACGCCACAACTGATTGAAGGCCTAACCGGCACCGGTTGCCACCGCGACGGTGGCCGCTGTGGCCAGCAGGAGGACACCGGCCGCGGTGGCGACTCCCCGGCCGTGGCGGCCGGTCTTCTCGTAGGCCATCAGCGCGGCAAGGCCCGCCATCAAGCGCAGGTCGGCGCTGCCGACGGCGAACATCACGAGCATGAGCGCCCAGCAGCAGCCCAGGCAGAACAGCCCGTGCTGGCGGCCGATGCGGAACGCCGCCGCCGCGCCGCGACGGTAGCGCGGCAGCAGGAACCCGGCGGGGTGCCGGCAACGGTCCAGGCAGCGGTCCTTCAACCCGGACAGCTGGAAGGCGCCGGCGACGCCGAGCACCCCCGCTGCCAGCAGCTGCGGGCGGGCGGCGAGCCAGCCGCCGGCGGCGACCAGCTCGTGGACGAGCAGGTCACCGGTGAACGCGAGTGCGCCGAACACCGTCCACACCGCCGCGTAGCCGCCGACGAACGACGCCACCGCCCGCCCCGCCCGCGGCTGGTGCCCCCCGATCGCCGCGAACAGCCGGATCGTCGGCACGGCCGACGGCAGCATCATGGCCGCGAGCATGACCTGCCAGGCGAGCAGGAACGGCAGCAGCGCGCCCGAGCCGAGCCGACCCGCCACGACCTCGTGGTCGACGAGCCAGGCGGCGCCGAGCCGCTCCGCAGCCACGGCCACGAGCCAGGCGGCGGCGACCGCGCCCCACAGGACGACGTTGATGCGCCGGGCCGCCAGCGCGCGCTCATCCGTCGCCGGCATACGCGATCCGGTAGTCGGCCTGGATGGCGTTGCGGTCGGTGAAGGACCACACCATCCCGTGCTCGGGCAGGTTGACGGTGTGGGTGTCGGCCTTGCCGACGTACGCCGGCGAACCCGGCACGGTCGAGAACAGCGAGTCGCGCAGCGTCGTGGTCGTGCCGTCCGGGCCGGTGTAGGGGCGCATCCGCGCGGACAGGGCGTCGCCCACGCGCAGCGTGCCGGTGCCGCCGACGAGCTCGTGGCCGATGGGGGCGCGGATGACGGCCAGCACCTCGCCGACGAGGCCCGCGAGGTCGGCCAGCGGCCCGCCGAGCCGACCCTGGTAGGCGTCGAGGATCGCCGTCGCCTGCTCCTCGGTGGCGCGTTCGTCGATGAACGTCACGACTCGCCAGCTGCCCGGCGCCAGCACGTTGCCAGGGATGTGCACGACGTTGACGAGGTTCAACCCGGCCACGTCGACGCCGCGGATGACCCCACGGTCGAAGTGGTAGGCGTTGAACGCGTCGCAGCTCCCGCCGTCGGGGTCTTCGCCGACCCAGCAGGGGCACAGCACCCCGCAGGAGCAGGCCTCCAGCAGGGTGCCCTCGAGGGCGTAGACGACGTCCTGTCCGGTCGGGCGGGATTCGGTGACGGTCATGGGGCTTCCTCCTTCGTAGATGGTGACGGTCGGTTGCTGAGGCGCGGGTCAGCCGGCGCGGCCGAACGCGCCGAGCAGCCGCTGCTGGGGGCTGGCGGTCTCGGGCAGGGGTGGCCGCGGGCCGATGTGCCCGGCGGCGCGGTAGGCCTCCTCCCGCTCGGCGAACCAGTCGGCGCACGCGGTGACGAGATCCGGCGGCAGCTCGCCGTCGGCGCCGATCGCGCGGGCGAGGTCCCAGGCGTGGACGAGGTGCTCTGCGAACAGCTGGCCGAGGTACTCGCGGGCGGGCACGTCGCCGAACGACAGGTGCACCGGCCGGCCCGGGTCGGTGCGCGCCGCCGCGGCGATGGCCTCCTTGGTGGCGGCGTCGCAGGCGCCGACAGGGTCGTCGCCGAGCAGGTCGCCGTCGAAGCGACCGCCGACCTCGGTCGTGGTCGCGCCGTCCAGCAGAGGGGCGGTCCAGCGGTCCTCGGCCACGACGTGGTTGACGAGCGCGCGCACGTCCCAGCCGTCGCAGGGGCTGGCTGCGCTCCACTGGTCGTCGCCGACGTCGTGGACCAGGCGGGCGAACAGCTCGCAGGCGCGGCGGTGGAGCTCGACGATGTCCATGGGATCCCTCCCGGGTTGCGGTCGGCCGCTCCGTGTGACGGCCGGTTTCGGTGTGGCATCGACGTGCAGGCGGAAGACGTCCGGGCGGGCGGAGTGGCCGACGGGGTCGAACTGGGCGCGGGCCGCCCGGCCCGCGCCCACGTCGATGGCGGCGACGAGCAGCCCGGAGGTCGCCTCGAGCGGACCGGCGAGGACGCTGCCGGACGGGTCGACGACCGTGGACAGCCCGCGGGACAGCCAGTCGTCCGCCCCGCCCCACAGGTGGCGTGCCGGCACGGCGGCGGGCAGGTCCGCGCCGTTGATCGCCTGGGCGACGCCGACGACGTGGACCCGGCCCTCCTTGGCGACGTGGCGCAGCGTCGGCACCCACACGTCGCTGGTGTCCCACGTCGGTGCGACCAGCACGTCCACGCCCTGGGCGTAGAGGGCGTAGCGGGCCAGGGGCATGTACAGCTCCCAGCAGATCAGCCCGGCGACGCGGCCGAACGGGGTGTCGACGACCTGCAGCGTCGACCCGTCACCGGTGCCCCAGACGAGCCGTTCGGCACCGGTGGCGACGAGCTTGCGGTGGCGCAGGACGACGTCGCCGCGCCCGTCGACGTGCAGGAGCGTGTTGAACAGCGTGGCGCCGTGCGGCTCCCGCTCGGTCACGCCGAGGACGACGTGGGCGCCGGCGCGCCGAGCGGCGACCCGCACCGCGTCCAGCGCTGGGGATGGCACCTCGACCGCCTGGTCGAGCAGCCGGGCGTGCAGCGCCGCCGCGTCGGCGCTCCATGGACGCGTGCGCCACACCCAGTCCGGGTAGGCGGGCACGAACGACTCCGGGAAGACGACGAGGCGCGCGCCGGCCTCCGCCGCCTCGGCGACGAACGCGACGCAGCGCTCGATCGTGGCGTCCCGGTCGCAGAACACCGGGGCGGCTTGCACGGCGGCGACGACGACGTGGCTCATGACCCGCCCCGGCGCGCTGGGTCGGCGGCGGGCAGGGCGTCGTGCGCCCAGGCGGCGCGCTTCCAGCCCGGCACGGGCGGCTGGTGACCCCGGCGGGGCACGTACGGGGACCGCTCCGCCGGCACCAGCCGGTGCACGTAGCGGTTGCAGTTGGGGAAGACCGCGGTGACGGTCACCCGCAGCGCCAGCTGCGCGCCGGTCCACGAGCGCAGCAGCGGACCCTCCTCCACGGCGGCGCGTCCCTGGACACGCAGCCGCCCGCCGCCGGCGAAGTCGACGAACAGCAGCCCGACGGCGGGGTTGGCGAGGACGTTGCCGATCGACAGGAACATCCCGTTGCCGTCGTAGGAGGGTAGGGCGAGCGTGCGCTCGTCGAGGACCTTGACGAAGCCGGGGTCCCCGCCCTTGTAGGAGCAGGTGGGCACACCGTCGGCGTCGGCGGTCGCGAGGAAGCACATGTCGCACGCGGCGATGAAGGCGCGGGCGGCGTCGTCGATCGTCGCCCGGGCGAGCCGCTCGTTGATCCGGTCGGCGATCCGCCTGCTGTCGAAGCGGTCCTGCACGGCCCGCTGCTCGGGCCGGTAGCGCAGCACACCGCCGTCGGTGTGCGCCTGGGTGCCTGTGGGTGCGGCCATCCGTGGTGTCCCCGTTGCCGTGGGAGGAAGCTCGGGGTCATACTGCATCCGCGGCATTGCGAAGCCCTTGCGAGGTGGTTGCGGACGTGGCGGAGGGCGCGGAGCTCCGACTGCGGGTGCTCGGCGCGTTCGCCGTGGAGCGCGCCGGGCGACCGGTCGCGCCCGCGGCGTTCGGCGGCCGGCTCGCGCAGCGGCTGCTGCGCGTCCTGGCGGTGCAGCGCGGCGTCCCGGTGGCCAGGGACGCGCTCGTCGAGGTGCTGTGGGATGGCGCCCCACCGTCCGACCCGGCCGCCAACCTCGCCGTGCTGACCAGCCGCATCCGGCGGGCGACCGGTGCGCCGTGGCTCGTCGTGGCGGCCGGGACGTCGCTGGAGGCCCCGCTCGACGGTCGCTGCGCGGTCGACGGGGAGGCGTTCGAGCAGGGTGTCGAACACGGTCACCAGGCGCTGCGGCGAGGGGAGGCCGCGGCCGCGGCGCGCTGCTACGCCGCGGCGCTGGGGTGGTGGCGCGGCGAGCCGCTCGTGGAGGACCGCGACGCCGAGTGGGCGCGGCCCTACCGCGACCGGCTCGGCCGGCTGCGGCTCGAGGCGTGGGAGGGCGCCGCCGAGGCGGCGCTGGAGCTGAGAGACGCGACCGCCGCGGTCAGCCACGCCACCGCGGCGGCGGTCGCGGAACCGCTGCGGGAGCGCTCGGCGCTGCTCGTGCTGCGCGCGCTGGCCGCGGCGGGCGACGCCGCCGGTGCGGACGGCGCCTACGCAGCGTTTCGCCGTCGCCTCGCCGAGGAGGTCGGTCTGGACCCGTCACCGCACGCCGACGAGCTGCACCGCCAGCTGCTGCGCGGGGCGCTGCCCGTCGCCGGTCCCCGGCTGGCCCCGGCGAAGCCGGCGCAGCCCGACCGGGCGCCCCTGCCGTTCGTCGGCCGCGACGCGGAGCTGCGCGAGCTGCTCGCTGCCCTGCGGCGTCACGGCGGCGTGGCCGTGGTCACCGGCGCCTCCGGAACGGGCAAGTCGCGGCTGCTCGCCGAGGCGGCTGCCCGCAGCACGGCGACGGTCGCGTCCGCCCGGGCCTTCGCCGCCGAGGCCCAGATCGCCGGCGCGCTCCTGCACCGGCTCCTCGACACCGTGCCCCCCAGGGGGAAGCCGGTTGCGGACGACGCCGCCGACACCGCCGTCCGCCCTGACAGCCGACGGGCCCTGGAGCGGGAGCGGGCGCTGCGCCGGCTCGCCGCCGCGGTCGAGGCAGGCCTGGCTGCGGTGGTGCTCGACGACCTGCAGTGGGCCGACGCCACGAGCCTCGACGCGCTGCGCCACCTGCACTGGCGTGTGCCGGCGCTGCGGCTCGTCCTCGCCTACCGACCCGAGGAGGTCGACGACGCGCTCGGGGAGCTGCTCGCCGACCTCGCGCGCGGTGACCACGCCGTGGTGCAGCTGGAGCTGCAGGCCCTGCCGCCGTCGGCGGTGACGGCCCTCGTCGACGACGACTGGCTCGGCGACGTCCTGCGGGAGGAGACCGACGGCACGCCGATCGCCCTCCACGAGGTGCTCGCCGGCCTGGCCGACGCCGGCCACGTCACCGGCGAACGGGACGGCCGCTACCGAGCCACCGCCGAGCGGGCGCTCGGCGAGGACGCGGTCCGAGCGCTCGCGCGCGCCGGCCAACGCCGCGTGGTCCGCCGGCGGCTGGGGCGCCAGCCTCTTGCCGCGCAGGCGGTGATGGAGCACCTCGCGCTGCTCGGCCGCCCGGCCTCGCCGCAGCTGCTCGCAGCCGCCGCCGCGCTGCCGCAGGCCGAGGTCTTCGACGCGCTCGACCGCCTCCACGGCGCCGGGCTGGCGCGCCCCGGCGCGCGAGGGTGGCAACCGGCGCACGACCTCGTCGCCGACAGCGTGGCCGACGGTCTGCCCGCCAGCCGCCGCGCCCTGGCGCACGCCCGCCTCGCCGACGCCCTCGCCTGCGGCGACGCCGACCCCGCCGAGCCGGCACGACACCTCGCCGCCGCCGGCGAGCACGAGCCTGCGGCGGCGGCCTACCTGGCGGCGGCCCGCCGCCGCCTGGAGCGCCACGCCGACGCGGAGGCGGTCGCCCTCGCCGCAGCCGGCCTCGCCCTGGACCCGGCCGTCGCGCTCACCGCGGACCTGCACGCCGTCCGGGCCGAGGGACGGGCGCGGCGGGGGGCGGTGCGGGAGGCGCTCGATGACCTGCGCGCGGCGCTGCGCCTGGGGGCCGCCGGACCCGCCCGGGCCCGCTGGCTGGCGCGCCAGGCGCGACTCGCCGCCGGCGCCGACGACCTCACCAGCGCCGAGGATCTCGTCGGGCTCGCGCTCACCGAAGCGGGCGGCGACCCCGCCGCGCGTGCCGACGCCCTGTACGCGGGCGCGATCGTCGACCTGAACGTGGGACGGGACGCCCGTGCGCGCGAGCGCTCCGACGAAGCGCTGCGGCTGTACCGGTCGCTGGGGGACGCGCGCGGCTGCGCCGACATCCTCGACGCCCGCGCGATGGCCACCTGCCTCGCCGGGCGCAACCGGGAGGCCCTGGACGCCTTCGACCGGGTCGCGCGGCTGTTCGACGACGCCGGCGACCTGCTGCGCGTCATCACCCCCCGCTCCACCCGTGGCCACGGACTCGTGTTCCTCGGCCGGCCCGAGGAGGGGCTCGACGACTGCGACGAGGCGCTCGAGAGGGCCCGAGCGCTCGGGACCCCCGACGGCATCGCCTACGCGCAGTGGCATCGCGGCGAGGCGCTCGCGGCGCTCGGTCGCCACGACGACGCGGTCGAGGCCGCGGCCGCGGCGCTCGCCACCGCCGAGGCGATCGGCCACGGCGCGTGGACCGCAGCGGCGCTGCGGGCCCTGGGGGTGGCGCACCAGGCGGCGGGTGCGCTGGCGGCGGCCGAGCGGGCGTTCCGCGACAGCCTCGATCGCTCCCGCGGGTGGCCGCTGTTCACCAGCTGGGCGTGCACCCGCCTGGCGCTGGTGCGCCTGGCCGTCGGCGACGTCGACGCGGCCGCCGGGCTCGCGGCCCGGGCCCTGGCTGTCGGGCCGCCGCTGGCCCACTTCGAGGCGCGGCTCGCTCAGGCCGAGGTGGCGGCGGCGCGCGGTCGGCCCGACGCCGCCGCCGTCGCGGAACGGGCGCTGGCGCTCGCCCGCGACGCCGGGCACCTGCAGGCGGCCCCGCGGCTGGCGGCCCTGGCAGGGGAGGGCGCCGCCGACTCGGTGTGAGCCGTTCCCGATCACACCCCGTCGCCGGGCTGCGGCGTCGCGGCGGTGAGTACCCTTGGGGTGCGCACGACAGGCCGCACCGAGCCGCCGTCGCCCCGAGGCAAGCAGGGCTGGCCGCTTGGTCGCCTGCGGCGACCAGCTACCGATGCCGGCGGATCTACGAAGGTGTGACCGCCTCTTGAACCACTGGAGCGAGCCGGATATCGCAACGTTGAGGCGGGCCACCATGCGACCCTTGTGCTGTCCGCGGGAAGCCCGTTGACGCGGGATCGTGCGTGGTGGCAGCGGTTCCTTGCGGTCGGTGCGGCGTCTCTGCCGAGCCGTTGTCACGGCGGCGAGGGTCTGGGGGTCCGCGGCAGCGGGGTGGCGCCGGCGGCTGGGCCGGCTCATGGCCGCGGTCGTGCCGCCGCCGTCGCCGCGGATGATGCGTCGGTTGCTTGGCGCGATCCGCGGCGAGGCGTCGGTGCGGGAGGTGTCCGAGGCGCTGTTGGACGCGCTGGGGCGCGATGGCGCTGGCCGGGCCGACCAACGCCTCCCTGGCCCGGAAACGTTCCGCTGGCGCACACCCCATGCGCACATCCCGCATAGGAGATCAGCCTGATACAGCATCGCGGCGAAGGAGCGCATGGTCGCCGGCCTCAGCGGCGCCCTCCGTGATGTGTAGCACGCCCCGTGCTATCGTCCTTTCATGGCGACCACCACCGTGCGGCTCAGCCCAGAGGAAGAAGCAGCGCTGGACAAGCTCGCCGAGCGGTTCGGCGGCCGGTCCGGTGCCATTCGCCACGCCGTCCGTCGGCTCGCTGCTGAGCAGGCTCGGCAAGATGCTTTGCAGCAGGCGCTGGATGAGTGGGCAGCTGCGCGCGGCGCGGTGGATGAGGAGGCAGTCATCGAGGCGATCGAGCGCTTCGGATTGGGGCGTTGATCCTCGACGCCGGCGTGTTCGTCTCCGTCGACCGTGACGAGGAACGTGCCCGCGTGTTCCTCACGGCAGCCGAACGGGCCGGGGAGCCTTTGCACACCTCCGAGGCCGTGGTGGCGCAGGTGTGGCGTGACGGGGCTCGACAGGCCCGACTGGCCGCAGTCCTCAAGGCCATCGAGGTGCATGCCCTGGACGACGGCCGCGCCGTGGGCGCCATGCTCGCAAGGAGTGACGGCAGTGATGTGGTGGACGCGCACGTTGTCTTCCTCGGAGCCGCGCTGAGCCAACGTGTGCTCACCGCTGACCCAGGCGATCTCCAGATCATCGCCGGCGCCATGGGTCGTACCCAGCCGGACATCCTCGTCTGGGGCTAACAGCCTCGCTACTGCGACATGGCTTGTTGGCAACTGGGGCCCGTGTCATGGGCCGCCTGGCCGGGTGACGGGTGATCTCCCGCATGCCAACGAGGGTCACGGGAGCCGCCTCGGCCCTCGATGGTGGCTACCGATACCGGCGGCTATCAATGGTGGCTACCGATACCGGCGGCTATCAACCCGGCGACTCACGGCCTCGGGTGTCGCCTACCTCGCGACGGTGGATGGCGCCGGGGCGCCGCGTGTCCACCCGGTCACCCCGATCGTCTCTCCCGGCCATCTGTTCGTCTTCATGGAGCCGACCTCGCCGAAGGGGCAAGATCTTGCGCGTGGAAGCAGGTACGCGCTGCATTGCGCGGTCGAGGATCCCGACGGTGGCGGCGGAGAGTTCCGGGTACGCGGGACCGCTCGCATGGTCACAGATGCGAGGCTGCGCAAGTTCGCCGTGGCCCACGCGTCCTACTCGCCAGCGGACCGCTACATCCTGTTCGAACTGTTGATCACTGATGCGTTCAGCACGCTTCGCGCAAGCCCCCGTATCAGCGGATACGAGGGTTGCGGTCGCCGCTGAACCAGAGGAGCGAAGGCGTATACCGCAATGGTGAGGCCGGTCACAATGCGGCCTTCCGCCGCAAGGACCGTACCGACATGGTGGGGATCAGCCGTTTCCAAAGGGTCGCGTTCCGTCGGGAAGGCTCGCATGGATTCGCCGTCCTCGTCGAGCTCGAACACCCACACCATGGGAAGCTCGACACTGGCGTTCGTGGGTGGGAGCGGTCAGGCTCCCCGACCTCCAGAGGACCGTCGTGGGTCGCTTCGAGAACGAGTTCGAAGACGACCAAGCGGTCGCGCACGACCACATGCCGGACGTCCACCGAGATGTCGCCGAACGCCGCGAACAGCGCGGTCGGTGTCGTGCAGGTGCACGTCGTCGGTCTGTTCGACCGGGGCGTCGGGTTGCCACGCCGCGGCGAGGTCGTGGCCTCTGGCCTGCTCGGCGGAGGCGAAGCGGCAGGCGACGACGAGCACACCGGCGGGGGCGACTCCGCCGGTGGCTCCCAGCCACCCGTCGACCTGTCGGACCTCCTCGAGCCAGGCGTCCCAGCGTCGCCGGGCGGCCACCCGGTCGTCAACCGGCGTGTCGATGAGCTGGGGCAGCATCCCCTTACCGCCTTATCAGTGGGTGTGTCCGACGAGCGGCGGGCAGCCGTTGCCGGCGGCGGGTTGCCCCGCCTCGAGCGCCGCGAGAACCCGCCGATCATGGTCCGCCGCGAGGTCGCGCAGGACGCCGGCGGCGTCCCCTGTGTAAGACGCGCCGTGCATCAGCGCCAATGTGGCCGGCTCGAGCTCGGCGAGACGGCGGATCGTCGCTCCGCCATGGGCGGACAGCGAGCTGCCGTGGAAGATCTCCTCGGTGTGCATCGCCGGCTCGACGACGTCGGACTCGGTCAGCGCCGCGACATTACCGATGTGCGCGAGCAGGTCACCGCAGAACAGCGTGCCGGTGGTCTCCTCGAAGATGACCTGCGTCTCCCAGTTGTGCGGCACGTGCGGCGTGGCGATGAACCGCACCCGCTTGCCGCCGAGGTCGATGACCTCGCCGTCCTCGACCGCGCGGGGCGGCCGGTCGGCCATGTCGCGCAGCGACAGGTCGCAGCCGATCTCGAGGTGCGCGACCTCGGCTCGCGCTGAGGCGTCCAGCCACCGGTTCATGGCACCGCACTCGTCCGCCTCGACGTGCCCGAACGCCACCCACCGCAGACGCTCGAGCGGCACCAGGCGGGCCACCTGCTCGGCGATGAGCGGGTACATCTCGCGGTGGCCGGCGTGGTACAGCAACGGGTCGTCGGCGGCGACGAGGAACTGGTTGAACGTGAACCCCGCCGGCGGGGCGATGTCGGGGATGTAGGCCGAGATGCGGTAGATGCCGTCGGCGATCTCGTCGGTCCGCAGCTGCATCAGGCCACCTCCTGCCGCGTCGGCAGGCCGAGGGCGTACTCGTCCGCGACGACGAAGTAGTCCTGGCTGCTAGCGTCGCCGAGGTTGGCGTCGACGTGGGCGCTGACGCCGGCGACGGCCGGCCCCTCCCACAGGCAGATCGCCCGGGTCAGGTCGGTGGACGGCAGGAAGTGGTGCACGCGGACGCCCGCCGGGACGCGGCTGGTCATCGCGTGGCCCCGCTCCTGGAACGTCACGGGGTCGTGCACGGTGTGCAGAACGGTCACGAACATCGGTGCTCCTTTCCTCGGAAGGCCCCGATGGTCACCCGGCGGCACGGACCGCACATCGGTGATCGCTACCCAATCTCGCCTACGCACCCGCCATGCGCGACAGCGCCCTGCGGTCGGCGGCACCGGTCTTGGCCAGCAGGCTGGCGACGTGGCGGTCCACCGTGCGAGGCGACAGGTGCAGCCGCGCGCCGATCTCCCGGTTGGTCATGCCCTGGCGGACCAGCTCCAGGACCTCGGCCTCCCGCGGGGTGACGCCGTGCTCCCGCAGCGCCGCAGGGACATCCGCCGCGGCGCGGGTGGGTCGGGGCGCCGGGGCACCGATATCGCGCAACGCCGCCCGGCAGGCCGAGGCGAGCTCGGTCATGTCGCGCTCCTGGAAGTCGGCGTGCGCGGCACGCAGCCAGCGCTCGGGGTCGCCCCAACCGTCCCGGGCGGCCGGTCCGGCGACGACGAGCTGCGCGATGGCGAGCCAGGGACCCAGCCGGGTGACCGGTGGCGGGTTCACCATGCGCTCGGCCCACAGCTTCTCGGCCTCCACGCGGCGGCCGGCGCGGCCGAGGTCCACGGCCTCGCCGAGCGCCAGATGCCAGGTGATGACGTCGTAGGACGCTCCCGGTGCGGCTGCGGCGTGGGCGCGCGCCTGCTGGCCTGACCGCTCGTCCTGGACGGTGGCGAGCAGCGCCCAGACGCCGAGGAAGGGGAAGAAGCGGGGCGCCCGCCGCAGCAGATCGACGGCCTCCTCCAGATAGCGCCGGGCCGCGACGAAGTCGCCCCGACGAAGCGCCAGCATGCTGCGCGCGCGCCCCGGCACGCCGGCAACGACGTCCAGGCTGTCACCCGCGACGTCGAGCGCCTCGGCGACGGCGGCCTCCATGGCCGGTTCGTCGCCGACGGCGGCGTGGGCGCAGGCGAGGTGGATGAGCGCCATGCCGCAGGTGTCCAGCCGCAGCGGCCGCGCCAGGGCGAGGCAGCGGTTGATCGCCTCGAAGGCGTCGGCGGCGCGCCAGTGCGCCAGCGCGACCGAGGTCAGATGCAGGTCGGCCAGGGCCACGGTGCTCACGGCGCCCGCATCGACCGCCGCCTGCCGCGCCTCCTCGAGGCGGTCGGTGCGCAGCGTGGTGAACAGGTCGATGGTGCCCAGCTCGTGCAGGGCGCGCGCACGCCACAGCCGTAGACCGTGGGCCTCGGCGGTGCGCCGGGCGGCCTGGAAGTGTTCCTCCGCGATCTCCAGGTCGTGCAGGCGCGCGCAGCGGCCCAGGACCTCGTGCGCCTCGCACACCGCGCCCGGCGCCCCCCCGGCTTCACCGTGCGCGACCGCCTCGCGTGCCAGGCGCTCGGCGTCCGCGAGCCTGTCCTGCGCCAAGGCGACCTGTGATCCGAGGGCGAGCGCCTCGGCGAGGGCGCCGCGGTCGCCCTGCGCGCCGGCCAGAGCCGTGCCCGCGTCGACGTGATGCTCCGCCACCGTCCAGCGCCCGGCAGCGACAGCGGCGCGTGCGAGGGCGAGATGCAGCCGCGCGCGGCGGCCGACGTTCGACGCGGTCCGCGCCAGCGCGGCGAGGACCTCACCGAGCAGCGCCGTCGCGGTGTCCAGATCACCGGCGAAGGCGGCGGCCTCACCAGCCGCCTCGTCGACGGCCAAGCGCAGCTGCGCGTCGCCGCCGGCCAGCTCCCGCGCGCGGTCGGCCGTCTGGGCTGCGCTGCGCACGGCGCCGTGGCGCAGCGCGCGCCGGGCCGACTCGAGCAGCAGCCCGACGGCGCCGGCGACGTCGCCGGCCTGCACGGCCAGGCCTGCCGCGACCTCGCACCACTCGTCGGGCAGGTTCGGATGCGCCTGCTCGAGCGCGGACAGGCAGCGCCGCGCGACCTCGGCGCGCGCCGGCGGCAGCAGCCCGGCGAGGACCACGTCACGCCCCAGCGCGTGGCGGAACCGGAAGCCGTCGCCCTGCGCCTCGAGCAGCTGGACGGCGACCGCATCGTGCAGCGCGTCGAGCACGCGCGGCTCGGCGAGCTCGGTGGCGGCGGGCAGAAGCCGCCAGTCGAACCGCCGGCCCAGGGCCGCGGCAGCCGCGAGCACGTCGCGTGCCGGGGGTGGCATGGCGGCCAGGCGCGACTCGACGGTCTCGGCGAAGGTCGTCGGGACGGCGCCGCTTGCGTCCAACCGCCCCACCACCCGCCAGACCCCCTCGTCGGCGCGCAGCGCGCCCATCCCGACGAAGGCGGCGAGGAGCTCCTCGACGAACAGCGGGACCCCTTCGGCTCGACCCTCCACGAGCTCGGTGACGTGCCGGTCCACGTCGGCGCCGAGGCAGGCGGCAACCATCGCCTCGACATCCGCGGGTCCGAGACGGGCGGTCTCCAGCAGCTCGGCGGCTTGCCGCTGGGCGATAGCGCGCAACACGCGCTCGCCTGCGGTGCCCTCCGCGCTGCGCGCGGAGGCGAGCACCAGGACGGGTGCGTCGTCGAGATGGTCGGCGAGGTACCCGAGGATCTCCAGGGTGTCGGGGTCGGCCCAGTGGAGGTCCTCCAGCTCCAGGAGGCAGCCGCGTCCCCGGCCGGCGCTCGACAGGAGCCGCACGAGCGCCTCGGCGAGCACGATGCCGGTTCCGGGCGCCGCCCCGGCGGCGGACCAGCCCGGGTGGAGCTGGGCGAGCGCGGGCAGGAACGGGGCGAGCGACGGTTCGCCCGGCGGCTCCGCGTCGCGGAAACCGGACTGCACCGCTTCGGCGAGGGGCCGCAGCGGCGTCGGCGTCGCTCGGGCAACCGCCCGACCGGTCAAGACCAGCAGGCCACGCGCGTGCGCCTCGGCGCGTGCCTCCCTCACCAGCCGTGACTTGCCGGTTCCGGCCTCGCCGAGCAGCCCAAGGACGCCGCCCCGTCCCCCTGCAGCCTCCTCCAGCCGCGCGGTCAACCGCTGGAGCTGCGCGTCACGCCCGACGACGACGGGGCAGAGCATGGCGGTCACGCCCGAATCGTACGGTCGGAATCCGCCGATGACGTTGACGACCGAGGAGGCCGGCTCGACCGGGAGCCGGCGAAGCCGACGGAGGTCGGTGCGCCGGCGAGGTGCGACACGGTCCACTGAAACCCGCCCCACCTGGCATGGCGACGACACGGTGTCGAAGTAGTCGCGCTCCTTGATGATGAGGCCGGCTCTTGAGGTTGCCCAACAGCGGTTCGACCTGTTGGGCTCGTGGCCGTAGGCGGGCAGGCGCTCGACCACCAGCCATCGGCGCTGGGAGGCGACCCACGCGTTCATGCGTTTGCTGCGGTGCGACGGCAGTCCGTCCCAGATCAGGGTGACCTTGTCGCCGTTCAGGTGACGGTGCAGCTCCTCCAGTAAGCCGATCAGGCTCTTGTCGTTGTAGGCGCCGGCACGCAGCCGGAACGCCAGGGTGGCGTCGCTGCCGTCGGGCCGGTAGCAGACGGCGGCGGCCATCGACAGCGGCTTCCAGCTGAACGGTGGCCAGCACCGGGGTCTGCCCGCGCGGCGCCCAGCTGGGCCGCACCGAGGGGATCAGCCAGAACCCCGATTCGTCCTGGAAGACGATCCACGCCCTTCTGCGGCGGGCGTTTTCCTCATGGCGTTGGGCGCAAGCACCGCGATGACTTCGGCCCCTGCATTAGCCGTAGAGCCGCTCCCTATTCCTTGCGCAGAGGGAGACACGCCGACGCGACTCCCGGCCGCCCGTGTGCTTGCCCTTTCCGACCCGCGATAGATGCTTCTGGCATCTACCAGTCGGACAGGCGAAGTGGCTATCATCGCCGCTCATGCCCGCCGGGTCGACCGCTTGGGCGTCCGACCCCTTGTCCGACCACTCCGTCCCCAGGGAAGGGCTGATAATGCGAAGCCGTGGAATGCTTGTCGCGCTCCTCGTCTCGAGTCTTCTGCTCGCGCTGTCCCCGACCGCGTCCACTGAGGAGACGTCACGGGTCACCATCGGCCTCAACGGCTTCGAGAACAACATCACCCCTTTCACGCATAGTTTCGGGGCGTTCCCGAACACCCACGACCTTGTCCACCTCGTCTACGACTCGCTGTTCTGGTCGCAGGCGCGCGACGACCCTGAGCCGTGGCTGGCCGAGTCGGCCGAGCCGTCGGAGGACTACACGACCTGGACGGTCAGCCTGCGTGACGATGTCACATGGCACGACGGCACGCCTTTCACCGCCGACGACGTGCAGTTCAGCATGGAGTACTACGTCGAGCACGAAGCCGACTCCGGCCGCTACGCCCACCACGTGGGGGACATGCCGCTGTACGAGGATTCGGAAATCATCGACGACCACACCATCCGCTTGGACTTCGCCCACCCTGCCGGGCAGTTCCGCATCATGCCCGGCGCGGACCTGCCGATCCTGCCGCGTCACCAATGGGAGGACGTCGCCGAGCCCGGTGCGTTCACAGAGGAGCTGCCCGTCGGCACCGGCCCGTACCGGGTCGCCGAAATCGTCTCCGACCAGCAGTACCGCTTTGAGGCCAATGACGACTACTTCCAGGGCCGCCCCCTCGTCGACGAACTTGTCATGCCGATCATCCAGGAGCCCGCAGCGGCGTTCGCGGCGCTGCAAACCGGCGACGTCGACTACGTCTCTCAGAACGTGCCGACCGAACTCATCGAGGCGTTCGACCGCGCCGACGACATAGAGGTGCTGCGCGGCACAATCTTCCAGTCCATCCAGCTGTACTTCAACACCCCCCGCGAGCCGCTCGACGACCCCCAGCTGCGCAAGGCGATCGCTCTGGCGATCGACCGGGAGGAGATCGTGGAGACGGTCCTCCTCGGCAACGGCGAGCCGGGCCGGGACAGTTACATGCACCCGGAGTCGCCTTGGGCGATCGACGAGGAGATCCGCCAGTTCGATCCGGACCAGGCTCGGGACTTGCTCGATGAAGCGGGCTACGACCAGATGAACGGGGACGGCATCAGACTCACGCCCGACGGCGATCCTCTCGCGTTCACCGTGCTCGTGTCCAGCTTTGACCCGCAGGGCATCCGGACCTCCCAGATCGTGGCCGAGCAGGTCAGTGAGGTCGGCATCGACCTGGAGGTCGAGGCGCTGGATCCGGCCACGATCGGACAGCGACGCCGCGCGCCGGAGCCGGGTCAGGAGGCCGACTTCGACATCCGTGTCGGCGGTCTGGAGGCGCACGCCCACGTGGATCCAGACGCCTTGTACTACTTCTTCCATACCCCCGGGGAGCGCGGCTTCGGCGAGACCCAGACCAGTTACGCCAATCCAGAGTTTGATGAGATCGTCGTCCGCGCCGGTGAAAGCGGCGACCTCGACGAGCGTCGCGAGTTGCTGGCGGAGGCTCAGCGCATTCTCGCCGAGGACGTTCCGATGATCGTGGTCATGTACCCGGATGGCATCTGGGCTCACCGCACCGATGGCTACGCAGGCTGGATCGCCGACTTCGGCCACAGCCCCCTGACGAAGCGGTCGTTTCTGGCCGAGTACGCCGGCACGGGCGTCGGCGAGGGGCCGCTGGGCACCGGAGTTGAAGAGGCGGCTCGGCAGCCCTGGGTCTGGGTTCTTGTTGCCCTGCTGGTCATAGCGGTTGTCGTCGCCGCGGTGTTCCTGCGTCGCAGGGGCGCGGATGAATATGAATAGGAGCCACTGCGAATGACGTGGCGGATTGTCCGGCTCGTCGTTCAGTACGGGCTGGTGCTGTTCGCCGCCGCGGCGTTGAACTTCGCCCTTCCCCGCCTTGCACCGGGGGACGTGACGGACTATCTCATCCCTCCCGAACAGGCCGGGGCCATCACCGCCGAGCAACGCGAGCGCATCCTGGCCCGCTACGGGCTCGACGAGCCGCTGCCGGTGCAGTTCCGGGAGTACTTGGCCGGCCTGGTCCGCGGCGATCTGCTCATCTCGGCCCGCTACTCCCGGCCGGTCACCGACATCGTCTTGGAACGTTTGCCGTGGACCTTGCTGCTCGTCGGCACCTCGACGCTGTTGGCGGTGGCGGTCGGCACCGCCGCCGGGTTCCGCTCGGCGTGGAAGCGCGGCCGGGCCACCGACGTGTCGACCATGAGCACGTTCATGCTCATAGACTCCATGCCCCCGTTCTTCGTCGGCCTGTTGCTCATCCTGGTGTTCTCCGTGCACCTCGGCTGGTTTCCTATCTTCGGGGCAGTGCCCACCCTGCCGACGGAGGGGGTGGAGCTTGTGGTTGAGGTCGCCCGGCGTCTGATCCTGCCGGCCCTCTCCTTGACCGCGGCGATGCTCGGCACCATCTACCTCGTCGCCCGGCCCGCCCTCGTGTCCGAGCTGCGCGAGGACTATGTCCTGATGGCTCAGGCCAAGGGCCTGACCAAACGGCAAGTCCGCCGCCACGCCGAACGCAACGCGCTGCTGCCGGTGACGACAATGGCGCTGATCAACCTGGGCACAGTCGTCGGCGGCGCGACCGTGATCGAGACGGTGTTCTCCTATCCAGGTCTGGGCCGGCTGCTGTATGAAAGCGTCCTCGCCCGCGACTACCCAGTGCTGCAGGGAACGTTCTTCGTCCTGGCCGTCACCGTGCTGGCGGCCAACTTCGTCGCCGACCTGCTTTACCCGCTGCTGGACCCGCGGGTGCGGAGGCCGTTCGCGAGCCCATGACGACCCAGGAAACCGCCCCGCAGACCGTCGAGCCGCGGCGACCCCCTCGGCGTGAGCGGACCACCGGGGGCGTGCTCGGCAGCGCCGGTGCAGCAATCCTGGTCATGCTGTTCGCCGCGGCGGCCGCCGCCCCGGCGCTGACACGCTATGGCCCGCAGGAACGCGCCGGTCTGCCGAACCGGCGCCCAAGCGCCGAGCACCTGCTGGGCACGAACGACGTCGGCCACGACCTGTTTGCCCAACTCGTGTTCGGCGCACGGGTGTCGCTGACGATCGGCCTGCTCGCCGCTCTGTTCGCCCTCGCGGTTGGCTTGACCGTTGCCTTGCTTGCCGGCTACCTCGGCGGAACGGTCGATGCCGCGCTCATGCGCGCGGTCGACCTGACGCTGGCCTTTCCCTTCATCCCGCTCGTGCTTGTCGTCGCCGCCTTCCTCGGCCGCGGGCTGTTCATGACGGTGTTCGTCATAGGCGCGGTTATCTGGGCGCAGCCAGCCCGGGTGCTGCGTTCGCAGGTGCTCAAGGTGTTGAAGTACGAACACGTTCAGGCGGCCCAGGCGATGGGTGCGTCCACCCTGCGGATACTGGCCGTCCACATCCTGCCGCGCACCGCGCCGCTGGCGGCCGCGCAGTTCGTCCGCTCGGCCAACGTCGCGATCATGATCGAAGCCAGCCTGTCGTTTCTGGGGCTTGGCGATCCCCAGCGCATCAGCTGGGGCAGCATGCTGTTCTTCGCCAACGCCCACAACGCTATCGTCACGGAGGCGTGGAGATGGTGGATCGTACCGCCGGGGTTGGCGCTGACGGCGACCGTCGTCGGTTTTGCCTTCGTGGGTTACTCCTTCGAGGAATGGGGGGATCGCCGGCTCACCGGCGGCTCGGGGTCGGTCCGCCGTCGCCGCTGGGCCGCTGAGCACGCAGCGCGGGGCCCGGCGGCGCCTGCCGATCCGCAGGTAGTGCTTGACATTCGGGACCTCCACGTCCACTACGACACTCCCGATGGAGCGGTGCGGGCTGTCGACGGAATCAGCCTTACCGTGGGCCGCGGCAGGCTCGTGGGGCTCGTCGGGGAATCGGGCTGCGGCAAGACGACGTTGGCGATGGCCCTGCCTGGGCTCATCCCGCATCCGGGGGCGATCGTGGGAGGCACCGTCGTGCTGGACGGCCATCAGCTGACGGCCATGCGCCCCGGTGAGGTCGGCAGGTTGCGCGGCCGGGTCGTCAGCCTCGTGCCGCAGAGCGCGATGAACGCCCTCAACCCGGCCTACACCGTGCGCCGTCAGATCGCCGAGGCAGCTGCTCTGACCCGCGAGCCGGACGACGCCGCAGCTCGGGCCGACGAGTTGATCGAGCTCGTCGGGCTGTCCGCGGCCAAGGCGACCGCCTATCCGCACGAGCTGAGCGGCGGCATGAAGCAGAGGGTCGTGATCGCGATGGCTATCGCGAACGAGCCGGCTCTGGTCGTCGCCGACGAGCCGCTGACTGGCCTCGACGTCCTCACCCAGGCGCGCATAGTCCGTCTGCTCCTCGAGCTCCAGGAGCGCCTTGACGTCGCCATCCTGCTTGTGTCCCACGACCTGCCGCTGGTGGGGCAGGTCGTCGATGACCTGCTTGTCATGTACGCCGGGCGCATCGTGGAAGACGGGCCGGCCAAGGAGGTCGTCGCCGACCCCCGCCATCCGTACACCCGTCAGCTGCTCAAGGCCCGCCCGCAACTGCGCGGGGCGGACCGGGACATCGCCCCAATTCCCGGCCTGCCCCCAGACCTGCGCCGGCCGCCGACTGGATGCCGCTTCCATCCCCGCTGCGCCGAGGCGTTCGACGATTGCCAGCGTGTCGACCCCGACGAGTACGAGGCCAAGCCAGGTCATTGCTCTGCCTGCCTGTTGGAGCGGCCATGATCGACACCGTCGTGGAGTTCCGCCATGTCACGAAGAAGTTCAGGTCGCGACAGGGCCTGCTAGGGGGCCGCGTCGAAGCTACGGCCCTGCGTGGGGTCAGCCTCTCCGTGGGCGAGGGCGAGATTCTGGCCCTTGTCGGGGAAAGCGGGGCGGGCAAATCCACCGCTGGACGCGTCGCCCTAGGCCTGGAGCGGCCCGACGACGGGCAAGTGCTGTTCGAAGGCAGCGACCTAACCACGCTCGGTGCGCGGCAACGCCGGGCACTGCGCCGTCGCACGCACTTCATCCTCCAAGACCCCTACCAGTCGTTGCATCCGGCCATGACCGTCGGACGGCTCGTCACTGAGCCGCTCGCGATCGCTGACGTCCCCCGCCGGCGCAGGCGCGAGCGGGTCGAGCAGGCCCTTGAGGAGGTCCGGCTGACCCCAGCCGCCGAGTTCCTCGCCCGCTACCCCCACCAACTGTCCGGCGGTCAGCGCCAGCGGGTAGCCTTCGCCCGGGCGCTCGTCGGCGAGCCGCGCCTGGTTGTCGCCGACGAGCCGGTTTCGATGCTGGACGTATCGTTGCAAGCGGGAATCCTCGAACTCATCGAGCGCATGCGCGCTGGCCGCGCAATCATCTTCGTCACCCACGACCTAGCCGTCGCCCGACACGTCGCCGACCGCATCGCTGTCATCTACGCCGGCAGCCTCGTCGAACTGGGTAATGCTGAGGACGTCGTCGACGGGCCGCTGCACCCGTACACGGGCGCGCTCCTGGCTGCCGCCGAACAACTCGCCGCCCCACCCGAGGACCCGGGCCCGTTCCCGCCCGGTGGGCAGCCGTGCCAGCTGTACGGACGCTGCGATCCGGGCCGCCCGGAGTGCGTCGACGCTGAGCCGACGCTCGTCGAGACACGCCGCGCCCACCACTGCGCCTGGCACGTGGCCGACGGGGGCGGGTCCGACCATGAGCAGGGAGATTGAGCCGATGACCCGACGCAAACTGATCTTCTTCGCCGGAAAGGACCCAGCCGACGACGCCAGCCGGGTTTGGACCGCCTACCACTTCGCCCTCGTCGCTCACCGCGCCGGCCTGGAGACCGAAGTCCGCCTAGCCGGCGACGCGGTCAAGGCGCTGCGCGTAGACGGCCTGCCGGACGGCCCGCAGGGCGCGCAGGTGCGCACGAACATGGCCGAGGCCGTCCGCCTCGGCTTGTTCGTGTCCGGGTGACCGGGCTGCCTTGACACCCGTGGGGTGTCCAACGAGGACATGATGCGCTGGGCGGTCGTCCGTCGAGACTTGTCGGAGGTCCTCACCGAGGTCGCCGACGGCCTTTCCGAACTGGTCTACATGGGCTGAGCTACCCAGGCCCAACTCGGGACGGCCCGCCGATATTCGTTAGTCCGAGGTTACGGTTTCATCGAGCGTGAGGGTCGGGAACCCGTGCCCCTGGATCCGAAGTGCCGGCCGCCGTAGGGGTGCGGTGGAGGTTCACGGTCGGGGGAGCAGGACGTCGACGCCCTTGGGCGCGCCTCGGCGCGAGCAGGCCGCCGATGGGCTTTCAGGGTTGTCCGTCCGGCTCCCGCGACAGGTGGTCGAGCACCCGTGTGGTGACGCGGATGATCGTCTCGAGCTCGTCGTCGGCGACGAGGTCGAGGAAGAGGCGCCGTACCGTGGCGACGTGACCGGGGGCGGCGGCCTCGATCGCCTCGCGACCTTGTGCGGTGACGGCGACGAAGTAGCCGCGGCGGTCGGTCGGGCAGGCCTGTTTGTCGACCAGCCCCCGGTCGAGCATCCGCTTGAGGTGGTGGCTCAACCGGGTCTTGTCCCAGCCCAGGGTGCGGGCGAGCTCGAACGCGCGCAGGCGGCCGTCGGGATAGTCGGTCAGCGCGACGAGGACGACGAAGTCCTGCAGCGACAGCGACGACTCTGCGGCCAGCTGCCGGGACAGCGCGGCCTCCAGCCGCATCTGCATGGCCTGCAGGCCGCGCCAGGCGGTCGCCTCGCGCTCGTTGAGCCACTGGACCTGCTGCATGATCCAAGCGTACCCGCTGGTTGACATCTCAACTATGGTGGTAGATACTTCAACAAAGCGCGGGAGCGGTTCCGGGGAGCGTCGGCTGTCGTTGCCCGCGTGTGCGGCGCGTCGCGTCACCGCCTTGTTCATCGCGACCTCAGGGCAACGATGCTCCGGCGTGGTCAGCGGCGGCTATAGCGGCGTCCGCTACAGACTGCGGAGGACCGCCACGACCTTGCCGAGGATCGCCGCGTCCTGCTCCTCGGTGAGGGGGATGGGGTCGTAGCCCTCGTTCGCGGGGTCGAGGAAGACCTTGCCGGCGCGGGTACGCCGGAAGAACTTCGCCGTTGCCTCGCCGTCGATGAGCGCCGCGCACATCTCGCCCTGCTCGACCGTCGGCTGCTGGCGGACGACGATGAGGTCGCCGGGCAGCACGCCGGCCTGGACCATGGACTCTCCCCGAACGCGCAGGATGAACAACGTGCCTTCGCCGACGAGGTCGCGGGGCAGCGGGTAGAGCTCCTCGACCTGCTCGTCCGCGAGGATCGGCGCACCCGCGGCGATCTCTCCCACGACCGGGACGTGGCGCACGGGCGCGTGCGCGGGCATCGACTGCTCAGACTCCGGGTCGAAGCGCACCTCGATCGCGCGGGGGCGCGTGGGGTCGCGACGCAGGTAGCCGAGGCGCTCGAGGGTGCCGAGCTGATAGTGGACGCTCGACGCCGACCGCAGCCCCACGGCCTCGCCGATCTCGCGCACGCTGGGCGGATAGCCGCGGGTCTCGACCGCCTCGCGGATGACGTCGAGGACGCGCTGCTGGCGGGGGGTGAGGGACGTGGCCACGGTCGCTCCTTCGGCGAAGTCTCGTGCTGCGGGGCTTGCGCTAGCGATGCGGGGCGAACAAAAGTTCGATCCGGTCGTTGACAGACGAACATCTGTTCGGCATAGTCTACTCGAACGACCGTTCTGGTCAAGCACCCGACGCCGGAGCCTCGGACCGGCCTCAGGGGCCGCCGCGAGGAGCCGGCCCAGGCACACCACGCCAAGCCACGACAGGAGGAGCACGATGGTCGCCGTCGCACGCGAGCTCGACGTCCCGGTCCTGCCGCCGGTGCGGTCAGTGGCGGCGCCGAGGCGCGTCGCCGGGCCCTCCCGTGCCCGCTCCGCGCACGTGCCGGGCGGTCGAGGTCGGCCGGCGCCGACGGTGCGCTACCGGCGCGGTCGGCTGGCGGCGGCCGTCGTCATCGGGATAGTGGTGGCCGCGGCGCTGGCGGGTGCGGCAGCCTTCGTCGTGGGCGGCGGAGCGTCGCAGGAGGGGCGTCCGTCGCCGCCGCTCGCCGAGCCCGTGACCGTCGTCGTCGGGCCCGGGGACACCGTGTGGGACCTCGTCGACGCGCACGCGCCGGCGGGTGCCGACCGCACCGCCTACGCCGCCGAGGTGGCCGCCAGAAACGGCGTGGACCCGCGGGCCCTCATCCCCGGGATGGTCCTGCGACTGCCGGCAGGAGAGAAGTAGACGAGTCCCCTCAGCCCGGATCGTCGGCTCGTGGGTTCATGGCGGCGAGCTCGCGGGCGAAGTCCTCGGGGGAGGTAAAGCCCTTGTACACGCTCGCGAACCGCACGGCGGCGACGGGGTCGAGCTGGCGCAGGGCCTCGAGCACCTCCTCGCCGACGGCCTCGCTCGCGACCTCCCGGGTGCGAAGGGACAGGAGCCGGGCCTCGACGCGGGCGACGGCCCGGTCGAGTGCCGCGTCGTCAACGGGGAGGTTCTTCGTCGCCTTCGCCATGCCGGCCGCGACCTTGCGGCGGTCGAACGCCTCCAGCGCACCGTTGCGCTTGCGGACCGACACGCTGAGCTGCTCGGCGCGCTCGTACGTGGAGAAGCGCTGCGTGCACGCCCGGCACTCGCGCCGGCGACGCACCGCCGCGCCCTCCTCGGTCGCTCGCGAGTCGATCACGCGGTCGTCGTCGATGCCGCAGTAGGGACAGCGCATGTCGCGTCTCCAAGTTTTTTGGTGTGGATTCCCCGACGGCTCCCCGGGGCTCCACCAAGGGTTGTCCACGGGCCTGTACACAGTCTGTGGATCGTCGTCCACCGGCTTCGTCGGCACCGTCCACAGGCCCTCCACCGGCCTGGGAAGTCCCTCCCCAGACCGGGGAGAACCCCGCGCCTTGTCCACATGGCCTGCGTGACGGGAAGCCAGGACAGCGCTCGAGCCGGGTGCTACGGTGCCGCGACCTGGCCGGCCGCGCAATCGAGCCAACCACAAGATATAGTGTATGGCACGGAAAGTCAGGTCCGCATCTAGCGTTTGGCTGCATGTCACCTCCTTGACGTCCCGCCCTCGGCATGCAAGTCTCACCGCCGTACTTACACCCATGGGATTTCGCGGTCCCGGCGAAGAGGGAGCAACATGGTAACCACGCACGCGCAGCTCCGGGCGGTGCCCTCCGGTCACGGCATGGGCCTGAAGATCGACCGCTTCTTCACCAACGAGGGCACGCATCCCTACGACGAGATCGACTGGGAGCTGCGCGACGCGGTCATCAAGGACTGGAAGACCGGCGCGGTCGCCTTCGAGCAGCGCGACGTGGAGTTCCCGAAGTCCTGGTCGATGAACGCGACGACGATCGTGGCGCAGAAGTACTTCCGGGGACCGCTCGGCTCGCCGGAGCGTGAGCGCAGCGTGCGCCAGATGATCGACCGCGTCGCCGACCGGATCACCGGGTGGGGGCGCAAGGACGGCTACTTCGCCGACGACGGCTCCGCACGGGTGTTCAACGAGGAGCTGAAGTCGATCCTCGTCACCCAGCGCGCCGCGTTCAACTCCCCGGTGTGGTTCAACGTCGGCGTGCCGGGACGCAACCAGCAATGCTCGGCGTGCTACATCCTGTCGGTCGACGACACGATGAGTTCGATCCTGAACTGGTACACCGAGGAAGGGCTGATCTTCAAGGGCGGGTCCGGGGCCGGTGTGAACCTGTCGCGCATCCGCTCGTCGCAGGAGCACCTCGCCGGTGGCGGCGAGGCCTCGGGACCGGTCAGCTTCATGCGCGGGGCTGACGCCTCGGCCGGCACGATCAAGTCAGGGGGTACGACGAGGAGAGCGGCGAAGATGGTGATCCTCAACGTCGACCACCCCGACATCGAGGAGTTCATCTGGTGCAAGTGCCGCGAGGAGTCCAAAGCGCGTGCGCTGGCAGCCGCTGGCTTCGACATGGACCTCGACGGCAAGGACGCCGGCTCCATCCAGTACCAGAACGCCAACAACTCGGTGCGCGTCACCGACGAGTTCATGCGTGCCGTCGAGGCCGACGCCGACTTCGAGCTGAAGGCCGTCACCACCGGCGAGACCGTCAAGACCGTCAAGGCCCGCGCGCTCATGCGCCAGATAGCGCAGGCGGCCTGGGAGTGCGCCGACCCGGGCGTGCAGTACGACACGACCATCAACGACTGGCACACCACACCCAACGCGGGGCGGATCAACGGCTCCAACCCGTGCAGCGAGTACATGCACCTGGACAACTCCGCGTGCAACCTCGCGAGCCTGAACCTGCGCAAGTTCGAGACCGATGGCGTCTTCGACGTCGAGGCGTTCAAGCGGGCCGTGGAGATCGTGTTCACCGCCCAGGAGATCATGGTCGGCAACTCCAGCTACCCGACCGAGAACATTACCGAGAACGCGCGGCGCTACCGCCAGCTGGGTCTGGGCTACGCCAACCTCGGTGGGCTGCTGATGAGCCAGGGTCTGGCCTACGACTCCGACGAGGGACGGGCGTGGGCGTCGACGATCACCGCGCTCATGACCGGTCACGCCTACCGGACGTCGGCGGAGCTGGCCAAGGTGCAGGGCCCGTTCGAGGGCTACGCGGCCGACCGCGACGGCATGTTGCGGGTCATCGCCAAGCACAAGGACGCCGCCAACGCCATAGACACCCGCTTGGCCCCTGCCAACATCCTCGCCGCCGCGAAGGAGTCGTGGGGCGATGCGTTGGCCCTTGGCACCGAGCATGGGATTCGCAACGCCCAGGCCAGCGTCCTCGCACCCACCGGCTGCCTGGTCGGCGGCTCGCTCGTCGCGACGGAGCGCGGCCTGGTCCGTCTCTCGTCGCTCGGCGAGCCGGGTGGTGACCGGTGGCAGGATCTCGACATCGACGTCGCCACCGACGACGGTCCCCGCCAGGCTACGAAGTTCTACGTCAACGGGCTCGAATCGGTGGTGACCGTCGACACTGCTCGTGGGTACCGCATCCAGGGCACGCCTCGGCACCGCATCAAGGTCGTCGGCTCCGACGGTCAGTGGCAGTGGAAGCGGTTCAGCGAGATCACCGAGGGTGACCGCGTGCCCCTGGCCCTCGATCAGCTCGTCGGCTGGCCCCAGCGCGTCCCCTTGCCGCCGCTCGCGGAGGCCTCGGGGAGAGGGCGAGCCGCAGGCTCGCCGGGGGGCGGGGATCTGGACTGGACAGGGGAGCACCACGCCGAGGTCCCCAGGACGATGACGCCTGAGCTCGCGGAGTTCGTCGGCTATTTCATGGGTGACGGGTCGCTGCACTCCCGGGGCGTCCGGTTGTGCGTGGCGGCCGAGGACTTCGATGTCATCGAGCACCTGTCGCAGCTGGGCAAGGAGCTGTTCAACCTCGAAGCGCATGTCTCCCAGCAGACCGGCTACACGGAGGTCGCGTTCCACTCGGTGCGCCTTGTGCACTGGTGGGAGGCCTGCGGGTTCGCCAAGCACTCACCGGCCGACGGCCACGTCGGCAAGGGCTGGCACCCCCACATTCCCGAGGCGGTGCTGTACAGCAACGACGCCGCGGTCTACACGAGCTTTCTCCGCGGTCTGTACGAGGCTGACGGGACGGTCACCCTCGGCTACCCGCGCTGGTCGACGACGTCCTATGCGTTCAGCCGCGACGTCCAGTCGCTCCTGCTCGCCCTCGGCTACCCCACCACCCGCAAGAACGACCGCACGGGGTGGGGCGACTCGGAGCTCGCTGTCCTGCGGCTGCTGAACCTCGGCTACAACGAGGCGTGGCTTGCCGACATCGGGTTCATCAGCGGGCGCAAGAACGCGCTGGTCAACTGCACCAGGACGCAGCAGTCGTCGCGCAAGGACTACATCCCGCTCACCCGCGCGATGGTGGAGCAGCTCGCCCCCGACCACGATCGTCTGCGCAGCAACCTGCTGCAGGGCGTCCAGCGCGGTCGGGTCAGCCGCACCCTGGCCACCGAGCTCTACGAGCGCACCGGTGACGAGGAGCTCGGCCACCTGCTCACGTTCTTCTACGACACCGTCGCGTCGGCGGAGCTGGGGGAGGACGAGTTCACCTATGACCTTTCGGTGCCCGACAACGTGACCTACCTCGCCAACGGCTTCGTGAGCCACAACACCATCGGCCTGCTGATGGACTGCGACACTACCGGGATCGAGCCCGACCTCGGCCTGGTGAAAATGAAGAAGCTCGTCGGCGGGGGGACGATGCGCATCGTCAACCAGACCGTGCCGGCTGCCCTGGCCAAGCTCGGCTACCAGCCCGAGCAGGTCGAGGCGATCGTCGCCTACATCGACGAACACGCCACCATTGAAGGCGCGCCGGCGTTCCGCGACGAGCACCTGCCGGTCTTCGACTGCGCCATGGGGGAGCGGTCGATCGCCCCGGGCGGACACATCCGCATGATGGCGGCGGCCCAGCCATGGATTTCTGGCGCAATCTCGAAGTGCGTCACCGGTGAGACGCTGCTGCCCACCGAGGACGGCCTCATCCGCATCGCGAGCCTGCACCGGGGAGAGGAAGCCGACAGCTTCCGTCCAGAGGTGCGCGAGGTCGCGTCCCTCGGCGGTGGCCAGAAAACCGATGCCTTCTACTTCGGTGGCCAGCGCGACGTGCGCCGCCTGACGCTGCGCTCGGGGCATGCCGTGACCGGGACGGAGAACCACCGCGTCATGGTGGCCACCGAGGTCGGCCCCTTCTGGCGCTACCTCGACGAGGTGCAGCCGGGGGAATACGTCGCCGTGCAGTACGGCGCCGAACGGTGGTCACAGATGCCGGTGCGCTTCGACGACTTCGCACCCGGTCCCGCCTACGGCAGCCAGAAGCCCATCGCGGTCCCCGACGAGATGACCGAGGAGCTCGCGTTCCTCCTCGGCGCCTACGCCGCGGAGGGGCACACGGCGTGCTCCACCTGGACGATCTCCATCACCAACACGGCCCCGAGCGTGCTCGAGCGCCTGAAGGCCGCGTGGGAGAGCGAGCTCGGCCTGCCGGCGAAGATCGTGCCGGGCCATGGCCACCGGTGCCCCAGCGTGATGGTGTCTTCCAAGCGGGCCGTGGAGTTCCTTGACTACCTCGGCTGCGGCCGGCGTGCCTCAGCCAAGCGGATCCCCGACGCGATCCTGCGCTCGCCACGGCACATGGTGCTGGCCTTCCTCCAGGGGCTGTTCCTGGACGCGTACGCCTCGGTGACGCAGATGCCCAAGCTCGCGATCTGCCTCGACGCGCCCCAGCTGCTCGACGACTTCCAGGCCGTGCTCACGAACCTCGGTGTCGTCCACGGCCGCATCAGCAAGCACGACGCGGAGTACGACAAGACCTACGACGAGGTGTACGCCGTCGGCGGGCACGCCGGTCGGCTCGCTCGCCTGGTGCCCTTCACGGAGCCGGAGAAGGCGGCGCGTGCTGCCCGGCTGCCGGTGGAGCCGTCCGCCCACGCGACCGCCGACGTCGTGCCCGGCATCAGCGGGCGTGAGCTGTACGAGCTGATCCCCAGGGGACGTCCAGGAAGCAAGGCGAAGGGCACCGGTCGGCATCGCTGGCGGTTCCTCCGCGACCAGCGCACCCGGCACGTCACGCGGCACACACTGGAGCGGCTCGCGGCCGAGCCCGGTGTCACGCTGCCGGCGTGGCTGCAGTCCGTCCTCGACGACGGGTTGCACTTCAGCCCCGTCGAGTCGATCGAGGACGCTGGCAAGCGTGACGTCTACGACATCTCCGTGCCGGCCACCCACGCGTTCGTGGGCAACGGCATCGTCAACCACAACACCGTGAACCTGCCCGAGTCCGCGACCGTGGCCGACGTCGAGGGCATCTACGTCGCGGGGTGGAAGCTCGGGCTGAAGGCGCTGGCGATCTACCGCGACAACTGCAAGGTCGCGCAGCCCCTGGCGATCGACAAGAGGAAGTCCGAGCCGGCGTCCACGACCGAGGAGGCCGCGGCGCACGGGATGGTGCGCCGGCGGCTGCCGAAGCAGCGGCCGAGCCAGACGATCTCGTTCCAGGTCGGCGACGCCGAGGGCTACCTGACGGCGGGGGAGTACCCCGGCGACGGGCTCGGGGAGATCTTCGTCAAGCTCGGCAAGCAGGGCTCGACCCTGTCGGGGGTGATGGACGCGTTCGCGATCAGCGTGAGCCTGGGGCTGCAGTACGGCGTGCCCCTCGAGGCGTACGTGCGCAAGTTCACGAACATGCGCTTCGAGCCGGCCGGCATGACCGACGACCCGGAGGTGAAGTTCACCAGCTCGATCGTCGACTACATCTTCCGGCGCCTCGCGATCGAGTACCTGCCGACCGACAAGCGACACGAGCTCAACATCTACACCAGGGAGGAGCGCAACGCGGCGCTCAACGCCGGCTACCCCTCGGCGGACGCGGGCAACGACACGCCCACCGTCGACGCCGAGGGCCAGACGGTCCTGCCGGTCGAGCGCCCCGTCCCCGTCGACGACCTCTACGGCGACGCGCCGATGTGCTTCACCTGCGGCATCAAGATGCAGCGCGCCGGCTCCTGCCACGTCTGCGAGTCCTGCGGCACGACGAGCGGGTGCAGCTGAAGGACGGGCCTCAATCGGCCGGCAGGCTCGCCCGCTCCGGGCCGGCGACTGCCGGCTCGACCAGCCGGACAGGGCGAACGGTTTTTCCGCCCGCCGGGTAGCTCGACGGTGGAACGGCGGCCGAGGGATTCCCCTCGTCGCGGTTCACCTGTAGAACCGGGGGAGAGCCCGCCGCAGAGGAGTGCCGTGGACGCAAAGGTTGTCCTCACCGACGCATTCACACGCGTCCGCGACCACACCGAGGCGATCGCCGACGGCCTCGACGCGTCTGCACTCCTCTGGCGCCCCGACCCGGATGCGAACCCGATCGGGTGGCTCCTGTGGCATCTCACCCGCGTGCAGGACGATCACCTTGCCGAGATGGCGGAGCGTGAGCAGGTCTGGCGGGAGGAGGGCTGGCACGCGCGGTTCGGGCTGCAGCCGGGAGACGACGACATCGGCTACGGCCATACGAGCGCACAGGTCGCGCGGGTCCGGCCGGAGTCGGTGGACGCCTGCGTCGGCTACCAGAACGCGGTCGCGGAGCGGACGCTCGGGATACTTGCGGCGCTCGACGACACCGATCTCGCGCGCATCATCGACCGCTCGTTCGATCCGCCCGTGACCGTCGTCGTGCGTCTCGTGAGCGTCATCGGCGACACCATGGCGCACCTCGGGCAGGCCGGCTACGTCCGAGGCCTGTACGAGCGGCGCTGAGGCCCGCGAGGTGTCGGGACCGCGTCACCCCAGGGACGACGTAGTCCCGACACCCCGCGGACGAGCGCGCCGACGGGCACGGATCCTCGGCAGCCCGTACGCCGTCATGGTGCCTCAACGGGAGCCGGCGGTGCGATGGCCGAGCACACGGCGCCGGGGTCGCAGTCCGCCGGATCGATGGCCGCGAGCCGTCGACGAGCGTCCGCAGCGCCGTGCGGGTGCGTTCCAGCTCGCGCAGACGCCGTTCCAGCTCCTCCAGGCGCTGCTCGACGAGATCGGCCGCATGCGCGCACGGGGGATGGCCGCCGTCGCGGACGGCGAGGACCTCACCGATCTGGCGCAGCGTCAGCCCGGCGGCTTGGGCTTGTCCGATGAATGCGACGCGGCCGGCCGCTTCCCGCGTGTAGTCGCGGTAGCCGTTTGCGGCCCGTCGGGGGGAGCGCAAGAGGCCCGCAGCCTCGTAGTAGCGCAGGGTCTTCGTCGTGACGCCGGTGACGTCGGCCAGCTCGCCGATCCGCATGGCAACGCTCCCTTCCGGTGCGGCACTTGACCTTCCCGTGCGCGGGAAGGATTACGGTCGGGTACCTTCCATGAGGAGCGTGCCCGTACGGTGCAGGTGACCATCCTCTACTTCGACGGCTGCCCGCACTGGCGGACGGCGGAAGCTCGGGTCCGCGAAGCGGTCGCGCGGCTCGGCCGGTCCGATGTCGTGATCACCCGACAGCGGGTGCTCACCGGCGAGCAGAGCGACGAACTGCCGTTCCGAGGCTCGCCGACCGTGCTCGTGGACGGGCGCGATCCATTCCCGGCTCCCCCGCTGCCCAGCGGGCTTTCCTGCCGTGTCTGGCTCCCCGACGCAGGGTTCGGGGGGGCGCCCACCGTCGAGCAGCTCATGGAGGTGCTCGACGGCTGACCGGGACGGCGCGTCACACGTCGGGCAGGGCCGCCAGCAGCTGTGCGCGTGTCGGCGCCCCGGTGGGCGGCGGTGGCGACTCCCTGGCGAGGCGTTGTGCCCGGGTGAGGAGCTCCGGGTCGCTCACGCGTCTGGCCACCGCGACCACCGACCGGTGAAGGTTCTGCAGCTGACCCATTGGCACCACCGGCGTGATGGGCTCGGACTGGTCGGAGTGCACCCACGCGACGAGCGTCGTCATGCCAAGCGCCGCGGCCGTGAAGGGCGATTCGTGCCGCAGGACGCGGAGTTCGCGGTCCCATGACGGGATCATCAACGCGAGCGCGAACGTGCGGTTGTCCTCGACGAACACCGAGTAGGCGAGGTAGCCGATCTCTGCCCGTGGGCCGCGAAGGAGTGTGGCGACGGCGGGCATGTCGACGCCGGCACGGAAGCGGTAGTGGCGGCCGTAGTAGACCAGCCCACACGGGGACGTGCGCTCGACGCCGGGAGCGGCGCCCAGCTCGCGCAGCCACCCGCTGACCGGGAGGTCCGCCCGAGCGGTCGACGACGAGGTCGCCCCGCCACGCGCGGCCGTGCGCGGTGCGCACCCCGGTCACGCGCGCGGGGATGCGCCGAGGGTCGGCCTTGCCTACGAGCCCGGCGGCACGGGTGTGCGGCAGCAGCGAGACGTTCGCCTGGTCCTGCGCCGCTCGTCGCAGGGCCATCTCGAACACCGCACGGCGCGCGCAGATCGACACGGGCGCCGTCGGAAGGCGACGGCCCGCCGGCGACGAGCGCGTACTGGTGGTTGTCGATCGCGCCGGGGTCGAGAAGTGCCTGCAGGACTCCGGCGCGTCTTCGAGGAGCCGCTGGTGGGCCAGTCCCAGGAAGGCGTGGGGCTGGCGGAAATGCGCGACGCCCGTGCGCTCCCAGGTGCCGAACGCCTCGTCAGCGTCGGCCGCCGAAGCGCGCCGTCGCGCTCGACGAGCCGCACATCATGCCCGCTCCGCGCGAAGGCGAGGGCGGCCGCCAACCCTGCGATCCAACTTCCTCCGTCGCCGGCCGTGCAAACCGCGGCCGAAGCGCGACGTCTGCCGACCACACGTGCAGAAAAAGGGCGTGGACCGGGGGAGGTGGTGGATGTACCTTGCGTGTCGCCAGGACCCGGGTCGCCACGTGCATCCGAGGTTGGAAAATCGGGGGAAGGACGTTGTGATGGTGAGCAAGTCCCGTGTGACGTTGCTGTTGCTGTTGACGGTCGCGCTCGTGGGAGGGTTGGTGCTCCCCGCCCACGCCGCACGCCCACCGTGGGCAGGCAAGCCCCACGTGGAAACCGAGCCTGTGGTCGATTCTGATCCGCCCACATTCCTCTGCGACGGCCGTGAGTTCTCCTTCTCGGCGGGCGAGGTGACGTTCCGCGAAAAGGAGCAGCGCGGCGGCGGGCATTTGACGATCCAGCTCCGCAACGCCGAGGCAACGGACGGCGAGACGACGTACCGAGCGCAGGGCGGAGGGACGGCGCACTGGCGGGAGAACCCGCAGTTCGAACGCTTCCAGATAAACATCACCTTCGTGGGTCCCCACGGCGATGTCGAGCGCGTTCGCTCGACCTACACCCTGCGTGACGGCGAGGAGTCGCTGGACGAGCGCGGAACCTGCACGCTCGTCTTCTGACGGCAGCGATCGTCAGCCAGCCTTAAAGGCCCTGACGGCACGGGCAGGAGGATGTCCGGTGGTCCCGTTTGCGGCGGGACCGCCGGACATCCCGGGGCCCTTGGCGATGGCTAGGAGCCCTTGCTCTCCCATTTGTTGCACTTCGTCGCCAGCGCGCCGGGGAAGAGGTCCGTGCCGTAGCGTTCGCCGATACGGACGAAGGGCGCGAAGTCGTCGTGGATCACCGGCTTGCCGTCGGGGCCCGGCACGGTGATCTTCTGGACCTTCGAGCCGCCGCCCATGACGTCGCCGTGCTCCTCGGGTGTCATGCCGTAGCACCGCAGGTCGCTGCCCGGGCAGTGCACGTGGTCGAGGCCGATCGCGTGACCGAACTCGTGGGCCGCGGTGGACTGCTCGGACACCATCGGCGGCACGCCGCCACCGCGCGCGTAGGACTCGCGCCTGCTGGTCTTGTAGGCCTCGGCGTCGAGCTTCGCGCTGCGGGCGCCGGTGGCCCTGTCCGTCTCGACGCGGCCGTAGGCGTAGCTCGCGTTGTACAGGGTGATCGGCAGGTGCTCGCCGCCGTCGACGAAGTGCACCACGACGCGCGTCGTGAACGCCTTCGTGCCGAGGACGGGGCATGAGGGCGCCACCGTGCCCTTGCCTGACCAGGTCGACTCGACGGTGGCCTTGAACTCCGTCTTGAACGTCGCGATCTCCTGCTTCGCCGGCGGGTTGGCCTCGACGGGGACGACCTTGGCCTTGAAGATCAGGGTGATCGCGCCGGACACCGGCTCGACGAACGCGTCGAAGCGGCCGTCGAACTCCTTGCCGCCGTAGACCTTGACCTCCGTCGGCGCGCCGACGAAGCGCATGACGTCGCCGATCTGGTCGGCCGGCAGCTCGGCCAGGCGCGCGGCATGGGCGGCGGCGAACGCTGCCCAGCTCCCCTTCGCGCGCACCGCCGCCATCGCGACGACGAGCCGAGGTCCGCCGACCTTCTCGCCCGCTGCGGTGTCGGCGAGCACCGCGGCGTCGAGCGCGGCGAGCGCGGGCAGAAGCGCGAACATGGGTTTGCCCTGGACGTCGGCGAGGCGCTGCTCGTTCTCTGGGCTGCGCTGAACGACCATCCGTTGCACGCCCGTCCGGTCCTCGTCGCGTCCCTCGCAGGAGCAGGAGCCCCCGCCGGCGCACGCGCGCTGGACCCCGGCGGTCGGCGCGAGCAGTGCCGCGACGGCGTTGTTTCCGGCCAGGCGCTGCAGCCTGACCGTGTGAGCGGTGCGGGCGCCGGTCGACAGCCGGCCGAGGACCGACGGCGTCACCGGGGCGTCGCGCTGCTCCCCCCGCTCCCGTGCCGGCGCAGCGGGCGGGCGCATTCGTGAGCCCGAGACCGCTTCTTCGCGCACCGCCGCCCATGTTCACCGCTGCGGCGAAGGCGCGCACGGCCGGCCGCACAGCCTCCTCGGGCAGCGCTTCTGCCTGATGAGGCACGCCCTCGGGTTTGGAGACCCGCAGAGCATTGGCCGACCGGCCCTGACACGCTGGTGTCCTCCATGGGACACTGCCAACGCGGGACGCCCGGCGAGCGCCGGGCGGCGGGGACGTGAGATGGGGGTGGGGCGATGCGTCGCACGGCGCGCGCGGGCCCATGGGACCCCGAGGCGTTCTACCACTGGCTCCAGATGGACGCTCCCGACCCCGCCGGCGGTGGCTTCTGACGCCGAGGCCACGCTCGAAGACGGCCGCCACGCGGTGTACCTGCACGGCATCGAGGTCGACGCGCGCACCCTGACGGTCGACGTCATCCGGTTCCTCACGGGTCAGGCGGCGATCTGGGTCACCGTCACCGACGGACGCATCACCGCGATCGAGGAGCAGTACGTGCCGTAGGGCGCCGCCGGGCCGGCGGCCACGCACCGGTGCTCCAGAGGGCGACGGCGATGAGCGGCGGCTGGAGGAGCACCCGCACCCAACGCGCGACAGGGGTGTCGAGGCCCCCGACGTCGATCCCGGCCACAGCCTGGTGGACGTTGCCGGGGAAGACGAGGACGAGGAAGGCCGCCAGCGCCCACCCGACCGCGCGACGGCGCCGCGGCAGCGCGAGGAGGCCGACACCGAGGACGATCTCCGCCACGCCGGTGACCCACACGATCGTCGGCCCGGCGGGCAACCACGGTGGGATGAGCCTGAGGTAGGCGTCGTGGGCGAGGAAGTGGCCGACGCCGGCCACGATCAACACCAACGCGAGGAGCACGCGCACCGCCGGCGCCCACCTCCGCGATCGCCCCGGTCCGGCGTTGCTCACCCGGCGACGGTACCGGGAGCCGCCGTCGCGCGCAGCGAGCGTCGCGCCGCCCGGGCGTCGGCGCGCCCGCCGCTACGCTGAGGCTCACCGCGGACCAGGAGGGCGGGCAGGTGGACGACAGGGAGTCGGGCGACGGTCGCCTTGCGGCCGGGGGGCACGGGTGACGGCCCGCCTGCGGGGCGCCGTCGACGCGTTCGTCACCGCGCTCGCCCCGGTCGTGCGCGACCTCGCGGAACGCGCGGGCACGAGCGGGGACACCGCGGAGGACGACGTGGTCCTCGACGCCTTCCAGCTCGCCGCCGGGCTCGTGGCCGCCGACGGCATCGTCACCGACGGCGAGGCGCGGGCGCTGCTCGACACGTTCGCCGGCCGTCCGGTCCTGTCGCTGGCGGGACTCACCCCCGCCGACCTGCGCCGTCAGGGGCTCCTCGACACCGCCGCGCAGCGTCTCGAGGTGCCCTCGACGCTGTTCAGCCTCCTGCGTGACGCGGACCTGCGCGCGGGCAACGACGCGGCGCGCCGCTACTACGACCTCGCGATGGACGTGGCGCACGCAACCGTCTCCATCGACGGCTACACCGGCGCTCTCGAGCTGGCGGCGCTCGAGGACCACCGCCGCATGCTCCTCGAGCTCCTGCCGCCCACGCGGGGGGAGTCGCCCGGCGCGGACCCCTCCGACGCCGGCTCAGGCCAGCCCCCCGCGCTCGGGACGGTCGACCCCGGCGAGCCCGAACGCGGTCTCGACGAGCTGCTCGCCGAGCTCGACGGACTCGTCGGGCTCGCCGCGGTGAAGGCCGAGGTACGCACCGTCGCCGACCTCCTGCAGGTCGAACGTCTGCGGCGCGCGCGGGGCCTGCCCGTCGCGGTGCAGAGCCGCCACCTCGTGTTCACCGGAAACCCCGGCACGGGCAAGACGACCGTCGCGCGCCTGCTCGCCGGGATCTACCGGGCCCTCGGCGTCGTCGAGCGCGGTCATCTCGTGGAGACCGACCGTGCCGGGCTCGTGGCCGGCTACGTCGGGCAGACCGCGCAGCGGGTCACCGAGGTGGTCGGCGAGGCCGACGGCGGGGTGCTGCTCATCGACGAGGCCCACGCCCTCGCCCGCGGTGACCAGCGCGACTTCGGCCACGAGGCCATCGACACGCTGGTGAAGCTCATGGAGGACCGCCGGGACCGTCTCGTCGTCGTCGTCGCCGGCTACACCGAGGAGATGGTCGTCTTCCTCGACGCCAACCCTGGCCTGCGTTCGCGCTTCCCCAAGACCATCCACTTCCCCGACTACACGACCGGCGAGCTGCTCGCGATCATCGACGCGCTCGGCGAGCGGCATCACTACCGCCTGTCGCGAGGAGCCCGGGAGAAGGCCCGCAGGCTGCTCGACGGGGCACCGCGCGGCCGCGGGTTCGGCAACGCGCGGCTGGCGCGCAACCTCTTCGAGCAGGCGGTCGCCCGCCAGGCGAGCCGGGTGATCGCCAGGGGCGAGCCCACCGACGCGGAGCTCGTCGCGCTCACCGCCCGGGACCTCCCCGACGAGCTCCCCGGCCACCCCGGCTAGCTGCCGCCGATAGCCTGGGCACGGTGAGGGGATGCCGGTCCGAAGCGGCACGCGGGTGGTGAGCCGGCTGCTCGCCCTGGTCGTCGCGGTCGGGCTCGTCGTAGGCGCCCTGGCCCTGCGCGACCGCGCTGGCCAGGGCGGCCCGGCCGACCAGCGCGCCGGCGGGCCCGGGACCGTCCTCTGCGTGACCGAGCTGCGGACGGTGTGCGATGCGCTCGCCGCGGACGACCTGCGCGTGCGCGTCGAGGACGCGAGCGCGACCCTCGACGCGCTCGCGGCGGGTGACGCACCGGACGTCGACGCCTGGCTCACGCTGCGGCCCTGGCCGCAGATGGCCCGCGACCGTCGAAAGCGGGCCCAGCTCCCGCCGCTGCTCGGTGAGGACAGCACGGCGCTCGGCCACTCGCCGCTCATCCTGGCGATCTGGGAGGAGCGGGCGGATGCGCTGCGCCAGCGGTGCGACCCGGTGGCGTGGGACTGCGTCGGCGAAGTCGCCGGAGACCCGTGGGCGGACCTCGGGGGGGAGGCCGGGTGGGGTCCGGTGAAGCCGGGTCACGCCGACCCCGGCCGCAGCGCCGAGGGGCTGCTCGTCCTCCACCAGGCCACCGGGAGCCGGCTCGGCAGGACCGACTACAGCACCCGCGACCTCGAGGACCCCGGCTTCTTCAGCTGGTTCGCCGCATTCCAGCGGGACCTCACCCAGGCGCCCACCGGCTCGCCGCTCCAGGCGATGGTGCAGTTCGGTCCGGCCCGCTTCGACGTCGTCGGGGCCATCGGCGCAGACCTCGCCTCCCTCAGGGAACGCGCCGCCGCGCGCACCACGCGGCTGCGGGAGGAGGAGGGCGTTCCGCCCGTGGCCGCCGAGGTCGTCGCCGTGCCCGTCGGCACCGCGGCCGGCGTCGCGCAACGGATCACCAGGGACGTGCCCGCCCTGCTCGGGGACGGGCACTGGGAACCGGGCGCCGCCGACGGCCGGGCGGTGCCCTCGCCCGTCGCCCTCGAGGCGCTCCGGGCCCTGTGGACGGAGGTGAGGGGATGAAGCTCCAGCGGTTCCTCGCGACGCTCGGGGTCTTTGCGCTGCTGGTCAGCGCCTGCGGCCTCGGCCCACCGACGGGGGAAGACGACGGCGGCGACGTGGGGCTGGAGGACCCCGGCGACTGCGTTCCCGTCGAGGTGGCGGTCAGCTCGGAGAAGATCGACCTCATCTCCGACCTCGCGCGGGCGTTCAACGGCTCCGACGACGCCGAGGTCGACGGGCGGTGCGTGTTCGTCCGCCCCTACTCGAAGGCCTCAGGAGCGGCCATGGCGCTGCTCGCCGACGGCTGGCCCGACGAGGAGCGGGAAGGTCGCCGCCCCGTGGTCTGGTCCCCGGCGTCGAGCTCGTGGGGGGTGATCCTCAACCAGCTGCGCGCCGATGAGGGACAGCCGCCCATGGCGCCCGAGTCGGCGCCGTTCATGCTCACCCCGCTCGTCATCGCGATGCCCCGGCCAATGGCCGAGGCGCTCGGCTGGCCCGACACCCCCATCGGCTACGCCGACATCCTCGCGCTGTCGCGTGACCCCGAGGGCTGGGGATCGCTCGGGCACCCCGAGTGGGGCCCGTTCCGCCTCGGCAAGACGAACCCGAACTACTCGACGTCGGGCCTGTCTGCGCTCATCGCGCAGTACTACGCGGCGACCGGGAAAGTCCGTGACCTCACGACCGAGGATCTCGCCCGGCCGGAGGTCGTGGCGTTCTCCGAGGGGGTGGAGTCCGCCGTCGTCCACTACGGCGACACGACCTTGACGTTCCTCAACAACCTCGCGCGCAACGACGCGCGCGGCACCGCCCTGACCTACGCCTCGGCGGTCGCGGTCGAGGAGGTCAGCATCGTGAACTACAACCGCGGCAACCCCGACGGCGTCCTCGAACCCGGTGAGCAGCTCGTGCCGCCGCGCGTGCCGCTCGTCGCGGTGTACCCGACGGAGGGCACGCTGTTCAGCGACAACCCGTTCATCATCCTCGACGCGGAATGGGTCAGCGACGAGCAGCGTGCCGCCGCCGAGCGGTTCGAGGAGTACGTCATGCGCCCGGAGAACCAGGCGCGCGTGCTCGAGTTCGGGTTCCGTCCCGGCAACCCGGAGGTGCCGCTCGGCGAACCTTTGACGGCTGAGCTCGGCGTGGACCCCCAGCAGCCGCAGACCACCCTCGCCGTGCCCGACCCGCCGGTCCTGGTCGAGCTGCTGCGCCGCTGGGAGGAGCAGCGCAAGGACGCACGGGTCCTGCTCGCCATCGACGTGTCGGGTTCCATGGGCGACGCGGCCGGCGCGACGGAGGACGGCAGACCCCTCACGAAGCTCGACCTCGCGGTGGCTGCCGCCGGCGACGCGCTCGAGCAGTTCAAGGACACCGACGAGGTTGGCCTGCGGGTCTTCTCGACCGGCCTCGGACCGAACCAGGACCGCGACTACCTCGACCTCGTGCCGATCGCCCCGATCGGCCAGCAGCGCGACGAGCTCCGGCGCCGGATCGAAAGCCTGACCCCCGTGGCTGGCACGCCGCTGTACACCGCCACGCAGGCGTCCTACGAGGACCTGCTCGCGAGCTACGACCCGGAGAAGATCAACGCGGTCGTCGTGCTGTCAGACGGCCGCAACGAGGACCCGCGCAACGAGGATCTGGAGGGCCTGCTCGCCGCGCTGAGCGCGGGCGGGGAGGGTCAGCAGACCCGTCCGGTGCGGATCTTCCCGATCGCCTACGGCGGTGACGCCGACCTCGCGGTGCTCCGGCGCATCGCCGAGGCCACCGACGCCGCGGCCTACGACTCGAGCGATCCCACCGCGATCAACCGCGTCTTCGACGCCGTGATCAGCAACTTCTGACCGCGGCATGAGCTTTCGAGACCGGTTCCTCACCCGGCGGACCGCCGAGGCGATCACCGCGCCGTCGTCGATCATGCTCGGCGGGGCGGGAGCGGCGGCGGCCATCCTCGCCGGGGCACCCGCCGCGGTCGCAGCCGGGGCCGGTGCGGCCGTCTACGCCGGATGGGTGGCACTGCGGATGCCGCGTGCCAAGAGGCGGACCGCCACCGACATAGACCCGCGCCGGCTGGGGGAGCCGTGGCGTTGGTACGTGAAGGAAGCCCTCGACGCGCGTGCCCGGTACGAGCGCTCGCTCGCCGGTGCGGACGCCGGACCCCTGCGCGAGCGCCTGCGGGAGATCGGCGCGCGCGTCGACGACGCGGTGGAGGAGTGCTGGCGCATCGCCAACCGCGGCCAGCAGCTCGAGCGGGCCCTGCGCCAGCTCGTCCCCGAAGCGGAGGTCGCCCGCCGGCTGCGCGGGCTCGCCGACGCGCCGCCCTCCGAGACGAACGAGCGGCTCGCGGCCGCCCTGCACGGCCAGATCGCGACCTACCGGCGTATCAGCGGGGCCGTCGGCGAGGCGCGGGACCGGCTGCAGGTGCTCGAGGCGCGCCTCGACGAGACGGTGGCGCGGGCTGTGGAGCTGGGTCTGCGGGTCGACGACCCCGTGGAGCTCGGGGGCCTCGGCGCGGACGTCGACGCCCTCGTCGTCGAGCTCGAGGCGCTCCGACGCGGTCTCGACGAGACGGCAGGCCAGACCGCGGGAGGTTGAAGGTCCTGACAGCGCCGGCGCCGACGACCTACCATGCGTGCGGCGCCTCCGCCGCGGCGCACCGGTCCACCCTGGAGAGGACACGACATGGGCAAGCTGCTGAGACGGATGTGGCGGTACATGGCCGCTGCGCTCACCGGACGGTTCGAGGAGGTGGCGGACCCCAAGATCCAGATCGAGCAGGCGATCGCCGAGGCACGCGACCAGCACAAGCGCCTCCGTGAGACCGCCGCGAGCGTCATCGCGAACCAGAAGAAGGCCGAGATGGACCTCGACCGGGCGATGACCGAGCTCGAGAAGCTCAACGAGACGACCCAGCAGGCCCTGCTCATGGCGGCGGACGCCGAGGCCCGTGGCGACACGGCCAGAGCCGCCGAGCTCACCTCCACCGCCGAGGCGTTCGCCAACCAGCTCATCGCCAAGGAGGCCGACGTCGAGGGTCTGCGCGAGCTCGTACTGAGCTCGACGGAGGCGGCCGACCGCGCGAAGGCCGCGGTCCAGCAGAACGCGCTGGAGCTGCAACGCCGCCTCGCGGAGCGTCAGAAGCTTCTCAGCCAGCTCGACCAGGCGAAGATGGCCGAGCAGATGAGCGAGGCCATGGAGTCGGTCGGTGCGGCCTTCGGCGAGGACGTGCCGACGCTGAACGAGGTTCGCGACAAGATCGAGACGCGTCTCGCGAAGGCGAAAGGCATGGCCGAGCTCCAGAAGGGTTCCGTGGAGGGACGGATGCGCGAGGTCGAGCTCGCCGTCAACGCGAACCAGGCCCAAGCGCGGCTCAGCGAGATCCGCTCGAAGCTCGGGTTGGAGAGCCCTGTCGAGGCGGCGCCGCAGCAGACCGAGGGCACCACGTGACGTGACCGGCTGTCTAGTCGCCCGTCCGGCCTAGCGAGCGAGCTTGCCCTTCGCCTTGCCCGCCGCCGCCTTCGCGGCCAGCCGGCCTTCCCGCCGCCCGCGGCGCGCGGCCTTCTTCGCCTGCTCGGCGGTGTGCTTCGTTCGCCAACCGAGTCCGGGCCGGCCCTCCGTGTCGACCGCGGCGATGAGCAGCCCGCCGAGCAGGCTCATGTTGTGGAGGAACAGGGTCTGCTGGCGCTCACGCTCGGTCGCATCCTGCTGCTCCCAGAACCGGTGTGTGGTGAACGCCCCCGACACGACGCTCGCGGCGAGCACGAGGGCGGACGTCCGTGGCAGGCGGCCGAGCGCGAGGAGGCCCCCCGCCGCCACCTGCGCACCGCCGTGGACGCGCACGAGCGTCTCCGCGTCCAGCTGCTCGAGGCCGACCTCGTCGGCGATCTTCGGCGCGAGGTCCTTGACGGCTGCGGCCTTCGGACCCGGATGACGGAGCGAGTCGAGGCCGTTGGCGACGAAGGCCGACGCGAGCAGGGGCCTGGCGAGGCGACGGAGCAGGCTCATGCCCTTTCGCTACCCACCGAGGCGGTGGGTCGAATCCTCTCCCCCAGCCGGCCGGGGCGCCGGCCGGCCTCCCGGGACGGCCTCGCCGGCCTAGGAAGACGCAAGTGCGTTCACCGACGGCCCAGGCCGGCTACCCCGGGGCTCCGCCCGGCCGCCCGGGGGAGTCGCCCGGCGCGTTGCCCGGTGGGCTCCCGTGTGGGTTGCCAGGTGGGCTCCCGTGTGGGTTGCCCGGTGGGCTCCCGTGTGGGTTGCCCGTTGGGCTCCCGTGTGGGTTGCCCGGTGGGTTGCCCGTTGGGCTCCCGTGTGGGTTGCCCGGTGGGTTGCCTGGTGGGCTCCCGTGTGGGTTGCCCGGTGGGTTGTCCGGTGGGTTGTCCGGCGGACGCTGTGGGTTGGCCGGCGGGCCCCCTGGCTTGCCGGGAGTCGCAGCGGGCGGCCCGGATGGGTTGGCCGGCGGCTGCCCCGGGGTCGCGCCCGGTGGGGCGGGCTCGGTCGGCGCCGGCTCCGGGGGCGTCTCGGCGGGCGGCGCCTCAGCCGGCGGGCTCTGCGCGGGCGGGCTC
>Ga0247713_1000044_pt1 | contig 87480 bp, 84 predicted proteins | sample 21E_NmetaG_FD_189936 | JGI IMG/M metagenome (GOLD analysis project Ga0247713, IMG submission 189936) | Soil microbial communities from hillslope of Landscape Evolution Observatory, University of Arizona, Oracle, AZ, United States - 2-1-E_N | ecosystem: Engineered > Artificial ecosystem >... | reverse complement strand
ATCTGGAAGACGCCCTTGATGTTCATCTTGACCATGTCCTGCTTGCGCAGGCCGTACCTGGCCTCGAACAGCTCCTCGAAGATGGCGTCGTCGAAGGTCTTGGAGCACAGCAGGCCGATGTTGAGGGCGAACCGGCGGGCGGGCTTCCCGGCCTTGCGCACGGTCATGACAGGCGGCACCGACGACTGGCAGCTCATCCCGACCAGGGCCAGCTTCTCGGCACCGCCCTCGACCGCCTCGGCGTAGGCCATGGTGTTGGCCGAGTAGGTGTAGCGGCTGCCGGCAGCGGCGAGAACCTCCTCCGGCGTGCGGGCGACGCCCGGGATGGCCTTCCACGACGTGCCGTCGCCCTCCAGGTAGGAGACGAGGGCGGCGTCGATGTAGCCGTGCTCCAGGGCCCAGATGAGGATGGCCGACACCAGCCCGCCGTCCTGGCCGAGCTCGTGGACCTTGGGGTCGGTGGCCCGGGCCAGGATGATGTCCTTGGAGACGCCCTCGACCTCTTCGGCGGTGCGGGGCCGGCCGAAGAGGTGGGTGTCGATCTCGGTCTCCCAGCTGCGGAAGCGGGGGCAGGCGCGGGTGCAGGACGTGCAGCCCTTCTCCCCGTGGATGCAGTTGTCGGGGCCGAGCTCCTCCTCGAGGTGGAACGGCTTGTAGACACCCTCGTCGTCGTCGTAGCCGAGGACGTCGTGGGGGCAGGCCACGACGCAGCCGGCGCACCCCGTGCACAGGCCCGAGGTCACCACCTCGTCGTAGAGGTGCTTCCACTGGAGGACGTCCCGGGGCATCCGGACCACTCTAGGGGCGCTCAGGAGGCTAGAAGTCGCCTCACGACCGAGGTCCCTCGCCTGTGCGCGGGAGATGACGCCGTGCCGCCCCTCGGCCGAACCCCCGCAGGCGGGCGTCGAGCTCAATGTGCCCGGTACACCAGAAGGGTGTGACAGTCGGTTCTCTGCATGAGAACGTCACCTTCTTGGCGCTCTCCGCTCTCCGGAAGCGGGGGTACGGTCGCCGGGATGCCCGAGCTGGCCGAGGTCGACGCCTACCGCCGGCTGGCGGCGCGCGCCCTGGGCCGGCGGGTGGCGGAGGTGGTGGCGCCCGACGCCTGGTACCTGCGGGGTGGGCTGGACGCGATGACGCTGACCGATGCGCTCGTCGGCCGGAGCTTCGTGGACGCCCGGCGGGTGGGCAAGCTGCTCCTTCTCGACACCGACAAGCGAGGGCCGGTACTCGGCCTGCGCTTCGGGATGAGCGGGCGCCTGCTGGTCGACGGCACCGCCGGCGTGGGCGAGCTGCTCTACACGTCGAATGCCGACCTGGAGAAGTGGGACCGCTTCGGGGTGCGCTTCGTCGACGGGGGCGACATGCGGATCCGTGACCCCCGCCGGCTCGGGGGCGTGGAGCTGGCGCCCGAGGAGGACCGCTTGGGGCCCGACGCCCTGACGATCACCACCGAGGACCTCCTGGAGGCGTTGGGGCGGAGCAAGGCTCCGCTGAAGGCCAGGCTGCTCGACCAGGCCCGGATGGCCGGCGTGGGCAACCTGGCCGCCGACGAGATCCTGTGGCAGGCGGGGCTCGACCCCGGCCGACCGGCCGGCACGCTCTCTGCGACCGAGGTCGCCCATCTGCGCGACCAGCTCGTGACCACGCTCGCCACCCTCATCATCCAGGGCGGTTCCCACACCGGAGACCTCCAGCCCGAGCGCCACCCCGGCGGGGTGTGCCCCCGGGACGGCACCCCCCTGGTGCGGCGCACCGTCGGCGGGCGCACGACGTGGAGCTGCCCGAAGCACCAGCGGTGACGCCGGTTACGGCGGGGCCGCCCCCTGCAGGTCCATCCTGCGCAGGAGGACGTCCTGGGAGTTGGTGAGCTCGTCGGCGTCACGGGTGTCGCTCCACACCACGAACGCCGCAGTGTCGATCGACGCCACCCCGGGCGGGTAGTGGTTGCCCAGCTCCTTGAGCGCTCCCGCCGGCCCCGAGTAGCCCTTGTTCCGGTCGATCGGCGCCTCGTTCACCTGGCGGGCGAGGAAGTTCTCGCCGCCGTCGAGGGAGTAGCTCCAGTACACCTCGTCGAACGCCTGGCGGTCCGGCGCCGGCGACGTGTGGTAGTAGACGACGTCGATCCGGCCGTTGGGCGCCACGGAGATCGACGGCGACCTGCTGGAGCCGGTGGCGTCACGGTCGGGGGCGAGCAGCACGGAGCGTTCGCCCCAGCTGACGCCCTTGTCGAGCGACTTGCGGAAGAAGATCTGGAACCGGCCGGTGCGGGAGTCGGCCCACACGGTGTAGAGGGCATTGGTGAGCGGGTCGGCCACGAGCTTCGCCGAGTCGTACTGCACGCCGATCTGGATCTGGCGGTCGAGCACGCTGTGGGTGAACGTCCTGCCCCCGTCGGCCGACTTGGCCAGGTACAGCTCGACCGGACCGTCGCTGAACCGGCGCTGGAAGGTCATGTAGACGACGCCCTCGCGGTCCATCGCCGGTTGGGACGCGTTCTGGCCGGCGGGGGGGTCGTTCACGACCACCGGGTCGGTGTAGGTCTGCCCTCCGTCGTTGGAGCGGGAGAAGATGACGCCGTCGCATTGGGTCCCGCGCGTCGCAGCGGGATGGCAGGTCCACGCTGACAGCAGGACGGTGTCGGCACCGGTCGTGCCGGGCACGACGGTCATGAGCGGGCGGCCGAGGCCGACGTCGGGACCGGTGGGCCGGATGGCCACCTTGGCCGGCGCAAACGTGGCGCCGCCGTCGGTCGAGGTGGCCACCAGGACGCTTTCCCGGCCACCGTCGTCGGCGTGGGCGGAGCCGAACACGCTGTAGTACCGCCCCCCGCTCCCCCTGGCCACGCTGCCACTGGACACGTGCCCCCCCGACGGCGCGTTGATCCGGCAGCCGGTGAACCCGGGAGGAAGGTCGTAGTACCCGTCGGTCCAGTCCCTGCCACCGTTGAAGGTGGTGTGGAAGGCGCAGCGACCCTGGAGCACGTTGGTGTCGCCGATGACCACGTGGTTGGGGTCGGCGGGGTCGGCGGCCACGTAGGCCCCCTCGAAGCCCCGTGCCGGCACCGGGTCCGACGACGCCCGGCACGGCGGGAACTGGCACACCGTGTCGGCAGTGACGGTCCTCTCGGTGTCGCGGGTGGCGAAGGCGATCCCGCCCAGGGCGAGGGCGACGAATCCGAGCACCATGAGGACGACTGGACGGCGAAGGAAGCTCACCCGCGTCATCCTATGAAGTCGACTGCCGAAAAGGCGGGGGGACTCCTTCAGCTGGGCAGAAGGCCGCAAATGCGCCGTTGACGGCGATTCTAGCTCGAAGTTGCGGGTATACGCTGGCGGCGATGGCGACGTTCCGCATGGGGCAGGCCGCCGAGCTGCTCGGTGTGAGCACCGACACCGTGCGGCGGTGGGCCGATGCCGGCCGGCTTCAGACGACCCGCACCGAGGGCGGGCGCAGGGTCGTGGACGGCACCGCGCTGGCCGAGCTGGCCCGGACGCTGGCCGCCGAACCGGGGACCGGGGCCATCGTGTCCGCCTCGGCCCGCAACCGCTTCGCCGGCATCGTGACCCGGGTGGTGAAGGACGCGGTGATGGCCCAGGTGGAGCTGCAGGCCGGCCCCCACCGGGTGGTGGCCCTGCTCAGCCGGGAGGCGGTCGACGAGCTGGGGCTGGCGCCCGGCGTGCTGGCCGTGGCGGCCATTAAGGCCACCAACGTGGTCGTCGAGCTGCCGGCGCAGCCGTGAGGCGGCTGATCGTCGCCCTGGCGCTGGCGCTGGCGACGGCCGGGTGCGGGACAAGCGACGGTCCGGGCGTCACCGTGGCCGCCGCCGCGTCGCTCACCGAGGCGCTGGAGGCGCTGGGCGGGGCGACCTTCGGCTTCGCCGGCTCCCAGCAGCTCGTCGCCCAGGTCGAGGCCCGGGCGCCGGTCGACGTGGTGGCCACCGCCGACACCGCGGCCATGGACCGGCTGGTGCGGGGAGGGCTGGTGGAGACGCCGGCCACCTTCGCCCGCAACCGCCTGGCCATCGCCGTCGAGACGGGAAACCCCGACCGCATCGGGGGCCTCGCCGACCTGGGACGAACAGGCTTGAAGGTGGTGCTCGCCGATCCCACCGTGCCCGCCGGCCGGTACGCCCGCCAGGCCCTCGACTGGGCCGGCGTGGTGGTGCAGCCGGTGTCCTTGGAGCTCGACGTCAAGGCGGTGGCCCGCAAGGTGGCCTCCGGCGAGGCCGACGCCGGCATCGTCTATGTCACCGACGTGGGCGGGGCGTCCCAGGTGGACATCCCCGAGGCGGCCAACGTGGTGGCCACCTACCCGGTGGCGGTGGTCCGGGCCACGGGAAACCGGGCCGGCGCCCAGGCGTGGGTCGACCGCCTCCTCGGCCCCGCCGGCCGCTCGGCGCTGGCCGCCCACGGGTTCGGGCTCCCGTGAAGCGGGTCGCCGTGCTCGCCGGCGCCGGCGCCGCCCTGCTCGTCCTGCCCCTCGCCGGGCTGCTCCAGCGGGCGCCGTGGTCGACCATCGGCTCGGAGCTGGCGGCGCCCGAGGCCCGGGAGGCGCTGCGGCTGTCGCTGGTGTGCTCGGCCGGGGCGCTGGCCGTGGCCGTGGTCCTGGGGTTGCCCCTTGCCTGGGTGCTGGCCCGGTCCAGCTTCCCGGGCCGGTCCCTCCTGCGGGCGCTGGTGATCCTGCCCATGGTCCTGCCCCCGGTGGTCGGCGGCGTCGGGCTGCTGGCCGTGTTCGGTCGGCGCGGGCTGCTCGGCGCCCACCTCGGCGACCTGCCCGGGTTCCCGCTGCCGTTCACCACCGCCGGCGTGGTGCTGGCCCAGGCCTTCGTCGCCATGCCGTTCCTCGTGGTGGCCGCCGAGGCCGGCCTGCGCCAGGTGGACCGGCGCTACGAGGACGCCGCCGCCACCCTCGGCGCCCGGCCGTGGCACCGGTTCCGGACGGTGACGGTGCCGTTGATCGCCCCGTCGCTGGTGGCCGGCGCCGCCTTGGCGTGGGCCCGGGCCCTGGGCGAGTTCGGGGCCACGGTCACCTTCGCCGGCAGCCTGCCCGGCCGGACCCGCACGCTGCCCACCGCCATCTACGCCGGCCTGCAGAGCCGGCCCGAGAGCGCGGTGGCCCTGTCGGTCGTCCTGCTGGCCGTGTCGCTCGCCGTGCTGGTCGGGCTGCGAGGGCGGTGGCTGGGGACCTGAGCGCCGAGGTCGGCGTGCGGCTGGGCGCGCTCGACCTCGACGTGAGCCTCCACGCCGGCACCGGCGAGGTCGTCGCCGTGGTCGGCCCCAACGGCGCCGGCAAGACCACCCTGCTGCGGGCCCTCGCCGGCCTGGTCCGCCTCGACCGCGGCCGGATCACCCTCGGCGACCTGGTCCTCGACGACCTGGCGCCGGAGCAGCGTCCGGTGGCGGTGGTGTTCCAGGACGGGCTGCTGTTCCCGCACCTGAGCGCCCTGGACAACGTCGCCTACGGCCTCCGGGCCCGGGGGGCGGGCCGGGCCGGCGCCCGCCGGCGGGCCGGCGAGTGGCTCGAGCGGGTGGGCCTCGACGCCGGCCACGCGGCCAGCCGGCCGGCGATGCTGTCGGGCGGCCAGGCCCAGCGGGTGGCCCTGGCCCGAGCCCTGGCCACCGAACCGGCGCTCCTGCTCCTCGACGAGCCGCTGTCCGCCGTCGATGTGGGTGCCAAGGCCCAGCTGAGAAGGGTCCTGCGCGAGCAACTGGCCGCCACGCCGGCCGTCCGCGTCGTCGTCACCCACGACCCGGTGGACGCCATGGCCCTGGCCGAGCGCCTTGTCGTCCTGGAGGGCGGCCGGGTCACCCAGCAGGGGCCGCTGGGCGAGGTCACCACCCGGCCGCGCTCGGCGTGGGTCGCCCAGCTCGCCGGCCTCAACCTGTTCCGGGGACGGGTCGACGCCGGCCGGCTGCTGCTGGACGGCGGCTCGGCGCTCAGCGTCGCCACCGAGGTCCGGGGGCCGGCGTTCGCCCTCGTCCATCCCAGGGCGGTCACCCTGCACCGGGCCCGGCCCGAGGGCAGCGCCCGCAACGCCTGGGCCGGCCAGGCCGCCGGCCTCCACCTCGAGGGCGACCGGGTGCGGGTCCAGGTGGAGGGGACGCCACCCATCGTCGCCGAGGTGACCCCGGCGGCGGCGGCCGACCTGCGCCTGGCCGAGGGTGGCGAGGTCTGGATCTCGCTCAAGGCCACCGAGGTCGACGTCTACCCTGCCTGACATGATCGTGCGCGACGCCCTGTTCATCGGCGGCTCATGGGTGCGCCCCGACGCCGGCGACGGCGTGATCGAGGTCGGCAACGCCGCCACCGAGGAGATCCTGGGGACGGTCCCCGACGGCGGGCCCGCCGACGTCGACCGGGCGGTGACCGCGGCCCGGGCTGCGTTCGACGAGTGGTCGCAGGCGCCGGTGGACGAGCGGGCCAAGGCGGTCGAACGCCTGGGCGAGGCCCTGAGCGCGCGGGTCCCCGAGATCGGCACCCTCGTGGCCCGGGAGGTCGGCATGCCGATCTCGATGTCGACGGTCATCCAGGGCGGCCTGCCGGCCATGGTGATGGGCTCCTACGGGCCGATCCTGCGGGAGACCACGTTGGAAGAGCGCATCGGCAGCTCGGTCGTCGTGCGGGAGGCAGCCGGGGTGGTCGCCGCCATCACCCCGTGGAACTACCCGTTGCACCAGGCGGTGGCCAAGGTCGCGCCGGCCATCGCCGCCGGCTGCACGGTGGTGCTCAAGCCCAGCGAGGTGGCGCCGCTGTCGGCCTTCCTGCTGGCCGAGGCGGCCGAGGAGGTCGGCCTTCCCGCCGGCGTGCTGAACGTGGTGACCGGTCGGGGCCGGGCCGCCGGCGAGGCGCTCGTCACCCATCCCGACGTCGACGTGGTCTCCTTCACCGGCTCGACGCTCGCCGGCCGGCGGGTGGCCGCACTGGCGGCGGAGACGGTGAAGCGGGTGACGCTGGAGCTCAGCGGCAAGTCGTCCAGCATCGTCCTGGACGACGCCGACCTGACCGATGCGGTGAACGCCGCCGTGCGCCAGTGCATGCTCAACTCGGGCCAGACGTGCATCGCCTGGAGCCGGCTGCTGGTCCCCCGGGAGCTGCAGGACCGGGCCGCCGAGCTGGCGGCCGGCGTCGCCGCCTCCTACGTGCTCGGCGACCCGCTGGACCACTCGACCACCCTTGGCCCCGTGGCGACGGGCCCTCACCGCGACCGGGTGCGGGCGGCCATCGCCGGCGGCGTCGAGGAGGGCGCCACGCTCGTGGCCGGCGGCGCCCAGCAGCCCGCGGGCGTCGAGCGGGGCTGGTTCGTGAGCCCGACGATCCTGGCCGGCGTCGACCGGCGGATGACCGTCGCCCGGGAGGAGGTGTTCGGGCCGGTGCTGGCCGTCCTGCCCTACGACGGCGAGGACGACGCCGTGCGCCTGGCCAACGACACCATCTACGGGCTGTCGGCCGGGGTGTTCTCCGGCGACCGGGAGCGCGCCCTGCGGGTGGCCCGCCGGCTGCGGGTGGGCATGGTGGACGTCAACGGCGGTGGCTTCAACCTGCTGGCGCCGTTCGGCGGTTTCAAGCAGTCCGGCTACGGGCGGGAGCTCGGCCGCCATGGTCTCGAGCCCTACCTCGAGACCAAGTCCCTGCAACTGCCGTGAGGCCGGTCCAGGACGTACCCGTGCGGCGGGGCCGCGTGAGGGAGCGGACGGTCACGCCCGTCCTCCCGGTCGACCTGCGGCTCACCCTCTTCCCCGTCCGGCGGGGCCGGCTCGACCCGTCGGTGCGCTTCGAGCCCACAGGCGTCTGGCGGGCGACCAGCACGCCGGCGGGGCCGGCCACCACCCACATCCGGGTCTCGGCCGCCGGCGGCACCGCCACCATGCGGGCGTGGGGCCCCGGGGCCGAGTGGGCGCTCGAGGCTTTCCCCGCCCTCATCGGCGCCGGCGACGACGAGGCCGGCTTCGAGGCCGGCGCCGGCCTGATCGGCGAGCTGCACCACCGGTTCCGAGGACTTCGCATCGGCCGCACCGGCGCGGTGACGGAAGCGCTGGTCCCGAGCATCCTGGAGCAGAAGGTGGTGGGCCTGGAGGCCCGGCGGTCCTACGCCCGGTTGGTGCGGGGGCTGGGTGAGCCGGCGCCGGGGCCCCCGGGCCTCTTCGTGCCGCCGCACCCGAAGGTCCTCGCCGACACGCCGTCGTGGGTCTTCCACCGGGCCGACGTCGAGCGGAAGCGGGCGGACACCGTCCGCCGGGCCTGCTCCTACGCCCACCGCCTGGAGGAGACGGTCGCCATGTCGCCCGGCGATGCCCGGCGCCGCATCACCGCCCTCCCGGGCATCGGCCCGTGGACGGCGGCCGAGGTGGCCATGGTCGCCCTCGGCGACGCCGACGCCGTCAGCCTGGGCGACTACCACCTGCCCAACCAGGTGGCCTGGGCCCTCGCCGGCGAGCCCCGAGGCGACGACGCCCGCATGCTCGAGCTGCTGGAACCGTGGCGCGGGCACCGCGGCCGGGTCCTGCGGCTCATCGGCGCCGGCGCCGGCGCCGCCCCCCGTTACGGCCCGAGGATGGCCCTGCGGACGATCAACGCCCAGTAGCGGGCCGGCGCCCGAAGGCGCAGAACATCGGGACGAATACCGTCGGGCGCGGCTCGAGGCCGTCAGCCCGGACGAACGCCGCCTCCCACCGGGCGACGTCCTCCCCGGTGGCCAGGCCCGATGCGACAAGCGCCTCCCGGGCCGCCCACACCGGAGGCCTGGCTCCGGGCGGTGGACTGCTGATGTCGTACCGACCGCTGAACTCCACGACCTCCACGCCGGCGCCGGCCAGCAACTCGTCCAGGCGCAGACCGACCGACGGGTCGTTGCCCTGTCGGACATGCCACTGCCAGTACCGGTGGCCCAGGTCGTCGATGTCAGGGTCCGACGGCCGGGTCCGGACGCCGCTGCCGTCGGTGTCGACGAGGTACACGCAACCGCCGGGCCGGACCACTGAGGCGGCGTGGGCGACGATGGCCGCTTCCCGTCCGCCGTTGTGGGCAAGCACGTGGCGGATCATGGCCACGTCGACGCTCCCGGGCGCGGCACCGGTCGCGTCGGCGTCGGCCACCTCGACGGTGACGTTGGCCACCCCGGCCCGCTCGGCGACCGCCCGGGCCATCTCCACGGCCTCGGGCGCCTGGTCGAAGGCCAGGACCCGCCCGGTGGGACCGACGTGGCGGGCCAGGGCGATCGAGACGGCCCCGGGCCCGCAGCCGATGTCGGCCACGACCGCGCCCTCGATCACGCCCGCCGCCGCCCAACGGTCGCCCTCGTGTTCGCCGGCCCGTGCCGCCATCATCTCGTAGCGGGACAGCTCGACGTCGCTCAGCTTCAGGGCGTACTCGGTCACGGCGCATGGTAAGCGACAGCCGCCCAGGGGGTCGGGGTCGCCGGGTGGACTTCTGCGCCTCGCTCATTTGGGGAGCGCCTGGTCGAGCACATCGGCGAAGGCGGCAGCCCAGTCGGCGTAGCCCAGGGCGCCGGGGTGGAAGCGGTCCTCGGCGTACTTGCCGTGCCACGGCGGGCCGGTGCGGGCCCACACGTCGGCCACCACCAGCCCGGCGGCCGGCGCCTCGGCGCGGATCAGCCGGTTGATCGCCTCCGTCCGCTCAGGACCGAGCCCCTGCGGAAGGGTGGCGATGATCGACCGTTCGGGCAGCCGGGCGATGATGGCCCGCATCCGGGCCTCCAGTTCCGGGACCGGCACCCGGCGGATGACGTCGTTGGCCCCGACGGCGCAGGTGACGAGGTCGGCCGGCGTGTCGAGCGCCTCCAGCGCCGGCATCTGCCGTTCCAGCACATCGTCGGTGCGGGCTCCCGACTTCGAGAGGTTGACGACCCGCCAGGGGTGCTCCGAGCCGTCGCCGAGGGCCCGGCGCAGCTGGCCCACGTAGCCCTCGTCCCACGACGGGGCACCGATGCCCTGGGCCGTCGAGTCGCCGAGCACCACCCACAGCGGGCCGGCGCCGGCCAGGGCGGCGCCGTTGGCCCGTTCCCACTCGCCCGCGTAGCCCGCCACCTGGGCATGGACCTTGCGCACACCCGGCAGGAAGAGGCGCACCGCCCGGCCCGCTATCGACATCGCGTCCCGTAACCTACCGGGGGAATGCCCCGTCGCCGCAGCTGTTGGTTGAACGCGTGACTACCTCGACGAGCCTCGACGTCCGCCGGGCCGGCGACCGCTTCCACACCCGCCTGCCGTGGCTGGACTCCCACCACTCCTTCAGCTTCAGCCGCCACTACGACCCGGCCAACACCGGCCACGGCCTGCTGCTGGTCAACAACGACGACATCGTGCGAGCCGGCACCGGATTCTCCACCCACCCCCACCAGGACATGGAGATCGTCACGTGGGTGCTCTCCGGCGAGCTGGAGCACAAGGACTCCGTCGGCCACAAGGGCCTGCTGTACCCGGGGCTGGCCCAGAGGATGAGCGCCGGCCGCGGCATCTGGCACTCGGAGATGAACCCCCGGGGCGACGACGACGTGCATTTCGTCCAGATGTGGGTGCTCCCCGACACCGAGCGCGTCGACCCCGGCTACGAGCAGCTCGACATCAACGGTGAGCTGGGCCGGGGCGGGTTGGTGCCGATCGCCTCGGGCCGGGGCCACGACGCCGCCATCTCCATCCGCCAGCGCCACGCCGTGCTGTGGGGCGGCCGCCTGCTCGCCGGCGAGACGGTGCCCGTGCCGGACGCCCGGAAGGCGCACGTCTTCGTGGCCCGGGGGGACCTGGACTTCCAGGGGGTCGGGCGGCTCGAAGCGGGCGACGCCGTGCGCCTCACCGCGGCCGGCGCACCCGTACTGACCGCCGGCGCCGACGGAGCGGAGATCCTGATCTGGGAGCTCGGCGCTTGAGCCTGCTGGGCTGGCTGCGTGCCGGAACGCCATCGATTCCGACCGGCGAGGACTCAGAGTTCTGCGCCCCGGAACGGGGTGCGGAACGATGAGCCTGCTGGGCTGGCTGCGTGCCGGAACGCCATCGATTCCGACCGGCAAGGACTCAGAGCTCTGCGCCCCGGAACGGGGTGCGGAACGATGAGCCTGCTGGTCGGCACCGCCGGCGGCCTGCACCGCGTCGACGACAACCACACCGAGCTGGCCGGCAGGGAGGTCAACGCCCTGGCCGGCGGCCTGGCGCTGGTCGAGGGCCGCGCCGTCTGGCGGGCCGGCGAATGGCTGGGCGCGCCGCTGGAGGGCCCCCTCGCAACGTGCGTCCTCGCCCTCGACGGTGGCGCCCTCGTCGGCACCGTGGAGGGCCACCTCGTGCGGCTGCCCGCCGGCGAGCCGGTGGGGTCGTTCGAGGAAGTCGCCGGCCGGGACTCCTGGTACACGCCGTGGGGGGCGCCGGCCGACGTGCGCAGCATGGCCGCCGGCCCCGACGGCACCCTCTACGTCAACGTCCACGTCGGCGGCATCGTCCGCTCCGGCGACGGCGGGGCGTCGTGGGAGCCGACGCTCGACATCGACCTCGACGTCCACCAGGTGATCGTCGCCCCCGACGGCACCGTGCTGGCCGCCACCGCCCGGGGACTGGCCATGAGCACGGACGGCGGTGACAGCTGGTCCGTCGTCGACGAGGGCCTGGCCGCCACCTATGCCCGGGCCGTCGCCGTGGCGGGCGACACCGTGCTCATGTCGGTCTCCACCGGTCCGGATGGGCACCGGGCCGCGGTCTACCGCCGGCCCCTGCACGGCGGCGGGCCGTTCCGGCGCACCTCGATCGGGCTGCCCGGGACCTTCCCCGGCAACGTCGACACCTTCTGCCTGGTGGCCGACGGCGACCTCGCCGCCCTGGGCACCTTCGCCGGCCGGGTCTACCTCTCCGACGACGCCGGCGGTTCCTGGGCCACGGTGGCCGCCGGCCCGCCGGTCATCTGCCTCGGCTTCGCCTGATCACTCCGGCAACTCCACGGGGACGACGGAGACGGTCTGCACCCGGCCCCGGCGGAAGACCTCCACCCCGACCTGGCGGCCGATGCGCTCGCCGGTCATCAGCCGCTGGAGGTCGCCGACGTTGGTGACCCCGTTCCCGTCGACGCCGAGGAGGAGATCCTCCGGCCGCAGGCCGCCGCGATCGGCCGGGCTGCCGGCGACCACGGTGAGGATCTCGATCCCCCGCTCCCGACCGGTGGCGGCCGCGGCCTTGGGGGGCAGCGGCCGGGAGCCGCCGGCGATGCCGAGGTACGCCCGCCGCACCCTCCCGTCGGCCATGAGGGCGGAAACGATCCCCCGGGTGGTGGCGTTGATGGGCACGGCGAGGCCGAGACCCTGGCCGACACCGGGCCCCACGACGGCGGTGTTGACGCCGACCACCTGGCCGGCGCCGTCGGCCAGCGCCCCACCGGAGTTGCCGGGGTGCAGGGCGGCGTCGGTCTGGATCACGTTCTCGACCATGCGCCCGGACCGGCTGGCGGCGGCCGCGAACGAGCGCCCGAGGGCGCTGACCACGCCGGCGCTCACGGAGCCGGCGAAGCCCAGCGGGTTGCCGATGGCGACGACCAGTTGGCCGACGCGCAGGCGGTCGGCGTCGCCCAGCTCGGCGGTGTGGAGCCGGCCGCCGGCGGTGGTGCGGATGACGGCCAGGTCCGACAGCGGGTCCGAGCCGACCACGCCGAACTCGGCCTCGGCGCCGTCGGCGAAGACGGCCACCCCGCCCGAGGAGCGCTCGACGACGTGGGCCGAGGTGAGGAGGAACCCGTCCGCGGTGATGGCCACCGCCGATCCGGAGCCCTGCGGGCGCCGGCCCCCGGGAACCGGCGCCATGACCTTCAGGCTGGCCACGGAGGGGATGAGCCGCTCGGCCACCGACATGACCGTCCTCGAGTAGGCGTCGAGGGCTGCGGGCTCATCCTGGACGGCAGAGTCCTCCTCGACGGCCACAGTCACGCCGTCCCCTCCTCGCGGGCGCCGCCGGCGGCGAAGGTCACGCTGACCGACAGCTCCTCGGCGCCCCGCACGACACTCAGGGCCAGGCTGTCGCCGGGGCCGAGCCCGTCGACCGCCTGGTACAGGTCGTCGATGGTGGTGACCGGCGACCCCGCCGCCTCGACGACGAGGTCGCCGCGGCGCAGGCCGGCGTTGGCCGCCGCGCTCGCATCTTCCACCTGCTGGATCAGCACGCCGTCGCGGTCGGGCAGGCCGGCGGCCCGGCGGATGTGGCGGGCGGCCCGGCCCGGGACCAGACCCACGCCCAGGTGCGGGCGGGCCGGCGACTCGCCCCGGCTCAGGGCGTCGACCCGCCGGCGCAGGTCCTCGCCGGCGGGCAGGGCGGCGTAGAAGCCCTCACCGAGCCGGTGGGTGTTCAGGCCCACCAGGCGCCCGGACGCGTCGACGAGCGGCCCGCCCGAGGAGCCCTTGACCATGGGAGCGGTGTGCTCCACCGTCCCGGTGACCCGCCGGCCCCGCGGCCCCCGGAACGTGCGGTTCACCGCGGCCACCGAGCCGAGGGTGACCCGCAGCCCCCGCCCGCCCGGGTTGGCCAGGGCGAGCACGGGGGCGCCGAGACGGGCCGGCGTACCCGCCCACTCGACGGGCGTGATCCCCGACGTGTCCACCGCGACCGTGGCCAGGTCGCCGTCGATGTCGTGCCCGGAGACCTGCCCCTGCGCCGTCCGCCCGTCGGAGAAGATCAGCGTCACCCCCGGGTCGCTGACGTTGTGGGCGTTGGTGAGCACGACACCGTCGGCCACCACCACGCCCGACCCCTGGCCCCAGCCATGGCCGATCCCGACCACCGCCGGCCCCACCCGCTCCGCCACACCCACCGTCGCCGACTCCAGCTCCTCCAGCACACCCATCTCCTGCGCACCTCCTAGTGACTTGTGGGTTGCAAGTTACTAGTTGCAAGGACCTTCGGCAACGGGTGCAGAATGGCCCCATGGCCGAACCGTCGCCCCTGGAAGAGGCGGTGGCCCGGGTGGGCGACCGCTGGGCTCTGCTCATCGTCTCCGCCCTCCTCGACGGCCCCCGGCGGTTCAACGACCTCCAGGCCGACGTCGCCGGCATCGCCCCCAACGTCCTCAGCCAGCGCCTGCGCAACCTGGAGCAGCACGGCGTCGTCATGGCCACGCCCTACTCCGAGCGCCCGCCCCGGTTCGTCTACCAGCTCACCGCCGCCGGCGCCGAGCTGGCCGGCGCCCTCCGGCTGCTGGCCCAGTGGGGCGCCGGCCAGTCCCCCGACACCGTCGAGCCCCTCCGCCACGCCACCTGCGGCACCCCGTTCGAGGCCCGCTGGTACTGCCCCACCTGCAGCGCGGTCGAGGGCGACACGACCGCCGCGGAGGACGGCGTCCGCTTCATGTAGAAACTCCGGCCATGCGGGTCACGTTCTGTGGGGTGCGGGGCTCGACGTGCGCACCGGGCATCGACTTCGTGCGCTACGGCGGTCACACGTCATGTGTGGCCCTGGGCCGCGACGGCGGGCTGCCCACGCTCGTCCTCGACGCCGGCACCGGCCTGCGCAACCTGACCCGGCACCTGGACGGCCAGCCGTTCCGGGGCACGATCCTGCTCGGCCACCTTCATTGGGACCACACCCACGGCATCCCGTTCTTCGCCGCCGGCAACCAACCCGGCAGCGAGGTGACCGTCGTCATGCCCGCCCAGGGCGACCCCGAGCAGGTCCTCGAGCGGGCCTTCTCCCCCCCGCACTTCCCGGTGACCCCGACCCAGCTCCAGGGCCGGTGGCGGGTGCGGTCGCACGAGCCGGGCCAGTACGAGGTCGAGGGTTTCTCGGTCCTCGCCGCCGAGATCCCCCACAAGGGCGGGAGGACGTTCGGCTACCGGGTCACCGACGGCGGTGGCACCCTGGCCTACCTGTCCGACCACAGCCCGGTCGCCGCCGGCGCCGGCCCCCACGGGCTGGGCGCCTACCACGAGAGCGCGCTGGCGTTGGCCGACGACGTCGACCTCCTGATCCACGACGCCCAGCACACGGCGGCCGAGTTCACCGACCGGGCCTTCCTGGGCCACTCGGCCGTCGAGTACGCCGTGGGGCTGGCGGAAGCCGCCGGCGCCCGGACCCTCGTGCTCTTCCACCACGATCCGGCCCGCACCGACGACGAGATCGACGCCTTGGTCGTGGCTCACGCCGGCGGCAGGGTGGAGGTCGTCGCCGCCGCCGAGGGGTTGACCATCGACGTCTGACCGGCGCTAGGACCGATGCGCTCCTGGACCAGCCGATCGGCGGCCCGGGCACTGTGGGGCTGGCCGGTCACCGCGTTCAGGAACGTCTCCCGGTCGAGGGCCAGCAGGACGACGGGCCCACGGGCCCGGACCGTCGCCGTGCGGGGCACGTCACGCAGGAGCGCGATCTCGCCGAAGCCGTCGCCGGGGCCCATCGTCCGCCGGTACGACCCACCCTCGGTCACCTCCAGGCACCCGGCGGCCACCAGGTAGAACCTGTCGCCCAGGTCACCCTCGGCGATGACGGCCGCGCCGGCGCCGGCCCGGACCTCCACCAGGCTGGCCGCCAGCCGCTCCTTGGTGGCGACAGGGAGCGGGGCGAAAACGGGGTGGCCCTGGAGGAGCCGGTACTCCCGCTCCGGCGCCGGCGCGCCCAGCTCGGCCCCCGCCACCTGCCGGCGGCAGGCCAGGGCGGCGGCCGGCAGCACCAGGCCGAGGGCCGGCCACGCCAGCCCCGGGCCGAAAGCGGCGAGCAGCGATCCGGCTGCCGCCCCGCCCGCGGCCCCGGCCAGCACGACGGCGATCTCCACCACGCCGAAGACCCGGGCCAGCACCGGGTCGGCGGCCAACCGCTGCAACAGCGTGTGGGCCGCCACCTCGGCCAGGGTGTAGCCCGCTCCGGCCATGGCCAGCAGGACGGCGACCGCACCGACGGCCGGCACCAGCGCCACGGGCGCCAGCGCGGCGCCGAGAAGCAGGGCGCCGGCGGTCAAGGAAAGCACCAACCGGCGCCGGTCGAGGAGCCGGAGGACACCCGCGCCGCCGGCCACCGCGCCGATCCCCCACGCGGCCCAGATGGCGCCGGCGCCGGCCTCGCCGAGCCCGAGGGGGCCCAGCGCCGTCGCCACCACCAGCACGTCCACCGCCCCCTCGACCAGGGCCAAGGCTCCCAGGACGCCGACCAGCGCCCGTAGCCTGCGGTCGCCACCCACCATGCGCAACCCCTCGAACAGCGGGCGGGCATCCTGGGCGCCGGCGCCGTGGTCGTCACGGGGAAGCCCCACCAGCACCGCGATCGAGGCGCCCAACATGCAGGCGAAGACGGCGAGGGCGGCGCCCGCTGAGGTCCTCGCCAGCACAACCCCGCCGCCGAGGGTCCCGGCCAGGAAGCCCAGGTTGACGCACATCGCCGCACCGGCGTTCGCCCGGGTCAGCTCCGCCGGCGTCCGGGCCAGCAGCGGCAGCAGGGCAGCCTGGGCCGGCTTGTACGCCGGGCCGGCCACGGCCAGCGCCACGGCGAGGACGTACAGGACGGCCAGCGGGGCCCCGGCGACGACGGCGGCCGCCGCCCCGGCCAGGGCGCCGCCGCGGACCACGTTGACCGTGATCAGGACCGACGGGCGGGAACGGCGGTCGCCCTCCCGGGCGAGGAAGAGGCCGGCGGGAGCGCCGGGCAGCGTCCGCATCAGCGCCATCAGGCCGACGGCGCCGGCGCCGCCGGTGCGGTAGGCGTGAACGGCGAGGACGAGCGCCGCGCCCCAGACGGCGGCCGAGGTCAGCAGCCAGGCGAGCAGCACCCGCCTGACCGAGCCGTTCCCCCTCACTCCGATCGCAGGACCGACGCCACCGGCGTCCGCCCGGCCATCCGGGCCGGCCCGGCGGCGACCAGGTTGGCGAGGATGACCAGGGCGCCGGCGAGGCCGGCGAGGAAGAGCACGGGCACGGAGGGGCGGGCCAGCACGGGCAGACGCTCGGCGAAGATGATCCACAGCCACCGGCCCAGGGCCACGCCCAGGGGCACCCCGACGACCAGGCCGATGCCCACGATCAGGGAGGACTGCCACACCACCGTGGCCGACACCTGCCGGCGGGTGAACCCCAGCGACTTGAGGATCGACAGGTCCCGGCGGCGCCGCCCCACCCCCGAAGCCAGGGCCAGCCCCAGCGACACGACGGCGGCCACCACCAGCACCCCGCCCAGCACCGCCGGCGTGGCCCCCATCGCCTCGTAGTGGACGATCTGGGCCGGGCGCTGGACCGGCAGCACCTGGGCCGACCCCGGGAACCGCCCGACGCCGCCCAGAGCCTCCTCGAGGCGGGCACGGGTGGCCTCCCGGTCCGCGCCGGGCGCAAAGCGGACGAACAGCGCCTTCGGTCCTGGGCTCACCTCGTCCCACCCCGGGATCTCCTCGTAAACCATGAGGGCGCCGTCGCCCAGCGACGTGTAGGCGCCGAGGATGGGCCCCACGGTGGGGAACACGGCGAGCCCGACGACCCGGAGGGCCCGCTCCCCCCCCTCCGACGCCATCACCACGGTGTCGCCGACCCGCTTGCCGAGGGCGTCGAGAGTCCCGGTACCGAGCACGATCTCCCCCGGCTCCCGCACCGCCCGGCCCGAGACCAGCGGCGGGGTGACGGCGGCACCGGCCGCCAGCCCCAGCACGGGCACGCGGGTCCCCTCCAGCTCGATCGACTGGAAGTACGCCCCCGACCACCCACTGACGTCGCGGTCGGCGCCGAGGACGGCGGCGGCGCGCTCGACATCGATCTCGCCGTACCCGGACTCGTCGAGGACCGTGAGGTCCCAGTCCCATCCGTACAGCGGCGGGCGGTCGACGAGCGACCGGAGGCTGGTGCCGAACACCAGCGACGTCACCACGGCGACGACGGCCACGACCGCACCCCCCAGCGCGGCCCGGGCCGGGACCGACGTGCGCCCCTCGCCAGGCTCCAGGGCCAGCCGCATGCCCGCGACCGCCGGCAGCGGGAAGCCCGCCCTCGCCACCAGGCCGGCCAGGGTCGACCGGCGAGGGGCGTCCAGGCGGGCCCGCGCCTGGCGCCGGTGGGGCAGCTGGCGGAGGGCGGCGGCGGTGCCGACCCCGAGCAGGAGAACGCCCAGGCCGGTGGCGCCCAGCACCAGGACCGTCCAGTCGAAGGCGATCCCCGGGTCGGGCTCGACCCGGCGCAGCGGCCCGATGGGCGCCAGGGGCGAAAGGGCCACGGCCACGGCCACCGCGCCGGCCACCCCGGCCGTGACGGCCAAGGCCACGCCCGGCAGGAGCAGGGCACCGAGGGTCCGGGGGTCGCCGCCCATGGCCCGGATCGTCGCCAGGTCGTCGCGGTCGGTCCGCAGCAGGCGCACCACCGCCTGGCCCACGAGGAGGAGGCAGGCGAGAAAGGCCATGGCACCGAAGGCACCGAGGGCGACGGCCAGGGGTCGCACAGCCTCCTGGGTCCGGGCGACGACGACCGACCGCTCCCGGAACGACGTGCCGCCGTCGCGCCCCAGGGTGGCGAGGTAGTCGCGCTTGAACCGCTCCACGGCTCCCTCCCCGCCGTCGAGGGAGACGCCGGTCCATCCGTAGCTCACCCACCGGGCTTGCCGCTCGGTGAACGCGGGGGTGAGCAGGGCCCGGCCGCTGCGGTCGGTGTCGTCCTGCACCACCTCGTCGGGGAACAGCCCGATGCCGACGACGGTGAGGTGGACGCGGTCGACCGGCGGCGGGGGCGTATCGCTGAAGACGGCGTCCTCGTCGGCCGGGTCGTAGATTCCGAGCGGGATCCGGTCGCCGAGGCCGAGCCCCAGGGCGGCCAGGTGCTCGTTGATCGCCGCTTCGTCGACCCGGCTGGGGTCGGGCATGCGTCCCTTGATGACCGTGAACCGGTCGCGGGTGAAGTACAGCCCGTCCAGGCTGCCCACCACCTCGACCGGCGCGTCGATGCCGGAGAGGTCGGGCCGGCCGGCGTCATCGACCACGCCGGCGACGAACGACCAGTACGTGGCCGACCCGGTGACCCCGGGCAGCCGGCGGGCCGCCTCCGGATCCTCGGAGTGGAAGAACTGCACGTCGAGCGCCCGGCCCGCGTCCCGGAACCGTGGGTAGGCCGATGCCGTCCGCCGGGCCCCCGCCACCGAGGCCAGGCTCAGGCCGCCGAGCAGGGCGAGGAGGACGGCGACGCCCACGTAGGCCCGGGCCCGGGACCGCAGCGTCGTCCCGAACCAGAACCGGATCACATTCATCGGCGCGCCTCCAGTCGCTCCAGGGCCGACCTGGCGGCCCACCATCCGCACATGCCGTGGACGCCGGCCCCCGGCGGGGTGGACGCCGAGCACAGGTAGGCGTCCAGCCCCTCGATGGGGAGCCGGTAGGGGTCGGCGGCCAGCCGGGGGCGGGCCACCAGCTGCAGGCCGCCGTGGGAGCCGCCGGCCACGTCACCCCCGACGTTGTTGGCGTTGTGGCGCTCGAGGTCGGCGGGGGACATGGTGTGGCGGGCCAGGACCAGGTCGCGGAAGCCGGGGGCGAAACGCTCGAGCTGGTCCTCGATGGCGGTGGTCATGTCGACCGTCGAGCCGTGGGGCACGTGGCAGTAGGCCCAGAACGTGTGCTTGCCGACCGGCGCCCGAGTGGGGTCGAAGCGGCTGGGCTGGGAGGTGAGCACGAACGGCCGCTCGGGGTGGCGGCCCTGGGCGACGTCGCGCTCGGCGGCCACCACCTCCTCGAGCGTCCCGCCCACGTGGACCGAGCCCGCCCGCCCGCACTCCTCGGCCTTCCAGGGCACGGGGCCGTCCAGGGCGTAGTCGATCTTGAACGAGCCGGGCCCGTAGCGGAACCGGCCGAAGCGCCGGCGGGCGCGGGCGTGGAGGCGGTCACCGGCGATGGCCGCCACCTGGCGGGGCGTGAGGTCGAAGAGGACGGCCCGCGCCGGCGGGAGGTCGGCCAGAGAGCCGACCCGCCGGCCGGTCTCGATCCCGCCGCCGAGCGAGCGGAGGTAGGAGACCAGGGCGTCGGCCACCTTCTGCGACCCTCCTCTCGCCGCCGGCCACCCCACCGCGTGCCCGGAGGCGGCGAAGGTCAGCCCGAACGACGCGGTGAGCGGCTTCCCGAGGTCGAGGATGGCGTGGGCGGCCAGGCCGGCGAAGAGCCCCCGGGCGGCGTCGCCGTCGAACGCCCTTGCGGCCAGGGTCCTCGCCGGCAGCACCGCCCGGAGCCCGAAGCGGGCCATGGTCACCGGGTGCCGGGGCACCCGCAGCATGGGCCCGAGGATGGAGCCGGTCAGGCCGTCCCAGTCCCGGACCAGCGGCCCGACGACCCGCCGCCAGGCGCCGGCGTCTCGACGGAGGGCCTCGGCGGTGGCGTCGAGCGACCGCTCCAGCACCGCCGCGCTCCCGTCGGGCAACGGGTGGGCCGCCGGCGCCTCGGGATGGACCCACTCCAACCCGTGGTCGGCCAGGGGCAGGTCGGCGAACGCCGGCGACGCTGCGCCGAGGGGGTGGATGGCGGCGCAGACGTCGTGGACGAACCCGGGCAGGGTCAGCTCCTCGGAGCGGCAGCCCCCGCCGGCGCTGTCCTCGGCCTCCAGCACCAGCACCGACCGCCCGGCCCGGGCCAGGGTGATGGCGGCGGCCAGGCCGTTCGGGCCGGCGCCGACGACGACGGCATCGGGCCGGCTCACTCCTCCTCACGCCGGTGGCCCCGGCTGACCTCGGCCAGGGCGGCGGTGTCGATGGCGGCGGCGGCGGCGCGGGCCGCCTTCACCGGCGTGACCGCCCGCAGTGTCGCCGTGCGCTTCCCCCCCTCGAGCACCGCCCGCTCGCCGAGGATGGCGCCCGGCCCCACCTCGGCCAGCTTCTCCCCGTCCACCACCACGTCGAGCACCCCGTCCAGCAGCAGGAAGATCGAGTCGCCGGGGTCGCCCTGGTCGACGAGGGCCTGGCCCGGCTCGAGGGTCAGGATGTCGGGCTTGGTTCCGGCCCGCATGATCCGGGCCGACAGCTCGCGCTCGAGCGCGGTCTCGGCCACGGTGACCAGCGCCGGCGAGTCCTCGTCGCCCCAGGGGCTGTGGCGCCCGAAGGCGGTGCGGTACCACTGCTCGAAGTCGATCATGCCGGTCTTGGCCGCCAGCGCGCCGGTGTGGTCGTAGATCCAGTGCCGCGGGAAAGGGCTGGCGCCCGGCACCTCCCACTCCGAGGTGCCGTCGGCCCGGATGGTGAGGGCCAGGGTCGACCACGCCAGCGGGGCGGCGACCTGCACGAACGGCGGCCGGCGCACGGTCCTGGGCGCCGGCACCCCGGTGCGCCCGCCGGCGGTCTGGACGAAGCGCACGGCGGACTCCGACAGCTCGGGCTCGGGCTGCAGGTCGGGGAAGGCGACGGCTTGGAAGACGACGGCCCGGGGGCCCATCCTCACCGTGGTCGACCCGATCATCCCCCCGCCGGCGTGGCCGCAGTCCACCACCTTGCCGTCCTCCACCTCGATCCACGCCCGCAGCTGGTTGGCGAACCGGAACCGGTCGGCCGCCCGCAGCTCTTCCAGGTCGCCGAGCACGTCGGGGGGCGGCGGGTCGTAGTGGGCCATGCCCATGTCGAAGGGCAGCCGGGTCATCCCCGAGACCGCTTCCGACGGGATCCACGACAGCGACGTGACCGATGACTCGATGCGCACCTGCGCCTCCTTCAGCCTTGGAGTGGAGCGTACGGCGGCGCCCGCCCTCGCCCAAGGGTGGTGGCCTGCGTCCTCCCGGTGGGGGTGACACCACCCCCGCGCAGAGGGCCACCCCCTTGTGGCCGGCGCCGCGATGGGGCCAAATGTGTCCGTGTCCGATCGCCAGATCACGGTGTTCCTCGCCGACGACAACCTCATCGTGCGGGAGGGGGTCCGAGCCCTTATCGGGCTGGAACCCGACCTCACCGTGGTGGGGGCGGCGGCCGACTACGACGGGCTGGTGGCCGGTGCCGAGGCGGCCGCCCCCCAGGTGGTGGTGACCGACATCCGCATGCCGCCCACCTTCCAGCAGGAGGGGATCGACGCGGCCAAGGAGGTGCGCAAGCGCCACCCCGGCACCGGGGTCGTCGTTCTCTCCCAGTACGACGACCCCGAGTACGCCATCGCCCTGCTCCGGGAAGGGTCGGCGGGCTACGCCTACCTGCTCAAGGACCGGCTGGCCGACGGCGACCAGCTGGCCCGCGCCATCCGTGAGGTGGCGACCGGAGGGTCGCTGCTGGACCCGTCGATCGTCGAGACCCTGATCAACCCGGTCGCTTCCCACAACGACCTCACCCCCGCCGAGGAGCGGCTCCTGCAGCACGTCGCCGAAGGCCGGCCCATGAAGGCCATCGCCGTGTCCGAGGGGACCACGGCCACCGACGTCGCCGACGAGGTCGAACGACTGTTCCTCAAGCTGGCCCAGGCCGCCAGCACGGGCGCCAGCAGCTCCTTGCGCCGGCTGCGCATGCTGCACCAGGCCATCGTCCAGCGCGAGGAGCAGGGCGAGACGTTGAGCCGGCTGCTGCCCGGCGGCGTGGCCGAGAAGTTGCGGCGGGAGGGCCGGCGCATCGGCGAGACGGAGATGCTCGACGTCACCGTGCTCATGTCGGACATCCGCGGCTACTCCACCATCGCCGAGCACGCCGATCCGTCGGTCCTGGCCGGCCAGCTCAACGAGCACCGGGCGGAGATGAACCGGGCCGTGCTGTCGGCGGGCGGCACCGTCATGCAGTTCGTGGGCGACGCGGTCATGGCCGTGTTCGGGGCACCCCTGGCCCAGGAGGACCACGCCCGCCACGCCACCGAGGCGGCGGGGGCCATGCACGCGGCCCAGGCCGCGGTCAACGAGCGGTGGCGGTCCCAGGGCCTCCCCGAGTTCGGGCTGGGGATCGGGCTGTCGAGCGGCCGGGTGGCCGCCGCCCTGCTCGGCTCCGAGGAGCGGGTGGAGTACAGCCTGGTCGGCGACGCGGTGAACCTGGCCCAGCGCCTGCAGCAGTGGGCCGACGCCGGCCAGACCGTCGTGAGCCAGCCGACGGCCGCCGCCCTCGGCGCCGGTGTCGAGCTCGAGGCCCTGGCGCCGGCCCAGGTGAAGGGGCGCGACGCCACCGTCCACGCCTTCCGCCTGGTGCAGCCGGTGCGGGCATGACCGGCGCGGTGGTGCCTGCACCACCGGGGACTCGCATGCCTACGCTCTTCCGCTCCGGCGTCGGGCGTGGGTCAATAGTCGAAGATGGCGAGAGGAGGGGCCGATGAGCACGGTGGGGACGACGGAAGCGGGGCCGGTGCTGGAGGTGGGCGGGGTCCGCAAGACCTACGAGGCCGAGGGGGCGCCGGTGCGGGCGCTGCGGGGCGTCACCATGTCCATGGCCGCCCACGAGTTCGTAGCCGTTATGGGGCCCTCAGGGTGCGGCAAGTCGACCCTGCTCAACCTGGTGGCGGGCCTGGACACGCCCAGCGAAGGCGAGATCGTGCTCTCCGGCGTGCCGCTCCACGGCAAGGACGAGAACGAGTTGGCCCGCGTCCGGCGGGCCCACATCGGCATCGTCTTCCAGTTCTTCAACCTCCTGGAAGGCATGAGCGCCCTGGAGAACGTCACCCTGCCCGCCATCATCGCCGGCAGCCCCCGCAAGCAGGCCGAGACCCGTGCCCGTGACCTGCTCGACCTGCTCGGCCTGGGCGACAAGGCCCGCAGCGCCCCGGGCGTGCTGTCCGGAGGCCAGCGCCAGCGCCTGGCCATCGCTCGGGCCCTGGCCAACAAGCCGACCCTGCTCCTGGCCGACGAGCCCACCGGCGCCCTCGACACCGCCGGCGGCCTGGAGGTGCTGGAGCTCTTCCGCCGGCTCCACGCCGACGGCCAGGCGATCATGCTGGTCACCCACGACGACGACGTCGCCGCCGCCGCCGACCGCATCGTGCGTATGCGCGACGGCCGCCTGGAGGGCGACAAGCAGGCCGACGCCGCGGCCTCCGGCGCCAAGGGCGACGGCACGCTGCAGACCGCCTTCGGAACCCCCACCGACTGACCGGCATCGCCCGTGGCCACCGCCCTGAACCCGACGATCGCGGCCGGCGACGACGTGGCCCTGCCCGAGGCGAGTCGCTCCCCCACCGCGCGGCTGCTGCCGGCGCTGGCTCCTCTCGCCGTGGCCCTGGCCGTGGCGGGGGCGGTGCTGGCCCGTGACACCGGCCACCTGAAGACCGCCCTGCTGTACACCGCCACCGTGCTGGCCTGGGCCACGGCCGGCGCCGTCATCACCGCCCGGCGCCCCGGCGAGCGTCAAGGAACGCTGATCCTGCAGGCGTCGATCCTGGGCGCCGTCGCCGCCGTGGCCACCGCTGTCGTGTGGGCCGACGCCAGTGGCCGTTCCCTCCCGGACGCCTTGGTCGACGCCGCCGTCGTGGCCCGCCCGATGGCCCTCGCCCTGCTTCCCGCCGCCGGCATGCACGTCCTGCTGACGTTGCCCGACGGCTCCTGCGCCATCAGCCGCCGAGTCGTGGTCGCCGGCTACGTCGTCGGCGCCCTGACCGGGATGTCCCTGTGGTTCCAGCGACCGTCGCTGCCGCTGTGGCCGGTGGCCGTCCTCGGCGTCGTGGCCGGTGCCGTCGGGCTGGCCGGCTCCAACCGCCGCTACCGGCGGGCGGCGGGTGTCGAGCGCCAGCGCATGCAGTGGTTCGGCTGGGCCGTCGCCGTCGGTGTCGAGATGGCGGTGGTCGCCGTAGCGGTCCAGATCCTGTCCGGCTGGCCCGACGACGCCGGCGCCGTCGCCACCGCGGCCACCCTGCCCGTCCCCGTCGCCCTCGCCCTCGGCAGCTCCAAGCGCCTCATCGGGCGGGTCGACACTCTCCTGGCCCACACCGTCTCACTCGCCGGCCTCAGCGGGGTGGTGGTCGGGGTGTACCTGGTCATCGTGCTGGGGCTGGGCCGGGCCCCGACCGACAGCGAGCGCCCGCTGCTCGGCCTGTCGATGCTGGCCGCGGCCGTGGCCGCCCTCCTGTACCTGCCCGCCCGCGAGCGGCTGGCCCAGTTCTCCAATCGCCTCGTCTACGGCGAGCGCGAGGCCCCCGACCAGGTGCTGAAGACCTTCGGCAGCCGCCTCTCGCGGGCCGTTCCCCTCGACGAGCTGCTCCTCCAGGTGGCGGAGTCGCTGCGCAAGACGCTCTCGCTGGCCACGGCCGAGGTCTGGACGGGCTCCGAGGGCCGGCTCGACCGGGCCGTGTCCGTTCCCGACGCCCCGGTCACCCGGCTGGTGCTGGCGCCCGACGAGGAGGCCGTCGTGGCCCGGGCCGGCGTCTCGGGGCCGGCGTGGGTGAAGGTGTGGCTGGCCGGCCTGGTCCAGGGCCGGGAGGACTGCCTGCTCCGGGTGGCGCCGATCACCCACTCGGGCCACCTCCTCGGGCTCATCGTCGCCGTCCGCCCGCCCACCGGCGACACCTTCAAGGAGGAGGAGGAGCGCATCCTCACCGAGCTGGCCCGCCAGGTCGGCCTGGCCCTCCACAACGTCCAGCTCGACTCCGCCCTGCAGTCCACCCTCGACGAGGTCCGCCGCCAGGCCGAGGAGCTGCAGGCGTCCCGGGCCCGCATCGTCGCCGCGTCCGACGCCGCCCGCCGCCAGATCGAGCGCAACCTCCACGACGGTGCCCAGCAGCACCTTGTCGCCCTGGCCGTGAACCTGCGGCTGGCCCGCCAGATCGCCGAGCGCGACGCCGATGTGGCCAAGGAGATGCTCGAGCAGCTCAGCCACGACCTGCAGGACGCGGTCCAGGAGCTGCGCAGCCTGGCCCACGGGATCTACCCGCCCCTCCTGGTCGACCGGGGCCTGCCCGAGGCGCTGTCGGCCGCCGGCGGGCGCTCCGCCCTGCCCACCCAGGTGGTGGCCGACGGGATCGGCCGCTACTCGCCCGAGATCGAGGCCGCGGTGTACTTCTGCTGCCTGGAGGCCATGCAGAACGCCGGCAAGCACGCCGGCGACAGCTCCACCATCACCGTGCGGGTGTGGGAGGACGCCGGCGCCCTGTTCTTCGAGGTGGCCGACGACGGCGCCGGGTTCGACCCCTCGACCCGCTCGGCGCCGGGCGCCGGCTTCGTCAACATGGGAGACCGGGTGGGCGCCATCGGCGGCACGTTCGGCGTGCAGTCCGCGCCCGGCCGGGGGACGCGGGTGTCGGGGCGGATCCCCGTGCCCGCCACCACCGAGCTGCCGGCGCCATGAGGACGGCCCTCGTCATGTGGGCCGGCAACGAGATCGCCCGCCGCTGGCGGGCCCTCGTGGCCCTGGGCGTGCTCGCCGGCCTGGCCGGGGGGCTGGCCATCGCCGCCGTCGCCGGCGCCCGCCGCACGGCCACCGCCTACGAGCGCTTCCGGGAGGCGACGGGGCGGTCCGACGCCATGGTCTTCGGCACCCTCATAGGCGTCTTCGACGCCGACTACGGCCCGATCCGGGCCCTGCCCGAGGTCGAGGACGCCGGCGAGTTCACCCTCGCCCCCATCTTCCTGGAGGGGCTCGAGGCCGGCCAGCTCGCCCCCAACGACGACCGCCTGTACCGCACCGTCAACCGCCCGCTGCTGGTGGCCGGCCGCCTTCCCGATCCCCGCCGCCCCGACGAGCTGGTGATCAACCGCAAGGCGGCCAGTGCGTACGGCCTGCGGGTCGGCGACCGCGTCAGGATGAGCGCCGGCCTCGAGCTCTTCGGCACCGGGGACCCGGGCGCCGGCCCCTCCGTCGACGCCACGGTCGTGGGCATCGGGGACTCGGCCATGGAGCTGGCGTTCCAGGGGGACTCCCCGGCGTTCACGCCCAGCGCCGCCTTCCTGGCCCAGCACCCCGAGGTACCCAGGGCCGGGAATCTCGTCGTCCGCCTCCGCCCGGGCACCGATGTGGCCGGATTCGCCCGGCGGGCCGCCGAGGTCATGGGCCTGCCGAACCTCCCGGTACGCGACCAGGCCGAGGACATCAAGCGCGTCACCCACGGTACCGACCTGGAGCGAACGGCCCTCCTCCTGTTCTCGGCCGCCGTCGCCCTGGCCGCCGTGGTGCTCGTGGGCCAGGCGCTGTCACGGGTGGTCTTCGGCATCGCAGAGGCCGGCGCCGCCCTCCGGGGCCTGGGCTTCACCCGCCAGGCGCTCGTCGCCGGGCTCGTCCTGCCGCTCGGCGCCAGCGCCGCCACCGCCGCGGCGGCCGCCGCCGGGACGGCGGTCGCCCTGTCGCGCTGGTTCCCCCTGGGCCTGGCCGGGCGCCTGGAGCCGGACAGGGGCGTGCACGCCGACTGGCTGGTCGTCGTGCCCGGCGCCACGGCCGTGGCGCTCCTCGCCCTGGCCGGCGCGGCGGTCGCCGCGCTGCGCGCCACCTCGCCCGGCCGCCGCACGTCCACCACCTCGCCGGGGAGCCGGCTGGCGCCGGTGCTGGCCCGGGTCGCCCCTCTTCCCGCGGTGATCGGCGCCGGCCTGGCCCTGCGTCGGGGCGAGGGTGAGCGGGCCCTCCCCGTCCGCCCGGCCATCGCCAGCGGCGTGGCCGCCGTGCTGGGCGTGGTGGGCGCCTTCGGCCTCCTCCGAGGCATCGACGACGCCCTCGTGCGGCCGGAGCGGGCCGGGCAGACCTGGGACGCCGAACTGGTGCCGGCCGGCGTGGACAACCTGGTGGCCGGTGTCCCACCGGAGCTCCGGTCCGACCCTGCGGTCTCCGAGTTGGCCGCAGTCGCCCGCGTCAACGTGGACCTGCAGCACGCCAGCATCCCCATCTACTCGCTCCGGGCCGTCCGGGGCGCCTGGCAGTTCACCATGCTGGAAGGCCGGAGCCCTGCCGCCGCCGACGAGATCGTCCTCGGCCCCGCCACCGCCAAGGGCCTGGGCCGCGACGTCGGCGACAACCTCGAGGTGGAAGGCGCCGCCGGCTCGCTGCGAGTCGTCGGCATCGCCCTGCTCCCGCAGACCCCGCACTTCTCCTTCGACCAGGGCGCCTGGGTGACGTCGGCCGGGTTCGACGCCCTGGCCCCGACCGGCGACGACGCCAGCCCGCGTGAGGAGACCGTGCTCGTGCGGTTCCAGCCCGGTGCGCCGCTCGCGGACCGGGTCGCCGAGGCCGAGGAGCGGCTCGGGCACCTCTTCGACGTCGAGCCGAGCGTCATCCCCCAAGACGTGGAGTACCTCCGCAACGTCCGCCAGCTGCCCACCGCCCTGGCCGTCTTCCTCGTCCTTCTCGGCGTCGGTGCCCTCGCCCACGTGCTGGCCACCACCGTGCGCCGCCGGGGCCACGACCTCGCCGTTCTCCGGGCCCTGGGGTTCCGTCCCCTTCAGGCCGCGGCCTGCGTGAGCTGGCAGGCGGTGACCGTGTCGGCCGTGGCCCTGCTGATCGGCATCCCCCTCGGCATCGCCGCCGGCCGCTGGTCGTGGCGCTGGGTGGCCGACTCCACTCCACTCGTCTATGTCCCGCCGGTGGCCGCGACCGTCGCCCTCCTGGCCGTGCCCGCCGCCCTCGTCCTGGCCAACCTGATCTCCGCCCTCCCTGCCCGCCGGGCGGCCCGGCTCCGCCCCGCCGAGGTCCTGCGGGCCGAGTAGCGGCGCTCCTTCTGCTCCGCCCGGCCATGTGGCCTGGCTCCGGCGCGCAGGCGGGCCGGCACGACGACATGGGCTACGGCCCCTCCGGGCTCGCCAGCTGGGCGGACGCCCGCCCCGTCCACAGCTCCTCGAGCACTTGCGGCCCGAACTCCTCTTTGTTCACATAGGCGACCGCGCCCGAGGTGGCGGCGTCGGCGGGCAGATCGGCGGCCTGGTAGGTCGACAGGAGGACGACGACGACGTCCGGCGCGGTGGCGGTGATCCGGCGGGTGGCCTCGATGCCGCTGATCCCGCCCATGTTGATGTCCATCAGGACGAGCTCTGGGGCCAGTTCCTCGACCAGCTCCACCGCCTTCTCACCCGACTCGGCCTCACCGACGACCTCGAAGCCGCCCGTCACCCTGACCACGGCCGCGGCGGCACGGCGGAAGGGCGCCTGATCGTCGACGATCAGGACCGTTACGGCCGCGTGCTCCATTCTGTGGCCATCGTGCCACGAGGGTCGCGGCGCCGACAGGGTGCCAGCCCCCCCGGGCTCGGGGCGGTCAGCCCCCCCGGTCGGCGAGGAAGAGGAGCACGGCCTTGACCCGCCGGCTCACGTCCCGCTCCTCGGAGAGGCCGAGCTTGGAGAAGAGGGAGTTGATGTGCTTCTCGACCGCCCGCTCGGAGAGCACGAGCGAGGCGGCGATGGCCGAGTTGTTCTTGCCCTGCGCCATCTCGGAGAGCACTTCGGCCTCCCGCACCGTCAGGTCCCGCAGCGGCGAGGGGGTCCGAGAACGGGCGGCGACCAGGGCGTCGATCACCTTCGGGTCGATGACGGACCCGCCTCTGGCCACTTCGCGGATGGCGCTCAGGAGCTGGTCGATGTCCGACACCCGCTCCTTGAGCAGGTACCCCCGTCCCCGGGATCCGTTCTCGAGGAACTGCAGGGCGTACTCGGGGTCGGCGTACTGGCTGAGTACCACGACGCCGGCGTCCGGCAGCACCGAGCGTACGTGCTCTGCGGCCCGGACCCCCTCGTTCGTCCCCGTCGGCGGCATGCGAATGTCGGTCAGCACGACATCGGGGCGGTGGGCGTCGATGGCCTCGATCAGCGAGTCGAAGTCCTCGCACGTCTCGGCCAGCTCCAGCTCGGGCTGGGCCTCGATCAGCCGGCTCATGCCCTCCCGGAGCAGGTAGTTGTCCTCGGCCAGCACGAGCCTGATGGGCACGGTCCGCCACCCTACTCAAAGGGGGTGTAGGCACCTCCGACGAAGGGCGGCCACCAACCTGGCGATTTCGGCCCGTCAGCCGTACCTTCTCCTGAGGCTCGGCAAAGGCGTCGGGCCCCCGAAAGGATGGACATGACAAAGAGGATCCCGCGGCGGCTGGGCCGCGCCGGCGCCGTCGCCGCGCTGGCCGTGCTGGCCGCGGCATGTGGCGGAGGCGACGACACGAAAACCGTCACCGCCGCCGACTACAGCTTTCAGAACCTGCCCAAGGAGGTGGATGCCGGCACCGAGTTCAAGCTGACGAACTCCTCGACCAAGGAACTGCACGAGATGGTGGTCATCCGCATCCCCGACGACGAGAGGCGGCCCGTCAGCCAGCTCGTCGCCCTTCCGGAATCCCAGCAGGAAGCCGTCTTCGGCAGCAGCGAGCCGGCCATGGTCCTGCTCGCCCCCCCGGGAGGCGGCGAGATGATCAAGGCCGTCGGCGACGGGAAGCTCACCCAGAAGGGGCGCTACGCCGTCGTCTGCTTCATCCCGACCGGCGTCGACCCCCAGGTGTACCTCAACGCCCCACCCGGTGACGGCCCACCGAACGTCCCCAACGCCGGCCCGCCCCACGTGGTCCACGGCATGTTCGGCGAGATCACCGTCAAGTAACTCCCGCAACTGGCTGCAGTGACGGGAGGTAATTACCGTCACTGCAGCCAGACGTTTCAGGCCGCGGCGACCTCCTCCTCGACCGCCGGCTCCAGCGCCAGCTCCAGCACGTCGGCCACGTCGCCGACCAGGTGGAAGGTCATCCGCTCGCGGACGGCCTCGGGCACGTCGTCGAGGTCGGCGCCGTTGCGCTCGGGCAGGAAGACGGTGGTCAGGCCGGCGCGGTCGGCGGCGAGGACCTTCTGCTTGACCCCACCGATCGGCAGCACCCGGCCCTGGAGGGTGACCTCACCGGTCATGCCCACGCTGGCCCGCACCGGCCGGCCGGACAGCAGGCTGGCCAGGGCGGTCACCATGGTCACGCCGGCCGAGGGGCCGTCCTTGGGGACGGCGCCGGCGGGCACGTGCAGGTGGTAGCGCTTCTCGGGATCCACGGCCAGGTGGCCCCGCACGTAGGAGAGGGCGATCTCGGCCGACTCCTTCATGACTTCGCCCAGCTGGCCGGTGAGGGTCAGCTGGGGCAGGCCGGGCGCGCCGGGCAGGGACGTGGCCTCGATGAACAGCACGTCGCCGCCCATCCCGGTGACGGCAAGACCCGTAGCGACTCCGGGAACCGCGGTGCGGTCGGCGGCCTCGAAGAAGTACCTGGGCCGGCCCAGGTAGGTCCGCACGTCGTCACGGTCGACGGTCACCGGCACTGCGTCCTTGGACGCCGGAGGCGTCGTGAGCGTGCCCGACGCCAGCCGGGTCGCCACCTTGCGCAGCACCTTGCCCAGCTCCCGCTCGAGGCTCCGCACGCCGGCCTCCCGGGTGTAGTCGGTCACGACCAGGCGCAGGGCGTCCTCGGTGCAACACACCTCTTCCGCCGACAGGCCGTTGCGCTCCAGCTGCCGCGACAGGAGGTGGTCACGGGCGATGGCGACCTTCTCGTCCTCGGTGTAGCCGTCGAGCGAGATGACCTCCATGCGGTCCAGCAGCGGGCCGGGAATGGTGTCGAAGACGTTGGCGGTGGCGATGAAGAGCACGTCGGAGAGGTCGAGGTCGACCTCCAGGTAGTGGTCCTTGAACGTGTGGTTCTGCGCCGGGTCGAGCACCTCCAGCAGGGCCGAGGACGGGTCGCCACGCCAGTCGCTGCCCAGCTTGTCGACCTCGTCGAGCATGAAGACGGGGTTCATGGTGCCGGCCTCGCGGAGGGCCCGGACGATGCGGCCGGGCTGGGCGCCGACGTAGGTACGCCGGTGGCCGCGGATCTCGGCCTCGTCGCGCACGCCGCCCAGCGAGACCCGGGCGAACGAGCGCCCCAGCGCCCGGGCCACGGACTCCCCCAGCGACGTCTTGCCCACGCCCGGAGGGCCGACCAGGGCGACGATGGCACCCGAGCCGCGGCCGCTCACGGGGGACAGCCCACGCTCGGCCCGCAGCTTGCGGACGGCCAGGTACTCGATGATCCGGTCCTTCACGTCCTCCAGGCCGGTGTGGTCGGCGTCGAGGATGGCTCGCGCCTCGTCCACGTCCAGGCTGTCGTCGGACTTCTCGCCCCAGGGGATGTCGAAGACGGTGTCCAGCCACGTGCGGATCCACCCGTGCTCGGGGCTCTGCTCGCTGGTGCGCTCGAACCGGTCGAGCTCTCGCCCGACCGCGGCCCGCACCGTCTCGGGCAGGGCGTCGAGCTTGGCCCGGTACTCGGCGACCACACCCTCGCCGTCGGCGTCCTCGCCCAGCTCCTTGCGGATGGCGGCCATCTGCTGGCGCAGCAGGAACTCCCTCTGGGTCTTCTCCATGCCGTCGGCCACGTCGCTCTGGATGCGCTCCTTGAGCGTGAGGTCGGCCAGGGTCTCCCGGGCCCAGGCAAGGACCTTCTCCAGGCGGGCTTCCACGTCGACGGTCTCCAGCACCTCCAGCTTCTGCTCGAAGGTGAGGTCGGGCGAGTAGCCGGCGGTGTCGGCCATGGCGCCGGGATCGGAGATGCCCCGCAGGGCCTCGGCGATACCGCCGGCGCCGCGGTGGTCGAGGATGTTCTCGACGACGGCCCGGTACTCGCGGGCCAGCTCCCGAGCCCGGGGCGACGGCTCGACGTCGGCGGGGACAGCGTCGGCCTGCACCCACAGCGCGGAGCCGGCGGGAGCGGGCACGCCCACCCCGACCCTGGCCCGGTGCAGACCACGCACGACCACGGCCCGGAGGCCGCTGGGCAGCTCCCCGGAGTCCTCGACCTTGGCGACCGTGCCCACCTGGGCGTAGCGGCCGTCGACCCGGGGCACGAGGAGGATGCGTCCCTCGGAGGATCCGGTGGCCTCGATGGCGACCTTGGCCTCTTCGCTCTCGATGGCCATGGTGACCACCATCCCGGGGAGCACGACGCCGGTGGCGAGGGGGAGTAGGGGCAGGACCGAAGTGCGGATGTCGTCCATAGCAAGACTTAGAACAGTTCCAGATGCAGCCCTGTTCCCTGGTCGGAAGCTACGGTTCGGCCCGTGGCCGACACCGAGTTCTCCAAGGGCGACCGAGTGGTGGCGGCCCAAGGCCTCCCGGGCGTCCCCGAGGGCACTCCCGGGAGGGTGGTCATGGTCACCGGTCTGAGCTGGATCCGCTACCGGGTCCAGTTCGACAACGGCTTCGAGCACAGCCTCGTGGACGGGCGCTACCTCGACCGGGCCCCGGCCAAGCAGCGCCACTAGAGAACCCGAACCGGTGAGGTTGGCGCGCTAGGGTGGCGCGGTCGCCCCCTGTGTCGCCGGGGGCGCTTCTCTTTTTTTCGACCGCTGAGTTTCCGCGGGAAGGACGTTCCCATGCCCCTGACCCTCTTGTCCGTGCTGGCCCAGGTCGCCCCGACGGCCGCCGCCGAGCCGGGCACCCTCCCCTGCGGCGCGGCCGGCGAGGCCAGCTCGCTCTGCCTGAGCATCTATCGCTCGACGGGCAACGCCGTGCTGGCCCAGCTCTCCGACACCCTGCTCGTCAAGCCGGCCAAGATCGCCTTCATCTTCGCGGTGGCCCTTCTCGTCCGGCGCATCCTGAACCGGCTGCTCGGGCGGCTCATCAACGGCAAGGCCCGCCGGGTGGAGACCGTGGCCGCCCTGTTCCGCAGCGGGGTGTCCGCCACCGTGTGGACGATCGCCGGCCTGATGGCCCTGTCCGAGCTGGGCCTGAACCTGGGCCCGCTGATCGCCGGCGCCGGCATCGTGGGCGTGGCCATCGGCTTCGGCGCCCAGAACCTGGTGCGGGACTTCCTGTCCGGCATCTTCATGCTGATGGAGGACCAGTACGGCGTGGGCGACATCATCGACGCCGGCCCGGCCACCGGTACGGTCGAGTCCATCGGGTTGCGCACCACCCGCATGCGCGACGTCAACGGCACGGTGTGGCACCTACCCAACGGCCACATCGAGCGCGTCGGGAACAAGTCGCAGCTGTGGTCGAGGGCGCTCCTCGACATCGGCGTGAGCTACCAGACCGGGATCACCCACGCCACCGAGGTCATCAAGGCCGCGGCGCAGACGATGTGCGACGACCCCACCTTCTCCGCCTCCATCCTGTCCGAGCCCGAGGTCTGGGGGGTCGAGGACCTGGGCATGGACGGGATCACCATCCGGCTCGTGCTGAAGACGGCGCCCAACGACCAGTTCAAGGTCACCCGGGAGCTGCGGGCCCGCATCAAGGTCGCTTTCGACGAGGCGGGAATCGAGATCCCCTTCGCCCAACGGACGGTCTGGCACCGCAACGGCGACGGACCGGTCGCGGTGTTGGCCGACGCCGTCGAGGACTAACGGCGGTCAGCCGGCTCCGACATGTGCACGGGCCGAAGCATCAGGTCGAACGCCGTCCAGATGGTCTTCGACCACGGATAGAAGATCATCGGCGCCACGACGGCGCCCAGGATGCCGCCCGCCACGAACGGGGCGATGCTGGCGTCGGGGTCGCCGGCCAGTCGGACGATCAGCGGCGCCACCGCCAGCAGGATCACCGCTCCCTGGGCGATGGCAAGGTTGATCACGTAGGCGCCCAGGAAGAACCCTTCCTCCCGCTCGAAGAGGTAGTCGCAGCCCGGGCAGCGCTCCTTCATGCGGAACCAGCGGGTGAAGAGCCGGCCGGCACCACAGATCGGGCAGCGCTTCAGCAGGCTGCGCCCGAGCATGCGCATGCGGGTGGGAGCCGGCCGGTCGAGGTACACGCGCATCGAGGGTATGCCTACCCCGGGGTTAGGTTCTCTGCGTGCCCACCCTCGCCGCGTACTCCCACCTCAGCCTCTCCGTCACCGACCTCGACCAGAGCACGCAGTGGTATTGCGACGTGCTCGGCTTCGAAGTGACGGCCCGTACGGAGGGCGAAGGGTTCTTCCGCAGCCGCCTGCGCCAGCCCGACGCCGGCATCACCCTCACCCTCACCGCCCATGAGGCCAACGAAGGCGACGCGTTCGACGAGCGCCGTACCGGCATGGACCACGTCTCCTTCGTGGTTCCGTCGGTGGACGACATCCACGCCTTCAAGGAGTGCTTCCAGGAGCAGGGCATCGAGCACTCCGACGTCAAGGCCACCGCCGGCGGCGCCGGCGGCATGATCACCTTCCGGGACCCCGACAACATCCAGCTCGAGGTCTTCGCCGCCGGTTAGCATCCGGCCCGAGCGAGGACGGCGGCCAGGACCTCGTCGGCCTGCCCGGCCAATTCGGTCAGCGGGCGGTTCCGGTGCACCCGCTCCCCCAGATCGACCTGGGCGATGGCCGACGGACCGAACCGCCGGGCGACGTCGAGGAGCATGCCCACCTCGACGCCGTACCCGGGCTCCAGCGCCATGCCCTCGAGGGCCCGCCTCCGGACGGCCACCTCCCCGGCCAGCGGCTGGCGGACGAACGCGAGCTCGGGAAAGAGCCGGCGCAGCAACGGCCGGGCCAGGAGCTCGGTGACCCGCCCGCCGCCGGCCGCGCCGGGACGTTCATAGGTGCCCTTGACCATGACGATGTCCCCGTCGACCAGGAGGGGCTCGACCAGCCGGGTGACGTAGTGCATGCCGAAGTTGCGCACGTCGGCATCGAGGAAGACGACGACGTCGCCGGTGGAGGCGGCCAGGCCCGCCGCCATGGCCGCCCCTTTGCCGGGGCCGGCGTGGCGCCGCACCACCCGGGCGCCGAAGGCCTCGGCGATGGCGCCGGTGCCGTCGGTGGAGCAGTCGTCCACGACGACCAGCTCGTCGACCACCTGATCGAGTGCGGAGGCGACGGGCGCCACGACTCGGGCGACGGTGCGCGCTTCGTCCCGTGCCGGGATGCAGACCGTGACCCGTAGGCCGGTCGCCGCCTTGGCCAGGGCGATCGACGGAGCGGTGGGTGCGGTGATCGTCATGACCGGACGCCGGTGAGGTCCAGGAACTCGGCCCGGGTCCGGGCGTCGTCGCGCACCAGGCCGTGCAGCGACGAGGTGACCGTCCGGGAGCCGACCGCCTCCACGCCGCGCAGCGACATGCACAGGTGCTCGGCCTCCAGTACGACCCCGACGCCTTTGGGGCTCAGCCGGGCGTCGAGCCAGTCCCCGATCTGCTTGGTGAGGCGCTCCTGCACCTGTAGGCCTCGGGCGAAGTGCTCGACGACCCGAGCCAGCTTCGAGAGGCCGAGGATGCGGGCCGCCGGCAGGTAGCCCACATGGGCCACGCCGGAGAAGGGCAACAGATGATGCTGGCAGAGCGAGTGGAAGGGGATGCCCCGCACGAGCACCAGCTCGTCGTAGCCCTCGTCGTTCGGGAACGTCGTGGGCACGAACGGCTCGGGGGTCAGGAACTCCTCGTAGGCCATGGCCACCCGCCGGGGCGTCTCCCGGAGGTCCTCGGTGTCGGGATCCTGGCCCAGAGCGACGAGCAGGGCCCGAACGGCGTCTTCGGCGGCGCCGAGGTCGACAACGGCGCCTGAGCGCACCACATGGAGGGGTGTGACAGGGGCGGGCCCGCCGGCTGACAGCTCGACTGCGTTGCTCATGGTCCTCCCGCTTCTAAAGTACGTTGAAACCTACTTTACACAGTAGAGTGGGGATCGAACGATGAACCACGACGAGCCCCGCGACGATACGGACGACGCGCTGGCGGCGGTGGCCGCGCTGGGCGACCCGCTCCGGCGCCGGCTCTACCGCTTCGTCGGCGCCCAGGACCACGCCGTGAGCCGGGACGAGGTGGCCGAGGGGACAGACGTCTCCCGCTCCGCCGCCGCGTTCCACCTCGACCGCCTGGTCGACGAAGGGCTCCTGGAAACGGAGTTCCGGCGCCTCACCGGCCGCCAGGGGCCGGGGGCGGGCCGGCCGGCGAAGCTGTACCGGAGGGCGGCGAGGCAGATCTCCCTCAGCCTGCCCGCCCGCCGCTACGAGCTGGCCGCCGGGCTCCTGGCCGCCGCCGTCTCCGAGGCCACGTACCAGGGGGAGCCCGTGGAGGCGGCGCTCGACCGCCTGGCCCGGGAGGAGGGCGCCCGGATCGGCGCCGCGGTGGCGCCACTGGTGGGCCGGCGCGGGTCGCCGGCCACGCGGGCCCGGCGCATCGCCGAGTCGCTGGCCTCCGAGGGTTACGAGCCGCGGGCCGTCGCCCGGCAGGTCACGCTCTCCAACTGCCCGTTCTCCGCTCTGGTCAGCGACTTTCCGGAGCTCACCTGCCAGATGAACCTGGCCCTGCTGGAGGGGTTCGCCGGGGCGTTGACCGGGGCCGGGGTGAGCGCCCGCCTGCTGCCGGCCGAGGGGCGGTGTTGCGTGCTGCTGGAGGTCGGCTCCCCTTGACGGTGATACCCCCCGGTGGTATTTTCGCTTGTGTACCCCTACCGGGTAGACGTACCACGCCGAGGAGGCCCTCCCCATGAGCACGACCACCACCATCACCGTCGACGGCATGACCTGCGGGCACTGCGTGAATGCGGTTCAGACCGAGGTGGGAAAGCTCGATGGCGTGACCGACGTCAGTGTCGACCTGTCCAGCGGCCAGGTCACGATCGTGGCCGACGCCGCTCCCGACGCCGGCGCCCTCCGGGAGGCCGTGGAGGAAGCCGGGTACGAGATCCGGTCATGACCGACACCGTCGAGCTCGACATCGGCGGGATGACCTGCGCGTCCTGCGCAGCCCGCATCGAAAAGCGCCTGAACCGGCTCGACGGCGTCACCGCGACGGTGAACTACGCCACCGAGCACGCCACCGTCCGGATCCCCGAGGGCACCGCTCCCGCCGACGTCATCGCCGCCGTCGAGGCGGCCGGGTACACCGCGGCCGTCCCCAAGGTGGCGACGCCGGAGCCCGCAGAAGGCGCCGGCGTCGACCCGCCCGACGAGACCGCGCCCCTGCGCCAGCGCCTGCTCATCTCACTGGCCTTGTCGGTCCCCGTCATCGCCATGGCCATGGTCCCCGCCCTGCAGTTCGAGAACTGGCAGTGGCTGTCGCTCACTCTGGCGTCGCCGGTGGTGGTCTGGGGCGCCTACCCGTTCCACCGGGCCGCCTGGGTGAACCTGCGCCACAGGACGGCCACCATGGACACCCTCATCTCCATGGGCACGCTGGCCGCCTTGGCCTGGTCGGTGTACGCCCTGTTCTGGGGCCACGCCGGCATGCCCGGGATGAAGATGCCGTTCGAGCTGACGATCTCCCGGGGCTCGGGCGCCCACGAGATCTACCTGGAGGTGGCCGCCGGCGTCACCGCGTTCATCCTGGCCGGGCGCTACTTCGAGGCCCGGGCCAAGCGCCGGTCGGGCGCCGCCCTGCGGGCTCTGCTCGAGCTGGGCGCCAAGGACGTCGCCGTCCTGCGCAACGGTGTGGAGCGCCGGATCCCGGTCGAGGAACTGGCGGTGGGCGACACCTTCGTCGTCCGCCCGGGTGAGAAGGTCGCCACCGACGGCGTGGTGGAGGAGGGCACGTCCGCCATCGACGCCTCGATGCTCACCGGCGAGAGCGTGCCCGTGGAGGTCGGCCCCGGCGACACCGTGGTGGGCGCCACCGTCAATGCCGGCGGGCGCCTGGTGGTACGGGCCACCCGCATCGGTGCCGACACCCAGCTGGCCCAGATGGGCCGCCTGGTCACCGCGGCCCAGAGCGGCAAGGCGCCGGTCCAGCGCCTGGCCGACCGCATCTCGTCGGTGTTCGTGCCCGTGGTCATCGTCTTGGCCCTCGTCACTCTCGGCGCGTGGCTGGCCGCGGGCGAGGGCTCGGCCGCCGCCTTCACCGCCGCCGTCGCCGTGCTGATCATCGCCTGCCCCTGCGCGCTCGGCCTGGCCACCCCCACCGCCCTGCTCGTCGGCACCGGCCGTGGTGCCCAGCTCGGCATCATCATCAAGGGCCCCGAGATCCTGGAGTCCACCCGCAAGGTCGACACCGTCGTCCTCGACAAGACGGGCACCGTCACCACCGGCCAGATGTCGCTGGTCGACGTGGTGCCGGCGCCGGGCAACTCGACCGACGACGTCCTGTGCCTGGTCGGCGCCCTGGAGGATGCCTCCGAGCACCCGGTGGCCAAGGCCATCGCCACCGCAGCCAAGGATCGCCTGGGCCCGCTGCCCCCGGTGGAGTCCTTCGCCAACACCCAGGGCCTCGGCGTGCGGGGTGTGGTCGACGGCCGCGCCGTCGTGGCCGGCCGTGCGCGGTTCCTGGCCGACTGGAGCATCGCCCTCGGGCCCGAGCTCATCGCGGCCAAGGACGAGGCGGAAGCCGCCGGCCGTACCGCGGTCCTCGCCGCCTGGGACGGAGAGGCCCGCGCCGTCCTGGTGGTCGCCGACACGGTGAAGCCGACGTCGGCGGAGGCCATCGCCCAGCTGCGGGGCCTGGGGCTCACACCCGTCCTGCTGACCGGCGACAACACGGCGACGGCCAGGGCGGTCGCGGGGGAAGTGGGAATCGACGAGGTCATCGCCGAGGTGCTGCCCGAGGAGAAGCTCGACGTCGTCCGCCGGCTGCAGGACGAGGGCAGGGTCGTCGCCATGGTGGGTGACGGTGTGAACGACGCCGCCGCCCTGGCCCAGGCCGACCTGGGCCTGGCCATGGGCACCGGCACCGACGTGGCCATGGAGGCCAGTGACATCACGCTGGTCCGGGGTGATCTTCGCTCTGCAGCCGACGCCATCCGCCTGTCCCGCCGCACCCTGCGGACCATCAAGGGCAACCTGTTCTGGGCCTTCGCCTACAACGTCGCCGCTCTCCCGCTGGCCGCCCTGGGATTCCTCAACCCGATGATCGCCGGCGCGGCGATGGCGTTCTCCAGCGTCTTCGTGGTCAGCAACAGCCTGCGACTGCGCTCGTTCCGAACGGAGAAGCGATGAAGCGGCTCGTGTTCCTCCTGGTCGTCCCCGCGCTCGCCTTCCTGGCCGCGTGCGGCTCCGACGACGGATCCGCCGGCGCCGGCGCCGGCCAGGGCGCCGACCGCACCATCGACGTCGAGATGCGCGACATCGCCTTCTCTCCCGCGACCGTCGACGTCCGCGTCGGCGAGACCGTGCGGTTCAACTTCAAGAACACCGGCCAGGTCACCCATGACGCCTTCATCGGTGACGCCGCCGCCCAGGACGCCCACGGGAAGGAGATGCGCGACGGCCACGACCACGGCAGGACCGCCAACGCGGTCAGCGTGAAGCCGGGCAAGTCGGCGTCGCTCACCTACACCTTCGACCGGCCCGGCCAGCTGCTCGTCGGCTGCCACGAGCCCGGCCACTACACCGGCGGCATGCGCATCACCGTCAACGTCGCATAGGGGACCAGCCCCGAGGGTAGGCGTCGCCCTATGAGCACCCGGCGCACACCCTGGCTCGCCGTCCTCGCCCTGTCGATGCTCGTGACCGCCGCGTGCAGCGGTGGGGGCGGCGAGGAGGCGGCGACCGACGACGAGGCCATCGCGCCTGTCGCCGGCGCCCAGACGCCGGCCAACGAGCGACCGGTGCAGTTCGAGGGGGCGGGCAAGGTCAAGCTCTTCGGCACGCTGTCCATGCCGGCCACCGACGCCGGCGCCACCGTGCCCGGCGTCCTCATGATCCCGACGTCGGGTGCCGGCGGGTTCCTCGGCCCGGCCGGCGTGGCCGACCCCCTGGGCAAGGACCTGGCCCAGACCTTCACCGACGCCGGCGTGGCGGCGTACCGGTACGACCAGCGGGGCACCGGCCAGAGCAAGCTGGAGCCCGACGTGCGGTTGAGCTTCGACGACCTCGTCGCCGACGCCAGAGCCGGCCTCGACCTGATGGCCCAGCGCCGGGAGACGGCCGGCCGCGACCTCGCCGTGGTGGGTTACGACCAGGGCGGCCTGGTCGCCCTCCGCCTGGCGGCCACCGATCCCCGGGTCAAGCGCCTCGTCCTGATCTCCACGCCCGGGCGTTCCCTGCTCGAGGTGCGAGCGTCCCAGCTCCAGGAGCGCTACGGGGCGGAGTCTGCGGCAGCCCTGCGCACCGAGGTGGCGAACCTCATCGCCTCCCGTTCCGTCCCGCCCCTCGACCAGCTCCGCACCGAGCTGCGCCCGATGTTGCCGGCGCAGGAGGCGGGCTTCCTCGCCGACCTCTACGCCCTCGATCCGACCGTCGACGCGGCCAGGGTGAGGGTGCCCACCATGATCGTCGTGCCCAGCGATCCGGCGCCGTACGACCCGCAGCGGCTGGCGGGGGCCATCCCCGGCGCCCAGGTGGTCACCTCCACCGGCGGCGGCTCGACGCTCGTCATCTCCGGCCCCACGCCCGAGGACCTGTCCAACCCGACCAGCGCCAACCACGAGCACGGCGCCGCCCCGCCCGTGGCCCCGACCACGCGCGACGCCGCCACCCTGGAGCGGGTCGCCCGCTTCGTGGGCGCGACGCCGTAGCCGTAGTCCCCGAACTCGAACATCTCGCCGAGGAAGCCCTTCTTCCTGCCGCGCCTGTAGCCGGAGGGGGCGTGGTCGCGGTCGCGCCGGTAGCCGGTGTCCCGCCGGTAGCCGGTGTCCGGCCGGCGGTCGCGGTCCCGGTCGTCATCGTCGTCGTCGCTGCGCTCGATCAGCTTGTCCAGCTCGCCGCGGTCGAGCCGGACCCCCCGCACCGCGGGCAGTGGTCGATCTCGATGGGTCCTCCCTTTCGGCCCGGTCACTCCACCCCTTAGCCTTGAACGGTGACCGACGGGGCGGGGTGGAGCTGTCCCCGCTGCGGCCGGAGGTTCCGGCGGCGGGGCCAGTCCCACGAGTGCGCCCCGGCCATGGCACTGGAGGAGTACTTCTCCACCGGTCCGTCCCACGAGCGGCCGGTGTTCGAGGCGGTGATGGCCCACCTGGAGACGGTCGGACCGGTGCACGTCGAGCCGGTCTCCGTCGGCATCTTCCTCAAGCGGGCCCAGACCTTCGCCCAGCTGCGGCCCAAGGACCGCTGGGTCGCCCTGTCGTTCTCGCTCCCCCGCAAGGTCGACCACGACCGCATCGTCCGCAAGGTCGTCGAGTACCACGGCCGCTACTTCCACGTCGCCAACCTCCGTGACCCCCGCGACCTCGACGACCGCCTGCGGGGCTGGCTGACCGAGGCCTACTTCGCCTCTCCCATCTGAGCCGGCGAAGCCGATCCGGCGAGGCGTGGGCCGCGGGCGTCAGAATGGCGGGGGGCGAGCAGCGCCCCGGCGAAGGCCAGGGATCGGAGGGTTCTCATGCTCGGTCCGTGCGGCGACGGCGGCGCGTTACGCGCTCGTTCGCCGTAACGTCCAGGCGGGGCCGGGGACTACCGAAGGTCCACCAACGAGGGAGGAACCATGTTCGTACAGGTGATGGAAGGCCGCGTGAAGGACGTGGAGGGGCTGCGGGCCCAGGTCGAGCGGTGGAGGGCCGAGGTGGCGCCCGGGGCCAGGGGCTTCCTGGGGACCACCGCCGGCACCACGGCCGACGGCAACTTCATCGCCCTCGTCCGTTTCGAGTCGGAGGAGGCGGCCCGGGCCAACAGCGACCGGCCCGAGCAGGGTGAGTGGTGGGCGGCCACCAGCGCCCTCTACGACGGCGAGGTGACCTTCACCGACTGCCCGGAGGTCGACACGTTCGGCGCCGGCGGCGCCGACGACGCCGGCTTCGTCCAGGTGATGAAGGGCCGGGCCGACCGCAGCGCGCTCCAGGAGGTGGCCCGGGAGAGCGAGGCCATCATGCAGCGCACCCGGCCGGACGTCATCGGCGGCGTTGTGGCCTGGCCGGGCGACGGCACGTTCATCCAGACGGTGTACTTCACCAGCGAGGCCGAGGCCCGGGCCAACGAGACGCGCGAGCCCGCCACCGACGAGGAACGGCAGGCATGGGAGCGCATGGGCGCGGCCATGCAGGTCGACACCTACATCGACATCGCCGACCCCTGGCTGTTCAGCGCCTGATGGCCGACGTCGTCGCCCTCTTCACCCGGGCGGTCGACCAGTTCGGCCCCCGGGTAGCGGTCATCGGCGACCGCTGGCACGACCCGACGCCGGACACGGAGTGGGACGTCCGGAGCCTGGTCAACCACGTCATCGCCGAGGACCTGTGGGCGCCGCCCCTCCTCCACGGGATGACCATCGCCGAGGTGGGCGACCGCTTCGACGGCGACCAGCTGGGCGACGACCCCGAGGCGGCCTGGGCGGCGGCGGCCTCGGCGTCGGTGGCCGCCGTGGCCGAGGACGGCGCCCTCGACCGCACGGTGCACGTGTCCTTCGGCGACATCTCCGGGCGCGAGTACGTCTCCCAGCTCACCTGCGACCACCTGATCCACGGGTGGGACCTGGCCCGGGCCATCGGCGCCGACGAACGGCTCGACCCCGAGCTCGTCGACTGGGCCTATGACTTCCTCAGCCCCCAGGTCGACGGGTGGCGCAGCGCGGGCGTGTTCGGGCCCCAGGTCGACGTGCCGGCCGGCGCCAGCCGCCAGGACCGGCTCTTGGCGCTCACCGGGCGCTCGCCGTGAGCGCCGGGGGTGAGGCCAGCGTGGTGGTCCACGCCGGCGCCGAGGCCGTCTGGGCCATCGTGACCGACGTGACCCGCACCGGGGAGTGGAGCCCGGAGAACACCGGGGGCGTCTGGCTCGACGGCGCCACCGGCCCGGAGGTCGGCGCCCGGTTCAAGGGGTCCAACAAGCGGGGACGCAGCCGGTGGGCGACGACGTGCCGGGTGATCACCGTCGAGGCCAACCGGGAGTTCGCCTTCGTCACCGGTCGGGAGGGCAAGCCCGAGACGATCTGGCGATACGTCCTGGAGCCGGCGGGCGACGGAGGCACGACCGTCACCGAGTCGTTCGAACTGGTCAAGCCGCTCGGGGCGGTCGGCAACTTCGTGACCAGGGTGACCACCGGCGTGCGCGACCGGCAAGCCGACCTCCAGGAGAACCTGGCCGTGAGCCTGTCCCGCCTGAAGGCCATCGCCGAAGGGGCGCCGCCGCCTTAGCTCACTCCCCCTCCCCGGGCGACTCCTCCTCCGGTGGGTCGATGTGGCGCATGACGTCGGCACGCCGGATCCGGGGTTCGCCCTCCTCGGTGAGCTCGTAGGGGATGCGCCCGTCCCGGAGCCACCGCAGCAGGGTCCGGCGGGAGATGCGGAGCAGGCGCGCCGCCTCCGCCGGGGCCAGGAAGTCGTCGGTCGGTGGCGACATGCTCGGACAACCTCGCGCTGTTCTTGCACCCGGCCCGGGTGCGCCTGTTCAGGAGCGAAGGTAGGGCACGTACGCCAACACAACCCCACCTCTCCCCCAACACGCGCCCAACGGTTCCCGGCCTGGCGGCAGAACCGCCTGCCGCCGTCGGAGTGCGCCCCCAGGGACTCGAACCCTGAACCCGCAGATTAAGAGTCTGCTGCTCTGCCAGATTGAGCTAGAGGCGCCTGGAAAGGAACAATGTGCCGCCGGATGCCCCTCGAGGGTGACCGAGGGGACTTGAACCCCCGACCTCCAGGGCCACAACCTGGCGCTCTAACCGACTGAGCTACGGCCACCATGCGACGGTCAAGCATCGCACACCCCGGCGGACCACCGGGAAGGTTTCACACGATCCGGCGCTCGTTGGCCCAGCGGGTGAGGTCGTGGCGGTTGGACAGCTGGAGCTTGTGGAGGACCGAGCTCACGTGGGTCTCGACCGTCCGGGCGGAGATCGTCAGCTCCCTGGCGACGGCCTTGTAGGGGTAGCCCCGGGCGATCAGGCGCAGCACCTCCTGCTCCCGGGCCGTCAGCTGGTCGAGGTCGGGGTCGGCCGATGGCCCCGGGCTGGCGGCGAAGGCGTCGAGCACGAAGCCGGCGAGGCGCCGGGAGAACACCACGTCGCCGTCGGCCACCCGCCGGATGGCGTCGGCCAGTTCCGGTCCGGAGATGGTCTTGGTCACATAGCCCCGGGCGCCGGCCCGGATCACCCCGATCACGTCCTCGGCGGCGTCGGACACCGACAGGGCCAGGAACCGCACCTCGGGGGCCTTCGGGACCACCCGCTGGACCACCGCCCGGCCGCCGCCGTCGGGCATGTGGACGTCGAGGAGGACCACGTCGGGCCGGCGCTCGAGGATCATCTCGACGGCGGCGTCGACCTCCGATGCTTCGCCGACCACGTCGACCGCGTCGCCCAGCTCGGCCCGCACCCCCTTGCGGAACAGCTCGTGGTCGTCGACCAGGAACACCTTCGGCTTCATATCCGCAGCTCCACTTCGGTGCCTTCGCCGGGCGAGGTCCGCACCGCCGCCTTGCCGCCGTGGCGGGCCATGCGGTCGATGATCGACTCCCGCACGCCGTGGCGGTCGGGCGCCACCGCGTCGAGGTCGAAGCCGGCCCCCCAGTCACGCACGAAGACCGACGCCTCGCCGTCACGCACCTCGGCGTAGACCGACACGTTGCGGTCGCCCGACCACTTCGCCGCGTTCACCATGGCCTCCCGGGCGGCGGCGACCAGGGCCCGCAGGCGATCGTCGAGGGGCAGGTCGCCCACGGCGACGACGTCGACGGTGACGCCGTGCAGGCCCTCCACCTCGGCGCCGGCCCGCGACAGGGCCGCAGCCAGGGTCTCGGCGCCCGGTTGGTCGACCTCGTTCCGGAACAGCCAGCCCCGCAGCTCACGCTCCTGGCGCCGGGCCATGGTTACGACGGCCCGCGGGTCATCCGCGTTGCGCTGGATGAGGGCGAGGGTCTGCAGCACCGAATCGTGCAGGTGGGCGGCCATGTCGGCCCGCTCCTCAGAGCGGATGCGCTGCCGGCGCTCGTCGGCCAGGTCCCGGCCCATGCGGACCCAGAACGGGCCGGTGATGAGGGCGAGACCACCGACGATGGCGGCGCTGGCCAGCACCCCCTGGCGGACCGCCGAGAAGGCGTCGTTGGCGGCCAGGAAGGCACCCACGCCGCTGACGACGAGGAGCACGCCGACGGCGATGCGGGCCAGCGCGGCCCGCCGGGACCGCAGGTCGGGGGTCATGTCGGAGCGGCGGAGCCGGTCGCCCACCCGCAGCAGTGACGAGCGGTCGTCGTCGCCGGCCTGGCGCCAGATCACCGCCAGCCCCACGCCGGCGAGGAGCAGGGGCCAGACGAGGGCGTCGTTGAACCAGATGCCCGTGCCCCGCACCAGCAGGATCACCCCGAGGACGATGGAGGCGATCGCCAGCACCTCGCCGAGGTTCGTGCCCCGGTCGCGGACCGCGGCGTGGGCCAGGGAGCGGTCGGTGCCGTCGGCCGGGAGCAGGAGCCAGGCCAGCACGTACAGGAGGGCACCTGTGCCGCCGGCCACGGTGAGGGCGACCACCGCCACCCGGACGACGAGCGGGTCGATACCGAGCGACCGGGCCAGCCCACCGCACACGCCACCGAGGATGCGCTCGGTGCCGCTGCGCCGGAGGCGCCGCAGCGACGGCCTGGTCTCGGTGCTCACCTTCTCGATGATCCCATGGGCCGGTGACGCCGACCACGGGAGGCACTCCGGAGGGCGGCTCCGTATCCCCTACGGGATGGACCCGGGACGTCCCGGATGGATGAAGCTGAGAGCCAGGCGCACGATCAGGTCATGGAAACCGTGAACGACACCAACCCCCCCACCGACACCCCTCCCTACCGCCGGCCCGGCAGCCGGCTCACCCGCTCCACCGACGACAAGGTCCTCGGCGGCCTGGCCGGCGGCCTCGGCCGCTACTTCGGGATCGACCCCGTCGTCTTCCGCATCGCCTTCGTGGTGCTGACGCTCGCCGGCGGGTCGGGCATCCTGCTCTACCTCGTCGGCTGGCTGATGATCCCCGATGACGCCGGCAGCAACGCCCTGAAGCGCTTCGGCGGCGAGCGACACCAGAAGCTCGCCGCCGCGGTGCTGGCCGGCGCCGGCCTCCTGATCCTCGCCGACAACCTCACCGGCGGCAACGACGACATCCCCCTCGGCCTGGTACTGGTCGGCATGGGCGGGCTCTTCCTGTGGTCCCGCAACAGGAACGAGGTCGGCGCCGGCCCGCCGCCGCCACCGGACCACCCGTACCCGCTTGTGCCTCCCCCGGCGCCGCCGGCGCCCCCGGCAGGAGACGCCCCCACCGACGCCACCATGGACCTCCCCTCCGCCGGCACGCCCGATGACGCCGACTCCGTCGCCGGCGCCGAGCCGCCCCCACCGGCGCCGAAGCCGCGCAAACCGCCATCCGCCCTCGTCCCGGTCACGTTCAGCCTGCTGGCTGTCCTCGCCGGCGCCGCCACCCTGTTCGGCCTCTCCCTGACGACGGGCCTGTGCCTCGCCCTCCTCCTCACCGGCGGCGCCCTCATCGTGGGCGCCTGGCGGGGTCGGGCCCGCTGGCTCATCCCCGTCGGCCTGGTGCTGTCGGTGGCCCTGGCCGGCGCCTCCCTGATCGACGTCCCCATCCGGGGCGGCACCGGAGACATCGGGTACCGGCCGCTCAGCGTGGAGGAGATCCGCACGCCCTACCGCCTCAGCGCCGGCCAGCTGGTCGTCGACCTCAGCGATGTCGACTTCCGCGGCCAGACGGTGACCGTGGTGGCATCGGTGGCCGCCGGCCACCTCGACATCGTCGTGCCCCGCGACGTCGCCATCGAGCTCGACGCCCACATCGGCGCCGGCAACCTGATGCTGCTCGGCCGGGAGACCGACGGGCTCGACGTCGGGCGCCGGCTCACCGACCGCGGCCAGGACGGTGCCGGCACCCTGATCCTGCGGGCCAAGGCGGGCGTCGGACTGGTGGAGGTGCGCCGTGCCTTCGCATGACCTCGACGTCCTCTCGTTGATGGCCGGCGTCGGCTTCGCCGGCTTCGCCGTCGCCGTCCTCGTGGGCGACGGCGCAGGTGTCGCCAGCCGCTGGACATGGCCGGTGCTGCTGATCGTCGCCGGCGTCGTCGGTCTGGTCGCCAGCAGGCGGGGCACCAAGGAGTAGGCCCCGCCGGTACCCTGGTCCGGTGGCTCGGTCGCGCAACCTCCCGCGGTGGACCTTCGCGCTGTGGGCCGTCTGCCTCCTGGCCACCACGACGGCCCACCTCGGCGGACCGCATGAGGCGGCGACCGCCGGAGCGCCTCCGGCCGCCGTGGGCATGGTGTCCCAGGCTCCCGGCGCCGCGGTCCTGCCGGCCAGGACCTCCGACGAGGTCCGCAGCACCGGCCAGGCCGCGCCGCTGCGGGTCCTGGTCCTGGCCATGGTCCTGGCTCTGCTCCTGGGCCTGCCGGCGGTGCGGCGCCGGCGGCTCCCCGCCGGCGGCCACGGCGCCCAGCCCCTGCGGGCCCGCCGCCACACGATCGCCCTGAGGGCTCCCCCGCTGCAGCTCGCCTGACCCGAACTGTCGAGTCCCCCGCGCCCTGAGGGTGGCGGGCCGAGCCTGAGGAGTCCCCCGAAGTTGCAGAAGCTGCGCTGGCGCGCCGTCCTGGTCCTTGCGATCGTGGCCGGCACCGCCTTCTTGATCGTCGACCGCCCGGCCCGCCTCGGGCTGGACCTGCAGGGCGGCACCCAGATCGTGCTCGAAGCCCGCGAGACGCCCGGGCGCAGGGTCGACGCCGACACCCTCAACCGCACCCTGGAGGTCCTGCGCCGGCGGGTCGACCAGCTGGGCGTCGCCGAGCCGTCCCTGCAGCGCTCCGGCGACCGGCGGATCATCGTCGAGCTTCCCGGCGTCGCCGACCCCGAGGAGGCCGTCGCCGTCATAGGGAGGACGGCGGAGCTGACCTTCCACTCCGTGCTGCCACCGGGTGAAGGCGATCGCAGTCTGCCCGATGAGGCCGGCCTCCCCGTCGGGCTGGGACCGCCGGCGGTCACCGGCAACGACGTGGGCACCGCCTCGGCCACGATCGGCGGGAGCTTCTCGGTCGCCTGGCAGGTCCAGGTCGAGTTCCGCAACGACGGCGCCTGGAGGCGGCTGACGGGCGAGGCGGCGTGCGCCCCGCCGGGCGACCCCGGCCGGCGCCTGGCCATCGTCCTCGACGACAAGGTGATCTCCAGCCCCCAGGTGGCACCCGACATCCGTTGCGGCCAGGGCATCACCGGCGGCACGACCAGCATCACCGGCAGCTTCACCGAGGCCGAGGCCAAGGAACTCGCTCTGCTCATCCGGGCCGGCGCCCTGCCGGTGCCGGTGGAGATCGTCGAGCAGCGGACCATCGGCCCCACCCTGGGCGAGGCCGCCATCAAGGCCAGCGTCACTGCGGCGGTGATCGGCGCCCTGCTGACGACGCTGTACATGATCGCCTACTACCGGCTGCTGGGAGTGCTGGCCGCGGTCGCCCTCGCCGTCTACGGCGCCCTGAGCTACGCCGTGCTGCTGCTGATCGGCGCCACCCTCACCTTGCCGGGGATCGCCGGCTTCGTGTTGGCCATCGGCATGGCGGTCGATGCCAACGTGCTCGTCTACGAGAGGATCAAGGAGGAGGCCGCCGGCGGCGCGTCGACCCGCCGGGCCAGCCAGCGCGGGTTCCAGCGCGCGTGGACGGCCATCGCCGACTCCAACGCCACCACCCTGCTGGCCGCCGTCCTGCTCTTCTTCTTCGCCTCCGGTGCGGTCCGCGGCTTCGGGATCACGCTGTCCATCGGCGTGCTCGTCTCGCTGTTCTCCGCCCTGGTCGTGACCCGCCTGCTCGTCGACGCCGTGCTTCGCACCCGCCTGCGCGACCACCCCAGACTGCTGGGCCTGCAGGTCGGCGGGCGGTTCCGGGCGTGGATCGCGGCGCGGCGGCCCAACCTGCTGCGCCACTTCCGGCGGTGGCTCGCGGTGTCGTCGGTCGCCCTGGTCCTGGCCGGCGCCGGCATCGTGACCCAGGGCCTGGACTACGGGCTGGAGTTCTCCGGAGGCCGGCTGCTCGAGTACGACACGCCCCGCTCCGCGGACCTCGACGACGTGCGCCGAGCGGTGGCCGGCGCCGGCTTCCCCCGCGCCGTGGTCCAGGAGTCGGGCGACGGCAACGTGACCGTCAGGACCACGCAGCTGAGCCCGGAGGAGGCCGACCGGGTCCGGTCGGCGGTGGAGTCGGTGGCCGGCGAGCTCACCCTCGTGCGGGACGAGTTCGTCGGTCCCACCATCGGCAACGAGTTGCGCCGTAAGGCCCTCACCGCCCTCGGCCTGGCCCTGGTGGCCCAGATGGCGTACCTGGCCGTCCGCTTCCGCTGGACCTACGCCGCCGGTGCGGTGGCGGCGATGGTCCATGACGTCGTGCTGCTGCTGGGTGTGTTCGCCTGGCTCGGCAAGACGCTCGACGGCGTGTTCCTCGCCTCCCTGCTTACGGTGATCGGTTACTCGATCAACGACTCCGTCGTCGTGTTCGACCGCATACGCGAGCTACGCCGGTCCCGCACCAAGGAGCCGTTGCTCGACGTGGCCAACGACGCCTGCCTGCAGACCGTCCCCCGGACGATCAACACAGGCCTCGGTGCCCTGTTCATCCTCGTCGCCCTGTACGTCCTGGGCGGGGAAACGCTCACCGACTTCGCCCTGGCCCTGTTGATCGGCATCCTCGTGGGCACCTATTCCTCGGTGTTCACGGCCACGCCCTTGGCCGTCTGGTTCGAGGGGCGAAGCGATCGGTCCGCTGGGCAGCCGGCGGGGAAGCCGGCGGCGAAGCCGACAGTCGATGAGCATGCGGAGCCGGCCGGGCCCGAGCACCGTCCTCGCAACCAGCGCCGGAAGCCGGCGAGGAAGCGCTAGTCCATGTGCTACGAGCCCCACGAGCAGACATCTCCGGCCGTCACTCGAAAGGACAGCGCATGAACCCGCCCACCGTCGTCCAGCCGGACAGCGCTCGTCGGACCAGTCGCCGCCTCGGCGTCGGCCTGGCCGCCGTCGTGTTCGGCCTCGCCGCCGTGCTGGTCCTTACCTACCTCGTCGGGCTGTCGTCGGGTCCGGCGACGGTGGCCCGCATCACGTTCCAGAACCCCACCGCCTACGCCCTCGACATCGAGGTCAGCTCCGGGCCGGACAGCGGGTGGACCTCGGCGGGGTCGGTGCGCCAGCGGTCGACAGCCGAGGTCACCGAGGTGGTCGACCAAGGCGACGTCTGGGTGTTCCGCTTCGACAGCCAGGGCGCCACCGGCGGCGAGCTGCGCCTCAGCCGGACGGAGCTCGAAGCCGCCGGCTGGCGGGTCTCCATCCCGGCGGAGGTCGGCAACCGCCTGGCCGCCGCCGGCGCGCCTCCGACCCCCTAGGGCCACGACGACCGCCGCTCCCCTCTCTGTCGCCCGTCGCCCCCGAACCCACGACCCCGACCGTGGGGTCCCGCCGGCCCGGCTCGGGGGTGGTACTGGAGGGCCCGCATGCTGTGCTCAGCTGGTGCCGGGCTTCGCCGTCCCCGTCGCCGGCGCCACCCAGACACCCGCCTCCTGGACCCGGAAGGAACCCCGGTGCTGAACCTGCATCTCTGGCTGTCCCCCGCCCGCAACCTGAGGTGGGTTGCCGCCTCCTTCGGGAACCGGTAGGCGGGTGCCCGCGCCCACGCGGTCCCTCACCCTCGCCGGGATCCACGACCACGTCCGGCGCCACTGCTTCACCCCCGCCGGCCCGCCCGGCCGGGTGGGCGTCGAGCTCGAGCTGCTGACCATGCAGGCCGGCGACCCTGCCCGCCGGCCGACGCCGGCGGTCCTCTCCGGCGTCGTCGACCTTCTCGACGTGCCCGGCGGCGGCCGGCTCACCATCGAGCCCGGTGGCCAGGTCGAGCTGAGCAGCCGGCCCCACGCCGGCGCCGCGGCGGCCATCGACGCCACCGCCGCGGGCCTCCGGAGCGTCCAGGGTGCCCTGGCCGGTGCCGGGATCCGCACCGCGGCCCTTGGTCTCGACCCGTCGCGCCCGAGCCGGCGGATCGTGTCGAACCCTCGCTACGACGCCATGGAGGGGTACTTCGAGGGCGACGGTGGCGCCGGCATCAGCATGATGTGCGCCACCGCGTCCATCCAGGTGAACCTCGACCTCGGCGAACCCGCCGAGCTGGCCCGCCGCTGGCGGGCGGCGCACGCCATCGGGCCGATGCTGGTGGCCGCTTTCGCCAACTCGCCGCTCGCCGTGGGCGTGCCCACGGGCGCCCGCTCGTCGCGCCAGCAGGTCTGGGCCGCGCTCGACCGCACCCGGTCGGCGCCGGCCGTCTCGGTGCTCCCGCCGGCCGACGCATGGGCCCGCTACGCCCTCGACGCCCGGGTCATGATGATCCAGGCCGGCGCCGGCGAGTACCGGCCGCTCCGTGAGGAGCTGTCGTTCTCGGCGTGGATGACCGAAGGTCACGAGCTCGGCTACCCGACGGTCGACGACTTCGCCTACCACCTCACCACCCTCTTCCCCCCGGTGCGGCCGAAGGGGTGGCTGGAGCTGCGCATGATCGACGCCCTCCCCGGCCCGTGGTGGCAGGTGGCCCTGGCGGTCACCACCGCCCTCCTCGACGACCCCGAGGCCCTCGACGCCGCCGAACGGACCTGCGGCCCGGTGGCCGGCTGCTGGGCCGAGGCGGCCGGGTACGGGCTCGGCCATCCCGGCATGGCCTCCGCGGCCCGCACCTGCTTCGCCGCCGCCCTCGCCGCCCTGCCCCGGCTCGGGGCCGACCCGACGGAGACGGCGGCCTTCGTCGACCGCTACGTCGACCGGGGCCGCTCCCCCGCTGACGACGTCCTCGACGCCTGGGCCGCCGGCCGGCGGCGGATGGCGGTCAGCTCGGCCCGGTAGCCGCACGCCACTGTGCGGTGCGGTCCATCGCCCGGCGCAGCGTCGCCTCGACCGCCAAGAGATCCGGTTCCGCCGCAGCCGGCTCGTCCGGCCATCCTTCGACGATGCCGATGGCCCACTCCGCCCACCGGTCGACCATGTCGTCGAAGTCCATCAGGAAGGTTCCGACCAGCTGGTTGACCGCGTCGCGCCGGGGGAACGGCGTGCGCCGGTCGAGGACGCTGCGGGCGACCTCGACGTTGCGGAGCGTGCGTTCGTAGGCACCGGCGCGCACCTCATGGAGGGTTCGCAGCAGATCGTCACGCGAGCCGTGGTCGCCGAAGAAGACCTTGAGGAGCTGCTCGAACTCCAGCACCGGACCATCGCCCGGCTCCCTCACCCAGGCGGCCAGCACCTTCCGGCCCCTGGCGGTGATGGAGTACACGGTGCGGGGACGCCGCCCGACGGGATCCTCGCGAGCGGTGGCCAGGCCGAGGGCGACCAGTTTCTTCGGTTCCTCGAGCACCTTGCTCCGCGCCCGGGGCCAGAAACGGCTGAGGGTGCGGTCCATCTGCTTGGCCAGCTCGTAGGTGGTCCACGGCTTCACGGCCAGCAGTCCGAGCAGGGCGTAGGAGGTGGGTGTCAGGTGAACGGCTCTTGACAAGATGGTCCCTTTGGGGCTACTTCTTAGGACAAAGGGGACTATACAGGAGGGTGCACCCGTGATGGCCACGATCGCGAACAAGGAGATGGCCGCCGCCTGGGACGGCGACGAGGGTGTGGAGTGGGCCAGGGACTGGGAGCGCTACGACCGGGCGGTCGCCGGCTACCAGGCAAGGCTCATGGCCGCGGCGGCCATCGGGAGGGCCGAGCGCGTGCTCGACGTCGGCTGTGGCAACGGTGAGACCAGCCGGGCCGCCGCCCGCCGGGCCGCCGCCGGGTCGGTCCTGGGCGTCGACCTGTCGTCGTCGATGCTGGAGCGAGCCCGGCAGCTGGCGGCGGCCGAGGGGCTTCCCAACGTCCGCTTCGAGCAGGCCGACGCCCAGGTGCAGCGGTTCGGACCGGGCGCCTTCGACGTCGTCGTCAGCCGCTTCGGGACGATGTTCTTCGCCGATCCGGTCGCCGCGTTCACCAACATCGCCGGCGCCATCCGTCCGGGCGGCCGCATCGCCATGGTGGCGTGGCAGGGGCCGGACCACAACGAGTGGCTGCGGGAGATCCGTGGAGCGCTGGCCGCCGGCCGTACGCTCCCTGTCCCGCCGGCCGGCTCCCCCGGCCCCTTCGCCCAGGCCGACCCCGGCCACGTCGGCACGGTGCTGACGACGGCCGGCTTCGGCGACGTCACCATCGAGGACGCAAAGGAGCCGTTCTGGCTCGGCACGGGCACCGACGACGCGTTCGACTTCATGAGTACGGGTGGGATGGCTCGGGGCCTGCTCCAAGACCTCGACGAGGCCGGCCGGCAGCGGGCGCTGGAAGCGCTGCGGGCGACGCTCGACCGCTACGCCGGCGCCGGTGGCGTCGTCCTCGGGTCGGCCGGGTGGGTGATCGCCGCTCGCATCGGTTAGATGACCCGGTCGTTCCCTCCGTCGACGGCCACCTGCGCCCCGGTCGTCTTGGCGAAGGCGGGCCCGCACATGGCGAGGCACAGCCTGGCGACGTCGGCGCTGGACACCTCGGTTCCGAGCACGTTGCTCGTGCGGTACCGCTCGACCGTCATGCCGTAGTGCGCGGCCCGCCCGGCCAGAACGTCGTCGGACCAGATGCCGGTGTCGAACACTGCGTTGGGGTGGATGACGTTCACCCGTATCCCCTCGCCGCCCCACTCCAGCGCCGCCACCCGAGCCAGTTGGGTCAGTGCCGCCTTCGACGCCGAATAGGCGCCGGCGCCGGGGCCCGGCGCGGCGACGTTCTTGGAGCCGATCACCACCACCCGGCCCCGGTGTGGGGCCGGCGCCAGAGCGAGCAGCGGGTGGGCGGCACGCAGGAGGGACACGTTGGCGTCCAGGTTGACCGCCATCACCCGCCGCCACGCGCCGGGCTCCAGCGCCTCGATCCGCGTGCCGGCAGGGAACACGCCGGCGTTGAGCACCAGCATGTCGAGACCGCCGAACCGCTCCGTGGCCGTGTCGAGGGCGGCCTGCATGGCCTCGTCATCGGTGACGTCGGCCTCGAGCCCGAGCCAGTCGGGGCCGTCGAAGCCGGTCTTGATCTCGGGATCGACGTCGACGCCGACGACGGCCGCACCCTCGCCGATGAGCGCCGCCGCGCACGCCCGGCCGATGCCGGCGGCGGCGCCCGTCACCAACGCCACCTCGCCGGCGAACGGCGGGGCCGCTGCCGCCCGGCGCAGCTTGGCCTGCTCGAGCACCCAGTACTCGACGTCGAACAGGTCGGCGATCGTGGCCGGCCGGTAGCCGCCGAGCGCCTCGCCGTCGAGGATCGCCTTCATGGTGTGGCGGTAGATGTCGCCGGCGATCTCCACGTCGCGCCGCGTGGCGCCGGCGCAGACCATGCCCAGTTCGGGGTCGAGCACGACCCGGGGGGCGGGATCCAGCTGCTGCAGCTCCCGGTTGCCGCGGTGGGTGTCGAAGTACTCGCCGTACCTGCGCACGTAGCCGTCGACGTCACGGCCCAGCAGTGGCCAGGGCTTGGTGCGGATCACGTGGTCGGGCGTCACCGTGCCCCGTTGGGTGAAGGCGGCGACATCCGGGTGGGCGATGAAGGCGATCACCTCGTCATCGGTGTGGCTGCGCATCACCATGGGCCGGCCGGCGGCGGCCGACACCTCGGCCCGGAGCCGTGCCCGCTGCAGCCGGTCGGTCGGTGCATTCGTCCGCGGGGGCGCCGCCGGCCACGGGCGCCGGCGGCCGGTCACGTACCGGTCGGCGAGTTGGACCAGCTCGATCATCCGGTCATAGGAGTCCTTCGCCGTCTCCCCCCACGTGAAGATCCCGTGGTTCACGAGCACAGCCCCCTGCACGTCGCCGGCCAGCCCCCCGCCCGCCAGCAGCTCGCCGAAGCGCTTGGCCAGCTTGAAGCCCGGCATCACGTACGGCACGACCAGCACCCGCTCGCCGTAGACCTCGCGCACCATGTCTGCGCCGGCCGGCGTGTTGGTGATGGTCACCACCGCGTCGGCGTGGGTGTGGTCGACGAAGCGGGCCGGCAGCAGGGCGTGGAGGATGGCCTCCACCGACGGCGCCGGCCCGCCGGCGACGACCGCGGCCAGCTTCAACTGGTCGGCCATCTCGGTGTCGCTCAAGGCGTCGAGCCGGGCGAGCCGGGCCACGGCCTCCAGCCGTAGCCAGGCGAAGCCGGACTCGTCCATGTCGGCAAGGTCGGAGCCACTGCCCTTCACCACGAGCGTGTCGACCTCCTCTCCGAACACGGTCGTGTGCCGCACCTTGACCGACGTGTTGCCCCCGCCGTGGAGCACCAGGTCCGGGTCCACGCCGAGCAGCCGCGAGGTGTACACCCGCTCACCGACGGGACCGGACCAACAGGCGGCGCCGGCGTCGTCCCATCGGTTGATGATCACCGGGTCACCGTACCGTCCGGCTGTCCGCCGTTCACATCCGCAATCAACATCTGCAATGGACACATGTGCAGGATGAAGATGTTTCGTTCGGTGTGGCACCTTTCACCAAGAAAGTGGTGCTAGCAGGGGTGCATAGCACGACGGGCCGCACTAGGTTTTCCACCACGGCGAACGGCGAACAAGGAGGCTATTCGTGCCCCATACAAACGGTGGTCGGCCCGATGCAAACGGGTCCGACGCAACTCTGTCCGATCAAACCGGTGAGTTCACCGGGCGTTATCTCGTCGTGTTCAACGACGAGCTGCAGAGTGATGCGAGGGGAATGAACCAGGCGCTCCAGTCAGGTGCCGGCCTCTCCAGCGTGGCCAGCACCCTCGACTTCGAAGAGGGCGCACTGGACCCCGAGCAGACCGAGTCGGCCGACGCGACCGTCTTCGCCGCCCTCGGCGTGGCCGTGGTGTCGGCCGATCCCACCGAGGCCGGCGCCCTGAGTGCCCTGGAAGCCGATCCCCGCATCCTGGCCGTGGAGCCGGAGCGCATCCAGTACGCCATCCAGGACGTGATGGTCTCCGTCGATTACATCCGCGGGTACCGCGACGGCGTCCTGAACCTGTACGAGCAGCTACCGGTGTCGCCGGAGCAGGAGACGGAGGCGGATATCGCCGCCCTCTTCGCCGACAACGCCAGCTCCACATGGGGGCTTCAGGCGACGCGGGCGTCGACATCGGCCAAGACCGGCGCCGGCGTGCGCGTGGCGGTCCTCGACACCGGCTTCGCCCTCAACCATGCCGACTTCGTGGGCCGGCCCGTCATCTCCCGGTCCTTCGTGACCGGCCAGGCCGTCCAGGACGGGCACGGCCACGGCACCCACTGCGTCGGCACCTCGTGCGGCCCGAAGACGCCTCCGGGCGGGAGCCGGCGCTACGGCGTGGCCACCAACGACACGATCCTCGTCGGCAAGGTGCTCAGCAACCAGGGTTCGGGGTCGGACTCCAGCATCCTGGCCGGCATCAACTGGGCGGTCACCAACCAGGCGAGAGTCATCTCGATGTCGCTCGGAGCCAACGTGCGGCAGGTGTCCCAGGCGTATGAGACGGCGGGGCAACGAGCACTGCAGGCGGGGAGCCTCATCATCGCCGCCGCCGGCAACAACGCCAACCGGGCCGCCGGCAACGTCGGGTTCGTCGGCATGCCGGCCAACAGCCCGTCGATCATGGCCGTGGGAGCGGTCGATGCCAACCTGCGCATCGCCAACTTCTCGGCCCGCAGCAACCCGGTCGGCGGTGGAAAGGTCGACATCGCCGGGCCGGGCGTGGCGGTGTATTCCTCGTGGCTCATGCCGACCCGCTACCACACCATTTCAGGCACCAGCATGGCGACGCCGCATGTGGCCGGCGTGGCCGCGCTGATCAGCCAGGCCACGGGCTTGCGAGGCATGGCGCTCTGGACCCGGCTCATCCAGACCGCTCGACCGCTCAACGTCCCCTCGGTCGACGTGGGCGCCGGCCTCGTGCAGGCGCCCCAGTAGCCCCTCACGGGATGGACGACGAGAAGATCACCGTGACCGTCGGCGACGACCACGTCGCCGATGTCAAGGGCGTAGCCAAGCAGCTCGAGGGCGCGGGCATGCACGTCGACCAGGTCCTCGACGCCATGGGGATCATCACCGGCTCCGTGCCGGCGGACCGGCGGCCGGCGCTCGAACGACTGCCGGGCGTCGCCGCGGTGGAGGCGGAGCAGACCTTCCAGATCGCTCCGCCCGACGCCGACATCCAGTAGGGCCCCCGGAAGGAGGGGCCCTCCGCGGAGAGCCCCTCCTTCTTCGCGCCACGGCGGTTCGCTCGTGGGTCTACTGCATCACCGGCTGGGAGACGCTGTGCGAGCGCCAGAAGAGCACCGGGTACGCCATCGATGGCGGAATGGGGGGAGTACGCGCTCGGCTACGCCAGCTACGTCGGCAAGGTCCCGGAGGGCATCGACCCCTTCGAGGCCGCGCCGCTGACCTGCGCCGGCGTCACCACCTACAAGGCGGTCAAGGTCTCCGGTTCGAGCTGCACGAGGCCGGCCTGACCAGGGTGGAGGACGAGCGCCGCCGGCTGGAGGACGTCAACCAAGCCATGCACGACGTCCAGCACGCCGCGGTGAAGGCCCGGGTGGTCTTCACCTGACCTGAGCAGCTCATCCGGAGAAAGCCGGCGACGCGGTGACCGTGAGGTGGCGGGAAAGCCACCTCACGGCATGCAGGTCGACCTCTGCGGCATGGGGCGACTGCGGTTCGGGCTCCGCGCCCGGCTCCGCGGCCAGGGCGTGGGCCATGCCCGGCACGGTCACGAGCTCGACGCGCGTCGCGTCGTCGTACCCGGCCCGTAGCGCGTCGCGGAGCTGTGTCGCCGGGCCGACGAAGGCCTCGGGCTCGTCGTCCTCGCCGACGGCGAGGAGGACGGCCGGTTGGCCGTGGGCGGCGATCTCGTCCGCCCGTTCCACGAAGTCCAGCCGGCGGGCGACGGCAAGCGACGGCGGCGACCACTCGTAGGAGACGCCGAACCGGCGGCCCATGGCCTCGACGGTCGGTCGCAGCCGTACGAGCGGGCTGACCAGCACGGCGGCCGTGGCGTCGACGAGCCCCTCGGCCATCACCAGCTGGGCGGCGGCGGCGCCGAAGGAGCCGCCCAGCAAGCCGATGGGCCCGTCGCCGATGCCCAGCTGCGCCCGCAGGGCCGACCACGCCTCTTCGACCTCGCCGGCCAACTGCTCGGCCATCGGGCCGTACACGTTGAGCACGGCGTCGTCGAAGGCGAGGCGCATCACCTGGTCGAAGCCCCCGGGCGGGAGGCGCGATCCGCTCATGGGCAGCCCGAGGTAGATGCGCCAGGCGTCGAGGCCGGCGAGGGGAAGGGCAGCGGCGAACGCGGCCTCGGTGCGGGGCGGGTCGAGCAGGTGCCATCCCAGGACCACCGGGACCGCGGGCGACGGCAGGGCGGGCGGAACGGCGACGAACGGGACACCGGCGGCGACACCACGGATCATGGATTCCTCCTCGGACGAGCTGTACGGTGTCCAATATAGCTGGACACTGTACAGTTGGCAACCGTGGGATCGCCTCGCACGCCCGGCGCACGTGCCGGCCTCTCCCGCGGCGCCGTCCTGGCCGCCGCCCGGGAGGTCCTCGCCGGCGACGGGTTGGACGGGTTGTCGATGCGTGCCGTCGCCCGGCGGCTCGACGTCGCCCCCAACGCCCTGTACAGCCACGTGGCCAGCAAAGCGGCGCTGATCGACGAGGTGCTCGACGATGTCCTGGGCGCAGTGGAGCAGCCGGAGGTGACCGATCCCCGCGCCGGGCTGCGGGGTCTGTTGATGTCCACCTACGACGTCCTGGTCGAGCATCCCGACCTCGTGCCGCTGTACCTGGCCCGCCAAGGCGCCCGGGGCCCGAACGCCCGCCGGCTCGGCGAGGTCATGGCCGCCTTGCTCGCCCGAGGCGGGGTCGGAGGACGGCCCGCCGTGGAGGCGCTCCGCGTGCTGATCGTCCACACCATCGGTTTCGCCGCCTTCGCCACCCATCCCCCGGTCGAGCCCGGTGCCGGCGGACCGCTCAGCGCCGAAGAGCTGCGGGGCAACTTCGAGACCGGGCTCGGCTGGGTCCTCGCCGGGATTCTCGGCTGAGCGCCGACGGTCGTTCGGTTCATCGTCACCGGAACCGCGGCCGGGCCCGCCTTACACGCCGAATCCGGACCACTCGGTTGTTACCGGCGGGTCGGGGGGCGTTCCTTCGACGCCTCGGCCGGCCGGCTCCGGGCCGGGCGGCGGCGGAGGGGCGGCTCGGCACCGCCGGCGTGGGTGGAGCCCGCGGTGCGGCGAGGCGCCGGCTTGCGCCTCGGCACCTCGGCCAGGAGCTGGTCGATCTCGGCCTTCTCCAGCGTCTCCGCCGTCATCAGCCGGTCGGCCAGGCGGTCGAGGTGGTCGAGGTGGTCCGTCAGGATGGCGCGTGCCCGGACGTGCGCCTCCTCGATGAGCCGGTCGATCTCGGCGTCGACCCGGGCGGGAACCGCAGGCGTCGCCCCCTCGACCTCGACTTCCTCGGCCCGACCGAAGCTGCGGAGCCCCACCTCGCTCATGCCGTACTCCCGCACCATCTTGTGCGCCAGGACGGTGGCCCGGGCCAGGTCCTCCTCGGCTCCCGTGGTCGGGTCGCCGAACACCAGCTCCTCCGCCACCCGCCCCGCCAGCAGCACGGCCAGCTGCGCCGACAACTCGCTGCGGGTGAGGAGCAGGCGGTCCTCCACGGGGACCGACAACGTGTAGCCGTGGGACTGGCCGCGGGCGACGATCGAGATCCGATGCACCTCGTGGCCCTGGGCCACGGCCCAGCCGACCACGGCGTGGCCGGACTCGTGGTAGGCGATGAGGGCCTTGTCCCGGTCGGAGATGACCTGGCTGAACCGCTGCGGGCCGCTCATCGTCCGGTCGATGGCCTCCTCCAGCTCATCGGGACCGAGGTAGGGCTTGTGGCGGCGACCGCTCAGCAGGGCGGCCTCGTTGAGGACGTTGGCCAGGTCGGCGCCGGTGAAGCCGGTGGTCCGTCGGGCGACAGCGTCGAGGCTGGCCCCACCCCCCAGCGGCTTGTTCCGGGCGTGGACCGCGAGGATGGCCCGCCGGCCCCGCTGGTCCGGGGGGCTCACGAACAGCCGGCGGTCGAAGCGTCCCGGCCGCAGCAGGGCTGGGTCGAGCACGTCCGGGCGGTTGGTGGCCCCGACGACCAGGACGCCGGCGGCCGGGTCGAAGCCGTCCATCTCCAGAAGGAGCTGGTTGAGCGTGCTCTCCCGTTCCTCCTGGCCGCCGGCGGCCTGCCGGGCCCGGGTCCGCCCGATGGCGTCGAGCTCGTCGATCAGGACGATCGACGGCGCCTTCTTCCGGGCCTGGGCGAACACCTGGCGGACCCGCTGGGCGCCGACGCCGACGTAAATCTCGACCAGGCTGGCGGCGGACACCACCTGGAAGGGAACGCCGGCCTCCCCGGCCAGCGCCTTGGTGAGCAGGGTCTTGCCGGTCCCGGGCGGCCCGACCAGCAGCACCCCCCGGGGCAGCGAGGCCCCCAGGCGGCTGAACCGGGTCGGGTCGAGCAGGTACTCCTTGAGCTCGCGCATCTCCTCGACGGCCTCGTCGAGGCCGGCCACGTCGGCGAATGTCACCCGCGGCACGGATGCGTCCTCCTCGGGAGCCCTCGGAGCGGCCAGCGGCGCCACCAACGCCTCGGCAGCCAGCGGCACCCGCGGCTGGGCCGAGTACCGCTGCTGGTCCGGGAGCTGGGTCTCGGGCGCCGGCGGCCGCGGCTTCGCTCCTCGGCCCAGGTAGAACGACGCCCACAAGCCGACCGTGTTCACGGCCAGCATGCAGAACAGGAACAGCGGCTGGCCCAGGGGGTCCATGACGAGATCTCTTCCTTCTCCGGTTCGGCGTATCGACGCGCTTCTGCCCATTCAATCCCCGCCTGACCCGGTACCGGTCGCGAAACCCCGACGTTCTTTGAGCCGTCGCTAACCCTGGACATCGCCCGCATGGCGGCGGGCACCGGCGGACCAGCTCGACCAGCGGGTGACGGCAAGAACGATCACCGGCCCCTCTGGTGGCGTCTTTCGATACAGCGGGTACTTCTCGAGGAGTCCGGCCACTGCTCGCTCCCGCCGCTCCCCCGACGTCAGGACGCGGGCGTTGCCATCCGCTCGCACCCACCAGAGCCGGGACCAGTCGGCCTCATAGTGGTCGACGAGGACGGAAGCGGCGGGGTTCGCCTCGATGTTCCTGAGCCGCTTCAGATCAGTCGTCGTCTTGGGCTTGTGGTCGACGGCGGAGGCGATCTCGTCGCCGTCGAGGAAGAAGGTGACCGGAACGATGTGCGGGCGCCCACCCGACCCTACGGTGGCCAGGCGGCCGACAGGCGCCTCCGCCACCCACCGCCGCACCTCCGGGTCCAGGCCGGTCACCGGTCCACGGTAGACGTGACGGCAAGGGCGGTCTGTATACGCTGCGGGACCTACGCGGAAAGGGGCGTTGCGATGGAAATAGGTATCGGGATACCCAACACCGTCGCCGGTGCGACAGGTCCCCAGTTGCTCGAATGGGCGCGCCGAGCGGACGCCGCCGGGTTCTCGAGCCTGGCGACGATCGGTGCCGTTTCATACCCCGGCTACGAGGAGCTCACGCTCTTCGCCGCCGCGGGCGCCGTGACCGAGCGGATCCGGTTCCTACCCAATGTCCTCATCGCCCCTGCCCGCAGCACCGCGGAGCTGGCGAAGCAGGCTGCGAGCGTCCAGCTGTTGACCGGCGGACGCCTGACCCTCGGGCTGGGCATCGGTTGGCGTGCAACCGACTATCAGTACCGACCGGGACTTCGCCACCAGGGGGCGCCGGTTCGACGAGCAGCTCGAGGGTCTCGGGAAGGCGTGGGCGGGGGAACCGCTCCTCGACGGCGCAAGATCGGTGGTCCCCACGGAGCTGCGGCAGCCGGTGCCACTCCTGCTCGGGGGTACGGCCGACGCCAGTATCGGCCGCGTGACGCGGTTCGCCGAGGGCTGGACCGCGGGAGGTCTTCCCCCCGACGCGGTGGCCGGCATGGTGGAGAGGGTCCAGTCGGCGTGGACGGAGGGCGGTCGGGCGGGGCGCGCCAAGATCGTCGCCCTCGCGTACTACTCCCTGGGCGACCATGAGGAGAACTCCCGGCAGTACCTTCTCGACTACTACGCCGCTATGGGCGGCGACGTGGCGGAGATGATCTCCGGCAGTGCACTGCGGTCGGCCGAGGCGATCAGAGGCGCCGTCGACGCCTACGCCGGGGTGGGTGTGGACGAGCTCATCCTGGACCCCACCGTCGCCGACCCCGCGCAGGTGGATGCCCTTGCCGAGGTGGTTTTCTAGCCGCCCATGCGGAGTCTCCGAAGTCGGCCGGGAAACTTCTCGGTGGGATGTCGAGAACCCGTGCGCCGCTCCGTCTCGGGAGTGAACACGGCCACAATGGGCCGTACCGCACCAAGGAGAACACATGGCCAAGTACCTGCTGCTCAAGCACTACCGGGGGGCGCCGGCAGCGGTCAACGACGTGCCGATGGACCGGTGGACACCGGAGGAGGTCGCCGCCCACGTGCAGTACATGCAGGACTTTGCCGCTCGCCTCGAGGCCACCGGCGAGTTCGTCGACAGCCAGGCCCTCTCCCCGGAGGGCAGTTTCGTCCGCTCTGACGGCGAAGGACGGTCGCCGGTCACCGACGGCCCGTTTGCGGAGACCAAGGATCTGATCGCCGGCTGGATGGTGATCGACGTCGAGACCTACGAGCGGGCGCTCGAGCTGGCCGGCGAGCTGTCCGCGGCTCCGGGCGCGGGTGGAAAGCCGATCCACGAGTGGCTCGAGGTGCGGCCGTTCCTTGCTGCGCCCCCGACGGTCACGGAGTGACGGTCGGTGGACGAGGCCTGGTTGAGGACTCTCGCCCCCACCGTCATCGGGATCCTCGTCCGTCGCGGAGCCGACTTCGCCGCGGCCGAGGATGCCATGCAGGACGCCCTGGTCGAGGCTCTGCGCGTGTGGCCGGAAGACCCGCCGCGAGATCCCAAGGGCTGGCTGGTCACCGTCGCCTGGCGCAGGTTCCTCGACGCCGCCCGCGCCGATACCTCCCGACGGCACCGGGAGGTCTGCGTCGCGGGCCAGCCCATACCCGGCCCGGCCGATGCGGTGGACGACACGCTCCAGCTGTACTTCCTGTGCGCGCACCCGTCCCTGACACCGGCCTCGGCCGTCGCCCTCACCCTGCGCGCGGCCGGCGGCCTGACCACGCGTCAGATCGCCCAGGCCTACCTCGTGCCGGAGGCGACCATGGCCCAGCGGATCAGCAGGGCCAAGCGGACCGTTTCGGGCGTCCGGTTCAACCAGCCGGGTGACGTCGCCACGGTGCTGCGCGTGCTCTACCTGATCTTCAACGAGGGCTACTCCGGCGACGTCGACCTCGCCGCCGAGGCGATCCGTCTCACTCGCCAGCTGGCGGCCAGGACCGACCATGAGGAGATCGCCGGCCTCCTCGCGCTCATGCTGCTTCACCATGCACGGCGCCCGTCACGGACCCGCCCCGACGGCAGGCTCGTGCCTCTTGCCGACCAGGACCGCAGCCTGTGGGACAGCCGCCTGATCGCCGAGGGCGTCGACCTGCTCCGAACAGCCCTCGCCCGCGACCGCCTGGGCGAGTTTCAGGCCCAAGCCGCCATCGCCGCGCTCCACGCCGACGCCCGGGCGGCCGAGGAGACCGACTGGGTGCAGATCGTCGAGTGGTACGACGAGCTGCTGCGCCTCACCGACAACCCGGTGGCCCGCCTCAACCGGGCCGTCGCGGTCGGCGAGGCCGACGGCCCGCGGGCCGGCCTGGCTGCCCTGGCCGGGCTCGACCCTTTCCTGCCCCGCCACGCCGCAGCGGCGGCGTACCTCCACGAGCGTGACGGTGACCCGGTCACCGCCGCAAGGCTCTACGCAGAAGCCGCCCGGTCAGCGCCCAACCTCCCCGAACGCGACCACCTCATGCGACAGGCGGCACGGCTCAACGACCAGCTGCGCACTTGAGCGCCGTGGCGGCAGGCATTCACCGACCCGATCGGGACGGTCGCTCACCCGCGGGTGGCTAGGCCCAGGCGTGGACGCCGTCGTTCACCACGATGGTGTCGGCCACCAAGTCGTGGGGCACCTGGCGCTTCTGGTGGACGAAGAGCATGACCAGGCCGACCAGCGGCAGCAGGGCGCAGGAGAAGAGCCCACCGACGATCGGGATCATGCCCAGGGCGACATAGATGCCCCAGCGACGGAGCGCCCTCCACCAGCCCGGCTGCGTCAGGTCCTGGCCCGACACGATGCGGATGCCCATGATCTTCTTGCCGAGGGTCTGGCCCCAGACGGCCACCGGCGGGACCTGGTAGAGGAACCCGAAGAGTCCCGCCAGCAAGTAGGCTGGGAGGAGGTTGGCGGGCTCACTCGCGTCGAATGCGTCCCCCACGGCGTCCGTCTGTGTCGCCAGCCAGAAGCCGACGATGAAGCCGATCGGGAGACCGAGGATCAGACCGTCGATGATGACGGCGACGATCCGACGCCAGGGTGCCGCCAGGTCGTCGGCGGTGATGGTCGGAGAGGCCGGCGGTTGTGCGGTTGGGGCGTCATGATGCAGGTAGGACAAGGTTCCTCCCTCCGTGGAGCCCGACTCGTGATGGGACTGTCGTCAGTGCTGGAGGACGGCTGTAGGCGAGTGGCCGGAGTTGGGCTGGTGTTGGGCGGGACCAGTGCTTCACCTCGCCCCGCGGGGTGACCACCCGGCGGAGCCGCGTGCGGGGCGGTGGCCGCCGCGTGCGGACCGCGCGTCGACGACGCGGTCGTGCTGAACAGTTCGAACCGGCTCGCGGTGCACCTTCGGCCGTGTGACCTACTGGCTGGCGTCGCGCCTCGAACCCGCCAGGACGGCGCCGAGATCGAGGTCTCGGTCGCTGGCCGCCTAGCCGGGACCGGCGCTCCGCTGGCGACGCTCGATCCCAGGGTCGAGCCGCGCGTCTACGAGGGTGACGACCTCGCCGTGAGCCTGTGGACCCACGACCCGCCCGTGCCGCCGCCCGACATCGCGCCCGAGGAGTCGGTCGTCAGGGGCCCCGTGGGGCATCCTCGTCAAGGTGATGCCCACCCTGTCGCTGATCTTCGCCGCCGCCTTCGCCGAAGGCGGCGTCTTCCTGGACGGCCGTCCCGGCGGGGCCGTCGCCGTTCGGTGACACCTGGCCTGAAGCCTGCTTGCCCAGCACGTCCATGAGGCGGAGAAGCTCGACGGGGACGGGGAAGATGAGGGTGGAGTTCTTCTCTGCCGCGACCTCGACCATGGTCGACAGGAGGCGGAGCTGCATGGCTGCCGGATGGGTCTCGAGGACCGCTGCGGCCCGGCCGAGCGACGCCGCCGCCTCGAACTCGCCGGTGGCGTGGATGACCTTCGACCGCCGCTCCCGCTCCGCCTCGGCCTGGCGCCCCATGGCCCGGCGCATGCTCTCGGGAAGCTCCACGTCCTTCACCTCGACGAGGGTCACCTTGACGCCCCAGGGATTGGTGAGGTCGTCGATGATCGTCTGGAGCTGCTGGTTGATCTCGTCGCGCTTGAGCAGGAGGTCGTCGAGCTCCACCTGGCCGAGGATGCTGCGCAGCGTGGTCTGCGCCACCTGCGACGTGGCGTACATGTAGTTCTGGATGGCGACGACCGCCTTCACCGGATCGACGACGTTGAAGTAGGTGACTGCGTTGACCCTTAAGGTCACGTTGTCCTTGGTGATGACGTCCTGGGGCGGGATGTCGGAGGTGACGGTCTGCAGGTTGACCTTGACCATCTTGTCGATGATCGGAACGATGAAGAACAGGCCGGGGCCCTTGGCCCCGATGACCCGCCCGAGGCGGAAGATCACCCCGCGCTCGTACTCGGCGACGATCCGGACGGCCGAGGCCACGATGGCAAGGAAGAGCACGACTGCTCCCCCGAGGCCGTAGAGGAAGGCTTCGCTCATGGGGCTCCTGTCACTGGTCGGTTTGGGGAATTCGATGGCGGCTCGACCACGAGGTCCAAGCCGTCGACGTCGATGACCACGACCTCGTCTCCTTCGGCCAGCCGGCCGCCGGAGCTGCGGAGGTTCCACCACGCACCCTCGACGAAGGCTTGGGCCCGGTCGCCGTCGGCGTGCCGTACCGTCACGACGCGGCCCTGGAAGAGGCCGGCGCCGGTGACCGTCGAGATCCCCCGACGCGACCGGACGACGAGCCGCCCGGCCAGGATCACGGCGGCGCCGACCACGATGCTGACCGGGGCGATGACCGCCAGGCTGACGTCGAGCCCAGGGGTGTCACGGAAGAGGAAGACGCCGCTGAGGATGAGCGTGACCGTCCCGCCGGCCGCGCCGATGCCCACCCCCGGCGCGAACAGCTCGGCGAGGAACATGGCGACGGCGATCGCGAGGAGAAGGAGGCCCACGGCGTTGACCGGCAGCACCGAGAGCGAGAACAGGGCGAGGAGGATGAGGACGGCCCCGACGACGCCGCCCGCCCCGATACCAGGGCTGGCGATCTCGTAGATGATGCCGAGCGTCCCGATCGACAGGAAGAGGAACGCCAGGTTGGGGTCGGCGAGGAACTGCTGGATACGGCGGAGGAGGCTCATGTCGAACTGGTCGATCACCGCGCCGGCGGACCGGATGGCGATGCGTGCGCCGCCGGCCACGGACACCTCCCGCCCGTCGATCGCCTCCAGCAGCTCGGGCAGCGACCCGGCGAGCAGGTCCACGGCCCCCACCTCGAGCGCCTCGGCCGCTGCGGCCGACCGGCCCTCGCGCACCGTGTCGACGGCGAAGTCGACGTTGCGGCCGCGCAGCGTCGCCAGTGACTCCGCGAAGGCGGCAGCGTCGTTGACCACCTTGCGCTCGACGTCGCCCCCCTCGAGGTCGACGGGCGTCGACGCCCCGATGGCGGTCCCGGGCGCCATGGCCGCGACGTGGGCGGAGAAGGTGATGATCGCGCCGGCCGACGCGGCCCGGGCCCCCTGGGGGCTGACGTAGACGACGACGGGGACCCGGGCAGCGAGGATGCGCTGGACGATCTTCCGCATCGACGTGTCCAGGCCTCCGGGGGTGTCCATCGTGATCACCGCCGCCGCATGACCCCGGTCCTCGGCCTCCTCGAGCGCGGCGTCGACGTGGTTCGCCATGACCGGTGTGATCGCCCCGGCGACCCGGGCGACGAGCACCCTGGGCTGCCCCGCCTCCTGCCCTTGGACAGGGGACGCGATGGCCAGCGTGAGACCGAGTGCGAAGAGTGCACGAGCGGCCCGGCCGGACCAGGAGGCCACGGGCAGAGCTTATCCGGGCACCCGGCTCTGGCTCGGTCGCCTCGTACGGGCGGATTCGGAGGCACGGGTGGCGAGGTGCCGCCGACCCACTCGCCCAGAAGTCGGCAACACTTGACGCGGTGGAACAGGCCCACCGCCGGCGGGCGCTCCTCGTCGCCGCCATGGCATACGCGTGGTGGGTCGCAGGCCTTGCCTCGTTCACGTGGACCGCCACCGGGGCGGTCGCCGCCGCCGGCGTCGCCTTCATCATCACGGGCGCCCGCATGCCTCGGACCTCCGAACGCGGCCGTGGCGCTCCTCGTAGCGCCCTTGCCTGGGCCATCCTGTTTGCGCTGCTCGCCGGTTGGGAGCTCGCCGCGTTCCTCCAGCACCCGCGAGCCGACCATCCCACGCTGAGTGCTTTGGCAGACCAGTTGCTCGGCTGGCGCCCGGCTCGGGCACTGGCGTTCTTCGGGTGGATGGCGATCGGCGCCGAAATGGCGCGCCGGTGAGCCGCACCATCACCCTCGTCGGCTACTACGTGCTCGCCGCCGCCCTGGTGGGCTGCCAGGCCGCAGCTCTGCTCCGGGGTCGCATCCCGACCATCGGCCAGGTGGTGGCGCGGCTCACGGCTCGACGCGCGGGGCGGTGGCTGCTCTTGGCCGGGTGGCTGTGGGTCGGGTGGCACCTGTTCGCGCGCTCTGGCCCCTGAAGCCGGCCGAGGGGGCCGCCACACCCGGGGCCCGACCTGCGGGCGAGCGCGACCGCCTCACGGCCATTGGGCGGCTTCACCGGCGACCTCGCACGAGCACGACGAACGAGCACCCCGTCCCGGCCACCCCGGGGAGGCACCCTGCGACGGGGAGGACCGGCCGGCATCCTCGGGAGCCTCCTCGTCGTGGCCACGTTCGGCATCGTTCAGAGCGCGTCGAGTCCCGCCACGAAGAAGCCTCGTACGAGTTCGTCGGCCTCGGTGTCACTGACCCCGGCTGCCTGGTAGGTGGCTTCCCACTGCACCTCGCAGCGGCCCGGACCGTCATCCCGGACGCGCAGCGTCGACTCGAAGTCTTGGAGGGGCAGGGGCGGCTCGGACATGCGAAACGTGTAGTGCCGGTCGCCACGGTCGACGATCGGCTCTACGAGCTGTACGGCTCCGAGGTGGTTGATCCGTCGCTCGCCCCCGTCGATCAGCTCGGTCGAGTCGACGGCCGGATGCCAGGCCGCGAGGGCCCCGGGGTCCCCGATGCGCAACCACATCTCGTCGGCCGGAACTCGGTACTGCTTCGTCATGTTCACGTGTGCCATGGCTCGTTCCTCTCGTTGTTGTGGTCGGTCACGCCGGCGCGGCGCCGGCCAGTAGCTGGTCGAGCACCGCCTGGTCCGGAGCGGGCGGCGGGGTGGTCTCCGGTAGGGCGCTCAGCAGATCGAAGGCGTCTTCGATGCTGGCGGGGGTGATGAGCGGGCTGTGGGCGGTGGCGATCGTCGTCATGCCCAACGAGCGGACGCGATTGACCTCGGCGGCGTAGCGCTGCCGGTCGACGAGGCCGACCCACGGGGAGAGGGCGTGGTGGACGAACATCGCCATGCCTTGCGCCCAGAAGCCGGGGTCCAGGTCGGCGACGGTGGGAACCGGCTGGTCGGGACACGGGGTGGCGAAGGCGTCGACGCCCCAGTAGACGCCGGTGCGCTCGTCGAGGAAGCCCCGGGTCGCCGGTGAGTCGTACACCGGCGGGCGCACGGCGCGGATGCGTCGGTCGCCGAGGTCGATGTGTCCGCCGTCGTCGAGCCACCGGCACCGATCCAGTGGGAAGCCGAACGCGTTGCTGAACCGCTCGATGAGCGCCCAGCTGCACACGAGCTGCGCGTTGGGGCAGGCGTCCATGACGGAGGCGAGGTTCCCGGTGTGGTCGGCGTCGTCGTGGGACAGGAACACCCAGCGCACATCCGCGGGTTCGACAATGCCGAAGACGTCGTCCATCCACTGCGACCGGTTGTTGAGCGACCCGGTGTCGATGATCGCCGGCTCGGCGCCGGTGATGAGCATCGAGTTGAGGTAGACGCTCACCGGCGCACCGAGGCCCTGCTGGACCTGGTGGACGACGTAGGTGTCCGCATCGACGCGTGTCGCCGGCACGTGGACGGTCGGGGCTTCGGGTGCGTAGCTCATCGGTTCCTCCTGGAGTTCGATCCGCTCTCCGGCGCCGAGCTCGATGGCGCGAGCGCTCCTTGGAGGATGCGCGCCGCCTGCGGCCGCGCACATGGGGGAGAGCCGACAACATCGGTGACCCACACCGACGTCTTTCGGCGGGCGTGGCTCAGGTCGTGGGCACGCTGCGGGCGGCGAATGCGACGAGCTGGGAGCGCCCATCGACACCGGTCTTGATCGCCAGGTTGGCGACGTGGCGTTCGACGGTGCGCTCCGAGAGGTAGAGCCGTCCGCTGATCTCTTTGTTCGACGATCCCTGCGCCAGCAGCTCCAGCACCTCGTACTCCCTGCCGGTGACCCCCAGGGGGCGCAGCGCGGGTGGGACGCCGCTGAAATCCCTCCGCCGGGCAACTGGTGCGCCGGCCCTCCGGAGCAGCGAGCGGCATGCCGAAGCGAGGCGCTCTTCGCCGCTCTCCTCGTAGTGCCCTACCGCGTCCCGGAGCCATGGCACCGGGTCTCCCCAGCCGTCGGCGAGCGCGGCCTCTGCGAGGAACCGGTGCCCGAGGTGGCGCATCCACCGGTGGTGCTCGAGCAGGGCGTCGCCGTCCCGCACGAGCTTCAGCGCCCGCGCCGGGTCCCCGTCACGTCCAGCGGCGATGGCACGGGCGTAGCGCAGGAACGCGGCGGCGAGAAAGTGGACAGACTCCTCGGGGATCTCGACCTCGGCGCTGGCGGTGCCGTCGCACTCGTGAAGGAGCGCGAACAGCCCCACTGCCGGCACCGCGGTGTGGTCGCCGCCCGCCGCAGCCGCCTTCAGCCCCGCGACCAGGTTTCGGCGCGCCGCCGGCCGGTCCTCCTCCACCAGTGCCAGCACGGCGAGTGCGCTCGAGGTCTTCACCTCGATGTCCGGTGCGCCGGCCGCGAACGATCGAGCCTGTTCGACGCACTGCCGCAGCTCTTCCGCCCTGCGGGCCCGAGCATGTGCGTAGGCCTCGAGCGCACGGGACGCGGCGAAGGTCCGATCGAGCCGGTACCTCGTCGCCAGATCGGCCGAACGCCGCGTGGCGACGATCGCCGATTCCGGGTCGTCGGAGAGCACGAGCGCCGCCGCGACCTGCACGTCGACCACCGCAGCGGTGGCGAGCGCGCCGGATTGGAGGGCGAGCTTGCGTGCCTCCTCGAGCCTGCTGGTGTCCCGGCCGCGGAGCATGTCGATCGTTCCGAGCTCGTGCAGGGCACGGACCCGCCAGACCGCGAGCCCGTGGCGCTCTGCGGTCCCCAACGACTCGGTGAAGGCCGCCTCGGCCGCCTCGAGGTCACGTGGCCGCTCGACCCGCCCAAGCACCTCGAGCGCCGCGCAGGCGACATCCGGTAGGTCGAGCCGTGCCGCCGCCTGGAGCGCCGTCTGGGCGAGCCGGCGGGCATCATCAGGGTCGTCGAAGATGGCGACCTGCGCCCGCACCACGTCGAGCTGGGCGATGACATCGTCACCGGCGCCGGCTGCGGCCTCGAGATCAGCAAGGTCGAGATGGCGGCGTGCTTCGGTCCAGCTCGTAGCGGCGACCGCGGCGCGTGCGAGGCGTAGGTGTGCCTGGGCCCGTCGTCGCGTCGAGCGGAGGTCACCGCCGAGCCCCTCGAGCAACGAGCCTGCCACCTCGACGGCCCGGCCTCGCTTGCCGGCGAGCACCAGGACCTCCAGCAGCAGCTCCTCCACGTCAGCACGCTCACTGCTCGCGGCGCCCTCGCCAGCCACGAGGTGGCGGGCCCGCTCGAGGATCGCCTCGGCAGTGGCGAGGGCCCCTTGCCGGAGCGCGTCCTCGGCGACCGTGGCGAGCAGCGTCGCCGCCCGTGCGGCGTCCCCGGCGCCGGCGGCCAGTTCCGCAGCAAGCTCGCCCCACTCCCCGTCGAGCGATGGGTAGGCGTCCTCCACGGCATCGAGCGCCCGCCGGCACAGCGCCTCGCGCTCCGGCGGAAAGAGCGACCGGAGCACCGCGTCGCGGGACAAGGCGTGGCGGAAACCGAAGGTACCGCCACCCGAGTCGAAGACGATCGCCTCCGCGTCGACGGCAGCGTGGAGCGCGGCGACGACCACGTCCTCCGGCAGCCCGGTGATCGAGGGCAGCAGCTCCCAGGGGAACGTGCGCCCGAGGATCGCGGCGGATGCCACCACCCGCTGGGCCTCGCTCGACAAGGCGCGGACTCGTCGCTGGACGCTCTCGGCAACAGACGCCGGCACCACGCCGTTCAGTCGCCCCTCGACCCGCCAGGCGCCCGACTCTTCGAACAGCATGCCCTCGGCCCGGGCCGCCGCCAGCAGCTCCTCCACCATGAAGGGGACGCCCTCGGCCCGATCGACGAGATCGAACACTTCACCGGCCACCTCGGACGCGCCGAGGCAGGACTCGACCATGGCACTCACTGCCGCCCGATCCAGCGGCCCCAGCTCGATGACCGTCGCCGCTCGCCGTGAGCGCAACCGCCGCGCGAACCCGGCCATCGGCGACGTCACCTCGGCGCGCGCCGTGGCAACGCAGACCACCCGTTCGGCGCCGAGGTTGTCGGCCAGGTAGTCGATGACCGCCAAGGTGTCGGGGTCGGCCCAATGCAGGTCCTCGAAGACGACCATCGCCGCGCCACCTTCGGCCAGCGATCCGAGGAAACGGAGGATCGCTTCGGCCACCGCCACCTGGGACTGGTCCACCGGCGCCGGCGCATCTGTTCGCCACTCCGAGACAAGCCGTCCGAGCGTGGAACGGTACGGCTCGATCGCCGCGGTATCCGGCCCGACTCCGCGGCGGACTGCCGCCGACAGCGCCTCGGCGAGCGGTCGATACGCCGTCGGCGCCCCCATGTCGACAGCCCGCCCGTGCAGGACCGGCCACCGGCGCGCCTCCGCTTCCGCTGCGGCCGCCGCCGCCAGGCGCGACTTCCCGATGCCGGCCTCCCCCGCGACGAGCACCAGTCCGCCACGGCCCGCTGCCGCTGCGTCCAGCGCGTTGGTCAGCACGGCGCGCTCGGCGCGGCGCCCGACGAGCGTCGAGGCGACGGTTGCCGTCACGTGTCGCCCTCCTCGTGGGGCTGGTTCACACACTGGATTATCACCCGGCGCCGGACGGGAGCCTTGACAAAGGTCGATGCGCGACCGCTTCCGCCGAGCTCTGAAACCCAATCCGGGACGGGCAGCGAGGCGGCCGTGGGCCAGCGAGGGCAGTACGGCGGCGTAGAGCCGACGGGGCCGACGACCCGTCGGCAGTCGAGTATCACGCCCGGCGCGACGGGCATCGGGAGCCGGGGTCGACCACCAATTCGCTGGCCCCACCAGTACGATCGGATCATGAAGCGGAGAGTGCGACCCAGCCAGCTGCTGGTCGTCGCCTCCCTCGCGCTTGCCGGCGTCGGCGCCGGTCACGTAGGCGAATACCTCCTGCTGGCTCCGGACCACCATGAGCGCCACACCCTCTTGGCCAGCACCGGACACGGCTATCTGCCCTCTGCGCTGAGCGCCGCTGTCTTCATCGCCCTTCTGGGTCTCGCCTCGGTGTTCCTGATCGGCCTCGGTCGAGGCCTGAGCTCGGTCGGACGGCGACGAGGGACCTTCCGCTGGTCACGTGCCCTGCCGGTCGCCCAGATGCTGGCCTTCACCGCCTTGGAGGTCGGCGAGCGCGTGGTCGCCCATGCCCCGCTGCACGACGTCGCCACCGTCCTGGCCCTGGGACTACCCCTTCAGGCACTGGTCGGGTTCCTCGCCGGTCGCTTGGTGAACAAGATCGAGGAGGCCGGCGAGCGACTCGGGGAGCGCCTGCGTGCCGGCGACCTGCATCTCCGACGCTCGCGTCCTGTGCGCTGGCGGCCCGACGCCTGGTTCCGCCCGGCGCTGTCGGCCTTCGCCGTCGCAGTTCCCGCTCGGGGCCCTCCGAACGACCTCGTTGCCGCCTGAAGCAGGTCCATAGACGGAAGGCCGGCCCGGCTGGGTCGGCACGACAACGAGGAGATAGTCATGCGAGTTCGCTTTGCGCGCCTCGCCGCGGCCGCCCTGGGCTCAGCCCTGCTGGTGGGACCGCTGGCGTCGGGCGCCTCCGCCCATGAACGCCGCACGGTCGGCACCGTGCAGATGGTCGTCGGCTGGCTCAACGAACCGGCCTACGCCGGCTTCCTGAACGCCGTCCAGCTCCGCGTCAGCGACGGCGCCGGCCCCATCACCGACGTCGGTGACGCCCTCAAGGTCGAGGTGACCTTCGGGGACCAGAAGGCGGGCCCCCTGCCCCTCGCCCCCGCTTTCGGGTCGCCTGGTGAGTACCGGTCGCCCATGGTCCCGAGCCGGCCCGGCACCTACACCTTCCGCTTCGTCGGCACGGTCAAGGGCCAGCAGATCGACGAGTCCTTCACCTCCTCGGACAGGACGTTCGACTCTCCCCAGGACGCGGCCGAGATCCAGTTCCCGGTGAAGGACCCCAGCCCCGGGCAGCTGGCCACGCGCATCGAGCGCGTCGAGCCCCGCATCGAGGAGGTGCGCACCGCGGCGACATCGCAGGCCGGTGACGCCGAGAGCGCAGCCACTCGAGCCACTGTCCTGGCCGTCCTGGGTCTGGTGGTCGGTGCTGCGGGCTTGGCATCCGGCGTCAGCGCCCGCCGGCGGAGACCCACCGGACCAGCCGCTCCGGCCCCATCCTCAGCCAAGGCTGCCACCGGTTCCTGAGCACCGCACAGGGCTATTCATGCGCAAGGTGCTGTTCGTAGTGACCTTGGCCGCCCTGGGGGTCGGGCTGCACGCGCCCGGGGCTGAGGCCCACGGGGTGCTCAGCACCTCGGTCCCCCAGGGCCAGGCCGTGCTGGGCGAGCCCCCGCCGGCGGTGACCCTCACGTTCACCGAGCCCCCCGAGCTCGGGTTCTCCTCGGTCCAGGTTCTGGACCGCCAGGGCGGCTCGTACGGCACCGGCCGCCTCGAGCTCGTGCCCGGCGATCCACAGACCCTGCGCCTGGGGCTGCAGCCGCTGGATCGGGGCGTCTACACCGTCAACTGGCGGATCGTGTCACGCGTCGACGGCCACCTCACCGCGGGATCATTCGCCTTCGGTGTGGGCCAGGCCGTCACCGAGGACGCCGTCCGCCCCGCGACCCCCGGTCCCGGCAACCGGTCCGTGCTCGGAGTGGGTGGGCGCCTCCTCATCTACGGCGGCCTGGCCGTGCTGGTCGGAGGGTCGTGGATCGGCCTCTTCGCCTTCGGGCAGCGTCGCCGAGCTGTCATCGTCCTGCTCGCCGTGGCCTGGGTCGTGGCGGCGGTGGGAGTCCTGGCGCTCGCTGAGGGGCAACGGGCGACGGCCGGGGCGCCCCTCGGTGAGTTCTTGCGGGCACCGCTGGGACGTTCGGTGCTTTGGAGAGGCCTGGGCCTGGGTCTCGCCGGCGCCGGTCTCCTCCTCTTCCGGAACGGGAGCGCCCGGCGCTGGGGGGCGGGGACCGCGCTGGTGGGCGCCGGAGGAGTGGTGGCGTTGGTCGCCCACGTGCACGCCGGGCACGCCGCCGCTGCGTCGTGGGCCATGGTGTGGCTCCAGAGCCTGCATTTCCTCGCCGCCGGAGCGTGGCTCGGAGGCCTGGTCGCCCTCCTCGTCGGCCTGGGCCGCCGGCCTGATGGCGCCGGGGCCACCGCAGCCCGTCGTTATGGAGTCGGCGCCGGCATCGCCATGGGCGTGCTGGTGGCCACCGGGGTCATCCGGGCCGTCGACGAGGTCGGCAGTTGGGATGCACTCCTGGGCACCGGCTACGGGCGCCTCATCCTGGCCAAGTCCGGCCTTCTGATCGCCCTGGCCGCCCTGGGTGCGGTCAACCACTACCGCAACGTTCCCGCCGCAGGCCGCTCCCTGCGGGGGCTGCGCCGAGTCGGCAGCGCCGAGGTGGCCGTGACCGCAGCCGTGTTCACGGTCACGGGATTCCTGACGACCGCCGCTCCGCCGGCCAAGGATCGGGCGCCGGCCCCTTCGACGGTCGTCGTCGAGGGCAGCGACTTCGGCACCACCATCAAGGTCCGCCTGAGCGCCTCGCCAGGGACGGCGGGCGACAACCGGTTCAGCTTGCGGATCAGCGACTACGACACGGGCACGCCGGTCAGCGCCGAGCGGGTCAGCGCCCGGTTCGCCCTGCCGGCCAACCCGGCGGCGAGCGAAACAGCCCTGGACTTCGTGGAGGGGCCGGCAGGGATCTACTCCGCCTCGGGAACGGGCTTGCCCGTGCCCGGCCGCTGGCGGGTCACCGTAGCTGTCCAGCGCGGCGATGACGCCGTGGAGGTGCCCCTCCAGCTCGTCACCGCGGTTCCCGGGCTGCAGGTGACCGAGTCAAGGGTCCCGGGCCAGCTCACGATCTGGGATGTCACGCTGCCTCAGGGACGCTCCGTGCAGGTTTACACCGACCCCGAGCGTCCCGGCCCGACGCAGTTCCACGCCACCTTCTTCTCCAACGACGGCAAGGAGCTGCCTATCGATAGCGCAACGGTCACCTCCATCGGAGGCGAGGGGCAACCGGTCGCCTCCACGCCCAGACGCCTCGGGCCCGGCCACTTCGTGGCCGACCTCACCGCGCCAACCGGTCAATGGATCCTGGAGCTGACCGCCATCACGCCGGAGGGGGACCACCTGTTCGTCCCTCTTGACCTGCCCATGCCGAGATGACCGAACAAGGAAGGATGATCATGCGTCGGAGAACCCTGGTGGCCGTGGCTGCCTTGGCCCTGCTCTTCACCGCCTGCGGGGCCGACGACCCCCCCGGCCACGGGACCGCAACACAGGCGAGTGGCCCCCGGCCCAGCTCGACCGCCACGCTGGACATCATCGAGCCGGCCGCCGGAGCGAGCATTCCTGGCGGTTCGGTCACGGTACGGCTCAGTCTCGAAGGGGCGCGGATCGTGGCGACCGCGACGAGGGATCTGAAGCCCGACGAGGGCCACGTCCACCTGACCGTGGACGACCAGCTGCAGTCCATGACCTTCGGGCTGGAGGACCAGGTTCAAGTGTCGCCTGGAACGCACCTCCTCGTCGCCGAGTTCGTCGCCGCTGACCACGCGCCGTTCAGCCCCCGGGTCATCGTGACCCGGACATTCACCGTCCCGGCCTCCTGAGCAGGCGCTACCGCGCTCGCTGGGTCAACGAGAGCCGGGGAGCCGCACGGCTGGGTCCCCGAACACCGCGTAGTTGCGGGCATCGTTGCGGGCCGTCCAGAACATCGAGAGTTTCCCGCTGTTCGGGGTCTCCCCGAAGGCGACGTTCTCCTTCTCCGACTCCAGCTCGGTGGCCAAGGTGGCATAGCGCTCGTTGAAAGGCTCGACGGCTGCCCCGACCGGTAGGTGGTTGAGCAGTCGGCAGACCGAGTCGGAGAACGAGTCGCTCGGGTCGGTGACGCCCGGCCAGCTGAACGAATACCCCCACGCCCGCTCGACGTGGCCCACCACGGCCAGCGCCCCGCCGTTGGGATGGCCCAAGAGCCGCTGAGGCAATCGGCCGACGAACGCATAGGGAGCCACCTCCGCGGGGGTACCCATCGCCTCGCGGGTGAAGTCGTCGTGCTTCGGTGTGCCCAGCCCGTAACAGGCGAAGAAGAAGGCGACCATGCCCTCCACGTGCGCGTCGTCTGCGACGTCGTCGGCCGCCATGTAGAAGTCGTGAGGGATCTCGGTCCGCCACTGGACCGGACCAGGCCAGTCCTGGCAGAGGAGGGCCCCTTGGTGGGTCCGCTGGCGGGGGTCGCCGTTCGGGAAGCCGACGCCGTGACCGGCAGCGAACAGAAGCGATGGCCGCTCATCCCCTCCCAGGATCGCCCGTAGGCGGGCCTTCGTCGCGTCCTCGGCGAGCACCGTTCGTACGTCACAGCCGGCCACGCGTTCGCCGACCCGTTGCGCCAATGGGCGGACGAGGAACTCGGAGCTCTTTCTCGTGGGAACGTCGTCGGCGTTCCGGGTGCCGAAGAACGTCGCCGAGCGGGGGCGGCCAGCACCGGTCTCAGAGGCGATCACGGTATCCGCGTAGCGCGCGTACTCCTCGTCGGTATCGAAATGAAGTCGCCCCACCGCCCGGGTGACGTCGATCTGGTACTGGAACCGGTAAGGGATCCGCTCGGGGTCTCCGACGAGGAGCAGGTAGTAGGGCATCTGAGCCGGATTGGCCCGCTCGCCCGGCGCGACGCCATGACGGGCCACGAATGCGCCGGCGGTTTCGTTGGGCCGGTGGCCGTCGGGCCCTGCGTACTCCCGGTAGAGGTCGGTGACGCGGCTCGCCTGGGCTCGTCGATGGTCGAGGAGAGGGCGAAGGGCCTCACGCGTCGAAGGCGGCGCGTCGTGGGCGAAGACGACTCCCCAACCAGCCTGGCTCAGGTCGCCCGATTCGACATTGTCGATGGCCCGGTAGTCGATGCCCCCGGCGAGCGCGAGGTACCTGGCCCGGAGCTCCTCGCGTTCGCTGGTCTCGAGCCTCTCGCCGAGAGCCAGCTGCGACACCACCGACGTCGGTATCTCCGGGAGGAGGTAGCTACCGGTGGCCGCGTTGAGGCCATTGCAGACGAGTGTCTCCGCTGACGCGCCGTCGTCGCCGATACGTCCGTCGCCACTCACGAGAGGATCCCTTCACTTTCGAGACGAAGTTCGATATTCTCCCCGACCCGACGTACATCGATCCCGCCTCTTTCCCATCCTGTCCCAACGCGGAGGTGCCATGAGCGATCTACCCGTTGACAGTGAGCGCCCGGAGCCGGGGTCGGAGGGCGTCCCGAGGGACCAGGACCCGAACCCCCCCGTCGACCTCCCCTTCGCTCCCGGCGGCCCGGTCGGTACGGCCACCGCGGTGCTCGACTTCTTCGTCCGGAACGACGGGCTCGGTGAGGACCCCGACGGGTCCAACCACAACTGGATCACCGAGTGGTACGGCGTCACCGGGCCCTGGTGTGCGATGACGGTGAGCCGGGCGCTGCTGGAGGGCGGCTTCTCCCGCGACGGTGAGACGGTCGAGGTGCCCGGTCTCGAGCAGACGACCACCAAGGGGTGGGCGTACGTGCCCTACGTGCGAACGAACTTCGAGGACGCGGGTCGCTTCCATGAGTCCGGCCCCCAGCTCGGTGACCTCGTGATCTTCGACTGGGAGATGGATGGATACGGCGACCACATCGGCGTGTTCCAGGAGGACCTGGGCGACGGGACCTGCTTGTGCCGCGAGGGGAACACGTCGAACAACCTGCTCGAGCTCAGGCGCCGGCCATACTCGCTCATCGCCGGCTTCTGCCGGCCGCCGTACGGCGACAACGGCGCGACCCAGACTGAAGCGACCTCCACCGACGTGGCCGGCGAAGTACCACCGTTCCCCGGTCTCACCCAACTGGGTTCGAGCGGCGACGCAGTCCGGCAGGTACAGCAGCGGCTCGCAGATCGCGGCTGGAACATCGCCGTCACCGGGGAGTTCGACTTGGAGACCGATCGCATCGTTCGCTCGTTCCAGACCGACAAGAACCTCGAAGTCGACGGTCAGGTCGGACCGATCACGTGGTCGACCATGTGGACGTCCCCGATCACCTGAGCGTGCACGATCTCAGACGTCTTCGCCGGCGACGGCAAGGATGGGGGTGAGGCCATGCTCGACGTTCTGCAGGCGGGGGCACCCCGCGGCTCCCCCTGCCGGACGACGAGGCCATCGTAGGATCGCCTGGTGGGAGACCACGGATTGACCGGCGGCGACGGGATGGCGATGGCGGGATCGGTGGTGTGCAACGGGCTGAATGCCGCCACGGGCAGGTACCTCATCCCCGAGCTACCAGCGTCGGTGCTCTCGCAGCTGGCGCTCGGTGAGCATCTCGACCCCGACGAACAGGCCCACCTCAGAGCCCGCTTCCTCGACCGGGACGGAGTCCTCGACCCGGAAGTCGTCGACAACGTCGACATGGGCGACTTGGCCCAGGCAGGTTGGGGGGTCACCTTCGCCCACGACTCGCCGCCGTCGATCCGGAACGCCCTCGCACCTCTTCTGGACCACCGGCGGGACCAGGCCCGCGGGGAGTGGGACCTTTACCGGGAGTACACGGGGCCGCGCGGCCACCGCCCCGACGAGACCGCCAGTGCGTTCATGGCCCGGCACGGCGTCGCGCCCGGCGAGCGGGCCAACCCGGCCAAGATGCCCTACTACCTGCTGCTGGTCGGGGACCCCGAACGGATCCCGTACCGCTTCCAGTACCAGCTCGACGTCACCCGGGCGGTCGGCCGCCTCCACTTCGACACCGTCGAGGAGTACGCGCGGTACGCAGCGTCGGTCGTCGCCAGCGAGAACGGCCCACCCCGCGCCCGAACGGCGACCTTTTTCGGCACCCGCAACGCCGACGACCCGCCGACGAGATACAGCTCGGAACTCCTGGTCCGCCCGTTGGCGCAACGGGTCAGCGAACGCATGTCGGACTGGGAGGTCCGTACCGTGCTCGCGGACGACGCCACGAAGTCCCGTCTAGGGGCGATCGTCGGTGGCGAGGAGCGGCCCACTCTCCTGTTCACAGCCACGCACGGCGTCGGGTTCCCCCACGGCCACCCCCGCCAGTTGACCCACCAAGGGGCCCTCCTCTGCCAGGACTGGCCTGGTCCGATCCAGTGGCAGAAGGAGATTCCCCAGGACCTCTACCTGGCCGGCGACGACGTGGCCGACGATGCGGACGTAGCCGGCATGGTGGCGTTCTTGTTCGCCTGTTACGGCCTGGGCACGCCGAAGCACGACGACTTCACCCGGGCCGCCATGGGCGCCCCCGAGGAAATAGCTCCCCACTCCTTCGTCGGACGATTGCCCCAGCGCCTGCTCGGTCACCCCAACGGTGGTGCGCTGGCCGTTGTCGGCCACGTGGAGCGAGCGTGGGGGTACTCCTTCACCTGGCCGGGCGTCACCGACCTGAGCGACTCCTTCTCGGATTCCGTCTGCCGGTTGCTCGACCGGATGCCGGTCGGCGGCGCCGTCGAGCCTTTCAACGAGCGCTACGCCACCCTGGCCACGGCGCTCGAAGCGGAGAAGGAGCACGCTGCGTCGGGTCGGGTGCCCGACGTGGGCAGGCTCTCGATGTTCTGGACGGCGAGGAACGACGCCCGCAACTACGCGGTGTTCGGGGACCCGGCAGTTCGGCTGCCGCTGGGCTCCGGCCAGAGCGGAACGCCGGTGACGACGTCGAGCCGACGTCACGTCGTGGGGATGGTCGCCGAGGATGCGGGGCCGGCGACCGTTCCGAAGACCGCCCTCGCGGTCGACGATCTGCTCGCCGCGCTGAGCGCGGAGGATCCGGCGGTCAGCGACGCGGCCGCCAACGAGCTGGCGTCCTGGCTGCGGCGCGCCGACCCGGACGCGGCCGGGCCGGTAAGCCTCGAGGCCCTCGCCGCCCTCCGCTCGAAACGGCGGTTCCCCGCCATGGTGGCCGTCGCCGAAGGCGCACTGCGCGTCGGCATCGAAAGCCCTCTCCTCCTGAAGCTCTACGCCCAAGCGCTCATCGACCAGGGGCTTGCCGGTGCCGCCCTCGCGGTGCTCGCGTCCGCCCGCCCCACCGCCCAGAGCGAAACCGTGGAGATCGAAGGGCTCATGGCCCGGGCGCACAAGCAGCACTTCGTCGAAAGCCCCTCAGGCGCCCGGGCCGACGTCCACCTACAGCGGGCCATTGCGATCTACATGACGCACTACACCGCCGCGCCTTCGACCAACCTGTGGCACGGGATCAATGCGGTGGCCCTGCTGGCGAGGGCGGAGCGCGACGGGCGAACCGCCGCCACCGCCGGCGCGGACTGGCGGGGACTGGCCAACCGGCTCCTCACCACCGTCGGGGAGATCCCGGCTGGCCGCCTCACACACTGGGATGCCGCCGTCGCCGCCGAAGCCAGTGTCGCCCTGGGAGACCTCGGAGGCGCCGGGTCGTGGCTGGCCACCTACACAGCCCACCGGGAAGCTGACGCCTTCGCGCTCGCAGCCACGCTTCGCCAGCTTCGCGAGGTGTGGCAGATCGACGAGCACGAGGTCACCCAGCGGGCCCTTGTCGACCTCCTCGAGGCCTGCCTCCTGAAGGCCGAGGGCGGCGCGCTCGACGTCGACGCCTCGATGCGGGCCAGCGAGCTGGACCGCGACGCCGACTACCTGCAGGGCGTGTTCGGCGATGACGAGTACGTCACCATCCAGTGGTACCGGGCGGGGCTGGAGGCGTCGAGGAGCGTGGTGAGGATAGTGCGCCCGCTGCAGGGCACGGTGGGAACCGGATTCGTGCTGCCCGGGGATGCCGTCCATCCGCAGTGGAAAGGTCGGTCAGTGGTGCTGACGAACTTCCACGTGGTGAACAGGCACGGCGTCTGGCCGGGTCGGGCGCCCGGGGACCTCCGGGCGGTGTTCGAGGACGACGGGGTCCAGATCCGCATTCGAGAGGTGTTGTGGGAGTCGCCCCACTGCACCCCGGGGACGAACCCGCCGCCCTCCTTCGACACGGCGGTCCTGCTCCTGGAATCGGAGTCCCTTCCGGCGCCGTCGTACGAGGTGTCCCCTGGCCCGCCGCCGAACCTCGCCGAACGGGTCTACGTCATCGGCTACCCCCTCGGCAACGAGCTGGCGTTCTCCTTGAACGACAACACGGTGGTGGGGGTGAACAGCAGCCTGCTCCACTACCGCGCTCCGACGCGCAAAGGCAGCTCCGGGAGCCCGGTGTTCGATGACGGGTGGCGCCTCCTCGCCCTGCACCACGCAGGCGGGACAGAACTGCCCCGGCTCGACGAGACCGGTACCACCCATGCCGCCAACGAGGGGCTGATGCTCAGCGCCATCCGAGCCCACCTCCTGTCCACGGGGCTGTGATGGCTCCCGTGGCTGGCGAGCCATGACGCCGGTCGAGTTCGACGCCTCGCGCGCCCGCCGGTTCCAGCCGCGGGACGCCTTCGTCAAGACGGCCATCCTCGTGGTCCCGGCCGGATCCGGAACCGTGACAATCCAAGCTCCCTTCGGGGAGCAGCGGATGCACGGGCCGTTCTACGTCGTCGCCGGAGAAGACGGTAGCTACGGCGCCTCCCAGGCCGAGTTCGAGCAGGCGCATCGCCGGGTGGGGCCCCACCAGTGGCTGAGGTCCGAGCCGGTCCTGGCCTACCAGACCGCCGAGCGGTGCACCGTCGTCACCACGGTCGGCGAGCAGGAGGAGTCGACTGTCGTCGCCGAGCCGGGGGACTGGATCGTGCAGCAGCCGGCCGGCGAGGTGCTCGCCGTCACGCCGTCGGCCTTCGCCGTCAGGTACCACCCAGAGCCCGACGACTGACTCAACGGGATCAGCTTCATGTGCCGGCGGGCCCGAAGAGCACGTCGACCACCCGCTGCGCGGCATCGACAGGCGCCGTCGCCGCGCCCCACCGCTTCGCGTCCTCGAGCGCGGCGTCGCCGATCGCAGCCCGTGCCTGCGCCTCCATGCGGGAGACCTCTTCGTCGACGGCTTCACGATCGATGGGGACGACCACAGCGGAGAGTGCACCCAGTGCCCATCCGGCGGCGTTCCAGTCACCGACGGCACTTGCCACTTCGGCCGCCCTGAACAGGAGCGCCCGGCGATAGCTGGTGGGCGCGAGCTCCTGGCTCATGAAGGCGACGAACTCCTGCAGCCAGCGCACCGCCTCGCGGTGCTCGCCCATCATGCGATGGGTCTTGACCAGACCACCGAGGCTCCAGCCACGGTTGACGTGGTCGCCCAGCCGGCGCTGGATCGCCTCGGCGTCGGCAAAGCGGTCACGCGCCTCGGCCGCCTTCCCAGTCGCGACCGACGTCTCGGCCAGCCCATCCAACAGCCAGGCCTCGCCGTGGGGGTACCGCAGCTCGCGAGCTAGGCGGAGCGCTTCGGAGTAGGCGTCGATCCCCTTCTTCGTGTCCCCTTGGGTGACGTAGTCGTACCCGATCTGGGCGAGACACCAGAGCTGGCCCCGGCGGTTGCCGAGGACCTTGTAGAGCTCGTAAGCGCGGATGAGGATCGGCTGCGGACCGTCCGGGTTCCCGACCCAGCCCGGCATGAAGCTCAGTCGCGCCGACGCCAGCGCGACGCCCGGCGAGTCGCCGGCCGCCTCGGCCCGCGCCAAGGCGGCCTGCAGGTGGCGGCGTGCGGGTTCGATCTCGTCGATCTCGACCTCGATGTGGCCGATCGTGGCAAGGGCACTGCTGGCGAGCACGTCGTCGCCGGTCCGGTCGGCGGCCCCCAGTGCCTGCTCGGCGAGGTGCTTCCGACGTCGGAAGTCCGATGCCGGGATCAGGCTCGCAGCGGCAAGCAGGCAAGGCCCTCGAGCCCTGTCGTCATCCGGAGGAAGTAGCGCCAGGGCCTTGTCGACCCAGGCCGCGCCTTCCAGGTCCATGCCCCGGAGGTCCCAGTACGGGGCGAGCGCCGATGCAATCCCTCCGACGACCGCTCCGTCCTCGACGTCGATCGCAGCTTGGAGGGCGGCGAGGAGGTTGGGATGCTCTGCGTCGAGGACAGCCAGCGCGCTCAGCTCATCGGCGACGTCGACCGCCCTCCCCTGGGACCGGGCCACGCCGAGAGCCCATGCCTGCAGCCCGACCTTCGCAGGATCATCGGCGCGGCCCCCGAGACGTTGCTGTGCATACTCGCGAATCGTGTAGAGCAGCCGGAATCGGCTTTGCCCGTACCGGTCCTCCGCCCGCTGCATCAGAGAGTGGCCCACGAGCCGGAGCACGCTCGATCGCACGGCACCGGCCGGTAGGTCGGTACCGCACACCGATTCGGCCGCGCTCATGGAGAAGTCGCCGGCGAACACGCTCAGCCGCTCGAAGACGAGCCGGTCGCCGGCGCCCAGCAGCTCGTAGCTCCAGTCGACCATGGCCCACAGCGTGCGGTGCCGGCGTTCGCCGCTCCGGCGTCCGACTGCGACAGGGTCGAAGCGGTCGGCGAGGGTCGACAGAAGGTCGTGGACGGACAGCCGGTCAAGTCGGGCGGCGGCCAGCTCGAGCGCCAACGGCAGCCCGTCGAGCAGCTCGACGATGCGTGCGACCCCCGGCGAGCTGCGCTCGTCGAGTGCGAACGACGGCGAGACTGCAGCGGCGCGATCCACGAACAGCCGAACGGCTGGATACGCCCCCACGTCGTCGATGGCCATGGCGGCGCTGGTTGCCGGCGCGTCCAGCGGCGGGAGTCGGAGAAGCCTCTCTCCGTCGACTTCGAGCGCCTGCCGGCTGGTGGCCAGAACGCGCATGCCGGCGCAGCCATGGACCAGAGCGTCGACGACCTCGGCCACGGACTCGATCAGATGCTCGCAGTTGTCGAGTACCAGAAGGAGTCGCCGATCGACGATCCGCTCGATCAGGAGCCCGAGGGTCATCTGCTCGCCCGGCGAGCTCGGCAGGTCCAGGGCCCTGGCGACGGTCTGGACGAGGAGCGAGCCATCGGCGAGAGCGGCCAGCTCGGCAACGAACACCCGATCGCCGAACTCTTCCGCCGCCGCCCGAGCCGCCTCCAAGGCAAGGCGGGTCTTGCCGACGCCCCCAGGCCCGACGATCGTCACCAGCCTCGCGGCGGCGAGCATGAGGTGCAGTTCGGCGAGCTCGTCGTCCCGACCGACGAAAGACGTGCCGTAGGTCCGGACGGGGCGGAGGCGGCTCTCGTCACGAGTGGCCACTCCGGACGGTGCCACGCGCTTGGCGGCCTCGATCCTTTCCAGGGTGGCGATCAGCCGGGCGACGTCGGCATGCCAGCGCTCTCCGGACAGCTCGAACAGCTGACGCCGAGCGAACAGGGCGATCGAGGCAGGAAGCTGACCGTACGAGGGCATCCGGGCGCCTCCGGTGAGCACAGGGATCACCGTGATGTCACGCCTCAGGGCCAGCTCGACCTCCATCCGCACGTAGTCGCCCTCCTCGTGCAGCCGAGACCGCCCAGCCTCGTCGGGCGCCGCCCAGAGCGGATCGACCACGGCGAGGAAGACATCGGCCTCGCCAATCTCCTCGGCGAGCACGTCCACGAAATCCTCGCCTGCCTCGATGCCGCTGAGATCCATGAACACCTGACGGGGACCGAACCGGTACACGAGGGAGTCGTGCAGCCGTCGGGCGTCCACGGAGGCGTGCTTGCGCCGGTAGCTGATGAAGATCCGTAGGGGGGCCTGCTGCTCCTCGCTCACCACACTCCCCCGCCCGTCACGGTCCCATGGTGACCCGTCTGCGCTCCGCCGTGCAGTGAAGTCGTACCCGAACCGCGAGCCGCTATTGGAGCCGCCGGATGCTGAGCGGACGGACTTCCGCTCTACGCTCGTAGCCGCGGTCGACGTGGACGACGCCCAGCCCATGGTGGAGCGCGGTCTCGGCGATGAACAGATCGGCGATAGGGGTTCGGTGCCACATCCCATGGTGACGCGCGAGATCCCGTTGCAGGCTCCCTGCACGGTCGAAGACGCCGGCCGGGGGTGCGACGACCTCGAAGCTCTCGTGCAAGCCCGCCGAGAGCGCGTCGTACTCGCCCGCCGACCGGGCCGAGTGCAACTGCTCCAGTTCACCGACAGGGCAGAGGTAGAGGAGGCCCGCCAATTCCTCGAGGTGCCGGCGAGTGGCGGGTTCCGCGGCGCGGGCGGCTGCCCTCTTGTCGAGCAGCCATCCGGCTACCGCCACATCTCCTCCGAGAGCAGGACCGAGACGTCGACCCGCGCGTCCAGGCGGTCGAAGAAGCGTGCCTGCCGAGCGGCTCGCTCGGCATGCTCGCGCTCGGCGCGGTCGGCGGCACGACGGAGGGCATCCTCTACCGTCGCCCAAGTCGTCGTGTGCCCGAGCGGACGCTTGGCCCTGGCAAGAAGCGCCTCGTCGATCTCGATCGTGGTCCTCTTCGGTACGCGTACACCAACCGTCACTGCTGTACACGGTTCACCCTCGATATGCTTGTCCCGCTGTCGTCGACGGTCGTACATGCCTATCGTGGGCAATCGCAGGTCGAGCCCCTGTAGCTCAGTGGACAGAGCGGCTGCCTTCTAAGCAGCGGGTCGCAGGTTCGAGTCCTGCCGGGGGCGCAGCAAAGCCGCAGGTCAGAGGCTATTTCGCCCGACCTCGGCTTACCGCCAGTGACCCCGATTTACCGCTCAACCACGCGAGTTCGCGTGGTTCTCGCGTGGTTGTTTGGGCGTCTCCAGACCGCTTCGGGGCGGCAGGTCTAGGTGTACGCGGGACGACCAGGTGTCGCTCGCCAGCCGGCGACGCGTAGCCCAGAGCGCACGCCGGGCTGCGATCCACCCGGCGGTACACCGCCTCACCACGGATACTCCTCGATCGAATCCGCCGTGACCGGGCAATCCGGCAGCTACCGGTCAGCAGCGCTGCGAGCGCTGGCGGGTCGTACGGCGGCGCGGACGACGACCCCTGCGGAAGCTCGCCTGTCCAATGGGCCCGGGACGGTGCGCTCAGACCGGCCGAGCCGGCGTGCCACCTCGTAATCCAATTGTCCAAGCCGCCCGCGATTGTCGCCGACCGGTGGGAGGTGTGGCGCTGAGGTGTGTCTGACTTAACCGCGGAGGTCGGCTTGGAAATGAACCAAGTCATGAGGTCTCCCCGGCGTCGTTGTTGTCGGTCCGGCGATGGTACGCGAGCCGCTCCTCGCGGGCTCGGGCGA